>Ga0208965_1000879_pt1 | contig 13731 bp, 10 predicted proteins | sample AOAMet1_07_M0_10_2_FD_188230 | JGI IMG/M metagenome (GOLD analysis project Ga0208965, IMG submission 188230) | Ammonia-oxidizing marine microbial communities from Monterey Bay, California, USA - CAN11_07_M0_10 (SPAdes) | ecosystem: Environmental > Aquatic > Marine > Intertidal zone | place...
TAGAACCATGCAGCCGGTCAGACACATCCATCTGCCTGTTCGCGCGGGCAGGGGGCAAACGGCTCCTGTTCGGGGCGCCGGCCGGTGTCGGCAACCAGATCGACAGCAGAGAGCTGGCGCGGCTCGACGGTCTGTTTCTCTACTCCCTTCGTTCCGAAGATATCGAAGGGCTGGATGAGGTCCGCAATATCAGCTGGCAGGCGGGCAGGCCGGGACCTCTCCCAGTCAGCGGTCCGGCAGGGCTCAGCTCCGTCATCGACGGCCTGAACCGCGCCTATGAGGTCTCCGACGCGCTGATCTTCGTTGAGGACGACGCACCTGCCGGTGGTTTCGATGCCGCCCTGCTGGAGTCTGGACATGAAGTTACGGCGGACACGGTTGTCTTCTATACGGGCGACCTGAAGGTCGAGGCGACGACGGGCATGAATGACCGCCTCAGCTACCGCGTCGATTATCGCGATGTGGACGAAAACTGGCACACCTTGGTCATCCAGCCCTGCGGGGCACCAGACATTGCGCGCAATGACATTACGGTGGACGAAGTCTCGCGCGTTGAAATCGCCTGCGTAGATGGTCAATTTGGTGAAAACTGGCCCTTCACAGGCACGCGTTTCCTGCACATGAATGGTGGCTAGAAAAAGCATCGGGGTCCTGCTGGTGCAGGACCCCGGTCTCCCCCGAGACGCCCCCGTCCGGCCAAATTGGCCGCGGACATTCAGGCTTCGGTACACGAAATTTTACTAAAGGGAATGGGCACCCGTCGGAAGCGAATTCTGTGGCGCGGGCTGTCAATTATGAAAGCTGTGTCATGTTTGTCACGGAGCTTGTCGCCATCTCGCGCATTGGCAAGTCACGCAAATCAGTTCCTATACTACCAATTCGTTAACATTTCGGGGCTTATTATTAAGCTTCAACGACGACGGGGCACACTACCAGCATGACCGGAATACTCTTCATCCTGTACATCGCTCTCGGCAGCGCGCTCGGCTTCGGGCTCGTTTCCTATGCAGGTTTGAGCATTCCTGTCGCGATTGCGCTTGGCGCGGTGACGACGGCACTGCTTGGCCAGTTTCATCTCCTCTTCTCCCACGTGATCGCGAGCGCTGAAAGCTCTGACCGTATCGACGCTCTGGAGCTTTCCTACGAGGAAAACGACAAGCGCATGACGCAGATCGAAACGCGCAGCCAGGAAGTTGAAGCCTCCCTCAAAAGTGAGCTTTCAGAGCGCCGCGACGCCCTCGTGACCGAGATGCGTCAGCTCGAAGGTCTCATTGATCGCCTCGCCAAGAGCTTCGAAACCAAGCTGTCGCGCGAAACAAGCGAGCCGATTGCCCCGCAGGATGATGCGCTGCTGCGTACCGTAAAGGCTGCCCTTCAGGATGGCCGCGTCGACCTTCACCTTCAGCCGATCGTGTCGCTGCCCCAGCGCCGCGTCGCTTTCTATGAAGGCTTCACCCGCCTTCGTGAGGCTGATGGCTCGATCCTGCTGCCAGCTGATTTCCTCGAGGCCGCCCGCCGTGCCCGGCTGCTCGGTGTGCTGGACAATATGCTTCTCTTCCGCTGCGTGCAGATCGTTCGTCGCCTGGCAGAGCGCGACCGCCGCGTCGGTGTTTTCTGCAACATCTCGCCGAACTCGCTCACTGATCCGCAATTCTTCCCGCACTTTCTGGAATTCATGAAGGAGAACCGGGACCTTGCTGGTGCGCTGATCTTCGAAATCCCGGCGGACCGTTTCGAGAACCGCTCGCGCCAGATGCGTGAAGGTATGGATAAGCTGATCCAGCTTGGCTTCCGTTTCTCTATCGATCACGCCAGCGACCTCACGCTCGACCTGCCGCGCCTTCAGGAGTCGGGTGTTCGTTTTGTGAAAGTGAATGGCGACACGCTGATCGAACAGCTACGTGATCCTGCAGGCTCGCGGCCTGTTTCGAACATCAACCGCCGGCTGGCTGGTGAGGAAGTTGCGGCGGTCTGCTCGCGCTATGGTGTGACGCTGATTGCCGAGAAGATGGAAGAGGAAGTCGGCGTTGTCGAAATCCTCGAATACGATATCCCGTTTGGGCAGGGACATGTCTTCGGCGCGCCAAAGCCGATCAAGTCATCCCTGATGCAGGAAACGGCCCCGCCGCAGGAATTCATTGATCGTCTGTCGGCCTTTGGCTGATCCGGCGCACTTCCAGTTTGACCGGACATGTCGCGGCAACTAACTGACCCGCCATGACAAAACCTCAGCATATATCCGGCCTCGGCGAGATTGCCGGCAAGTACGATACGATCCTTTGCGATGTCTGGGGCGTAATCCATAATGGCCGCAAGGCTTTCGACCCGGCCTGCGAGGCGCTCGTAAAGTTCCGTGAAGGCGGTGGCACCGTAGTTCTCATCACGAACGCGCCAGTGCCCAAGCAGCAGGTGATTTCTTACTTCCGTCCAATGGGCGTGCCGGATGCGGTTTTTGATGACTGCGTATCGTCAGGCGATGCGACGCGCGATGAGCTCTCTCGTCGCCGCGATGAGAAGATCTGGCGCCTCGGCGTCGATAGCGGCTGGGAACGTGACAAGTTTCTCTATGAGGGGCTCGACCTCGATTTCGCAGATCCAAAAGATGCCGACACGGTTCTCTGCGTCGGTTTGGAAGACGAGAAGAAGGACGATCCGGAAGCCTACCGTGAAGAGCTGAAACTTGGCGCAAAGCGCGGCCTGCCGATGATCTGCGCCAATCCGGACATAAAGGTGCGTGTGGGCGACCAGCTCATCTGGTGCGCCGGTGCGCTTGCCGCGATCTATGAGGAAGAGGGCGGCAAGGTCATCTATCCGGGAAAGCCGCATGATCCGATCTACCGGCTGTCTCTGGCGCGCGCCGCTGAGATTCGCGGCAAGGCACCTGAGAGGGTGCTGTGCATCGGTGATAGTCCGGCGACTGACATGCGCGGCGCCGCCGATCAGGGCTTCGATGCTCTTTATGTCGGCACCGGTCTGGCCGATCATGGCAGCAATTTCGAAAGCGAACTTGAAGCCCTTCTTTCGGAATACGACGCTGATGCTCGCTGGGCCATGCCCGCTCTAAAGTGGTGACGAAACGTCTCTCCCATTGTAACAGACCGAAAAAATAGCTTCGGAGATACCCGCATGAGCGCGAAGGATGGATACAAGTTTGAGGAACTCAGCGTCGGTATGGCGCATGAGACCGTCCATACAATCACGGCTGAGGACATCGACCTCTTCGCCAAGGTGTCGGGTGACTACAACCCCATCCACATGGATGAGGAATACGCAAAGAAGACCCCGTTCGGTCAGCGTATTGCCCACGGCGCTCTGACCGCGTCCTACATTTCCGGGATTCTCGGCAATGACCTGCCAGGACCGGGTGCGATCTTCACCCATCTGGAAATGCGGTTCCGTCGCCCGGTTTTCATTGGTGACACTGTAACAGCCCGCGCCGAGATCACGGAGATGTTCGAACGCGGCAACCGAGTCACCCTCAAGATTACCTGCCTCGTCAATGACAAGGCCGTTGTGGCTGGTGAGGCCAAGGTCATGGTTCCGGCCAGGGAGGCGTAGAGCGCGCTGATGGCGGTTCATGCCGACTATAGAAATCTGCCTGACTCGGCGCGCGGCTATTCGGTCGCGCTTGGCAATTTCGACGGTGTCCATCCGGGCCACCGCGCGGTCATAGATGCCGCGCGTGTTGAAGGTCCGTCGCTTGGCATCGCAACCTTTGAGCCCCCGCCACGTGCCTATTTCCGTCCCAACGACCCGCCATTCCGCCTCTACCGCCCAGCCCGCCGCAATGAGCGTCTGATGGAGCTGGGCGCGAAGGCGGTGTTCGAGCTTCCGTTCAACGGGCAGATGGCCTCGATGACCGATGAGGAATTCTGCCGCCATGTCCTCCATGAGGGCCTTGGCGTCAGCCATGTCGCTGTCGGCTTCGATTTCCGTTTCGGGCGTGGGCGCATGGGTGACGCTGACCGGCTCTCTTCCCTCGGCCGGTCCTTCGGCTTCGACGTGACGGTTGTCGAAAAAGTCGAAGGCCCGGAGGCTATCAAGGCCTCATCGACTGCCATCCGCGAAGCGCTGATCGCAGGCGACCCACAGCGTGCCGCAGAAATGCTGGGCCATGACTGGATTGCAGATGGTCATGTCGAAAAGGGTGAGCAGCGCGGCCGCACAATCGGCTTTCCGACAGCGAACATCCGCCTTGGACCGCTGATCCATCCGCGCCACGGCGTGTATGCTGTGCGCGTGCGTATCGCTGGCGCAGGCGACTGGCTGGATGGCGTCGCCAATTTCGGCCGTACGCCGACGACGGGGCTGCGCGACCCACTGCTTGAAACCTACATCTTCGACTTCGACCGCGACATTTACGGCCAGTACATTGAGGTCGCGCTTGTCCGCTTCCAGCGCGCAGAAGCGCATTTCCCTTCGCTGGACGACATGGTTGAGCAGATGCACCGCGACAAGGAAGAGGCGCGCCGGCTCCTGTCCGCAGCCCGCTAGCAACTCCTGACTTTCTGTCCCGTTCGTGTAGTTAATTCAGGACGCACATTCGAAGGGACGCCCAAAATGAAACCAGTCTATGCGATCGCCGCAATGCTCGCCTTTGCTGGCGCTGCCAGTGCGCAGGCCACAGTCCAGTCCGTTTCGCTGGATGACCTTGAACGCTTTGCGACTGATGCGGGGCACGAAGTTGTTGCCTTCGGTGAGACGACTGAAAACTCCCTCCGTGCTGAAACGCCGAACGGCCTGACCTACTACATGGAAGGCACGGCCTGCGATGAAGGCGCTTGCCGCGGCATCATCATGAGTTCGCGATTCGAGGCCACGGACGCGGTCACGCTGGACAAGGTGAACAAGGCCAATCTGGAACGCGCCGCCGTCAGTGTCTGGCGCCTTCAGGATTCGGTCGGTGTTTCTCGCTATGTCATCCTCGATGGCGGCATGAGCGAAGCGAACATCAGGATCAATCTCGACAATTTCCTTGCCATCGTGCCGGGCGTGGCAGACGACTTCTTCGGACAATAGGTGCGCCGCGCCTTTGGCGGGTGACACATTGCGGGCTGCCTGCTAGACGCTTCGCCCATGTTGTACGGCGATCCCGCTTTCATAATTCGAATTAGCCGCCCGGCGGCGTGCTGATCTGCCCTCTGGTAGGTGAAGCGCGGTGCCGGGGCCTTGCTATTTCCGCTTGCAACCGACCTGCTAATTCGAGACTGACTTACCTGCTATGACCGAAGACACAAAGACAGCCGCGAACGACTATCGCGACACGCTATTCCTGCCGAAAACCGAATTCCCGATGCGCGGCGGCCTGCCCAAGGCAGAGCCGAAATGGATCGAGCGCTGGGACGAAATGCGCCTCTATGACCGCATGCGTGAAGAGGCAAAGGCACGCGGTGCGAAGCCGTTCATCCTGCATGACGGTCCGCCCTATGCGAACGGTCCGATCCACCTTGGCACCGCCATGAACAAGATTCTCAAGGACCTTGTCGTGCGCGGCCACCAGATGCTCGGCTATGACGCCTCCTACATCCCAGGCTGGGACTGTCACGGCCTGCCGATCGAATGGAAAGTGGAAGAGGAATTCCGCTCCAAGGGACGCGGCAAGGATGATGTGCCGGGCCACGAGTTCCGCGCCGCCTGCCGCGCCTATGCCGCCAAATGGATCGAGGTCCAGAAGCAGGGCTTCCGCCGTTGCGGCGTCGAGGGCGACTGGGACAACCCATACCTCACCATGAACTTCGAGTCCGAAGCCGCGACGGTTCGCGAGTTCCTGTCGGTCGCAATGTCCGGCCGCCTTGTGCGTGGCTCCAAGCCGATCATGTGGTCCCCGGTAGAGCGCACCGCGCTCGCCGAAGCCGAAGTCGAATATCACGACCGCAAGGTGCCGGTGATCTGGGTGAAGTTCCCTGTCAAAGACGTGAACTTCGATCTTCCCGACGGAATGCCAAGCCTTGATGTGGACAATGATCCTGAAGCACTCAGGATGCTTGTCGATGCCGAACACGTTTACGACGCGCTGATGGACGCATCTGTTCTGATCTGGACAACCACGCCCTGGACCATCCCAGCCAATCAGGCCGTCTCATTCAATCCCGGCATCGCTTACGGCCTCTACGTCGTGAAGGACGTGATGAGCGAGGAAGAGTTGGGGTTCACACCGTTTGCGAAGCCAGGTGACAAGTTTGTTATCGTCGACGCTCTTGCTTCGGAGGTATTCGAGGCCGCGAAGGTCTCCGACTTTGCACGACTGGCTGACATAGATCCCTCAACGATAGCAAGTCTTTCCCACCCGCTGAACGAGCTGTCCGACTTCTACAAGCACGACGTGCCGATGCTCGCCGGCGACCACGTCACCGACGATGCCGGTACGGGCTTTGTTCACACAGCGCCAGCTCATGGTGAGGACGACTTCCTCGTCTGGATCGCCAATGGCCACACAGCCAGCGACATCCGCGACATCGTCAATGAAGACGGCGTCTATGAGCATCCTGAGCTTCCAGAGGCGCTGCAGGGGCTCGATATCATCCGCACTTCCGGCAAGAAGCGCGGTGAACAGGGCAAGGCCAATCAGGAAGTCATGCGCCTCCTGACCGAGGCCGGTAACCTCCTCTCGCGCGGTGTGACCGTGATCCGCGATGCGCACTCCTGGCGTTCCAAGGCGCCGGTTATCCGCCGGGCGACCCCGCAATGGTTCATCGCCATGGACAAGCCGGGCACGAATGGCAGCGCGCCGCTGCGCGATCTGGCGCTGAAAGCGCTGGAAGACACCGGCTTCGTGCCGCCGCAGCTGCGCAACCGCATCACCTCGATGGTCGCCGACCGTCCAGACTGGCTCATCTCGCGCCAGCGTAACTGGGGCGTGCCGATCACGCTTCTCGTCAGCCCTGACGGTGAGCCGCACACCTACGCCCTGCCTGAAGACAAGGCGCTCGAGGTCAACAAGCGCATCCTCGATGCCATCGCGGCTGAAGGCGTTGAGGCCTGGTTCTCGGCTGAGCCTGCCAAATTCCTCGACGGGATCGCAGACCCGGCAGGCTGGGAGAAGGTCACCGACGTGCTCGACGTCTGGTTCGATAGCGGCACGACCCACGCCTTCACCCTTCGCGATCGCGGCATCATCGATGAGAAGACCGGCCAAGCCGACGTCTATCTCGAAGGCTCTGACCAGCATCGCGGCTGGTTCCAGTCCTCGCTTCTCGAGAACTGCGCAACGCGCGGCATGGCGCCTTACAAGCAGGTCGTCACGCACGGCTTCATCGTCGATTCCGAGGGCAAGAAGATGTCCAAGTCGCTCGGCAATACGGTTGAGCCACAAAAGGTCGCAGACCAGTTCGGCATTGAGATCCTGCGCCTCTGGACGGCGTCTTCTGACTTCACCGAAGACCTGCGTATCTCTGACGATATCCTGAAAACGAACGCCGAATCCTATCGCCGCCTGCGCAATACGCTGCGCTACCTTCTCGGTGCGCTCGACGGCTATGATGAGGCCGAAGCGGTCGACGCCAATGACATGCCGGGGCTAGAGCGCTGGGTGCTCCATCGCCTCGCGGAGAGCGATGCGCTGATCCGTAAATCCTATGCCGCCTTCGACTTCAAACGCGTCATGTCGGCCATGCTGAACTTCTGTGGCGTGGACCTGTCGGCCATCTATTTCGATATCCGCAAGGACAGCCTCTATTGCGATGCGCCGTCCGACCTCCGCCGCCGCTCGACCCGCACCGTCATGGCGCTGGTGCTGGAGCGGCTTCTGGTCTGGCTTGCCCCGATCATGCCGTTCACGACCGAAGAAGCCTTCCTGATAAGCCATATCGCGGGCAAGGCCGACAGTGTGCACCTGCTCACCTTCCCGGAAACGCCGGAAAGCTGGCTCGATGCCGCCCATGCCGCGCGCTGGGAGAAGATCTTCAAGGTCCGCCGCGTTGTCACAGGCGCACTGGAAGTCGAGCGCCGCGAGAAACGCATTGGTGCTTCGCTTGAGGCTGCTCCGGAAGTCTACATTCAGGAAAAGTCGCTGATCGAAGCCTTTGAGGGTGAAAGCCCTGCCGATATCTTTATCACCTCCGGCGCAAAGCTGATTGAGGGGGCGGGCACACTGGCTGCCTATCACCTCGACGATACGCCGGGTGTGGCTGTGCTTCCGAAGAAGGCCGACGGCGTCAAATGCGCGCGCAGCTGGAAGTATTTCGATCCGAAAACCGCTGATCCGGCCTATCCGGACATCACACCGCGAGACGCAGAAGCTGTCCGCGAAATCAGGGAAGTTAGCTGATGAATGCTGCCGGGCATGTCTGGAGATGGGCGGCGCTGATCGCCCTGGTGATCATTGCCGACCAGCTGACGAAATGGGCTGTGCTTGAAACCCCGGCTTTCAACGCACTTGCCTGTCTCGACCCTTCCATTCGTTGTGGCCGGATCGAGCTGTCCTCGGTCTTCGACCTTACAATGCTGTGGAATCGCGGAATCAGCTTCGGCACCTTCCAGTCATCGGGCGTCATGCGCTGGATCCTGGTTCTCGTGACCACGGGAATCGCGATCGGGTTCGCCTACTGGCTTACCCGGGCAGAGCGCTGGTTTACCGCGCTGTCGCTGTCCCTCGTCATTGGCGGGGCCGTCGGAAATCTCATCGACCGCGTCCGCTTCGGCGCTGTCGTCGACTTCCTCGATTTTTCAGGCCCGTGGTTCGGTACCTATATTGGCGGCGTAGCTGTTGGCTTTCCGTGGGTATTCAATATTGCCGACGCGACAATTACTGTCGGCGCGCTCTTGCTGTTTCTCGATCAGTTTTTAATGTCGCGCTCGAAACCGGATGAACGCAATCCCGCTTGAATGGAGTGGTTAGACATGAAGATGGCGCCTAAACAATCGATCCTGACCGCGGCCGCGATGAGCATGCTGCTCGCCGCCGGTGGCTGTTCCATCCTTCCAGGTGGTGGCGGCTCCAGCAATGCGGGCCCGGATGAGTTCCGCGTCGTGACGAAAGCGCCGCTTTCGGTTCCGCCGGAATACAATCTTCGCCCGCCCCGCGCCGGTACGACTGTTCCGGTCGAAGCAGACGCGTCCCGCGACACCACGGTCGCCGCATTCGGCACCCAGCTTGGCGCCGATGCCAGCGCATCAGAGCGCGCCCTGGTAACGGCCGCGGGCGCAAACGCGGTCAACCCGCGTATCCGCTCCATCGTCGACTATGAAGAAGGCGGTCTTGTGCGCAAGACGCCGGAAGATGCCGACCAGATCATCTCCTATACCGGCGACGGCACGATCTCTGACAGCGCGACGGGCGACCAGCCTGTCTCGATCCAGCGCGGCAGCGGGGAGCGGATCAAACTTCCAGGCACGTAAGCCAAAATCCTAGATGCCAAACACCAGACAGCTTTACGGAGGAATATGATGAAAGCTTTTCTTGCGGGGGGTCTGGCAGCAGCAAGTCTTGGCGCCGGCATCGCCTTTGCTGATACGTCGGAGGCGGAATGGGCGCCGACGACATTTGAACTCGACAATGGAATGGACGTCGTCGTCCTTCCGGACAATCGCGCGCCGGTTGTCACCCACATGGTGTGGTACAAGGTCGGCGCGGTCGATGAAGACCCCGGCAAATCAGGCATCGCACACCTCTTTGAGCATGTCATGTTCAAGGAAACCGACGATATCGGCCCTGAAGAGTTTACCACCATTGTCCAGCGCAATGGCGGTCAGCTCAACGCTTTCACCTCCTGGGACTATACCGCCTATTATGAGCGTGTGGAGAAAAGCCAGCTTGAGCGCATGATGGAGCTCGAAGCTGAGCGGATGACCGACCTGATCATCAATGATGATCCAGAAGGCCCGTTCATCTCTGAGCGCGACGTCGTCAAGGAAGAGCGTCGCCAGCGCATCGACAATAATCCGGGCGTCATTCTGCAAGAGCAGGTGATGACTGCGCTCTATCAGGACCACCCCTACAACATCACCGTCATCGGCAAGATGGAAGAGGTCGGCGCGCTGACCCCGCAGGACGGTCTCGACTTCTACAACAAATGGTACACTCCGTCAGAGGCGATCCTCATCGTAGCGGGCGATGTCACCCCTGAAGAGGTCCGCACCCTCGCCGAGCGCACCTACGGCCAGATTGAGTCGGCAAATACCGAACCACCACAACGTGGCTGGCGAGATGTTCAGCCGCTGGCCGAGACCCAGCTGATCACTCATAGCGACCCGAAAGTTCGCCAGCCTGAATGGGAACGCTGGTATCTCTCCACCTCCTTCGTGCAGGACCGCGAGTTCGCCTATGCGCTGAACGTCGCGCTGGACGTGCTTGGCGGTGGCCGTACCAGCCGCCTATATCAGGCCCTCGTCGAAGACCAGAAGATCGCCAACAATGCATCGGCTGGCGCATGGCTGTCCCTGCATGACACGGCGCCTGCCGTCCTGTCGGCATCCCCAAGTGATGGCGTGACGCTGGATGAACTCGAAGAAGCCTATATGGCTGTCGTGAACGACGTGCTGGCCAATGGCTTCACCGATGAAGAGGTTGAGCGTTCGCGCAATTCTCTCGCCGCGTCGGCCATCTATCAGCGTGACAGCCAGGCAGGCATGGCGAACCTTTATGGTCGCACGCTCGCTGTTGGCGGCACGGTCGAGGACGTCATGAACTATCCAGACGACATTCGCCGCGTCACGGCTGATGACGCCATTGCCGCGCTCCGCCGCGTACTCGGCGAAAACAAGAACTATATCGAGGCCCACCTGCTTCCTGAAGAAGAGCAGGCCGCTGAGGAGAGCCAGACCGATGAATAAGCTCAAACTAGCTGCGGGCAGCGCAATGGCTGCCGCCCTTTTCGCTGCTGCGCCACTGGCGCTTGCGCAGGAACAGGCAACCATCGAGGCCTCGACCGGTATCGACGTGACCGTGCACGAAGGCGACTTCGCCACGATCCAGCAATTCACCACGCCAGGCGGCATTTCCGTCTGGCTGGTCGAGGAGCAATCCATCCCGATCATGGCGCTGCGCATGGCGTGGGAAACTGGCTCCGCGACAGACCCGGAAGGCATGGAAGGCCTCACCGACGCGGTCACCTACCTCATGAATGAGGGCGCCGGTGAGATGGACTCGCTCGCCTTCGCGACCCGTATGGAAGAGCTCAATATGGGCTTCAGCTGCGGCGCCGATAGCGAGACGACCTATTGCTCAGCCAACATGCTGACCGACAATGCGAACGAAGCAATGGAAATGATCGCCCTCGCACTCAACGAGCCGCGCTTCGATCAGGAGCCGTTCGAGCGTTTCCAGCGTGAAGAGCTGATCGGTATCCGTACGCGCGAAACCAATGCCGGCTTCCTTGCCGGGCAGGCGCGCGCACAGGCCCTGATGCCGGACCATCCTTTCTCGCGCATCAAGACCGCTGACAGTATCAATGCCCTCACCACTGAAATGGTGGCAGAGCGCAAGGATGCGATCATGGCAGGCGACCGCCTCTATGTGACTGCTGTCGGCGCGATGACACCTGAAGAACTGGCGCCGCTTCTCGACGAGGCGCTGGCAGGCCTTCCGGCGACGTCTGATGTTGAAGGTATCGAAGACGTGGCGCTCAACGATCCGCTGACGGCACCCGTCGTCGTGGACCTGCCGCAGCCGCAAAGCCTCGTGACTTTCACCGCGCCTGCCATGGCACGTGACGATGACGACTTCTTTCCCGCCTATGTGCTGAACTACACCTTCGGCGGGGGCGGATTCGAAAGCCGTCTGATGAAGGATCTACGCGTAGAGAAGGGCCTCACCTACGGTATCTATACCGGTCTTTCGACCAGCGATCACCTCAACCTCTGGACTGGCGGCGGCCAGACCAAGAATGAGAGCGCAGCCGACTTTATCGCCGGGATCACCGCCCAGATGGAATCGATTGTTGCCGAAGGCATCACCGAACAGGAACTGTCCGACGCAAAAGCGTATCTCACAGGCTCTTACCCGCTCTCCTTCGACAGCAATGCGAAGATTGCCTCCGGCCTGATGAGCGCGCGTCTGGAAGACCTCGGCGTCGACTATTTCGACCGTCGCAACGCCATGGTCGAAGCGGTGACGCTGGAAGATGTGAACCGCATCGCAGCTGAGTATCTTCAGCCATCGAATTTCACCTTCATCGTCGTCGGTGAGCCAGAAGGCATCGAAGAGACTGCCGACCTGCCAATGCCACTCCTCGGCCAGATTGATGTCGATGAAGCCGGTGACATGGAAGAAAGCAATATCGACGAAGCCTCTGACGCCGTCCGCGACCCGAACCGCTAGGGTTCACTTCGTCAAAGAAATAGAAGAGGGCGGATCCTACGGGCCGCCCTTTTTGTATCTGGGTTGGCCCCCTGCAGCCCGCAGTCAAAGCCTGATACACTGACCGGCTCATGCCTGATTCTGCTCGCCTCACTTCCCGGCCAACCATCCGCCAGCTTCCGCCTGATGCGGTGAACCGTATTGCGGCCGGTGAAGTCGTGGAACGCCCCGCCGCTGCGGTGAAAGAGCTTGTCGAAAATGCACTGGACGCAGGCGCGCGCGCCATCTCTGTCACGATAGAAGGCGGCGGTCTCAAACGCATCATCATTGAAGATGATGGCTGCGGGATGAGCGGGCCTGAAATCCTGATGGCGCTGGAGCGTCACGCGACCTCAAAGCTCGTGCCCGGCGAAGATGGCCGGATCGATCTTCTCAACATTCATACGATGGGATTTCGCGGCGAGGCGCTGCCGTCCATCGCCAGCGTCTCGCGCATAACGCTGACCTCCAAGGCCGAAGGCGAAGACGCTTCCGAAGTCTTTGTGGAGGCAGGCCGCGTTGAAGGGCCAAAGCCCGCCGCCTGGACGGGCAGGGGAGAGACCGGCACGCGTATCGAGGTGCGTGATCTCTTCCACGCCACGCCGGCGCGCCTGAAATTCATGAAGTCGGAACGCGCCGAGACCATGGCCGTCACCGACGCGGTCAAGCGCCTCGCCATGGCGAATGCCGACGTTTCCATCTCGCTTGAAAGCAATGGCCGGAATGTATTTCGCTACGCTGCCCATCAGGCCACACCTGAGGGCGACTTGGAACGCCTCGGCTCCATCATGGGCCGCGAATTTCGTGAGAACGCCCTCGCCATTGAGGCAGAGCGTGATGGCGTTACTCTCTCTGGCTTCGCAGGCCTGCCGACGCTTAACCGTGGCAATGCCCAGTACCAGTTCCTGTTCGTCAATGGTCGTCCGGTAAAGGACCGCATGCTGACCGGCGTCATCCGCGCGGCCTATCAGGATTTCCTCGCCCGAGACCGCCACCCGATGGCTGCGCTCTTCGTTGATTGCGACCCTGAGCTTGTCGATGTGAACGTCCATCCGGCCAAAACCGAAGTTCGCTTCCGCGATGCCGGCAATGTCCGCGGCCTGATCATCGGCACGCTCCGCCATACGCTCGCGGCTGCCGGGCACCGCGCCAGCACGACGGTGGCAGGCTACGCGCTCGGCAAGATGCAGGGCGAAGAACGCCCGAAGGACCAGCCTCTGCCGCAGCCATCGGTCTGGGATCGCTCCAGCCTGTTCCGCGATAGCTATGGCAGCCCGCCGCCGCGTCCGCAGGTACCGTCCCAGCCCATGGGCGACTGGCCTACCCCACAAGCGCCAGCCTCGGGCGTAGCCGAGGACAGCGCCCGTTACGACGCCCCGTCCGCCCGGTTCGAGCCTCAACCTGAAACGACACAACACGACTTCCCACTCGGCGTTGCCCGCGCCCAGCTTCACGAA
>Ga0208965_1000881_pt1 | contig 13706 bp, 9 predicted proteins | sample AOAMet1_07_M0_10_2_FD_188230 | JGI IMG/M metagenome (GOLD analysis project Ga0208965, IMG submission 188230) | Ammonia-oxidizing marine microbial communities from Monterey Bay, California, USA - CAN11_07_M0_10 (SPAdes) | ecosystem: Environmental > Aquatic > Marine > Intertidal zone | place...
TGGTCGCCGATTTGAATCCGCTCAGGCTGATTTTCCAAACGAAGTCATTCCGGACTTGCAACTTCCCCAATTTATTTCTTACGGACCCTATGTCCGATACGTCGCTCCGAGAGAAGTAGAAGTCACTTATGGCACCGATCAGAAGTGTCCGACCGTTGTCGACTTGATTACCGAGGGTGGTATAAAAAGAACGGGTTCCAGCCCGTTGACCCAAACCCATAAAGCACGTTTTAAGGATTTGCCGTATCGGCGGATTTTGCAGTACCAAATTCGAACTGGTGACAGCGAGGATTCCAAAGTATCGGAGAGTTTTTCACTGGATACGCATTTTGACTGGACTGCAGATGATCGTCAGACGCCATCGGCTTGGACGGCGGATTTGATTGCAGAAAGTCCCAATCCAAGAGGACTTGCGTTTGTGGTGGGAAGCCAGAATCTTGAGAAAGCAAAAAAGCTTTCGTTAGAAAGTCAATTTAACGTTGTGTTAGTCGTTGATAACGAAGCTGACGCTGTGGTGATTCGTCGGCAACTGGTTGAGGATTCCGAAGTAGTTTATGGGCAGGGGTTGAGTGTTTCTGATATGCCAATTCAGTTTCTACCTGCCGCGAGTGCGTCGGTGGTTATTGGAGATCCCAAGAGTGAGCAAATGCGTCGATTGGTTCGTCCTCAGGGGGGAGTCTTTCACGACGGTGAACGAGTCGCATGGAAGCGGAACGCGTTAAAGGGGTCTGGAGTTTGGAGTCATATGTATGGCCAGGCAGACAATAGTGCTTTTGGTGGCGAAGAACTTTCCAACGCTTCAGATCGAGCGGACTTGGTGACTCAGTGGATTGGCCGTCCCGGCCCTCGGTATCAGACCGACCGCCAGAATCGCAAGCCTGCCCCGCTGGCGGCTGGTGGTCGTTTGTTCCTGCAAGGGCAGCAACGGATGATTGCCCTCGATAGTTACAGTGGCGTGGTACTGTGGAGCGTCGAATCTCCGTCGGTAATGCGTTGGAATGTTCCGCATGACTGTTCGAATTGGTGTGCCGATGAAAATGGTGTGTTCGTTGCGAGCGAAAATCAGGCTTGGTTCGTCGACGGTAAAACTGGCAAGGTGGCCCGTCGATTTAATCTTCCAAGTCACTCACCCGAGGGGGACGCTCAGCCAAAGGATCGAAGCTGGGGATTCATTAGTCGCTACAATGATCAATTGATTGGTACGGAAGTTAAGTCTTCGGCGATCTATAAAAAATGGTGGGGCAGCAGTCAGTGGTTTGACTCCACTGGTGGCGCGGACACCCATGTCGTTGCAGGCGATAGTATTTTTTCGATGGCTCCAACTAGTGGAGCATTACAGTGGGAATACAAAGGTCTTGTGTTGCATCCGACAATTACGATTATGGACGACCGAATTTTCTTTGTGGAAGATAAAAATCCAGCTCACATTGCCTCGGACGAACGGAGGATTTCCCTCGATCATTCCCAGTCTTATGAATTGGTGTGCCTTGATGCTGCTGACGGTCAACTCCAGTGGAGGCAACCGATTGATCCTTTCGCGGGGCATTTAGCTAGTTTCTATCTGGCTGGCGGTGGTGATGAAGACAATCGCTGTCTCGTTACGGTGGCTTCGGAATCAACCAAAAAACAGTTCTCAGTTGCGGCATTTGATCGCGATAATGGAAAGAAAAAATGGAGCAAGGAAGTGGTTTGGGAATCTAACCACCATGGGAAACATATCTCGCGGCCTGCTATTCAAGGTGAGTTAATGTATCTTCGCCCCGAAGTTCTTTCTTTGGCCGACGGTTCAACGATTCAACGCGGTTTCCCGGGCGGACATGGGTGTGCCAGTTACACGCTTACGACCAATGGTATGTTCTCTCGGCTAGGCGAAACGACCTGGTGGGATGTGCGAACGCAAAAGGTGAATCGGTTTGATCGAATTCGAACTGATTGCTGGATTAGTGTGGTCCCTGCACAGGGAATGTTGCTTTCGGCCGAAGGTGGAGGAGGTTGTTCGTGTGGATCCTGGCTCGAAACATCTCTTGGTTTTCTGCCGCGAAGCGTTGACGAAAGCCTGCCCGAACAAGAATGAGTTTAGACATCGTCATGAACACTTACCCTATTTTTGAAATCGATCGGCTATCGCCTGAAGCGGATGCGCGAAGTGATTGGATTTTAAGAACTTCCAAATTGATTTTGCTCGTGAGCATTGCATTCGGTCTTTTCCTGTGCATGCCGATTCAAGGCAACGCCGAAGAAGGGGTGCGTTGCAAATACAGCGTGAGAGATGTTGCTTTTGTAAACGTGCATGGGAAATCTTGGCAATTGCGATTGGTTAAGCCTGTCGGAGTTACATCGGAAAGATTCGAGAAATGGAATCTGGCGTTGCGGAATCAGTTAGCAGATTCCAACGTAGGTTACGCTTGGTATGATGCGGAATCGGATATTGGAAAACAGATTCAACTGGCAAACCCTGATGCTACTCAAATGCCTCTCATGGACTTGGTTCGTTCAGGTGCCGCCGGTAGTCCTCTCGCAAGTCCTTCCTCTCCACAACTAGAAGAAGGGTTGAGATTGTTGGTACAGTCCCCCACCAGGGATGAGATTTTTTCGAAGTTGGTCGACGACCTATGCGTGTTCGTGCTGGTTCAGTCTGGAGTTGAATCCAAAGATGCTGGTGCGAAATCAGAATTGATGGCGGCAGTAAAACGTGTCAACGATCAAATGTGGACACTAGAGAAACCGACTGATTCTGGACCTTCCCTTGTGGTTGTGCCGGAGTCTCGTCGTTCAGCAGAAAAATGGCTGCTCTCTTCGCTGGGGATTACGGACCACTCGCAGCCAGCGGTAGCGGTCCTTTATGGTCAGGGGCGCCTTTTGGGAAAAGTGCTTTCCGGCGATGAGATAACGGTCGATGCGATTGTTGCTCGGGCAAGTATTTGCGGGCAAGATTGCGAATGTTCTCTGAATCGGAACTGGCTGTATGGGGTTCAGGTGTTGCACCGATGGGATAAGACGCTGGAGCGAAAAGCGGAAGAAAGCCTAGATTTTGATCCCAATTCTGCTTTTGTTATTGCAGAGGTGGCTCAGATTTTGCAGAAAAACGCGGGGCAGATAACTCAAGCTCCCCCAGTGATGCTGGGCGGTGGCTTGGTGATCCATGACCTTGCTGATTTGGATCCGGACAGCAATTTGGAGGCCGATGAGGCAGAGGCAACAGAGGCGAAAACCGTTGATGCGGATTTAGCGGTTGGAGAAGTCAGTGAGGAGAGTGTCGAAAGCGATGCTGGAGAGAATGAAACGAGTAAGGCGTTAAGTGAAGACGATCGCAAGTCAGTAATTGCGATGCCCTGGGCAATTTTGATTTTCTTTTCGGGGCTGGTTGTTGTAGGCGCCTTCTGGCTATTTTCAAGATCGTAGCGGTGTCGATCGCCGTGTTCTCCACAATAGTGGCAGGGCAATCAAGCTTAAGATTGCCATGCTGGAAGGCTCCGGAACGCTGACAATAATGTTTTTTCCTTCTGAGCCGAGTGAAATGTTCTGACGATAAGATCTCCCCTGATAGTCGACTGTAATTTCGTAGTCGCCAAGAAATCCGCGAGTGCCAAATTCGCCATCGAAATTTGACAGTCCATTTTCTTCTGTCCACCACTGGTTAAAAACAAGGTCGAGATATTCTTCGCCGTTGAGATTAGGGTTGAAGTCGATGTCGAATAAAGCTGCTTCGGCGTGATTTATTTTGCCTTCCCAGAATCCCCAAAGAATAAATGCTTCGACAGATTCGTGGGCAAAGACGGCTGTCATGAAGTCGCGGGTATAGTCAGCTTGGAGATCTTTATTGGTTGTGTTGTAGTCGAATTCAGTGATATGGACTGGCAAGTCATAGTCGGCTGCAAACTCATCAAGTAGTTCCCATATTTTTGTTGGACTGGTTGGCAGGCGGTTCGTCTCGTTGAAATGAGATTGAAATCCGAGGCCATCGATTGGTGTGTTAGCGGCCGTGAGATCAGTGAGGACGGCGCGATAATTATTTCGGATGGTGCTTTGAAGGTTATCGCCGCCAGCTACAATGCCGAAATCGTTTAAAAACATACTCGCGTTATCATCCACCACCTGGGCAGCATCAAACCAACGCTTGCGAATGTCAGTCCGGCTAGTGATTGCAGATTGTCCCTGAGGGGTAAAGCCGACCAGCTTATCCTCGATATCAAAAGACGTACGAGGCTCGTTGAGCATATCCCATGAAAACACTTTTCCTTTCACCGCGGCACCGATATCCGCGATGTGGTTGAATGATAGGTCGTACAGGTCTTGAAGGTTTTGCTGGCTCGGGTTGCTGATGTCTAGAATCGTCCTGACCGAGTCCGGTACGCTCTGGTAACGAGGCCACATCATTGCATGGCCGCGGACATCCATTTCGCGATCACCCAGCCAATCGAGTCCTGCCAGGGTCACCGATTGATTGAAACTGTTTCCCCAGGCACCATCCCATGCTCGCCATTTAAGATGATTCTCAAGCGTGGCGGCATTGAATATTTCTGGAACTTTGGCGGCGTATCCGGCGTTGTACTGGCTCTGAGATTCGAGAAGGTATCTGGGGTCAACCGCGGATCCAAATTTAAACGCGTGTTTCTTCATCTTAATAGAAACAGCCGCGTTCTCGATTTTATTACCGTCAACGTCCTGCACTGTGATTTGCAAATCGGCTTTTCGATTTTGATCAATTTTTTGAGCCGCCGTGGCACGCCACGGGGCATCGTCTCCTCGCCCAGAATACTGAGCATGCGCTTGTACCGTAAACAGGATGCAAATCGCGAAAGTTACCGTAGAAAAGGAACGCCTCGTGTGAGCCAGTCGGTTATTTAGTCGATTTTTCATTCGCTTAATTTCGCACGTTGCGTTAAGGGAGGGTAAGCTGGTGGGAGCTACCGAGTCTACCATAATCAAAATAAATACAAAATTAATCCCCAAACTATTTAATCTGATTGAGAACATTTAGATTTACTTGGATTGTTGAATATTCCAGTTTGCTAGACTCGAAAAAAAATGGATTAAAACTAGAATAAGACATCAGTAGTTTTTAAGTTTACAATTCGCAAAGCGTGAAGCGTTTACATTGAATCAACGTTTGGAATTGTGGAATTTATGAACCCGTTTTTTTTAGCCCTTCGAGAATTGCATTATCGCTGGAAAAGCGGTTTGGTTTTCGTTTCAATTGTGGCTTCAGTGACGGGCACACTTGCTTATTTTTCAGTAAACGATGCCAGTTTCCAAAAAGAAATCGGTCGGAATGTCCGAGATCTCGGTTCCAACGTGGTGATTTTACCGGCGGCGGTTGATCAATATTCCTATCACCTCGAAGGTGGTTACTCGGAAATCACGATGGATGCGGATTTGGTTTCAAAGTTAATTGAGTATCGTGCTTCGCTAAATCATTTAATTCCCATGCTCGAGCGGCGAGCGATGTGCTCAACGGGCGACCGACAGTCGATCGGTCGGGTCGTTGGATTGTCGGCATCGATCGCGATGCCTGATCGGCCCAAAGCTCCAATGCAGCGATCGATTCCTGCGGGTGAGCTTCAGTTAGGGAGTGAACTAGCAAGAGAGCTTGGAGTTGAGCGTGACGCGAAAGCACAAGTGACGATCGCTGGAGAGGTGTTTAAAGTTCAACGTGTCAATCGTTCCTCGGGGACATGGCAAGATTCCGCTGCATTTATTGATCTGGTGTCGGCTCAGAAAATTTTTGAGTTGCCCGAGCGAGTTAGCCGTATCGAGGCGATTGAATGTACTAGCGAACAGTGTGAAGCGTCGGGTCTGCAGTCGTCTGTGATCTTAAACAATGAAATAGAAAAAATAACCGATAAGGCTTCGTTTCTTCGGAAAGAAGAAATGGCGGAAGCACGTCTTAGTGTGCGGTCGGTAAGCCGCGAAAACTTTTTAGTCTTACAGAATGTTCTTTGGGTGTTTTTAGGTTTCACGGTACTTGGGTTAGCGATTTTAAATTCGTTAAGCCGGAAGTCAGAGATAGGTGTTTTGCAAGCTGTGGGTTACGGGCGTTACCGCATAGCTGCGCTGTTCTTAGTGCGGTCTGTGTTGCTCGCTGGGATGGGTGCTGCGGTAGGTGTTACCGTGGGGATGCTGGTGTCCGTTGAACAGGCGAATGATTTATTTGTCATGACTGGACAAAAGAGTTCACTTGATTGGAGTGCGGCGATGACGATCGGAGGCGTCGCATTTTTACTCGCTGTTTTGGGAGGCTGTATGCCAGCCTTGTGGGCCGCAGGTGAAAATCCAGCGGACTTAATTGGGAGGGATTCCTGATGAGTAAGCAAGCACCATTGCTCGTGGTCAATGATCTTGGGCACATGTTTTCGAATCGGGGACAGAAGGTTCATGTTTTCGAAAAATGCAGCTTTGAAATTGCTCCTGCTCAGTTCGTGGCCGTTCAAGGGGCGAGTGGAAGTGGGAAAACTACTTTGCTTCTTGCTTGCGGAGGGATGCTCGCACCAAGTTCCGGTGAAATTCGGTTCCAAGGGAATGATTTATTTACTCTTCCGTCCTCTCGGCGAACCAAGATAAGGGCTGTTTCCATCGGCTACTTATTCCAGACGCTAGAACTTGTTCCGTATTTAGATTTGACCGCCAACGTAAGGATTGCCACGGGGGTCAGTAGTTCAGTCGCCAATCAGTGGCTTGATCGGCTGGGGCTGGGGGATCGCTGTCGAAGTTACCCAAGAGAATTAAGCCATGGCCAGCGTCAGCGGGTCGCTCTAGCCAGGGCGATCGCACATGAACCGGCGTTGGTAATTGCGGATGAGCCGACGGGAAATTTAGACAGTCGTAATTCAGAATTGGTATTTAATGTTTTGAAAAAGTATGCCCAGGATGGAGGATCCGTTCTGATGGCGACTCACGAGGCACAACCCGCCGCATTTGCTGATTTTGTAATTGATATTGAAAATCTTGATTTGTTGAAGGCGAAAGTTCGTTGAAAATTTCATTGTCGAGATTTGGGAAATCGAAATTTGCGAAGCGTTTGGGGAAAGTTTCGGGAGTGCTGATGGCTTTCGTTTCATCCGGACTGTTGATTCTGGTCTTGCTGGTTCTCGCAATTCAACTTCGGCCGGATGCGCTGCTTGAGGCAAGCCGGCAAACCGTTCGAGTCTATTGCGCAGCCGGAATCGCAAAACCAGTGGAAGACATTGTGAATGCGTACAATGCTCAATATGGAACGAATGTAGAAATCGTCCGAACAGGTGGTTCAGGGGAACTTGCCGGGCAAATTCAAACGGAGTACGAGACGGGGTTATTGGGTGGTGCCGATATCTATCTCACTGCCGATGACCGTCTCTTGAACTTAGCCTTTCAGTCCGGGGCGATTGCTGAGCGTTTTCCGGTGGCCGAGCAGCGTCCTGTCATTGCTGTGCCGATTTCAAGTGAAATTCCAATCGGCGGTCTGGAGGAGATGTTATCGAACCCGGAAGTGAAGTTTGGGATTGCTTCAGAGCGAGCAGCGGTTGGGAAATTGGTGCGAGGGGTAGCCTCAGATTTACAGATTCTTGATCAGTTGGAGCAGCGCAAAGCCACGGATGCTGAAAATGTGATGACACTCGCGCAGGCACTGGTGGCCGGCAGTCTTGATGCTGCTGTAATTTGGGATACGACAGTGAGTCAGCTGAATCAAATTGGACCTGAGCCAGTTTTGAAAATTGCTGCATTGGTGGATGCACGCGACCAAACCAAAAGCGAAATTGCATTGGGAGTTGTGTCGACGACTCCGTCACCCACGGCCAGTTTGCAATTTGCAAGATTTCTAACTGCGAATCAAACGGGGCAGTCAGCGTTTGAGAAATATGGATTTTCCTTTGTAGCGGGTGACGACTGGGAGCAGGTTCCAGAAATTCATCTTTATTGCGGTTCGATGTTTACGCCCGTGATCGAAACGGCGATTCGAGAGTTTGCAATTCGAGAGGGTGTGAATCTTTATCCCCGTTGGGAAGGATGTGGGAAGCTAGTCGCCGCCATGCACAGCATTGAAGATGAGAATCTCTTTCCGGACGCTTACCTTGCCTGTGACGAATCATTTTTGGTACAGGTCGAGGAGTATTTTTACGATCCTGTTGAGTTTAGCCGAAATGAAATTGTCTTAGCGGTATCAAAAATGGCGCCCTCAAAAGTCCAGAGTTCTGAAGCGTTAGTGAATTCGGATTTGCGAATTGGTATTTGCGACCCGGAGTTTTCGGCACTTGGTTTTCTTACACGTGAACTCCTCAGTGGTATTTCGGGAGCGGAAGGTAAACGTGCCAATGGTTTACCTGAAAAGGAAAGTTTGTATCAATTAATTGAACGTCAGGCGGTCGTTAAAGCGGATGTTGGGCCGACGTTAATTAGTCAATTGGTAGCCGGGGGACTCGACGCGGCGTTCGTGTATCGTTCGAATCTAGCTGCAGATCCAAAAACACTTCAGGCAGTCAACGTGTACTCAATTGCCAATGGCAAGGCTGTCGGTGTGGCCACCCAGCCTTGGGCGATTTCCAAGTCGACCCGCAATCCAGAACTCATGCAAAGACTTTATAACTGGCTTGACCGTGCTGAGATAAAATCGCAGTTTAAAGAGAACGGATTTTTAGATCCCGCATCGGACTGATTATTGACCGTTGCCGAGATACCTCATTGAGTTTGTTGTAGAGTTTGTTTTCCGAGAGATCTTAATTGACCGAAGCTGATAATTCGGTGAAACTGTGTGAAGTGATTTGTTCAGTATGTGTATTAGCAGTAATGTGTTGATGGTAGTGGTCTTAGATCGCTCGGTTCGGTTTTCATTGCTCAACGTCATTTCCAGTGCATTTGAAACCCGATGTCAAAAAATAAACCAAAATCGATTCGTCAGGCGCGAACTCAATGGGATGGTTTATTCTGGATGACGATGTCGGTTTTTGGGGTTTTCTACCTCGCTTTGATAATTGCTATGCTGGTGGCCGACTTTCAGTTTGCCAATTGGTCCGACATGTCAAGCTTGCTTGCCGACGAACGCGTGCGGTTTTCGATTTGGCTCAGTTTAATTTCCTGCACGATTGCGGCGATCCTTTCCTTGTGGGTAGCAATTCCAACGGGTTTCCTGCTTGCAAGGTTAGGTTCGGAGTCGATGACGCAACGACTAGGGCAGCAGTCTCCCGGTTGTCATCGTTTATTTAATTGGGCCCGTTACTTTATCGATACGCTTTTAGATATTCCAATTGTTTTGCCTCCTTTGGTGGTTGGGATTAGTTTATTGGTGTTGTTTCAAACCTCGGCGGGGCGTTGGCTCGATCAGCGGACTGGAGAGTTGTTTGCATCGCTTGGCTATACGGGGATACGTGGAATTACCTATGAGATCCCTGCGGTTATTTTAGCGCAGTTTACGGTTGCTGCAGCGTTTGCTGTTCGAACGATGCGTAATACCTTTGAACAAATCGACGACCGTCCTGAGCGGGTTGCCTTAACCCTCGGCGCGAGTCACTACCAGGCGTTTTCGATGGTCGCATTACCACAGGCATGGCGCGGCATCGTGGCGGCTTTTACACTGGCCTGGGCGAGGTCACTAGGAGAGTTTGGCCCGATATTAATTTTCGCGGGCACCGCGAGAATGAAGACCGAAGTGCTTTCAACAACGGTGTATCTAAATTTCCAATTTGGAAATTTGAGGGGTGCGGTTTCAGCATCGCTAATTCTCGTGACCTTAGCGATTGTTGTTCTCATTTTAACACGTTTACTTACGCTGGGCGGGAGTTCAAAAAAAGGAGTCATTGTATGATCTCGGTTCAACAATTACTTCTTCGCCAAGGTGATTTCGAATTGAGTCAAATCAGTTTTGAAATTCCTCTTAATTCCTATGCGATTTTGATGGGGGCGACCGGGAGCGGTAAGACAACACTGCTGGAATCGATCTGTGGATTGAGGACAATTTCAGGTGGAAAGATCTGGATCGACGGTGATGAGATTACACGAACTCCACCGGCTCAACGACAGATTGGCTACGTGCCGCAAGACTCTTCTTTGTTTCCCACGATGAAAGTGCATCGACAAATTGCTTATGGAATGGAAGTTCGCGGGTTCAGCCAAGCTGAACGGAGTCAGCGGGTGGAGGAACTTGCTTCGAGTTTGGACATTACTGAAATTCTAGATCGTTATCCGCGCGGGCTTTCAGGTGGTGAGAGACAAAGAGTGGCTCTTGCGCGGGCGCTATCATTTCGCCCCCGGTTACTGTGTCTCGATGAACCACTGAGTGCATTGGATGATGGTACGCGAAGTAATTTGACGAGACTGCTGAAAAAGATCCAGCAATCCGAATCGGTTACCGTCTTGCATATTACCCATAACGTTGAAGAGGGGATTGAGTTGGGAACTGTTCATTTTCGATTGGACAAAGGCCAAGTGCGGTTGGTTGGTTGTGAAGATTCAGGTGATAAAAATACAGCGAGAACTCTTTGAAGAGACACGCATTTCAAGAGCAATTGAATTCCTTACTGGTTGAAAAATGGAAAACGAAATCCCTAAGAGTCCCGCGCCATCATTGACTGACGTTGAACAGGCAACGTACCAATGGCAAATTTGGACGGATGGATTTGGAGAAGAGGGTCAGCGTCGATTGAAGAACAGCACGGTTCTGATTTCACGGTGCGGCGGGTTGGGAAGTGTGGTTGCGTATGAATTGGCCGCTGCCGGGGTTGGCCGGTTGATTATCGCTCACGCTGGTAATGTGAAGCATTCCGATTTAAATCGTCAGTTATTAATGACCCATGACTGGCTTGGCAAGCCGCGGATCGAGACGATTGAGCGCCGTCTGAAGGAGTTGAACCCCCGGCTTGAAATTGTCCCTGTGGCTGCGAATTTAGATGATGAACTGGCTGAAAAATGGGTTCCAGAAGCGGATTTGTGTGTCGGTGCTGCACCGATGTTTCAAGAACGATTTGCAATGAACGATGCTTGTGTTCGTCATGGTAAGCCGCATGTAAATTGTGCGATGTACGATACCTCGGCAACCATCACAACTTTTCCTGCCGGGGGGAAGCCATGTTTGCGATGTTTGACGCCTGAAGTCCCGGAGCATTGGAAGCGGGAGTTCCCTGTATTCGGGGCGACCTCGGGTACGGTTGCGTGCATGGGTGCATTGGAAGCTATTAAAGTGTTGGCCGGTTTTGGCGAGACGCTTGAAAAACGCGTGCTTCATTTTGATTTACGGCAAATGTCGTTTCACGAGGTTGCCCTCAACCCTCGGAAAGATTGCAAAATCTGCGGGAAATAGTAATTGCATCATTAGTCGTTTGTGAGTTTTTCCCAATTTTGCTTATCTTCGGTGGCTAAGATTGACTCGAAGGGAATTAAAGCAACAATCAAATCGAGTTTTTAATTATTTATAGGTTTTGATATGTCGAAATATTGCACTCTGTTATTTATCGTTAGCCTCTGTGTTGGTTGTTTTCCAACCGAAAAAGAACAACTGGTTGAGCCCGTTATTCTTCCTACGATCAATTGGGAAGAAGGGAAGACTTCAGTCGAAGACGCGGCAACAGAGGGTGAGTATCGGGTAAAGTTTGAGACCACTGCGGGGGATTTTGTCCTGTTAGTGCACCGGGACTGGGCGCCGCTTGGAGCTGAGCGATTGCACGAATTGGTGAAGAGTAAATTTTATGATGGTGTCGTATTTCATCAAGTGAATCCTGGAATGATTCAATTTGGAATTAGTGGGGATCCCGAGGCGACCACGTATTGGGACAAACCCATTGCGGATGAGCCTGTGAAGGAGAGTAATTATGCGGCGGTGGTTTCGTTTGCAAAGAAGGGCGAGGATTCGAGACGGACGCAAATCTGCATTAATCTTGTTCAAAATTCGTATATGGACGGCGAGGGTTACTCCCCTCTGGCGGAGGTTGAAAGCGGTTGGGAAGTTGTCAAAAGTATTAATCCAGAGTACGGAATTAATGCAAGTGAAGAGGAAATTAAAGAGAGAGGGAACGAGTATATTTTTGAAAAGTTTCCCAATATGGATTATGTCATCAAGGCAACTATCGTCGCCGATGAATCCGATGCTGACAGTGCAGTAGGTACACAAAAATAGCCGCCCTTGAAGGCGGCTATTTCGGTGGTTCGCTCTCTGCCCGGAGAGGCAGGGAAATTTACTTATTTATCGACTTCTGCCGTCTTCGATAATTTGATTAAGTTTGGCCTTCATTTTTTTGGCAACTTCCGGATTTTCTTTCAGCACATTTTCTTTTTCTCCGGGATCTTTTGCGAGATTAAAGAGTTGGAATTCGTCGACAGCCGTATTGGCTAGTTTTGCCTCGACGACGATATTTCTCGCTCGCTTTTTGCCGTAACGCTGCAGTTTCCAATCTCCTTCTCTGAGGCCATAAGTGCCGCTCGCACCGTTGTCCTGTTGCACGAGGTGGTCGCGGCCGGTGGCTCCTGGTTTTCCCAGAAGGGCATCGATTACGTTATGGCTGTCAACGCAATCTTTATCTTCGACTTTCTGACCGGCTAAGGCGGCAAGACTGCTTGGTAAGTCGATTGTGCATACCATTTCATCGCTGACACCGGGTTTAATTCGAGTTGGCCAGCGAGTGATAAATGGAGTGCGAGTGCCTCCCTCGTACACGCTGTATTTTCCTCCAGTAAAAGGGCCACCGGCACGGTGTTTGCCGATTTTCTCAATCGCACCGTCTGCGTAGCCATCGTCCAGGACTGGTCCATTGTCGGAGCAGAATACGACGAGTGTTTTATCGGTAAGTTTCAGGCGATCAAGCGTTTTCATGATTTCGCCAACGCACCAATCGAGTTGGATAATCGCATCTCCTCGGAATCCTAGTTCAGTTTTTCCTTGAAACCTCTCGTGAGGAATTCGCGGCACATGGATGTCATGTGAGGAAAAGAAAAGAAAGAAAGGATTGTCCTGGTTGGCTTCCATGAATTCGTTGGATTTCTCAACCCATTTGTCAGCAAGATCTTCGTCTCGAAAACGAGCGGCGTGGCCACCGGTGTAAAACCCAATTCGGCTGATGCCGTTATGAATGGTGGCATTGTGGCCATGCGACCAGTCCATTTTCAACGTGCTTCGATGAGTGATTCCTGTTGGGTGGTCAGCACTTGGTTTTTTTCTGCCGACCCAGAGAGGATCCTTGGGATCAAGATTGAGCACGCGATGATCCTCAACGTAAACTTGGGGTACGCGGTCGTTCGTCGTGGGAAGTAAAAAACAGTGATCAAATCCAATCTCGAGAGGACCGGGGTTTAATTCTCCGTTCCAGTCGGGACCACCCGGATCTGATTTAGTAGATTCTTTTCCTAATCCCAAATGCCATTTGCCGATGACTGCTGTTTTGTAGCCTGCCTTTTGGAGTAGCGAGGCAACGGTTTCGACGCCTGGTTTAATGATCGCCGGGGCACTTGGTGGTGCGATTCCGGTTCGTTTTGTGCGGAACGCGTAATTACCAGTTAGCATGGAATAACGCGTAGGTGTGCAAGTCGAAGCTGAGCAATACCCGCTGGTAAATCGCTGGCCTTCGGCGGCAAGCCGATCAATATTAGGGGTTTCCAGTTCTGTAGCGCCGTAGCAGGAAACGTCACCGTACCCGAGGTCGTCCGCCATGATCACAATCACGTTCGGTTTGTCTTGGGCAACGAGTGTCGCAGCCATCAAAGTGAGGCAGGAAAATAGAAAATAACGAAAGCGGTTGAGAGGCATGGTT
>Ga0208965_1000885_pt1 | contig 13690 bp, 10 predicted proteins | sample AOAMet1_07_M0_10_2_FD_188230 | JGI IMG/M metagenome (GOLD analysis project Ga0208965, IMG submission 188230) | Ammonia-oxidizing marine microbial communities from Monterey Bay, California, USA - CAN11_07_M0_10 (SPAdes) | ecosystem: Environmental > Aquatic > Marine > Intertidal zone | place...
CAAGATTGTAGAAAAGAAAGGCGAGGAAAACGATTTCCCTTACATCGACATCGCCATCTCGGCCGAACTCAACGAAGGTCAGTGGGTTATGGCAGTTGGTCACCCCGGGGGATTGGATAAAGCGAGAGGAATGGTAACCCGAATTGGACGCATTCTTTCCGCCAGCAGCCGAGTAATTCGTACGGATTGTACTCTCGTTGGAGGTGATTCCGGTGGACCCTTAATCGATATGAACGGTGACCTGATCGGAATTCACAGTCGAATTGGTTCCGAATTAGTCGACAACCTACATGTCCCCGCAGATGTTTATTCAGAAAATTGGGATTCGTTAGCGAAAGCGTTGATACTCGATGGGACGCCAAGTTTGGGTATTAACGTCGTAGACGATACCAACGTCATTAAAGAAGTCAGCGAGGGACGCGCCGCCGATAAGGCCGGGCTTAAGGTCGGAGATATCATTCTGGAAATTGATTCGATTGACGTTACCGACAAAGCTTCATTAGGAAAAGCGATTAAAGAACTAAACTTAAAACCGAATGCGAAAATTGAGATTGTCGTTTTAAGAGAAGCCAAAGAAAAAGAGCTTGAACTGAAAGTCGGCGAAAAGGGGAAAAGTTGAGTCGAGAGTCTTGTTCTGAGCTCTCGTTGTCGACCCCATGTGACAATTCCCTCCTTGTTGCCCATACCTAAAAGAAACCAGTCATGAAAAAATATATCCAACTAACCTCCACTGTCGCACTTTTGTTTCTATTTTTGGTTGCGACAGTAGGTGCCCAAGAAGCAACCGAGGGGCAAAGTCAGGAGAAACCCAAAAAGGGAACCACGGAATCTGTCCAACCGTCGGACAAGCCAGAATCAAAAAAGTCTGATAGTGCTGATTCGAAGCAAGAAGAAAAAGGTGATGCAGATTCGGGTTCGTCCAAGGACAACCTGAAGAGTAAGTCCGATGGCAAATCCGAAGAAAAATCGGATTCGAAAAAGGATCAGGATAAAGACAAAGGATCCGATGACGCTGAGACAAAGAGTCTTGCCGAAAAAGCACGGACATCTTTCCGCAATCGATTCAACTCGAAAAAATCTCAATCTGTCAGCAAGTTCTCGAAACAATCCGATCAATTTGTGTCGATTTTCGATCCAATTTTGGGATCAATTGACGCGTCTACCGTGCAGGTCGTTTCCGGCACGAGGCAAGTCGCCCTAGGGACTGTAGTGGACGCAAACGGTTTTGTGCTTACCAAAGCAAGTGAATTGAAGGGGAAATTAGGTGTTGAAATGCCGGACGGCAAGGTTTTGCTGGCTACGGTCATTGGAATTGATAAGCCGACTGATCTGGCACTTTTGAAGATTGATGCCACTGATTTGCCAGTTGGACAGTGGAGTGCTGATCCGACTCCGCAAACGGGACGATGGCTTGCGACCCCCAAAGCAGGTGAAGACGGGAAAGCGACGATTGGAGTTGTAAGTGTCGACGCAAGAGAAATTCCGCCGTCGAAACCCTTTATTGGGATCATGATGGAAGATGCCGAGGAAAATAAAGGCGTTCGAATCACTCAAGTGATTGACAATTCACCAGCTGACTTCGCAGATATATTAGTGGGCGACGTAATTTTTAAGCTTGACGATTACGAAATTAAAGACAGTCGTGGGGTTCGTGATGCGATCGGACAGTTCGAAGTGAATGATCGAGTCACGCTCGGCGTTCTCCGAGAAGACAAGGAAATAGAGTTGCGTTTAAACCTCGGTGAACAAGATAAGATTTCACCAAACAGTAAACGTAGTAATATGCAGAATAGTATGGGAAGCGTTTTGAGCCGTCGGCGGAAGAAGTTTCCAATGGCGTTTCAGCATGATTCAATGCTAACTTCCAAGACGTGCGGAGGCCCTGTTGTTGATCTCTCAGGAAAGATCGTTGGAATTAATATTGCAAGAGCGGGCCGCGTTTCAAGTTTAGCGCTTCCGGTAAGCGAAATTCGAGATATCGTCAAAGAGCTCAAGACCGGCGATAAGTCACCTGAGAAAGTGAATAAGGTTGAGATCGCGAGTATCTCTAGCGAGCTTAGCGAAATGGATGAGAAGTATTCACACCTGCCAAACAAAAAAACGGTACTTGAGCAGAAGTACAACCAAGAGCGTGCTCGAGTCGAAGAATTAAACAAATCAATTTCTGATTTGAAGAAACGATTGAAAGTCATTGAAGAGAAGAAAGCCGTTTACGGAAAAGATCTCAAGAGTTTGAAAGGCCAAATTACGAACGTTGAGAAAACACGACAGCGGCTTGAAGCGGATCTTGAACAACTACGAATTGGAAGTCGGTAATCGGCGGTACACCAGATGTCTGTAACGTTGCTGGCCCCTAATTCAATTTGATTGTGCCTGGTAAGTAATTACATTTCTTGTGATTTGTTGTTGAGCGTTTTCCCCTATGGCAATTTCTTGGAATCGCTGGTCCCGAAAACTACACCGATGGGGGGCCTTGCTAACCTGTCTGCCGCTTTTGTTAGTCATCGGCTCAGGCTTGTTGCTTCAGGTCAAAAAACAATCCACATGGGTGCAGCCAGCAACGGTCAAGGGTGTTGGTAAAGTTCCCGAATTAGAATGGAAACGATTGCTTGAGGCTGTCGTTGCAGTACCGCAATCGGAAGTTTTGAGTTGGGATGATATTGACCGAGTCGACATCCGCCCAGGCAAGGGGATTGCGAAGGTTCAATGCGAGAACCGTTGGGAAGTTCAGGTAGACCTGCAGACATCCGAAGTGAAGGCGGTTAATTATCGCCGTTCTGATTTGATCGAAAGTCTCCACGATGGATCTTTCTTCAGCGATGCGGCGAAACTGTGGGTTTTCTTTCCCAATGGACTTATTTTGCTGGGCCTGTGGTTCACAGGCGTCTACCTGTGGTGGTTGCCGATTGGAGTGAAACGGAAGAAGAAGAGAAAACGGCAGGCGTCTCAGAAGGCTAAGACAGTAGCTTGATGTCTCTGATAAGCGGCCTTCAGGGAATCTCCCATCGGTTACCTGATTTCGAATGACTGTAATTTTTTTAGAGCGATGCGGTGCTTGGCTTTTTGATCAGTTTTTTCATAGTAGGTTGCAATGTTGGCGAGGCATTGCGAGGCGTCTTCATAGCTTTGCAGTTTAATAAATTCGTCGTAAACGTAATTTAGCAAGCCAATCCCCTGCTCTTCCCGGCCTCGCATCAAATAGGCCAATCCATAATCAGCTTGAGCACGTAGTCGTTCATGAGCTGGCCACTGGCTTGAGGTTTTGATTGCGGACTGAAGTAGGTTCATGCCTTGTGCGAGGCTGCCGTTTTGCAATTTTAGTGTCGCCAGGATTGCCTTGGCTCGATCTCCCAAAAGCGATGGTTGAGATCCAAGTCTTAGAAGAATTGCTGATGCAGGCCCCTGCTGGCCTCCGTCGATCATCGCGAGTGCCTGTTGCATTTGCAGTTCCTCTCGCAGCGAAACGCCATTGACGAGAGCTTCTGATTTCTTAAACGCCAGAATGGAGTTTTGAGATTCATGGCGTTTGAGGCTTTGAATGCCAATGGTCGCCCAAACCACTGCTTCGTCGATAGAGGATTCGCTAAAGCCAAATTCGAGATTTTCATTTCGAAGAGAGTGTTCTAACTGTCCAATCACTTCTGCTGGCCACTCGGCAGAGACGGGTCTTAGGAACGCCGCTTTGCTCCAGAAAGCCGGGTCTTTGAGTTCGCCCTCAACGGCATACTGACTCTGGAGTTCAATTGCTGTGAGCCAACTCTTTTGCCATTGTTCTAGTTGATCTGCATGCCGAAATGCTTCGCCAAGCAAAAGTCCAGTATGAGCCGCCTGAATTGGTTGGGATTGTTCCTGAAGGGTTCGAGCTCGACTTAAGGACTTGATGCTGTTTTCGTAGTCCTCGTTCATTAAGTGAGCGATTCCTTCTAGTCGCAAGGATTCTGCTTTCGCGATGAGTGAGTTGCTTTTTTCCGCACTCTTGGACAACTGAATTGAAAATGCTGACTTCGTGTCATTGATTTGCAGGAACGCAAGGAATCGGTTTCGGTTTTCGAGGAAGCTTCCTGCTTTTCCCTGATTGTATTGCTGCTTAACAAACGACTGCCAGGAGTCTTGCTTTCCACTAGTCCATTGTAGATCCAACGCTCGGGCAAGAACTTCTCGGTGGCTGGCAGAAAGTTGGTTTGAGCCTTCTCCCCACATTATTTTTGTGGCGATGTCAGGGTACAGGGCCACCATGTTGCGAAGCGAATTCCATCGCTCAGATTCAATCATTTCTTTGACGACGCCGCCGAGCGATTCCGCAGTAAAGGCGAGGTTTCCGGTGTCGCCCAGAGTTAGGCCGCCGGCAAGTCTGAGTTTTTCCGGGATTGGTTTGCCCGATGAATCGTAGTGCTCGTTTGGTGAAGGAACCGAAGCGGTGTCTATAATTGACTTTTTAAGAAGATCGGTGTCTGGATTTTCTGAATCAATGTTGAACAGCGAGCATCCGCTCAATCCAATCCCCATGACAAGACACAATGCCCCCACGAATCGAAAGGCGATTGCTTTTCGGAGGGGCTGGTGTCGGTTGGTGGGATTGGTGTTTTTCAAGGATCGAGCAATCAAAATTAATGGGACGGTTGCCGAAGTAAAAACTCTTAGTAGTTTCGCGGGACGATGTTGTGGAATTGGAAAAATTTATGCAGTCCACAGTCGTCCAGTTCCGTCTGAAGAACTTCATCAGGTGAAAAGGTTGAGAGGGTTTGTTCTCCGCTTAAGGCGGTTGGGTGCACACTTAGTTGCTGCAATAAATCTTGACTGATGGCAGCAGACTCCGAGGGGGTGTTGAATACATAAGGCCTTATCATGACAACCAGTTCACGCCGAATGCGGCTTGTGTTTTGTTTGCGAAAAAAGAAACCGAAGACTGGTAGTTTTCCTAGGCCGGGTACTTTCTGACGCTGGTCAGAGATCTCGTCTTCGATCAGACCGCCCATCACTACTGCCAGACCGTCTTTGGCGACAAAGGTGCCACTGACTGTGCTGCGGGTTACTGTGTCGACTACAAATTCTTGTGTGGAGTTGGTGAGGCTGAGGACGGGGATTTTTCCACCATCAACGACTCGTTGGGCATTTTCTTGAACGACCCGCAAGGTAACCGTGCGGTCGGCGTTAATGCTGGGTGTGATCAGCAATGATTGTCCAATGTCGCGTAGTTCTGTGATCGGAGTGCCAGCGATAGTGTTGGAGCTAGTCGCGGAGGTGCCGACAATCTGTGTGGGACTGAAACCAATGGTCAACGGAATCGTTTCACCGATGAAAATTCGACTCACTTCGTTGTTGGCGGTTAAAAGTAGCGGAGAGTTGAGGATGGTGACTCGGTTGTCATCTTCTAGTAATTGCATCCTTGCACGGAAGTTGTTGCTGACGACCTGGAATGTAAAATCACCTTGATTTAAAACCGAACCACCGGGGATCATCGAAGCAATTTTTTTAGCTTCACCAGAAAACTTATCAGATGGCGTTGGTAAAATGTCGCCTGTTGTAAAGCTGCCGGCAGTGGTCGAGCCGTCCGAATATTGGTAGTCAAATACACTTCGGAATTCATCATCGAGAAGAATCCTCATGACTTTGAGTTCGAGTAAAACTAAAGGAGTGGGGACGTCGAGGCTTTGGATTAGCGTCTCAATTTGTTTCATCGTCGCATCGTCACCGGTCCGGACAACGACTTGATTGTTTCTGCGAACCACCGTTACATAAATCGTCGCTTGCCGTTCTTTGAGCAGTTTTGAAATTGGGTCATCTAGATTCTCTGGAAGCTCGTTACGCGTCGACCGTTCATTGATTGCGTCAATTAGTTGCTGGATTTCATCGGAAGACAAATTGCTTAGCGGCTCAGTTTCATCAATCGCTCGATTGCGACTGTTGCGGTACGCGGGGTTTGTACTGAAGCCCCCCATTCCATTAAGGGAATTAAATGAGCGGCCACCATAAGTCTGTCCCTGAAATGAGCCGAGACCAAGGTTGCGGCTGTCTACTAAATCAAAACGATTAAGTCGGTGGACGAGATCAAGTACGGAGTCCTGGTCGCCGACACCAAAGTTGAGGACGACGCGGTCACCAAACAGGTCGCGAATCGCCACAGCCGCATCTACTGGATTGGGGTAAAGTAAAGTGAAAACGCGCGTCTGTTCATCACGAAAACTTGCAAGGTTCTCTTCATACTCTTCGGTGGTATGGATTCGGATTACCCCAGAGTTTTCGTCAATGCGGTAATACAGATCATGGGTTTTGGTTAGGTTCTCCAAGACGTCCATCGCTTTGACGTCGCGGAGAAAAAGGTTGATCTTAACCTTGGTGGCTTCTGTCGATGGAACAATGTTAATTCCAGATTGTTCAGAGAAAAGCCGCATCGCATCGCCGAGCTCTTGATCTCGGAAATCAATCATCTCAATTGATTTGTCTGGAATGACTAATTTATCCGAGAACGACATTAAGAGAGGGTCGTCGGTGTCGATTAAAGGCTCGAGATTGTCAGGATCGATCGCTGGAGTAACCGGCTGAGCTTCTTGAATGATAGGCGTGGGCGCGTTGGGGGTCGGATTGACGACCTGCGCACATAAACTACGACCTTCCGCCTTAATAGCGAAAAATAAGAATGCAGTCATGAGCAAGGGCGAGCAGCGAAATGCGAGCGCCCAGGCGTTCAGTAACATCCGTGTCATGGTTTCTCCAAATTCACCAAAGCGAGTAATGCCTCGCAGTGAATTGGGCAGATTGGGGGGTTAATCGTACAAATAAACGGTACGTTCCAGCTCTGGAAAGTACAACTCGATCATTTCTTTAGAGATATTCTTGACTTCCATCAAGACCCAAACCCCATCGGATACTGGCACCGACAACTTCGTGTTATTCCGGATTCTAATAATTGTGTTCTTAGATTTTAGAATTGCGGCGCTGCGGTCTCCGTTAATAATCTTGGATTGGACGTTAAACGTAGGCATTTGCAGCAATTGCTTCCGTAAATTAATCGTCTGTAATTCCAAGTCTTTTGTTAGCTTAGCGATTTGCTTTTGAATGCTAGCAATGTCAGCTTTTAGTTTTTTGTTTTCTTGAACAAGAGCGGCGTTCTGTTGAACGAAGGTGTCAAGCTTTTCGACGTCTCGAATTTTTGAGAGTGTTTGCTCGATAACTGTGGATGGTGCGGTCGGGTCCTGTTTCTCTTGTGCGTCGGTGGTGGATGCGAGCACAAAAAGACCAATTAAACCAATCGTAGAAAGCACGACGAACATCGATTTTGAATTATTCATAACGTGCTTTCAGGTAAAGTGCTGGGTTAGTGATTGGACGCGATTTTTTTAGAGGGTGCTGAGGCTAATTGCCGGCTGCGAGTAGTGCAACGAAAAATGAAATGTAGACATAGCCAACGACCAAACCGATTCCAATCGTTAGCAACGGAGTCAAAATAGAGTTCAGCCTTTTGACTGATGTATGAAATTGGGCTTCGTGGAAGTCAGCAACTTCTTCAAGGACCCCTTTGAGATCTCCTGATTGTTGTCCGACCGAAACCATCTTTTTTAACATCGGCGCAAACGCATTACCCACATCGATTGCATCGGCGAAATTCCCGCCTTGAATGATTGATGCCCGAGCGTTGTTGACGGTTTTTGCAGTAAAACGATTATATAAAAGTTTTTCAACCGTTCCCAACCCATCAATCAGCGTGATCCCACTCTCAAGCATAACGCTCAAACTTCTCGCAAACGTTGAAGTTTCACACAGCTTGAACAGTGTTCCAACAATTGGAATTCGAAGTGCGTTTCGGTCGATCCACATTCTGCCTTCTTTTGAGCGATAGGCCGTGATTGAAAAAACTGCGATCCCGATGAGGATGATTCCAACCAGTGGGTAATACTGCCTCATGAAACTAGAGGTGTTGACTAGTCGTTGAGTCATCGCCGGCATGTCTTTTCCAAGGCTTTGGAGGTAAATCTCAAGTCGTGGGATTAGGTAGACAACCATGTAAGCAGTTACGCCCACAGCAATCAGGAGCACTAACAGGGGGTAGACTAAGGCCGATGAGAATTCTTGGATTCCACGTCTTCGCGAACGCATGGTAGCAACGGCTCTCTCAAGCACAGGTGGAAGTTCACCGGTTCTTTCACCGACTCGAATCAGTTGAATCGTGAATTCAGGGAAACAGCGATGTTTACTCATCGCTTGCGAGAGGCTGTCGCCCGATTGGATGTTGTTAACGATTACCTTCCAAATCTTGCCGAGAGACTTGCGAGGTGCTTCGTCCGTGAGGGCGATGAGTCCGGAGAGGAGTGGCATGCCGCCCTTGAGCATCATCGAGAGTTGTTGGAGGCTAAGTTCGACGTCGACTGCCCGGGGCCGAAGGTACTGAGAAAAGTCTAATTTAAGGTTCGACTCAACCGGTGCATTGACCGGTGCCACGCCAATCACAATCAGCCCGCGACTTCGCAGCAATGACGCGGCTGCAGAGCGACTGGTTGCGTCAACCACCCCCGCACGCGGTCCGCCAGTCGCGTCTCTTGCTTTGTAACGAAATTCTGGCATGGTGTTAGTAAGGGCTAATGACGGTGGCGATTTGTTGGACGGATGTTAATCCCTTGGTAAGTTTCGCGATGCTGTCGTCCATCAAATCAGGTAACTGTCTTTCGTTCAGAAGTTGTTGGATGTAGGTTTCGTCTGGCCGGCTGGCGACCACCCGAGCCATTTCTTGATCGTAAACAATAAACTCAAACAATCCGATGCGGCCCATGAATCCAGTGCCTGCACAATAGCGGCAGCCTCCGGCGCGGTAGACCGTGGTGCCGGCTAACTCAGGGCAAGCGAGTGAGATAGCTTCGGCCTCCGGCATGGCGTAGGCTAATTTGCATTTTTGGCAGAGTTTTCTTACCAGCCGCTGGGCGGCAAACATCCGGGAAACAGCTCCAATTAAGAACGGTTTGATTCCCATATCGGCCAGTCGCGTGATGGCGCCGACTGCAGAATTAGCGTGAAGTGTGGTGAAAACGAGGTGGCCAGTTAGTGCCGCTCGGATGGCAGTCTCTGCAGTTTCTTCATCGCGAATCTCACCGATCATCAAGACGTCGGGGTCGTGGCGTAAAGAACTTCGCAACGCCTTATGGAAACTAACTTTATCATTCGCGTCGACCTCGACTTGCGAGATTCCGTCAATGACGTATTCAACTGGATCTTCGATGGTAATGACATTGAGCGACTTTCGATTAATCAGGGATCTGATTGCTCCGTAAAGTGTGGTGCTTTTTCCACAACCGGTCGGCCCTGTCATTAAAATGAGCCCATTGGGTCGGTCAATTACCCGTTCAAACTGAGCGAGGTCTGGTGAAGACATCCCCAAACGGCCAAGGGTCAAGTCTTGTGTTTGCGTCGCGAGTAAACGTAGCGTCATCCGTTCCCCGTGTTTGGTTGGGATCGTTGCGGTACGGATGTCAATTTCGCTGTTATGGTCAGAGCTAAGTGTGAAGCGACCGTCTTGTGGTGCCCGGCGTTCCGCAATGTCCATTCCCGACATCACTTTTAATCGAGAAAGGAGTGGTTGGTGAACAGCAATTGGGAACTGGCGATAGTCATCAAGTAATCCGTCTACCCGAAGGCGGATTCGAAGGTCGATGGAAGAGGGTTCAATATGAATGTCGGTCGCCTGTCGAATCAACGCAGCGTGGAAAATTTCGTCGCCAACGGCAACGATGTTTTCAGACTCCGGATCAACCTGGGTACCGGTAAATTGGATTCGTACCGGTTCACTTTGGTTGCCGTTCCACCTCACGGTATCCTGAAAGATTCGTTGAATCGCTTCGAATAGTGTTTCGGGATCGGCGGCAACCACATCGACCGGATGAGAGATGTAACGTCGGACGGCCTGGATGCTCTGCTCATCGTTTAGGTCTTTGCAGGCAATTAGGACTCGGTCATTCTGTAATGTAAACGGTAGCACCTGCCGGCGCGTCGCAAGGTTGGCCGGGATGCGCAATGCCCAAACTGGATCAATTTTGACTTGATCCATATTGAGTAGTTCAGTGTGATTACCGATGTCGGACATAGGTGTTCGTTCAAGCTCGAGTGCGAAGTGAGATCTGTGACAGGATTTCTGGATTGCGGGCGAGACCAAAAGCCGTCTGTTCGGAAATCAAGCGTTGTCGCCACAATCGTGCGAGGCTGTCGTCGAGAGTCCACATCCCTTCTTCGTTGCTGTTTTGAATAATCGAAGAGAGTTGATTCAAGTTGGCGTTAGCAATTAAATTTGAAACAGCCTGGTTGGCATGCATGACCTCACTAGCGAGCACTCGTTGGGAAACTGCTGCCGGATCGGGAGTTTGATCTTTGACGGCAAGGCGAGGCAACAGATGTTGGACAACGATTGTTCTCAGAACTGTGGCGACCAGTCTTTGGGCGAGTTCTTGTTCTTCGGCAGGGTAAGCGCTGATCAGGCGTTCGATCGCGGTCTTGCAGTCTCCGGCGTGGAGGGACGCAAACACGAGGTGTCCTGTTTCAGCAGCCGTGATCGCAGTTCGAATCGTATCAACGTCCCTTAATTCACCCACCAAAATTATATCTGGATCTTGACGGACTGCGTCGACTAATGCTTGGTGGAAGTTTTCAACATCGACGCCAATTTGTCGTTGGTTGACCAATGACTTTTGCGATGGGTGAATAAACTCGATCGGATCTTCAAGCGTAATGATGTGACTTGCCCGTTGAGCATTAATGCGATCAATCATCGAAGCGATGGTCGTACTTTTTCCTGAACCCGTCGGCCCAACCACGAGAACGAGGCCATCTTGGAGCGAACATTTGTCGTAAAGCCGTGGGTTTAATCCGAGTTGCTCAAGGGTGGGGATGGTGTTGGATAGTCTGCGGAAGGAAAAAGAAATCTGCCCTTGCCGACGATAGATGTTAAATCGGAATCGATGATCGCTGTCGATGGAGAATGCACCATCCACTGACCCTCGTAAGGCAAGCTGTTTCTGCTGTGACGCTGAGAGTATGGAGTTTGAGAACTCCTCTGCCAATTGGGAAGAGAATTTATTTTGCTCAAGCTCTGAGGAATCTAATTTACTAAGCATCCCATCGATCCGGAAATGGATCGGTTCCCCTACCGAGCAGTGGATGTCCGAGGCATTAGAATCAATAGAGCGTCTTAAAAGAACGTCTAGGAATTCAGGGGATGAGTTATCGGGGGTCATTTTTCTTTTCCAACGATAGGCAGTCTGGCCGCTCCTGATTTGAAGTTTCGTTCGTTAAATTACGAAAACGATCGTCCACATTTTTTGAGTCTTGTTTTCAGGGTCTGGTTTCATTGTAATCGAAACCGGGATGATGCTAGTGGCGGCAGTGTTGACATCGGTGAGGAATTTCAGCACATCGAAAAAAGCCCCTTTGACTTCCACTGGCCAAAACTCCACCGGTTCTTGAACGGCTTGTTCGTTCATCATTTCAAATAAATCACGCATGTAGGCGGAGACCGTCATGCTTTCCGTACCACCTTGTGAGACGATGGAAAGATTGTAGTCACGCATTAACTCAGTGATTTTCTCGAATGTTTCGAGGCGAGATTTTCGGCTTCTCCAGCTTTGGCTCAATTCCCGAATCTGTTCTTTGGAATCGGATTCTCGCGTTCTCAGTCTTTCAAGGCTTTCTTTTTCGTTTTCGAGATATTGTTTTGAAAGCTGAGCGGATTCCTCGGAAACAGCCACTTGCATTGCAGTGCTGTACTCGGCCTCGATTCTTGATTTTTCCTGACGCAAAGGAATAGCGAATACAACGGAGTATACCGCCAATATCAAAGCTGCCGGGAACAGCATCAACAGAAACCGTTCTCGTTTTGAATTATCTTTGAGTGGGGTGATCGCCATGAAGGTATGTCAGGTTTGAAGATTGATCTTTGGGGTGGTTTGTAAACGCGGCTGATCTGTACGACAGGACAATGGTTCGTGTTTAATTCTTTTTTCGAGGTTGGACGGCGGATTCGAATGGCCCTGTTTCTGCTAATAGGATGTTGTAATCCCACGGGCCGCCTGTGGTGAGTTTTTGTTGACCTTCTTGACGCGCCGGGTTTACCGCCCAGCCAAGTTTGACGGAGCGTTCTCGAAGACTTTTTGCAAGCCCCTGAGCGGCTTCACCATTGAGTGAAACTCCTGAAATGAGGATGCCCTCTTCTGTTCCCTCGACCTGCTCAATTACGAGATCTTCGGTTCGCATTTCAATCAGCAGTTCCAGCAGCGTGGCAAAGCGATTGTTTTGACTCTCAAGGAAAAAGGTGATGCGTTTCAGGTCATCCCCAAGGGCGGTAACTGCTGTTTCGACCTCAGCGCGTTTTTCCAAAATTTGAATCAGCTGGCCATCGTTTTTCTTTTTCTCGGTCGCAGGCAGTTCTATTTCCGCGATCTTGGCTTGTAAGCTTTGATTATACTGTTTGACGTACTGTCCGTGCCAAAAACAAAACCCAACAACAAGTAGAGCGATGATTCCTGAGAAAATATGTCGGATTGGGCGCGTGGGCGTGCGATCAAAATGTCTGAGCCGAGGAGCCAAGATTGAGTCCAGGCGTTTTCTGTAGTTGTTAGCAACAGTGCCGGCCCATCGTTTTGCGGTCGCGTCGTCTGTCAGATGCTCAAAAGTTGCATGCTCTTCGTCCAATTCGATAGTCTGGCTACCCGTGAGGATAGGTTCATTGGAAACGAGTGGTTCAGTCGACCGCTGTTTGACGTGTTCCAACCGCGTTGAATTTTCGGTGAGGTGAAAAACCAAGTCTTCCCAGACCTCGACGGTTCGACGGTTGCTTCTGACTTCAGTATTTGCTGCGAAACCGGAGGGGTGAGCAATGAGGATGTCGCGGCAACCAAGGGATTCCAGGTGTTCGTTAATCGCGTCCAGGTCTGTGTTTCTGATTGCGCTAACCCAGAATTTTTGATAGTCGTCTTCGACACCAAGATTCGTTGAGGCGAGTGAAATTTCGTCAATGTCGATGCCGGACAGGGTTTCCGCTTCGAACTTCAGGACCTCCTCTAAATCGCTGGGCTCGATCCCGCTTACACTGAGTTTAGGGAGGAGAACGATCTGAGACCAAACATCCGCGGAGAGCACCAGTGTCCGACTGCCAAGTCTCGGTTGATTTTGGGTGACTTGAATGATGGCTTCGTATAAAGTCGATTCGACATCTACCGTTTCCTGTACATAAAAGTTGGGTTGGGAGATGTCTTTGCCAAAATCAGCGCGCACCATCTGGCGATCAAAAAAAAGCAGAATCGAGATGTCAGATCGTTTGGCCATTGCGGTGCAGATTTCAGCGATTTGCGGTTTAGTCGACGTTGCCGACTGCGTTTGCCGCGATTTAATTAATGAAGCGGGATTGGTCTCAAATTGTGGTTTAAATTTGAACTGTCTTATTCGTTGATGGCCGACGCCCGCGCTTGAAAATCAAAAATGATGGGTGGCCCGTTGGGAGTAATTTGCATGTATTTAATTTGCCGTTTCCCGTTGACATCAGCGACAAGAGCTCGAAAACCAACAGGAACGCGACTGAACAAAAAAGACCCCGGTTGTTTGTCTTCATCGTCATATACGACGAGCGACGTCAAGGAGGAATTGGGGTCGGGAGTTAACAATGCAATCCGAACGGTAGCACTTTCGGGGCGATCGAGGAGGACTTTACCGGTTACTT
>Ga0208965_1000887_pt1 | contig 13668 bp, 16 predicted proteins | sample AOAMet1_07_M0_10_2_FD_188230 | JGI IMG/M metagenome (GOLD analysis project Ga0208965, IMG submission 188230) | Ammonia-oxidizing marine microbial communities from Monterey Bay, California, USA - CAN11_07_M0_10 (SPAdes) | ecosystem: Environmental > Aquatic > Marine > Intertidal zone | place...
CTGGACGGTCAGGCCCTTTGCATCGCGCGGCACGAGGAACAGCGTCAGGCCGTGGCTATCGCCTGCTTCACCAAAGGTGCGTGCGACAACGATGAACACATCTGCATGGTGGCCGTCCTGAACGTACTTCTTTGCGCCGTTCAGCGTGTAGCCCTGACCATCGCGTTCTGCCTCGGTGGCAACGCCTGCTGGATTGTGATGGCTGGTTTCGTCTAGCGCGAGCGCGGTGGTGACCTCACCGGCAGCGATCTTCGGCAGCCACTCTTTCTTCTGCGCTTCGGTGCCGCCCATGAGGATGGCGCTGGCGCCAATACAAGCGGTCTGAAGCAGCGGGGTCGAGGCCAGCGTGCGGCCTTGGGCTTCCATGACCTGGCCAAAAGCGGTCATGCTCATTTCCACACCGTCATATTCTTCGGGTATCAGCACGCCGAAAAAGCCTAGCTCCGCCAGCTTCTGGCGAGCCTCTGGATCGACACCGTTCTTGCCGGCATCGCGCAATGAGCGGAGGTGCTTCACCGGCAGCTCGTCACGGGTAAAGTTCACTGCGGTATCACGCAGCATTTCCTGGTCTTCAGTCAGTACGAAAGTCATCGGTCTGTTATCCTATACAGTCGTGCTCGGTACTTGGCGCAGCGGATCCGCTTTCGCCTTCCGAGTCATACATTTCCAAGTGGCCATCGGCGCGGAAGACGACGCCGTCGCCTTCCCTGCCGCCTTCGAGCGCGTATTCGTTCACGCCGACAGCGCTCAGGTTAAAGGTGTTCTGGTTCTCCTCGGCGTCCGTGAAAACCAATTTCACGGCGTCCGAATTTTCGCTGACGGTCGACGCAAAAATATTGGCGCCCACGTTGTCGCTGGGATGCTTGAAGCACCAGCCCTGCACGGGCTGTTCAGCGACAGCAACTGGCGTAGTGGCCAGCATCAAGCCTGCAATGAGAAAACCACGCATTACTGGTGGTCCCGAAGGCCGAGCACGCGCTTGGACACCACGTTGAGATTGATCTCGCTCGTGCCGCCCTCGATCGAATTGCCTTTGGAGCGCAACCATCCACGGGTGACCATCTTGGCGCCGCGGTCAAAACCTTCGCCTTCCCAGCCAAGCCCCTCAGTGCCAAGCGATTCGATCATGAGCTCGTGCTTGTCCTGGTTCATCTTGGCCGCAGCGTATTTGATAATCGATGCGGTGTGGCCGACTTCCTGTCCCGCCTTCGCCTGTTGCTGGCTGCGCTGGACAGTCAGGTTGAACGCCTTGGTGTACATCTGATGCTCGGCGATACGTCCACGCAGGTCACCATCGAGCAGCTTGCCGTCGCCGTCGGTGCCGACATGGATTTTCGCGTATTCCTCAAGCTCCAGCATGCCGGTACCGCGGGCAGACCCGAAGCCGCTGGCGGAAATCGATGAGCGCTCATGCTGAAGCAGGCGCTTGGCGATCTTCCAGCCGCCATTCACTTCGCCGACGAGCTGGTCTTTCGGGACTTTGACATCAGAGAAGAAGGTCTCGCAGAATGGCGAAGACCCGGAGATCAGTTTGATCGGGCGCGTTTCTACGCCTTCGCTTTCCATGTCGAAAAGGATGAAGCTGATGCCTTCATGCTTGACCGTATTGTCGGTGCGCACGAGGCAGAAAATCCAGTCGGCTTCATTGGCATAGGAGGTCCAGACTTTCTGACCGTTGATCAGATAGTGGTCGCCTTTGTCCTCACACTTGGTCTGCAGACCTGCAAGGTCAGAGCCGGCACCCGGCTCAGAATAACCCTGGCACCAACGCGTCTTGCCGTGAACGATGTCTGGCAGGAAGCGTTTCTTTTGCTCTTCATTGCCGAACTCGATCAGAGCCGGACCAAACATCCAGAGACCGAACGAAAAGAGCGGCGTGCGAGCGCCGATCCGTGCCATTTCCTGCTCAAGGATCTTTGCCTGTTCACGGGTAAGACCGCCGCCACCATATTCCTTTGGCCAAGTGGGGGCTGTCCAGCCCTGATTGGCCATACGCTCAAGCCAGACCTTGGAGTCCGGGTTCTTGAATTTTTCACGGCGGCCGCCCCAGACGACTTCGTCTTCTGGCATCGGCGTGCGCATGGATTCCGGGCAGTTCTCTTCGAGCCAGCCGCGAACTTTCTCGCGGAAGGCATCTGGATCGGATGGCGCGTCAAATGGCATGGTTTCGGCTCCCTCAAGCTATCCTGTCGTATCTGATAGTGACATAGCCGTTGCCGCGCTCTGCGTCACGACCCGACGCTGCGACAAGGCCGATCTGACGCACGATCAGAAAGTCAGGTCATCTTCTGCCTAGTAGAAGAATTCCTCACGCACGATCTTGCCATCATTCACAGTGTAGAGGGCAATTTCCTGCATCTTCACCCGCTCGCCTGAGCTCTTATCGGTCACATCAATCGTGAAGACGACGCCGAAACGATCGTCACCATGAAGATATGGACCGTGCGCCTCTGTCTCGTGGACGTCGTGATTATCTTCCCACCAGGCCCACTTCCCCTTGATAGCTTCGATGCCGCAAGCCTCAGCGCTTCCGCCGGGCGGCGGCGCCGATTCAACTGACACGCAGTCGACGTCGTAAATCGTGTCGATCAGTTGCTTGTAGCTGCCATCATTATTCGCCGCGACGAGCGTTTCACCGACGGCTTTCAACACATCCCTGCTCATTCCCACCCCTCTGTTCCGTATTTGTTCTAGACCCGAAACGAGATGTCGGCAAGGAGCATCAAATTTTAGAGTTAGAAGCGCCCAAGCAGGCTGTGTTCGGGTCCGGTTTCGAAACCAGCAAGATTGAACAGGTGAACAACCATGAGGAAGATGCCCAGCACGCAGAACACCATGATGAACCCCCATGGCAATTTGTTCGGCCGTCCATCGCGCCGGGGTTTTCCAAGCCTCATGTTTGAATACACCATGAGAATCGAAAAAAGGGCGATGAGCCCGGTAGGTATGATCCAGTCCAGCATGACTTTCCCAGGTTTATGCCGAAGGGATATGGGGCGTCTTGGCCCAGTAGAAAGGACGAAGCACAAGCCCGATCACAGCCTTGACGGCTGCGGCTGTCAGAAGCGGCCAATAGAACGGCCGTGTGATGATCGCAATCACACGCGACACCGTCCACTTACCGGGTGCCAGACAGTCAGCAACCACGCATCCCGTCATCCCCGCCATGAACAGTCCGAAGTCGACCGGCGTATAGTTAAAGAAGGATGGGAACAGCGTTCCGAGCAGGATCATTAAAACCATCGGGCCGTACAGAAACGCGCTGACGATGGCGCCGCCAAGGGTCAACTGAAGACTGGTCCAGCGCAACAGTCCGAGTTCCAGTAACAGCGTCACAGGCGTTCGCATGCAGACAAGCCAGGTCTGGACGAAGCCCTTGATCCAGCGGCTACGCTGGCTGGTCCAGATAGGGAGGGATTCCGGCGCGGTCTCTCTGGTTTCCGTGCGAATGGTTGCGGTCCGCCCGCCCAAGCGTGCAATCCGGATACCGAGGTCTGCATCTTCTGTCACGTTCCATGCATCCCAGCCGCCAAAGGCGATCAGGTCTTGGCGGCGGAAGTGATTGCTCGTCCCCCCCAGCATGACGGGCAGGCTTAGGCTCGCCAGTGCAGGCACATGCAGGCCGAACTGCACCGCATATTCAAGCATCCACTGCGCCTGCAGCCATCCATCTGCGCCATTACTGGCGACCAGCGGCGCCTGCACGCAGCGGACGTCTTCGCCCTCCCGGCAAAAGGTTTCGTATGCCTCGCGAAGCTGATCGGGGTGCGGACGGTCCTCCGCATCGAGCACAGTTACATACTCACCCAATGCCGCTGCCAGGCCGTAGTTCAGCGCACGTGGCTTGGTCATCGGTTCACCCGGCGGGATGGTGATGCAGACCGTTCCATTCGGGAAGTCCGCATTCATCGCCGCCTCGTATGTCGCGACGTCGTCCTCTTCGATCAGGAGCAGGATATCGAGACGCTCGGTCGGCCAGTTGATCGCTCTTACACTGGCGGCGAGCTGATCCATCATGTTCTGTTCATGGCGAAGGGCAATCAGGACCGAATAGACCGGCAGTTCATTGTCCAGAATGGATGGGGATGCAGATTGGCGAGGGCCGGCCACCCGTTCCAGCGCGCCGACGATGGTCAAAGCAAGGCGCCAGACGACGGTCATTGAGAAGAGCAGCCAGAACACCACCTTCGCCGCTACGCCCAACAGAACCGGCGCCAACAGAAGCGCGATGATGACGATTGTCAGGAAAGCGCCGAAGATTTCCCATTGCCATCTGGTGAGGCGTTGCTCTGCGCTAAGGATGGGCGGCAGGGCCTTCGAAAAAGCAAGCGCTTCCAGTAGCCGAGGGGCGCCCGCCGCTGGCTTCGCGTCGCCTGGCTCTAGCCAGACGACATTGTCTTCCTGTCCCCCCACATGCATGGGGCGATAGAAACAGGAAGAATTCTTAATTCAAGGTTGCGGCTGCTCAATCAACCAAAGTGGCCGCAAGCGCGTGTCCACTTTGCCACGCTGCCTCTATGCGCGGCGCGATGCGCCAGTCGCCTATGACGCCTATGCGCTGGGCGTCATCCCAGCCATAATGGCTCGCGGCAGCCGTCTCCGTCTTCGCATAGAGCCAGCGATGCGCCGCAACGATTGATGGCGCGCCTGCGCCCGTCATCTGCCTGAAAAGGCCGGACAACTCTTCAGCCACCTTCTCTTTTTCCATATCGACATTCGCCCGCGTCCATTCCGGTGTTGCGTGCAGAACGAAGGCCTCTTCATTCGCTCGGCCCGGCTTGGAGCTGTTTCGCACCAGAAGGTTCAGCGGCGAGCCGGATACCTCGGCCACATCCCATCCGGTCTCGATCGGAGCATCGAAGGCCAGCATTACCGCCCAGCACGGAGCGGTGACGGCGGCGGCGGCCTCACTGGCAAGTTCAGGACTGGTATCAGCAAGCAGCTCGCGCGCCTGTTCGGCAGGGATCGCAAGAATGACCGTCTCGAACGGACCCTGCCAGCCAGACGCGTCAATGTGCACATATCGGCCGTCCTCTCGTATGGAGAGCCCAGTCGCGCGCTCTCCCCAGCGCACATCGTGGCCTTCAGCCATCCCTTTTACCAGCGAGTTCATGGACGGCGCCCCGACAAACCAGTCGTCTTCAGAGTGAAGCGGCGCTGGTGACCAGGTCCCGCCATCGCTGGAGAGCGCAACGCGCGACGGCGCCCATGTCGCCACATGGCCTCTGCTTTCAAGATCCGAAACGAGCGCGCGGAAACCAGTATCGCGGGCCGTGAAGAATTGCGCGCCGTGATCGAAACGCAGGTCTCCTGCAGGCGTGGATGTACGCCGGGTCGACAGCCTACCACCAGCGCCGCGCCCCTTGTCAAAGAGCACAACCTTGCGGCCTGCTCTCTTTAGATCTGCCGCTGCGCTAAGTCCCGCAACACCTGCGCCAATGATTGCAATTGTCATCCCGACTTCTCCTGCTCCCGTCTGAGACCTAGTTTAACGGTGAAGAAGGCAAGGATCATGGCAGGCAGAAAACGCACATCCAATAAAATGGTCCGCAAGAGCGATCTTCCGCAGAAGACCTGCCCGGTCTGCCAGCGGCCCTTCTCGTGGCGCAAGAAGTGGGAATCGGTCTGGGACGAGGTGATTTACTGCTCAAAACGATGCCGCGGCGACGCCAGAAAGAGCTGACGCAAGCCTGTTTATCGAAAAACAGTAATTTTTATCTCCCTGAATCATATACAGATTTTAAGAAACCACATTGTTTTTCGATAATCGCATATTGAAAAACAATAATTTCGTTGCTAGATCAATCTCGTCGGCGGCACAGAGATAAACCCGCCCCGGCAGATACCCAACCAACCGGCACTACAGACCGGAAACTTGCAACGAAGGAGTAATATCAGATGCAACCGCTCGCCTCCCAGACCCGCCAACCCCGTCTGGAACAGACTGCGACCACGATCGGCCTGACGCCGGTGCTCGCAGACACCGCCGGACGCGTGTCCGGAAAGGCTGCCAACGACAATGCAGGGATCTGGAAGCCCACCCTTCTGGTCCAGCGTCGCCGCCGCCACAACAGGCTTGCCGGACGCGTCTGATCAAGCTTCAGGCAACCCCGGCAGGGACTCTCACTCTCATCGTGCCCCAACCTGCCGGGGCCCTGAAAACAGACCGCCCTGCCCCGCCCGGCAGGGCGGTCCTATATTTGGGCGCGGAGCGTTTTTGGCCTGATCCAGCCCATCATCCTAAAATGGACAGGCGTGAACGCTTCGTCTTCTTCAGATTCAAACAGGACCGCCGTTCCTGTTGGCAACTTCTCTCCAAGCTTGCGCGCCGCCATCTCATCATTCGTCCCTGCCTCACGCAGGATCGACAGCGCCGCTTCCTGCATGCCCGGATTGTGCCCAATGACGATAAGCGTCGAGACACTGGGCGCCGCCAGTGTCACCTGATCGAGAATGGTCGGTACGCTGGCAAGGTATAGCGTGTCTGATAGCGTTGCCTCGCAACCTGGAAAAAAGTCCTGCAGGTGGCGCCACGTCTCTCGCGTGCGCCGCGCGCTTGAAACAAGCGCTGCATCTGGCACCCATCCTCGCGCTTTCAGTTCATCGCCAATCACCTCGGCATCCTTGTGCCCTCGGGACACAAGTTTGCGGTCCCGGTCCGAAACACCTTCATTCCAGAGTTCGGTCTTGGCATGGCGAAGCAGGATCAGACGTTTCATGCGTGCTCGACGGCCAGCGTGGCCTTAGTAAAATTAAAGACCGAAATCAGCACCCTGAACTTGTCCTCTAGTCCGCCGACGCCAATCTGTGTGGCGAAGATATAGCAATCAACGGAGAATGCCATGAGCCTTCTGCTAGGTGATACAGCACCCGATTTCGAAGCCGAAACAACTGAAGGCAATATCAGCTTCCACGACTGGATCGGGGATGACTGGGTTGTCTTCTTCTCCCACCCGGCAGACTTCACCCCTGTCTGCACGACGGAGATCGGCTACACCGCCAAACTGAAAGACAAGCTTGCCGCGCGCGGCGCAAAGGCCATCGTGATTTCTGCAGACAGTCTTGAGGACCACAAGGAGTGGGTCAAGGACGTTGAAGAAACACAGGGCGCGAAGGTGGAATTTCCACTTATCGCTGACCCGGACAAGAAGATCGCGACGCTCTACAACATGATCCATCCGAATGCGGATGCGAAAGTTACTGTGCGCGCCGTCTATGTGATTGATCCAAAAAAGAAAATTCGCGCCTCGATCATCTATCCGCCAAGCGCTGGTCGTAACTTCGATGAGATCCTGCGTCTGATCGACTCGCTACAGCTGACGGACGGTTACAAGGTTGCGACGCCTGTGAACTGGCAGGACGGCGAAGACGTCATCATCGTGCCGAGCGTGTCCAATGAAGACGCCGACAAGATGTTTCCGAAAGGATACAAGACGATCAAGCCTTACCTGCGCACCACGGCGCAGCCGAACAAATAGACAGGTCTTGAACTGACGGCTCGGCCGTCAGCCGAATGATCGACTTACCATTCGGAGCAATTTCTGACTCGGGCTGAGGCGACGACGCTTCAGCCCGAATTTACGTCGTACGCGGTCAGGGGCATCATAGACGGCCCTGAGGGTCTGCAGGCGCTTTAAGGCGCGTTTCGCACGCGGCTTCGACTTTGCTTTATGTCCGATAGCAAACTCCCTCTTAGCAGCCGAATTGTAACACAGGCTGACGGCCCGACCAAAAAGTCGGCGGGCAGGCCCTGACAGAAAACCTTCACGTCGCAGACGTAAATGTGTCGAAGAATCGCGTCATACGCGAAATATGGTGGCCCCCGACCGCATCCACTCGCTTTCCCGTGCAGGCGGCACCTCGCCGAACGACGACCGCGCCAATGGCGCGGTGGCTGCCTCATGTGGACACGCCTGGGTTATAGACGGTGCAACAGGTGTGAGCGATCAGACCTATGTCAGCGGCGCCAGCAGTGATGCCGCCTGGCTAGCCGCCCAGCTCGATACCCACTTTGCCGGCCTGCCGCAGAACTCAGAACCCATCCGCGTAGCTTTGAGACGTATCGTTGGCCGTGTACGCGATGACTATCTGCTGCAGACGTCTCAGTCTCACATACCCGAATATGCGATCCCGTCGGCTGCTGCGCTCTATTGCGGATGGGAGCAGAGCGGGCACCGGGTGCACATCCGGTTTTCCGGCCTAGGCGACTGCAGCGCGATTGTCCGTGAATCCAGTGGGCTTCTCCACATTATCGGTGATCTTTCGCGGGGCGGCGACGCGCATATGCTGGACCGCTTTGCCGCCTTCCACGGCGATGAGAGCGAAGCGGCCAAAAGCGAGCTTCGTACCTTTCTCCAGGAACAGCGTAGCCGCATGAACAAGCCTGATGGCTACTGGGTATTCTCGATCGCTCCGGAAGCTGCAAGCCATATTCAGGAACGCACGCTCTGCCTGCGCAGCCCCGCAGACCTCTTGTTGATGACAGACGGGTTTGCGCGGCTCATCGATCATTTCGAGGCTTATACGCCCGATACGCTGATCGATGCCGCGCTCAAGAACGGTCTAGACCCTCTCTATGAGGAGCTGCGCCGCCTCGAAGCGAGCGACCCCGGTCGCACAGCTGCACCCCGCGTCAAACAGGAGGACGATGCGAGCGCCGTGCTGGTGCGCCTTGAAGCCTCAGACACACCAACAGGCAATTCTGCCTAAGCGGGCATCTTGATTTTGCCGTTCACAAGATCGGAGTAGTCCGTGACCAGGCCTTCGGTGACGCTGCCCGGCTTGTAGCTTACATTTCCGATCTGGCGTACCGGCGTAATTTCTGCCGCAGTACCAGTGATAAAGCACTCAGAGAAATTCTTAAGCTCGTCCGGCATGATCGTGCGTTCGACGATCTCGATCTGGCGCGCCTTGGCCAGCTTGATGGCTGTCTGGCGCGTGATCCCGTTGAGGAAGCAATCCGGGGTCGGCGTATGCAGAGCGCCGTCCTGCAGGAAGAAGATGTTTGCGCCTGTCGCCTCTGCCACATGGCCGCGATAATCGAGCATAAGGGCGTCTGCAAAGCCGTCCTTCTCGGCAGCATGCTTGGACAGGGTACAGATCATGTAGAGGCCGGCGGCCTTTGCTTCGCACGGGGCGGTCTTCGGATCAGGGCGGCGCCATTGGGCATGCGTCATAGCAATGCCCTTCATCTTGTCAGCGAAATAATCGCCCCAGTGCCAGACCGCGATCGCGACGTGGATCTTGTTGTTCTGCGCCGAGACGCCCATCATTTCGGAGCCGCGCCAGGCAAAGGCGCGCACATAAGCGTTTTCAAGACCCGACTTTGCCAGCGTTTCATGCTTGGCCTTCTCGATCTCATCGACCGTGTAGGGCAGCTCGAAGCCGAGGATGTTCGCGGACCGGTGAAGACGTTCGGTGTGACGACGCGATTCGAAGATATGCCCGCCATACGCACGCTCACCTTCAAACACGGACGACGCATAGTGCAGGCCGTGGGTCAGGACATGAATTGTCGTCTCGCGCCAAGGTACGAATTCGCCGTCCATCCAGATGTATCCATCGCGGTCGTGATACGGTGTGGAGGCGTCGGCCATTATTTCTTGTCCTTGCTTGAACTTATACTCGAAAGAGGCTCCATTCTCAGACTGTGGCATCTGAAGTCAACCAGAAGACAGGCGAAAGCGCTCGTGTCGATCCGCGGCTTTTTCTCAGGGAGGAAGAGCTCGATAATGGTATCGCGCTACTGCTCGCCACAGAGCGCATTATCAGTGACATCACCCGCAAGGCTCAGCGTCAGACTGGCCTTAATGCGTCGGGGCTACGGCTGCTGATGACGATCCGCTTTGAACCTGGCCTGACGGTCAGCGAATTGCGTGACAAAATGGGAGCAACGACGCCAACAATTGCCCGGATTCTCGGAGAGCTCGACCGGAAGAATCTGGTTGTAAAGACGCAAGGTGGGCGCGATGCCCGGCGTCGGCGTCTGACCCTGTCGGATGAGGGAGAACAGATGCTGCGCCCACTTGTGGACAAGTTACGCTCTGCCCTGCGCGATGCTTACCGAGACGCTGGCGCAAATGCCGTGTCCGGCACCCGCGCGGTCCTGGAGGCCTTTACCCAATGAGTGACGCACAACACATTCTGGTGGTTGATGACGACAATCGCATCCGCGACCTGCTCAAGAAGTATCTTGTCCGCAACGGATTGAGGGTCACGGCAGCCGCCGATGCCGCCAGCGCGCGCAAGCTGATGACGACTTTCGATTTCGATCTTGCCATCCTCGACATCATGATGCCCGGTGAGACAGGGCTTGAACTGCTTGCCAGCCTCCGCAGTGCAGGACAGAGCGTTCCGGTTCTACTTCTCACCGCAAAGGGAGAAACTGGCGACCGGATCGAAGGGCTGAAAGCAGGTGCCGACGACTATCTTTCCAAGCCTTTCGAGCCGGAAGAACTGTTGCTTCGCATCAATGCCATACTGCGGCGCACGCATGTTGAGCCGCCGCCTGAAGAAATCGAGATGTCGGGCCTCGTCTTCAACGCCAAGCATCAGGAACTCACCTCCGGCGCACGCCGTGTTCGCCTGACGGAGGCGGAGCTTCATCTCCTCTCAATGCTTGCTGCCAAAGCTGGAGAGGCCGTGAGCCGCGAGGAACTGGCCTCCAAGTCACCGAACAGCACGGAGCGCTCTATCGATGTCCAGGTGACGCGCCTTCGCCGCAAGATCGAACCAGATCCCCGCCAGCCGATTCATATCCAGACGGTACGCGGCATTGGCTACCGACTCATGCCCGACTGAAGCGCGGAAAACTGCCGCTTTGCCAAACCACCGCTTGCCACTAAGGCTTGCAGCTGATGCCCCGCCTCGTTCGCCTCCGCCTTAGAGATTTCACCCCGCGCGGGCTCTATCCGCGATCGGTGCTGATGGTGATCCTTCCGGTGATCCTGTTGCTGAGCGCCGTGACCTACATCTTCTATGACAGTCACTGGAGACACACCTCCCGTAAGCTGAGCCAGACCATGGCGAGCGAAATCGAATTCATGGTCGGTCTTCGGGGCCGGTATCCCGGCCAGTTCGACATGCTGCGCGATGATGCCCGCGAAGCCATGCAGCTCGATGTCGTGGTGCTCGAGAATGCAGAACTCCCTACAGAGCAGAAAGAGCTCTTTTTCTCGGCGCTCGACGATATCCTGTCGCGTGAACTGGAAGTCTCTCTGGAGCAGCCCTTCTGGTTCGACATATCCGGCTATGGCGAGACCGTGGAGATCCGTGTCCAGGACGGCGATGATGTGCTGCGCTTCCTGGCAGAACGTGACCGGACCTTTTCGACAACGGGCCACATCTTCATCGTCTGGGTCATTGGTGCGACCGGTATCCTCATCGCGCTCGCCCTTGGTTTCCTGCGCAATCAGGTTCGCTCCATCCTGAAGCTGACCGAAGCGGCAAAGGCGTATGGCCGGGGCCGGGATGCCGGCAATTACCGCCCCTCCGGCGCAACCGAAATCCGCGACGCCGCCCGCGCTGTGATGGATATGCGCACACGCCTTACGACCTTTGCGGAAGAGCGCACGACTATGCTAGCCGGCATCAGCCATGACCTGCGCACGCCGCTAACAAGGCTGAAGCTTCAGCTCGCGATGATGGACGATACACAGGAAATCAGGGAGGCCCGCCAGGACCTTCAGGAAATGTCGGTCATGCTGGACGAATACCTCGCTTTCGCAAGCGGCAAGGAGGGCGAACAGTCTGCCACACTCCGGTTCGATGAGCTGGTCCACGACATCGTTTCCGCCCTTGGCGGACAAACGCATATCCGCGCCACAGCACCTGTCACGATCATCGCGCGGCAGGGCCTGATCCGCCGTGCCGTCTCTAATCTTATCTCAAACGCGCAAGGCTTTGCCGACAAGGTGGAAGTGGAAGTCATCGAAGGCCCACACATGGTCGAACTGATCGTCGATGATGACGGCCCAGGTATTGCCGAAGACAAGCGCGAGGAAGCCTTCAAGCCTTTCCATCGTCTCGATGACTCGCGAAACCAGAATGTGCCCGGCACGGGCCTCGGCCTCTCCATCGCACGGGACACGGCCCGCCAGCATGGCGGCGATATCCGACTGGAGGATAGCCCGCTTGGCGGCCTCCGGGTGCGCTTCCGGCTGCCTGCCTAGAAGCCTGCTGGTGGCGGCAGACCCGGCGCACTGAGACAGATCACCTTGAACCGGCTGCCAAGTTCTGCCGGATCCACGAGACGCTTCAGGCCTTCATAGATATCTTCCGCGCGGTCCGGGTTCGCCTTGATAAGCGCTTGCATCCGCGCCTCGGCGCCGAGGGCCATCAGGAACCGGCCCTGCTCCACAGGTCCTGACACTTCAAGCCCGCGTTTCTTCGCCAGCCGTGCAATGCGCGCAAAGTCCACATCGACAGTCAGGTCACTTTCGCCTGGGATCGCTAGCGGGCTGACTTGCGCCCCATCCTTGAACGCGCGCAGTGTATCTCCCGGCGCGTGCCCGGTCGGCCCGTAATCGATGAACAAGGCGCGTCCCGGCGCCCGGGCAAACGCATTCGCGAGTGTCTCACAGAGTGTATCGAGCGCCGGCTGAACTTCGATGGAAGTCTGGCCCTCTGCTGGCTCGCCCGACAGCTTCTCCACCTTGTCTGTCGCAAGGCCGAAGGTGAGGTCGCCCTCGTCTGTCAGACCAACGACCCTCTCCAGCCAGCCTTCGCCGCCCTGCACAAACTGGCGCGCAGGCAGACAGTCGAGCCATTCATTGGCGACCAGCAGAAAAGGCCGCTCGCCCAGCGTCTCGAAGGCGCCAAGGAAATCGGGATGAAACTCGGATAACCGCGCTTTCTGCGCGGCTGCATAGACCGGGCTTGCCTCGCTGAAGGAAAGACGAAAGCGCTCGCCCCCGCCGACACTGGCGATCGCCCGCATCATGTCGTCCATCATCGTGCCACGGCCCGCACCAACCTCGATCAGGTCGAACGGATCTGGTCCGCCAAGCGCCTGCCATTCATGCAGGCTCCAGAGGCCAAGCAGTTCACCAAAAACCTGGCTGATCTCTGGCGCGGTAATGAAGTCGCGGCCTATGCCTGGACGCGTGGCGTAATAGCCAAATTCCGGGTCATGCAGGCAGGTATTCATATAGGCAGACACTGGCAGCGGCCCGCCTGCCTCGATCAGCGTCTTCAGCTTTGCCTTCAGTCCCGTCATGCCCTCGCGGCGCCGGCCGGTGGTTTGCTGAGGCCGTGCCAGACCAGATATGCCCCGCCGATCCACATGGGCAGCGACAGCAACTGTCCCATCGTGATGAAGTCAGGCAGCACGCCCATGGTGAAGCTATCAGGCTCACGGAACTGTTCGGAAATCGTTCGGCCAGCCGCGTAAAAGAGTAGGAACATGCCAGCCGCGAGGCCGCGCCGCTTCAGGAGATCGAATTTCCAGATGAGGAATGAGATGACAAGAAACGGCAGCAAACCCTCAAGGACGGCCTCGTAGAGCTGGCTTGGATGGCGCGGCATTTCTGGCTCGCACAGTCGGAAAGCCGGGTTCTGGTCGCGGCAATAGATCCACTCATTGGACTGCCAGTCATAGGCTGATGGCGTCCCGCCCGTATTTGCTTCCGGAAAGACCATGCCGACCGAGGCATTGGTGTGGCGGCCATA
>Ga0208965_1000901_pt1 | contig 13546 bp, 13 predicted proteins | sample AOAMet1_07_M0_10_2_FD_188230 | JGI IMG/M metagenome (GOLD analysis project Ga0208965, IMG submission 188230) | Ammonia-oxidizing marine microbial communities from Monterey Bay, California, USA - CAN11_07_M0_10 (SPAdes) | ecosystem: Environmental > Aquatic > Marine > Intertidal zone | place...
CTGGACGAGGCGGGCAACGAGGCCAGAAAACAGGACGCCGCCAGCTGCACCCGTGATGATAGTGCGCCGATTGAGCCTGGATTCGAAGTCGAGTTCGCTGCTCATGACATGCTCCCAGCGAGTGGGCCGACCCTACGGCCAAGGTCAAAGACGGGTGCTGTAAGAATATGAAGCAGATATGTGACTACAAACACATTCACCAGTGGCGACAGCTGAACGAGGTGGTTGCCGGAGAAGCTGGCGAACAGCCAGACCAGCACGAATGAAACCGCATACAGCACCACTGGTGCAACGGTGCTGATGAGGGGATTACGCTCCCGGTCAAAGCTACGAGCAATGAGCGAGCTTGCGCCAAAGGCCGCCAGATTGATGAAGCCGAAGCAGCCAAGTGGCGCATAGGCGCTCACGTCCTGCGCCAGACCGAAAACGACAAGCACCACCATCGGGCGGAAGCCAAGACCGCTGCGTCCCCAGCCAATGGCCGCGACAAGCGAAGCGTACGGCCAGACCAGTTCAGTGTCGAAGAGCGTTTTCGGCGTGAGGCCGATAAGGCCGATCGCAGCAACGATGAGCGTACCGATCAGAAAGCGACTGGTTGGCCCGGTTTCGGCCCAGATACCTGAGATCGCGGAAAGGCGTTCAGACTTGCGGCGTCTTGCCATTGTCAGCCGCCTCCCGGCGCACCTGCGTCAGGCAGCGCGTCTGAAGCAGCGGTTTCAGCACCCTCTTCCACACCCGCCTCGCCATCTGTCTCGATAGCGGAATCAGGGTCCGGCAACTCGGCTGGAAACTCCTCAGGGCGCGGGATCTGCATACTGGGCATCAGACGGACAAAGCCACCGCGCCCACGGTTCATACCGAACTCCACCCGAAGCGCGCCGCCGCGTTCGACGACTTCGCCAACCACGATGCCGCGCGGGAAGATGCCACCCTCGCCTGATGTCAGGACCCGCTCGCCGAGAATGAAGCTGCCGCGCTCCGGCAGGTCAGTCAGCGTACCAAGATCGTCGCGGTCGCCGAACAGGATGGCGCGCATGCCGCTTGCCTCCCCCATGACAGGAACGCGTGAATTGAAGTCGGCAACGAGCAGCACGCGAGAGGACCGCTCCCCGATCTGGACGACGCGGCCAACCAGGCCGCCCTCATTCTCTGCATAGGCGCCCGGCTGAACGCCCTGCAGCGTGCCAGCGTTGACGAGTATGGCCTCACGGAAAGGCCCGTTCGTTTCGGAGGTGATGCGAGCCGTTACGCCGCGAACGGGCGGTTCACCCATGACGTTCAGCATATCCTCATAGGCTTCCAGACGTGCCGCCATGGAAATCGCAACAGAGCGATAGCGCGTCAGTTCACGGACTTCTGCTTCGAGCTCGCGAATACGTTCGTCGCGGGCGGCCTTGCCGGAAATGCGGTCCCAAAGGCCGGGGCGCGCAGAACTGGCAAGCTGGTCAGCGGCGACAGTCCGTGCTGGGTCGATCCAGGCGCGAAGGCGCGGCGACGTCTGCGCAAGAAGCACAGCGAACAACACCACGAGCGCCACAATAAGGGCGTAGCGGCGTACGGGCCGGGCTTTCAGTCTTTTTCCACGCAAACGGGCCATGGTCGTCCCTTATTGCCTCCCCACGGCAGGGCCAATCCTGAAGTGAAGCGCAGCCGCGCGCAACCGGGATTTCAGCGCCGCGCACATGGCCGCGCGCAGGCCGTCGCCGGGCCTAGACTTCAGGCGACAGGACGTTGCGCATGCGCACGAGATTTTCGAGCACGTAGCCACACCCCTGCGCGACACATTTCAGCGGGTCGTCAGCGATCATGACTGGCAGCTTCGCCTGCTCGCGGATCACGACGTCGAGGTTGCGCAGCAGGGCGCCGCCGCCGGTCAATACAATGCCGCGATCAACAATGTCAGCAGCAAGTTCTGGCGCCATGGCTTCGAGCGCGAGACGGATCGCGTCTACGATTTCATTGACCGGATCGGCAAGCGCTTCGGCCATCATGGCCTCGTTCACTTCCACCTCGTTCGGCACACCGTCGATCGTGCCGCGGCCTCGAACCGTAACGGTAAGACCATCGCCGCTCTCTGGTGCCTTCGCCGAAGCGATTTCCTTCTTGATCCGCTCGGACGACATCTCGCCGATCATTATCTGCTGGTTTTTGCGCAGATAGGACATGATGGCGTGGTCCATCTTGTCGCCGCCGACACGTACGGAGCGCGAATAAACGATACCGCCCAGCGAAAGCACGGCGACCTCCGTCGTACCGCCGCCAATATCCACAACCATGGACCCGGCAGGCTCTTCGATCGGCAGGCCGGCGCCAATAGCGGCAGCCATCGGCTCTTCGATGAGCTGGACTTCGCGGGCGCCTGCAGCCAGAGCCGACTGGTGGATCGCGCGGCGCTCAACGTTCGTTGCGGAGCTTGGTACACAGATGATGATCAGCGGAGAAACGAAAGCCCGGCGATTATGCACTTTGCGAATGAAGTGCTTGATCATTTCTTCGGCGACTTCGAAGTCGGCGATCACGCCATCGCGCATCGGGCGGATGGCTTCCATGTTGAGCGGGGTCTTGCCGAGCATCTGCTTGGCCTGATTACCAACCGCGTACACGACCTTGCGGCCGCCCTGATTCATATAGGCGACGACAGAGGGTTCATCGAGCTTGATACCCTGACCCTTCACATAGACGAGCGTATTTGCCGTCCCGAGGTCAATCGCCATATCTGTGGAGAGCATGCCGAGAAGGCTACCGATCATGAGTAAGGTCGCTTCTTTACTATTGGCACGACCAAATTAGCTGCAGTCGTGCGAGAATTTCTTTGCCAGCCCGTATTCCCCATGCAGCCTTATTCCACGGAAAGCAAGTGAGAGGCTGCCCGAAACAGGTACGCCTCGTACACTCAATCTCGCCCCGAATTTCCGAAAGTTACAGGCCTGTAAGCGGCTGAAACAATACGAAGAAGTTTTCGTACGCTTCGTACACTTGAGGGCTTGGGCTCTGGCGTTTGTTGTAAGCGGAGGTGTCCGGTGTGCAGCTCACGCAGCCAGACGCTTCATGCGTCGCGCCTCAAGCTTGTTCAGCGCATGGATATAAGCTTTCGCGCTGGCAACGAGCGTGTCCGGATCCGACGCACGTCCCACGGCCATGATCCCCTCGCCATTCAGCCTTACGCTGACCTCGGCCTGTGCATCCGTGCCGCCGGTGACTGCGTGGACCTGATAGAGATCGAGCTTGGCTTCATGGTTCACGATCTTACGAATTGCGTTGAACACCGCATCTACAGGGCCATTGCCTGTACAGCTGGCTTCCATGAGCTGCCCATCCACACGCAGGGACAGATCGGCTTTCTGCGGACCGACCGATCCGGCAATGACGCGAAGGCTGTCAAAGCCGACGCGTTCACCCATAGCTGATAGCTGGTCATCGACCAGCGCCAGTATGTCATCATCAAAGACATGCTTCTTGCGATCGGCGAGATCCTTGAACCTGCGAAACGCCTCGTTCAAAGATTCGGGCTCAAGCTCATAGCCGAGAGAGGCGAGCTTGTCCCGGAAAGCGTTACGGCCAGAAAGCTTGCCCATCACCAGGGATGACTTGGAGACGCCAACGTCTTCCGGCTTCATGATTTCGTAGGTTTCAGTGTTCTTCAGCATGCCATCCTGATGGATGCCGCTTTCATGGGCGAAGGCGTTCTTGCCAACGATCGCCTTGTTGTACTGGACCGGAAAACCGGTGATCCGGCTGACCATCTGGCTTGCTCGGGCCAGCCGGGTGGTATCGATCGCGGTTTCATAGGGCAGCGTGTCGCCGCGCACCTTGAACGCCATGACGATCTCTTCGAGCGCCGCATTGCCTGCCCGCTCGCCAAGACCATTAATCGTACATTCGATCTGTCTCGCTCCATTCTGTGCACCTGCGATGGAGTTTGCGACAGCGAGGCCGAGATCGTTGTGACAGTGCGTCGACCAGATCACCTTGTCCGAGTTCGGGATGGTTTCCCGCAGGGCCCGGATCAGGCCGCCATACTCATCGGGATGCGTATAGCCGACCGTATCGGGTACATTGATCGTCGTTGCCCCGGATGCGATTGCTGCATCGATACATTTGCAGAGGAAATCGAACTCGGTCCGGGTGGCGTCCTCTGCCGACCATTCAACGTCGTCAACAATATTGCGGGCATGGGCAACGGAACGGCCAACCGCCTCCAGCACAGCGTTCGGCCCCATCTGGAGCTTATGCTTCATGTGCACCGGGCTGGTGGAAATGAACGTATGGATGCGCGGGCGGGCCGCGTGACGCACCGCCTCACCGCAGCGATCAATATCCTCGAGCTTTGAACGCGACAGTCCGGTGATCACGGACGACTTTGATCGGCGTGCAATGTCCCGCACAGCCTCGAAGTCCCCCTGCGAAGAGGCAGGAAAGCCCGCCTCAATGATGTCGACGCCCATCGTTTCGAGAAGGTCGGCAAGCTCCAGCTTCTCATTGTGCGTCATGGAGGCGCCTGGCGACTGTTCGCCATCGCGCATGGTCGTGTCGAAGATCAGGATGCGGTCTTTTTCGGTGGTCATGGACGGGCCTGCGGGTCTTTGGAAGTGTCAGCGAAAGGGCGTTTAAGTCGATCCCCTGACCAGGCGCAGGACCAATCAGAGTCCGGCGGCCACCAGCCAGGGGCTGCTAAGTAGCAGGTCCGTTAGTCCCTCAAGAGGCAAATTCTTGCGCATACTTGACCTAATCCGGCTTTTCACTTGCCCTGTCAACCGGCCTGATAGGCATCGGCGAAATGATCTTGCCTGATTTCTGCCGGTGACGGACATAGAGCCAGAGCCCACCGAAAATGATCGCCGCCAATACTGCCAAGGCCGCAGCGATGAGCGGCGAACCGGTAATTGCTGAAATCAGGCTTTGTCCTGCAAAGGTCACCAGCAGGATTTTGGGGAGTGAGCCAATCGCCATACCGCCCAGAAATGCGAGATAGTTTGCGCGGAGCGCGCCGAACGCCATGTTGACGATCAGGAACGGCCCCGTCGGAACGTTGCGTACGATCATGCTCGCTGCGAAAGCATTCCGGCTGACAAATTCGGTAAAGCGCGCAGCACGGCGACCGGAGAAGCGTGCCACGGCCGCTTCTCCGCTGAACCTGCCAAGCCAGAAAGTCACCGTGCCGGAGACCATTGTCGCTACCCAGGAATAGAACGCGCCATTGACTGGACCGAAGGCGACAACCGCCGCCCCGATCAATCCGAATTGCGGCAGCCCCACAAAGGCAGCGCCCGTAAAGAGCACGATAACCGCCGGCAGCGCCCAGGGTGTATCCGCCATTTCCTGCATCTGGACGATGAAAGCTTCGAGGGAGCCAAGCACACCCGTCTTTCCAAGCAGGAACAGGGTGATGACGGCGGCACCCAGCCCAAGGCCGAGCCAAAGAGCCTTGCGCGAACGTGCAGCGGGAATACGGTCGGTCGGGGTCGTCATGCGGGGATCCATGTCCTCCAGACCAGAATGTCCGTCAAGTCATCCTGGGCGTCAGAGCTTGAGCAATAGGCGCGGGAGCGAACGGCCTGAAACAGATTCAGACGGAGCGGTCCCGGCTTCGCGAGCGCCATAGCGCGTGTAGAAACCGACGGCGCCGGGATCGGATTCAATAATCATATTAGGGGCACCGCGTCGGCGCGCGGCCTCACACGCCCAATCCATGAGGACCCGCCCGACACCAGCGCCGGCCCTGTCTGGCTCAACAAAGAGCTTCTCCAGAAAGCAGCCGGCAGGACCGGTGCTTACCTGAACTACGCCAAGAATGTTGTCTTCGCCGTCCACTGCGACGGCAACTTCATCCTCATCCAGGTCCCAATGTGACAAGGTCAGTTCTTGCCTGAAAGCTTCAAGCAAGGTTGCGCTATAGCCGTGCACCGCTTTTGAACGCAGACACAGAGCCGAAAGGGCTTCCAGCTCTACGGCGCGAGCTCGGCGTATCTGAGCCACCGTTATGGCGCGCTCATCGGCTTTTCGAACTTCATGAGGAACTGGTCCGTACGGCCCCGCACTGACTCGTCGAAGACGTTCGCGTTCAGGTCGTCACCCGGATTATCGAGCAGGTCGCTTTCGGCAACCAGAATAAAGCCTGCTTCCCGCCCAAGATCACGAACAATCTGCGGGTCGATGCGATGGGTTTCGCCGCCGATTGTCGCTGGCGCACCGTCCGGCCCGGTATGATCGAGCACGACAAAGCTGCCACCCGGCTTCAGGACGCGGAAAATTTCGGGAAACGAGTCGTCCGGATTTGCCACGAGCGGTTCGCCATTTTCCGGCGTGTACCAGAGCTCATGCGGGCCCTGGAACCAGGTCACGACGTCGATGCTCTCATCCTCCAGCGGGAAACTGTCGAAATCGGCTCGCAGATATTCGACATTATCAAGGCCATCCATACGGATTTCTGCCGCATCACCAAGGAAACCATCGAACGCAGCAGGGTTCTGCATATAGAGCGTCGTATCTTCATTCAGGTATCGCGACAGGATTTCAGTGAAATAGCCGCCGCCCGCCTCAAGTTCGAGAACCGTCTCATTTGGGAGGAGACCCGCAAATTCAATCACCCCCGCCGGGCGGCGCAGCTCATCGCGCTCGACATCGGTCTCTGGCCGCTCACTGCTTTCGATGGCGCTTTGAAGGCGGGCGCTATCCACCCCCGGCGAAGTCATCATTGGCGGAAGCGGCGCTTCTGCCGGCGGCAGCTCATCGCCGCCCTGCGTAGCGCAGGCGCTCGCCAAAAGAAGTGCGCTCAGTCCTGTCAGACGCTTGATCATGCTCGGGTCCTCCTTCGCAAGGCGTAAAGCCTTGATGACCGGGATAAGCGGTTCGCGAGTCGCAGACAATCAAAAACCGAAACATTGCGACTTGCAGCCATCGACAGGAAACCGCCACATTCAAGGCAAATTATGAGGGCTTCACCCGACTACAGATCGACAGCGAGGTCCCATCATGAAAGCCAGAAGTCAGTTTATTGCAGGACTGATCAGCGCTTCCACTCTTGCGTTTGCCCTTCCGGCGTCCGCGCAATTTGGGCCAGAACGCATCGCCAAACCGGATGCTGACGAGCTTTATGCCGACCGCGCCATGCAGAAGGGTTGGTATGACGATGCCCTCGAACGCTACGCGCAAGCCTGCGAAGACAAGAGCCAGCAACGCGAAGTCTGGTCCCGCAATTGCCGGAAAGCCGGCAACATCTACCGCCGGGGCCTCGGCATCGAACAGGATTATCAACGCGCGCGCGAACTCTACGACACGTCCTGCTTTGATGGACGTGACGCTGATAGCTGCCTTGAACAGGCCCATGTCAGCTTCACCGGCAATGATGGAAACCAGGACTATGAGTATGCGCGCCGCCTTTATAAGCGCGCCTGCGATCTTGGCGATCAGACCGGCTGCGGAGGTTATGGCTCCATGGTCTATCGCGGCCAGGGCGGCATTATGAACCGGGAAGAAGGCAAGGATTACGTCCAGCAAGCCTGCGAAACCGGCGATACCTGGTCCTGTGAGCGGGCACGTGGTTACGGGTTTCCGGACCGGCGCGGCCTTTGACCCGCCACAAAAACGTCCTCAACCCAAGGATACATAAAATTTGAAACTTGCGATTACAGCAATGTTTTCTTTCGGCTGCTATTTGAGCCGGCATGACACAAGGCTATCGTCTCCTTGAAGCCGATAATGGCGCTGTTACACGAGCTCTGATTTTCTTTGGGTTCGTGATTGCCGCCGCTTTGTCGTTGTCAGTGCTCTTTGCAGTCCTCGTTATCAACCTGTTTGGGGTCCCGGCCGGAAATTATGACTTCATGCTGATGACGGTTGTGATCGCAGCCTGCGTCGCAAGCCCCATGGCGGGCCTTGCCGCGCAGAACCAGTACCGGGTTGACCGTTACCAGACCACACTGGAAGCCATGGCGTCCACCGACCCGCTGACGGGTCTGCTCAACCGCCGTTCCTTCAAGACGCTGGCCGAAGAGGAGCTGGCGCGCATGGAGCGTACAAAAAACAGCGTCTATGTCGCGCTCTTCGATCTCGACCACTTCAAACGCGTCAACGACACCTATGGCCACGCGTTCGGGGACCGAGTCCTCGTTTCAATTGCCAATCTCAGCCACGCTGCCCTGCGTGGCCCCTTTGACCGCCTGGGGCGCTGGGGCGGCGAGGAGTTCATTATTCTCCTCAGCGAAGTGAACCAGGAGCAAGCCGAAGCGGTGTGCGAGCGGCTGCGCAAGCGCATCGCAGGCACCGAGCTCAGCATCAATGGCAAGACAACGCGCGTTTCGGCGAGCTTTGGTCTCGCCAAGCTACGCCCGGAAGACGGCCTTGCGGCCTGCATCGAGAAAGCCGACGGCTATCTGTACGAAGCCAAGAATGGCGGCCGCAACTGCGTGCGCAGCGAGCCTCGGATCAGAAGCGCCGCCTAGAACAGGTGCGGCGGCAATACCCTCACGCCTATTGAGAACCCACATCGCGGCTCATACATTGAGCGCGTGATGATACCATTTTCCGTTCTCGACCTCGCCCCGATCGTTGAAGGCAGCAATCCGCAGGATGCGCTTGCTCGCGCCCGGCGCCTTGCCACCCATGCTGACCGCCTTGGCTATAATCGCTACTGGCTGGCCGAACACCACAACATGCCCGGAATTGCGAGTGCGGCGACGGCCGTGATGATCGCTCATGCCGGTCAGGATACTCAGAATATCAGGCTCGGCGCAGGCGGCATCATGTTGCCGAACCATGCGCCGATTATGGTGGCCGAACAGTTCGGGACGCTTGATGCGATCTATCCCGGCCGCATCGATCTTGGTCTTGGCCGCGCGCCGGGCGGGGACCAGCTTGTTTCCCAGGCCCTGCGCCGAACCATGGTTGGCGGCGAGGACCGCTTTCCGAAAGAAGTCATGGAGCTGCAGGCGTTCCTTGGCCCCGTTCAGGATGGCCAGCGTGTCCAGGCCGTTCCGGGCGGCAATACGAACATTCCACTCTGGATTCTTGGCTCTTCGACCTTTGGCGCGCAGCTGGCAGCCTATCTGGGCCTGCCTTATGCTTTCGCCTCTCACTTTGCGCCGCAGCAGATGAAGCAGGCCGTCTCCATCTATCGCGAGACATTTCAGCCGTCAGCACAGTTGAAGAATCCCTACGTCATGCTGGGCTACAACATGATCGCAGCTGATAGTGATGAAGAGGCGGACCGGCTGGCCTCATCGCTGCGCCGGACATTCGTCAATCTTCGCCGTGGTACGCCAACGCGTCTCGCTCCGCCCGACCCCTCGTTCGACGCCGAAATCCAGCCGCATGAAAGAACCATGCTGGAGGCCACGCTCGCCTGCACGGCCATCGGTTCGCCGAAGACCGTCAGTGAAAAAGTCGAAGCCTTCCTCGCCGACACGGGCGCCGATGAGTTGATCCTGTCGGCACATATCTTCGACGAGCAGGCGCGGCTTCGTTCCTATGAAATCGCCGCAGATGTCCGTGAAAGCCTGAGCGCTGCTGAAGCGGCCGAATAGGGTTCGCTAAAGATTTACTGGCGGGAAAGGCGATGGCGCGTTAGACCGCGCGCCCATGCTCAGATCCCGCCTTCTTGCCATGCCCGTGCTGATTGCAGCCTTCGCGATTGCGATGGGCGCAGTCATCGACGCGCTGGTAAAAGGTGTCGCGCCCGGTGCTGGTTTGCATCACCTTCTAGCGTGGCGCTTCCTGTTCGGCGGCGTGATCGCAGGCGCGGTGTTTCTTGCCAAGAAGCGCCCTCGCCCTTCCAATGAAGCCATACGGTTTCACTCCATGCGCGGTCTGCTTCAGCTTTTCTGCGCCTTCACTTTCTTCTATGCGCTGACGCAGCTTCGCCTCGCTGAGGCAACCGCGCTCGGCTTTACAGCAGCACTCATGGTTGCGCCGGTCGCCCGTATAGTGATTGGCGAACGACTGAGCGCCGTTGCGGTACTCGCCGCGCTGATCGGATTTGGCGGCGTAGCCCTGGCGGTCTTCGGCTCCACCCCCGAAGGAAGCGCGGCCCCTGGAGAACGTACGCTCGGCTATGTCGCGCTGTTCAGCTCGACCATCGGCTACGCGTTCGTTCTGGTCTTCTTGCGAATGCGCGCCCGCCATGAAGATGCGACCACGATCGCGCTCTTCACGAACATTGTGCCTGCCATTGCGCTTTTACCGATAACGCTGGGACTGTTTGGCTGGCCATCGCTCGCCGACATCCCGTTCTTCCTGTTGCTGGGCCTGCTTGGCTATTCCGTCTGGTACCTGATGACGCTCGCTTATGCGCAGGCAGAGGCGCAGGTTCTTGCGCCACTGGAGTACACGGCCCTCGTCTGGAGTGCCCTGCTCGGGCTTTTCTTCTTTGATGAATGGCCGGGCCCCGCGCTCTGGATTGGCGCGGTCATCATCATCGCTAGCTGTCTTCTGGTCGCCTTCGAAAGCCGCTTCCGCACCCGCCGGGCCGCGAGGATGCCCGCTAGCGATCTTCCCGATTAATCAGCCGCGACGGCCGAGCCTGACAGCGGCAGCCGACTTGTCGGCGATGGCCTGCCAGTCGCCCGCCGCCATTTCCTCGGCGGTGGCTATCCACGACCCGCCCACGGCAATTACGTTGGGCAAGGCGAGATAATCAGCCGCGTTCTCCGGCGTTACGCCGCCAGTCGGCATGAAGTCGACATGAGGCAATGGCGCAGAAAGCGCCTTCAGGAATTTTGCTCCGCCTGCGGCCTCTGCCGGAAAGAACTTGATGACGCCATAGCCTTCATCAAAGCGGGACATGGCTTCGCTCGCCGTGGATACGCCAGGCAGGATGACGCCATCATGATTGGAGAGCGCCTCAAGCAGCAGCGGCGATGTCCCCGGGGTCACTAGAAAGTCTGCGCCAGCCTTCAGCGAGGCATCGACATCGCCCTCAGAGATGATCGTGCCGGCCCCCACAAGCAGCTTTTCGTCGACCTGCGACATGCGCCGGATGACTTCCAGTGCCGCAGGCGTACGAAGAGTGACTTCGACGGAGGACAGGCCGCCGCGAAGCAGCGCTTCTGCAAGCGGTTCGGCATGCTCAGCCTCATGAACGGTGAGCACCGGGACGATCGGGGCCTTGTCTATGGCAGCGCGAAAGGCGGTCATGGTTTTCATCGCACGGGCACCTCGTCATATTCCAATGCGGCCGCACCGATGAGTGCAGCCTCACCCGACATAAGGATGCGGATGGGGATAGGTTGCATATAATCGCTCATTGGCCCGCGTTGCAAAAACCGGTCAATGGCCTCTGGTGCAGCGATCCAGTCCGCGAGCTCTTCTGCCACACCCCCGGTAACGACGACGCCGCCTCGCGTGCCATTCATGAGCGCAGCATCGCCAAGCGCGTAGAGCGTGCCCCGCGCCTTGATCTCACAGATATCCCGGCAGATCGGATCGCCCTGTCGCGCAAGTTCTTCGACTCTTGCAGGGTGGGTCTTCTCCCAAGCGACACCGTCAATGTCGCAAAGGGCCTTGTGGACGGCGTCGAAGCCCGAGCCAGACAGGACGAGCTCTCGCGATACGTAAGAATGGGTCTCGCGCAACTTCTCCGCCAGCGCCCATTCACGCGGTGTCTCCGGGGCAAACGCAGCATGCCCGCCTTCGCCGGTCAGAACACGCCAACCTGTGGCACCGACGGGTATAAGCGTCGCCATACCGAGCCCCGTGCCCGGACCTGAAACGAGAATTGGGTGGCGCACCGAATTGCCCGGCTCACCTTTGCGAACAAGACGAAATGCATCATCTGGCAGCTCGGGTATCGCCCGGGCCATGGCGGCATAGTCATTCACGAGCCGCACCGAGCTCAACGCACAATTTTCCTGCAGACGCTGCGCATCGACAATCCAGTCGCGATTGGTGAGCTTGACCCTGCCCTTCTGAACCGGCCCTGCCAGCGCAATGAGCGCACGTCGCGGCGCGTTACTGCCCAACTTGTTTAGATAAGCACCAAGCGCATCATCAAACCGTTCGAAATCCTTACCCGGCATGACAGCGATGTCAGAGACAACTGGTTTGCCGGCAAAGCCCTGGCTCGCGACCGCAAACCTGACATTCGTGCCGCCAATATCGCCGACCAGAACTGGATCAGCCATGTTCGCTTCCCGGCAGTGGCAGGAAGAACTCAAACAGGCTGCCGCCCGTATCTGGCCGGCTGGCATTGTTGCGGAAGGCGCCGAACAATTCGCGGCCAAGCCCCTGACCCTGAATGTTCGGGCGGTATTGTACTGGCTCTCTCGCCTCGAACACGGATTGGTCACAGTCGATGCCGAGCTCGCCGGTTTCGGCATTCAGCCGGATCATGTCGCCATCCTGCACGCGCGCGAGCGGGCCGCCACGCGCGGCTTCTGGGCTCACATGTATGGCCGCCGGGATCTTGCCGCTCGCGCCGGACATGCGCCCATCTGTGACAAGCGCGACCCTGAAGCCCTTGTCCTGAAGCGCGCCCAGCGCTGGCGAGAGGGCGTGGAGCTCTGGCATGCCATTGGCGGCTGGCCCCTGAAAGCGAACGACCGCGACAAAATCCTTGTCGAGTTCGCCTGCCTTGAACGCATCTTTGAGCGCTTCCTGATCGTCGAAGACGCGTGCGGGCGCTTCGATGATACGCCGGTCTTCCTTGACCGATGAGATCTTGATGACCCCGCGACCAAGCGGGCCGTTCAGCATGCGGAGGCCGCCTTCTCTCTGGAAAGGGTCACTGGCGGGGCGCACGATATCTATGTCGCCACTTGTTTCAGGGGCATCCCGGAAAGCGACCTCACCGTCCTTCAGCCATGGTTCCTTGGCATGGTCGGCGATCGTGCCCATGATGCCGCGGGCCTCTCCATTGAGGAGGCCTGCCTGCAGCAGCTCCTTCATGACAAAGCTCATGCCGCCAGCGGCCTGGAAATGGTTCACATCTGCCGGGCCGTTCGGATAGATGCGGCAGAGAAGCGGCGTGATCTCGCTCACATCCGCAAAGTCCTCAAGCTCGACCTGATAGCCGCTGGCTGCGGCCATGGCCGGAATGTGAAGCGCATGATTGGTCGAGCCGCCGGTCGCCATCAGTCCAACCATCGCGTTCACCCAGCTGCGGGCATCGATCATTTCGCCCATCGGCGTGTAGTCGCGCTTCACCGTCAGCTCCACGACGCGGCTGACAGCAGCCCGGGTCAGTGCTTCGCGGAGCGGTGTGCCGGGGTTTTCGAAGGCGGCGCCCGGTATGTGCAGCCCCATCACTTCCATCAGCATCTGATTGGAATTGGCGGTGCCATAGAAGGTGCAGGTGCCGGGGCTGTGATAGCTTTCAGCTTCGGCCTTCAGCAAGGCGTCGCGGTCCACATTACCGAGGGCGTATTCCTGCCGGATGCGCTGTTTTTCCGGGTTTGGCAGGCCAGACGGCATCGGCCCGCCCGGCACGAAGATGTGCGGTAGCCAGCCAAATCGCAGCGCCGCAATCATAAGCCCGGGCACGATCTTGTCGCATATGCCCAAGTGGAGCGCGCCGTCGAACATGTCGTGGCTGAGCGAAACGGCAGAGGCAAGC
>Ga0208965_1000906_pt1 | contig 13511 bp, 8 predicted proteins | sample AOAMet1_07_M0_10_2_FD_188230 | JGI IMG/M metagenome (GOLD analysis project Ga0208965, IMG submission 188230) | Ammonia-oxidizing marine microbial communities from Monterey Bay, California, USA - CAN11_07_M0_10 (SPAdes) | ecosystem: Environmental > Aquatic > Marine > Intertidal zone | place...
CCGTCACATGTCGTTCCGTCTCCGTTTATAACACCACAGCAGTCTAGACAAGTGGTATTGTCTCCTCCACAAACTCCACACTCATCTAGTACGTTGCCGGCGCAGTCACAATATCCATCATCGTCGCCGCCACAATCCACATCGCCACTGCTATTATCACCATTTTGAGTGAGTGAATCAGTCCCATTTCCCCCTTGTAACTGGTCAGCTCCACTGCCTCCAATTAATACGTCATCCCCTCCATTACCTTGGATCTGATCATCTCCCGATCCTCCATAAATAGTATCATTACCGCCATCAGCCCCTTGTAACTGGTCAGCTCCACTGCCACCTTCTATAAGAGTTGGGAATGTAACTGATCCCATTTGAACTTGATCATCGCCACCACAAACCACGACAACAATCGAATTTATACTCGCCTTAGGAATATAAATATCACTTTGTGATTGTCCATCGAATTCATTTTGAAGTTTCAAATTTGGATGGTCATCTGAGACCTGAATTACATCTGCTGCATTTGTGCCAAAGATGTATAAAACTCCTTCTGATACATACACTTCACCTGTCGACTCCGAATCTTCACATGCACATCCGTCGTCGTCTCCTGCAGGGATACCATCTCCACCACATACTCCACACTCATCGAGTACGTTTCCGGCGCAATCACAGTCGCCGGCAGGGATACCTGATCCACCACAGATGATGTCTATCGAATGAGTACAATCTGCAAGCCAATCATCATCACCGGCTACGTATAAACCATCTCCATTGGTATCAATAAATAATGTGTAGGTTCTGTCAACGTGCAACCCGTCTCCATCTGTACAGGAGTTGTCTAGATTAGATTCCGTGGAAACCATAAGGGCGGGGCACAACAGGGCGTTCTCAAAAACCACGCTTTGATCTGTCTCAGCTGTGGGCAAGGAGCAGCCTTCTTCATTAATATTTGTAAGCTTACATGAATGGTCTGCGTTATCACATAGGCTAGCACATGATACTATCCCGAAGTCATCATTTCCTTCCTCTACAGAATTATCTGTGTTTCTGGAAGAACCCGCGCTAATCGGTGAGTGATTTCCTGTAACTCTTTTAATATCTCCAGAGTTATCCAAATGAACATCATAAACCACAACACAGAGAGTCGCGGGGGCTTGTGTAAATCCAGTATATGTAATCGTAAATGTGCCTTCAGCCAAAGGCCCTCCATTAAGATCACATGAATTACCATTCTCAATAGGATTCAATCCGTATGGAATTAGTACGTGTGGAACACTATTCGCAATTCCCGCATTTGTATTTGATAGGCCATTTACAGTTTGATCGACAAATCCTGAGCATGTAGTAGAAGTAGATCCTAATATGGAACCAAGATTAGTCTGACCAAGAAATTCATCATAGCTTCCTCCAGCGGCAACCCAATCTGCTGGGTTATCGGTAAAGTCTGGTTGATTCCCGTCACCATCAATATCAGCAAAAACAGCAACAGCAGGTACTTTTTTGTCCTCATCAGTCCAACCCCAGTCTACCACAAGAGTCAACACACCATCGCTATAAGAAACTTGGACAGCAGTAGGTACAGGTGTGTCATCCTTAAAAGTATGGCTTGCTGTTATGCCTGAAGATTGGCCAGTTGCTGTCAACTCAAACACCGAATTGAATGAATCATCAGGGTCAACAAACCAACTGGTTTCTAAATTTCCATCAGCCTGACCGTCATTATCATTTGGCCCTCCGTCAGTAACCGTCCAAGGGGTGTGACCATTACCCGTATTTGGTTTTCCATCAATATGTAGAACCAAAAACTCAACTGATTCACCGACTTGAAATCCCGTAGCAGTAATATACGCCGTTTCTGATGGGGCGTAATCTGGTTTATCAGTTACAACAGTAGCTCCTGTTTCTTCTTGTGCATGAAGCAGTGTAATTGACATACAAAATGAAAACAAAAAAAGGGAGCGTGTTATTAGCGTGCCCATAAATTTATTGAAAGTGTTCATATAAATAATTTTTGGTTAATAGTTGTGGATGCATGACTAATCTAGTCGACTGGTTTTGATCTTATTAAGATTGACCTTTCTCCAAATATATCATTTATATGTGACCCTCGACCAAAAACATAAATTATTAATTATGTAAGTTATCAAATATGCCCGAAAAACTTTTTTATGTATCGTAGTTAGCCGGCAATCAGGGTTTTATGTGTTGTCAAACGACTGTATCAAAACAGAAATGAAGGCTTTTTTCAAAAAGCGTTTTCATTGTTTATTTTCATGCTTTTAGCAAACTGTTCCGAAGGCAGAAAGAACGAGAAGTACGTCTGCTACATTCACCGCTCCATCTTCATTTACATCATTTGTACAATCTGACAGACACCCAAACTCACTTAAAACGGCGAGAATATCGTTAACCGTGACAATTAAGTCACCATCGAGGTCTCCAACACATCCGCTGGAGGTCGATTCTTCGATACACGGATTGACAAGAGATGTCATCGTTGTCTGAAGCATCTCATTTACAACATCTACTGCTTGAGAAATACATACCATTCCATTTGCCGATCCTATCCAATGAACACGAAGAAGTGGATTGTAAACCGTGCTTTTAGGTATAGAGGTGCCGTCGTAGCTTAGAGAAAGTACGTCTATCCCCCCCGGTACATGAGAGGGTGTTCCTGAGTAAAGAAGGGGGTCGATCAAGCTTTCTGTTTGAGAGATTTGAATACCATCGAACTCAAGATGATATGCATAGATTCTATTGTCTGGATTAAGAACATGAACGTCAAAATATTGTAAATCCCAATCTACATTTGCGATGGTAAATTCAACATTATCAAAAGGGTTTTCTACAGCCACAGATGGGAAGTCACAATGAGAGTGTACACCAGAACTGTCGGGATGTGCGTGCGCGGAATTCCAGTACTGACAATCCGCTATCGTAGCCGCATCAACAAGGTTGATTAAACCATCAACATTAACGTCATTGCAAGAAGTCAGCGTGATATCTGCTCCTAAAACGCCTTCTGTATACAGTTGAGCGTCTGTTAAGTCTTGGTCAAAATCTGCGTCGATGTCACCCATTAAAGTCGCACCTCCACAATCTCCAGCACAGTCAAATGTAGTCGTGCCATAAGGCTCCCCTGAACAATCTGTGAAAACAGGGCAATCAGTTATAATCCCTACTTCATATCCAGCACTTCGGTCAATTTCAATGCATACAACACCCCAATTGTTGTCGGTATTTGTTTCATAATGGCCCAACGCATCTGGTGCATAATCCCAGTTTACACGAACCACTAAACGATACTGTCCGTCAGGAACATCTGTAACATCAATCCATTGGCAGCTTAGTCCACTTGAATAAATATCTCCGCAACCAGCTGTAATTCCCATCGTTGAACACCCATAGGTCGCAGACCCCCCTCCACTACATTCTAAGTCCATCACGCAAAATCCGTTCTTAAAACCTACGGGAATGAAACCGCCATCCATGTCAAATAAATCATATTTTGCATATCCATCATAATGCCAATGATTGTGACAAGCGCCCCATTCAAATTGTGTAGATGTCTCTCCAGCTTGACCTATATAGTAATCAAGGTCGCCTATATTCTTAATGTGTGTCGTAAATCTAATGATTTGCCTCTCCCCAAAGCCATTTAAGCACCCTTCTTCGATATAACAGTCCGTTTCATTAACCTGCATTGTCGTTGCGTATAGAGAGCTCGTAATAGCATCGGTTACAATTGTAAGGTCTGGACCGTTACACAATGGGTCTCCTTCATAAATACAGGTGCCATTGTCAATTTCAGCAGATGGGTTGTAGTTACATGCTGTCGCGTCCATACATCCTTCAGGTGGACCTACAAAAGAGAAAGCCCAATCAAAAGCTCCACAGCTTGCATCCAAAGATGCCCAGCGTATCCACATCTGTTCTCCTCCAGTTAATAAGGCTGTAATCGCAGCCTCGTCACCGCAACCACCCTGCATATTGTCATAGTAAATTGTCCCTTCGTTTGTGTCTCCAAAGTTGTTCATGTTACAATAGTCGTATATAAAAAGAGTTGTATTGCATGATGCTCCACAAGAGCTGAAAGAATACATTCCGTTTGCTGGGGCGATGAACGTGTACCAAAAATTATCTGACGCCTGAGTTACCGTTCCATAATCTGCATCTGTCAAAACCACCGCATCGTTGCAAGTCGTCCCTGGAGCGCAGTCAAACATGACGACATCTTGGTAGTTAAAGTCTCCACCCGTTGCTACTTCAACTCCGTCAATGAGTAGCGTAAAATCTCCATTGCCATAGCCGCAACAAATTCCGTCGCCATAAGAATCGTCTATTACAAACTGTAAACACGATGGGTCTCCTGTAATAAGGATACATGTTGACGCCGTGTAGGTCGTGTTCTGATCAGAATAAGGGCCTCCTGTTAAGAGTGTCCCACTTGCGCCGGACAAAGTCCATGTTGTTTCCCCTGGATAGTTGTCGGTAAGGATTTGAACGACAACTTCAGACTCACCATCTGCACACTGACCTAGGGCAACATATGTAGGCGAAATAAACAAGACAATAATTAGGGCTGAGAAATAGTTTTTCATGATTGTAATATCAGGGATTCAGATTTAGTCTCTTAAATAACGCCTTAAAACAAATTTTGGTTGCCTCGTATGGACTTTAGCCACAAAACTAAACGAATGCGCCGAGTATCAATAAAAAATCTGTGACTGTAAACGCTCCGTCTGAATCAACATTTGTTCATTCGATATCGTTGATGGTTTTTGAATCAAAGCATCCTGAAAAAAGGCAAGTGTCATCATCCGAATTTGCTGTGGCATCACAATTTGAGGCCCCATGCTATGTGCCCCAGTTTGCTGTTAAAATGGGCACCATTTAATTGCACCAATATGCGTCGTATTTTCATATTCGACTGATAGTCAAGCAACCAAATTCGGCAGGTCGCGTCTTTTTAGTGAGGAGAATGTCGAAGTTAAAGTGTTAATCCACAATCCTTCATATTCGATTTATCAATACTTAATACAACAAATTATTGTTTTTATTCTGATGTGTCTTTTTTTTTTGTGTAAACCAAATCTTATTCTTATGAAAAAGCTTACTAAAAACCTTTTGTTCCTCGCAGTTATTCTCTGTGGAGCCACTTCACTTCAAGCTCAGTGTGACCACATCTTTACCCATGATGCTATTGCTCCGGCTGACACACCTCTCTCTCTTGGGTCCACCTATACCGAAGACGGAATCACCATGACTACCACTGATTTTAACGATTCGTTTGGTCTCACTTACAATATCGCGATGGCAAAAACCATCATGCCTTCTCATGTCTTTGGTTCTGGATTGTCAATGGTTCTCTCAAACACCGCGGCGAAATACGATGTTTCCGCATATTCTTCTTGTGCAAATGTGGTTACAATTGAATACTTCGATGGAGCAGGCATAGAAAACCTTGAGGTAAATGGCGGTGGCCTTTTTATTGATGAATTCGAGTTTATGCCCATCAATATCGCTCCAGGAGTGACCATGACAGTCACGGAAACACTTCATTCGTCTGGGGCTTTCTTCCTTGGAACGATTAAGTTGGAGGGCGTGATTAACGATATAATCATCGGTGGACAACAGTTTGAAGTTGATGACATTCATGTAACAAGCGCAAATGCGCCTACATCCGGGTGTTTTGGGGTTTGTGATTTGCTCTTTGATTTTGAATCTCTTTCTGTTGGTGACCGTTGGGGAGATGTTGTTGCCTCGGCTACAGATCATCCCGTTCCACCCGGAGGAGTTATTTCATCCAGTGGCAGCGTAGATTTTTATATCGATGAGCTCCATACCTTAGATGGATTTGTTGGGTTCAACTATTTAATGGCTGACAACTCCATTTCCACATATACAGGCAGTGGCACGCTGCTCATGACAAACAATGTAACGGCAGGGTTTGATCTTTCAGCTCTCGATGTGGACACCCTCTGTTTCGATTTTGTCGATATGGGAGGTTCTGAAGAATTAACGATCAACGGCGCGCAGTTCTTGACCCCTAGTGGGTATGGCGCATTAGTTACTGCCCCTGCAACACTTGGAGGAGTGAGTGTTTCAGTAACGGGGTCTTCATTGGGATTTGGGTTTGTCGGAAGTGTCGTTTTGATTGGCGATGTCACAGACCTAAAGATTGGTGGGCAAGAATTTTGGATAGACAATGTCTGTATTATTAGCAGTGAAAGCTCTGGTGGCGCTAGTGCTGTTGGAGTTGCTTCTGCGGTTTACTGCGGGATGGATTGTGATTATGGTGTCGACAATGGTTCGCAGGCCTTTGGTAATCAATGGGGAAATGTGATTCCCGGACCGCAATCATGGCAAGCAAACCCTGGTGACTTTATCTTTAATGAGGGTGGAATTGATGTATTTATAGATGAGCTCAATGGGTTCTTATACCCTGTGACTTATGGCAGTATTGGCATCGTTCATTCCCCTCTTGCCTCTTTCGGAGTCGACCAGGTGATGAACACAAACAACACAACAGCTCTGTTTGATTTGAGTGCCATTGTAACAGATTCTGTATGCATTGAGTGGCTTGACCTTGGGGGACATGAGGTGCTCGAAATCAATGGCCATCTGGTGAGTTCACCTGATGGGTATGGCCAGCTTCTGGGCCTGCCATCTTCAATTGGCGGGACATCTGTTCAAATAACAGGAAACCCCGTGATAACAGTTGTTGGTGGTGTTCCTACTGTAACAGGATATCAAGGGAAACTTGTCATTGTCGGCAATGTTGACACGCTTCGTTTTGGGGGGCAAGAATTTTGGATTGACAATCTATGTATAAGCGAGGCACCAACTGTTTCTGCAGCTTGTGTTGCTGATTTAGACGAAGACGGACTTGTCGCAGTCCCAGACCTCCTGATTGTATTATCTGTATTTGGATTGCCTTGCCAATAGGGTAATTCAAGGTTCACCTTTACTAACAAGGTAGATATTAAGAACAAGTCCCGTGCTGTGATGAAAATCCGGCACGGGACTTGCATCTTTGTAACATATTCAAATAAAGCGCCATTTAATGAATCTCACTTCAAAACAATCCCTCATTGCAATCGTAGTATTGGCTGTTATATGCATCTTTCTTGGAGCGCAGCTCTTTCTCGGAAATAAAAACTACGACAAACTCACAAATGAATATGGTCAGTTAGAGATTGACAAAGAGCAGGTTGTTTTAGATTTGGAAAAAATGCGCTTCTCATACGACACCCTTCAAACAGAGAACAGCATGATCATTGCCGAAATTGCAGCGCAAAGAGACCGTGTTGATGGACTGCTTATAAAGGTGAAAAATGGCAATTGGGCGCTTGGACGCGCAAAAAAAGAAGCAGAGACTTTAAAGACAATTATGAAGGGCTATATCGCCACTATTGATTCCATTAACCAATTAAATAATGCGCTCACAGAAGAAAATATCGCAATGAGGGACAGGGTTGAAGAGGTACAGGATAGAAACTCCTTGCTTGAAGAACGCCAAGAGAACATGTCTGAGATTATTGAAGCTGGAAGGGTGCTTCAGTGTGCCGACATTGAAGCATTGGGGGTGCGGATTCTTTCTTCGGGGAGACAGCGCGAAACCTCAAGGGCTGACCGAACGGATATGATTAAGGTTTGTTTTACACTTTTAGAAAACAGAATATCAGAGCCTGGGAGCAAACGCTTACACCTAAGAATAACTGGGCCAAATGAAAACGTGTTACGCTCGGGAGATGGAGATGCGTATAGCGCTTCGAGAAACATAGACTACGTAAATGAGCGTCTGGACGCTTGCGTGTTTTACACAAATGAGGGAGAGGATTCTGACTTAGTGCCCGGAACATATCTTGTTGAAGTCCTAGAAGGTGAGATTGTAATCGGCAGTGTCTCTAAAGATCTGAGATAAAAACCAGTCGCCCTCACATATAAATTACAAGAAAACCCCTCTTGTTTTTGGTTGACTTTCGGTCAATGAAAATGACATCATCAGAAACTGGGAGAAGGGGTGAAGTATTTGCTGAAAAATATCTTCAATCCATTGGATTTAAGATCATCGATAAAAACTGGAGGTGGCGAAAATGCGAAATCGATTTAATTGCAATTCACAACGGGACGGTTGTTTTTCTTGAGGTGAAAACCCGAGGAAGCAGAGCGCTTGATGAAGGCGTCGAGATAAAACCAGGGCAGAGACAACGAATTGTCGCGGCTGCAAGTGCATACCTTGCAACCAAAGTGACGGGGAATATGGAGTGCCGGTTTGACCTTGTTCGTGTTCGGCTGTCACAAAGAGGATGGAGGTTAGACCACATACAAGATGTATTTGAAGGGGCTTCTATATAGAGTGATGTATCTTTGTTGACTAAATATTTTCTGTGATATGAAAAAGCAAACCGGTTCAGGCCGCCGAGGAGGCGCCCGAAGAACCAAACCCGAATCTAAAGCGTTTCTACCTAAACGCAAATTATCCCAAACCAGTTCTAAAATCACCGAGACTGACGGAGATGCCGGAACGAAAAAAGGAGGGAAAGCCGGAACGAAAGTTGGCGCGAAGAAGGGAGGAAAATTTAGTGCCAAGGGGAAGCCTAGGGTTTCAAAAACCCGCACAGGTGGATATAAGTCTGAAGGGAGAAGACGTCGGCCAGAAACTAAACAAAAGCCACTTCCAGATTCTAATGCTCCGATGCGGCTCAATCGATTTGTCGCTCAAGCAGGTATTTGCTCAAGACGTGATGCCGATGTGTTAATCGCTGCAGGTGTCGTGAGTGTTAATGGTGAGATTGTCACTGAGATGGGTTTCCGTGTTTTGCTTACTGACAAAGTTCAGGTCGAAGGAGAGACAATTAAAGCAGAAGCAAAGCAATATATTCTTCTTAATAAACCTAAAAACTTCTTAGCTACTGATGATGATCCACAGGGTCGAAGAACTGTTATGCAGCTTATTAAGGGCGCCTGCAAGGAGCGCGTAGTGCCAATAGGGCGATTAGACCGTGATACAACGGGGCTGCTGTTGTTCACGAATGACGGTGAAATGGCCAAACGCCTTACGCACCCAAAAGTCGGTGTGCGAAATTTATATCACGCCACCTTTAAAGAGAAGGTCAGTAAAGTTGATTTAGTGAAAATGCTTGAAGGGTTTGAATTAGATGGTAAGTTTGTGAAGTTTGACAAGGCGGACTTCGTGAAAGAAGACCCACGTGAAATAGGCGTAGAAATTCATTCGGGAAGAAATAGAATCGTGCGACGCATTTTCGAACATTTCGGTTATAAGGTGACAAAATTAGATCGGGTAATCTTTGCGTGCCTCACGAAGAAAGATATTCCAAGAGGGCATTGGAGACATCTTAAGGAAGAAGATCTGAACATCCTAAGAATGACCACTTAAGCAATCGATGAGTGACAGTTTAGTCATAATACCCACTTACAACGAAAAGGAAAACGTTGTGAAGATGATTGAGGCCGTTTTGGTTTTAAATCAGGCGTTTGACGTGCTTATTGTGGACGACGGTAGCCCTGATGGCACAGCTGACCTTGTGAAGGCCCAAATGGAAAAGTACGCAAACCGTGTTTTTTTATTAGAGAGGGCGGGGAAACAAGGTTTAGGTACTGCATATATCGCTGGATTTAAGTGGGCGCTCCAAAGAGGTTTTGATTACATTTTTGAGATGGATTGTGATTTCTCACACACACCTAAAGACCTCATTCGCTTAAAAAAATCTTGTGCTGAAAATGGGGCTGGAGTCGCTGTTGGATCTAGATATGTTAAGGGCGGAGGTGTGGTCAACTGGCCTCTGAAAAGACGCGTTATGAGTCGAGGCGCATCCTTATACGTGAACTTGATTTTGTGGCTTGGGGTTCGTGACAGTACCGCCGGATTTGTGGGCTATCGAAGAGAGGTCCTAGAGGCAATTGATCTCGATTCGGTTGAATTTATAGGGTATGCATTTCAAATCGAAATGAAGTTGCGCGCGAAGAGAAGGGGTTTTAAAATAGAAGAAATCCCAATATCATTTAGTGACCGAGAATTGGGCACGTCTAAAATGAGTCTGGATATTTTTAATGAAGCCTTCTGGGGTGTCTTGAAAATGAGGGTAAGTTTGCAGCATGTCAAGAAGTAGAACTTTATTTAGCCAAGCCCACATCGTCAATGAGGGGCGCGTCTTCGTCGGTGACGTCCTTGTCGAAGGGGAAAAAATCTTAAAAGTAAAAGAAGGGTCTCTAACATTAGAAGAGGACCAAGGCGTTGAGATTGTGAACGCAAAGGGGTTTTGGCTCATGCCGGGATGTATTGATGACCAAGTACATTTTCGAGAACCTGGCCTCACCCACAAAGCAGAAATAGCGACTGAATCAGCGGCGGCGGCGGCGGGAGGGATCACTTCTTTTATGGAAATGCCAAACACCATTCCCCAGGCATTGACACAAGAGCTTCTGCAAGACAAGTACGAGAGGGCGGATGAGGTAAGTGCTGTGAATTACAGCTTCTTTATGGGGGCGAGCAATGGCAATATTGATGAAGTACTGAAGACTGATCCAAAAAGAATTTGCGGCGTCAAAGTTTTTATGGGCTCATCTACAGGAGACATGTTGGTCGATGAGGAAAAGGTTTTGGAGGGGATCTTTAAAGAGAGCCCCACTTTAGTGGCTACACATTGTGAAGATGAGTCAATCATTAGGGCAAATCTTGCCACAGCAAAAGAGCGGTGGGGTGAGAATGTGCCCATGGATCAGCATCATTTAATTCGAAGCGAGGAGGCGTGTTATAAAAGCTCTTCAAAAGCCGCGGAGCTTGCGTCAAAGCTTGGTACAAGACTACACATCCTTCATATATCTACAGCAAGAGAGTTAAGTCTTTTTGATGGCAATAAGGCGCTTTCTGAAAAACGAATTACCGCCGAGGCTTGTATTCACCACCTTTGGTTTACGGATGCCGATTACAACAATAAGGGGACGTACATCAAATGGAATCCCGCAGTAAAAACCGAAAGAGATCGAACCGCAATACGAGCCGCGTTGATTGATGGGAGAATCGATGTTGTAGCGACTGATCACGCGCCCCATACTGTTGAAGAGAAGAATGGGAAATATTTTTCAGCGCCGTCAGGAGGGCCGTTGGTACAGCATGGTTTGCCCGCAATGCTTGACCTTGTTCATCAAGGGGTTATATCTGTTGAACGGGTTGTAGAACTTATGTCTCACCGAGTGGCCGAATGCTTTCAACTTGAAAACCGAGGGTACATCCGAGAAGGATATCAAGCAGATTTGGTCCTTGTGAATCCGGACGCTGCATGGACCGTCACGGGCGAAAACATTCTATACAAATGTGAGTGGTCTCCATTTACGGGACACGAATTTAAATCCCATGTCGTAGGCACGTGGGTGAATGGTACGAGGGTGTGGAATGGCGTAAATATTCTAACTGAAAACGGAAATCATGCTGGACAGCGTCTCTCGTTTAACAGATAAGGTTTTAATACCTGCAATCCTTATAGTATTTATTGGGGTCGGTTGCGCTGAAGACTCCCGGGATTTGGCAAACGTAAATCCGCCTGAAGGAATTCTAGAAAGGGTTGAATTCGTTGGGTTAATGGCTGACATTCAAATCCTTGAGGGGGCATCAAAGATCGGTACTTTCAGAAATGATGACGTTCAAAAAAGGCTGGGTGAGGCGTACTATGAAGTCTTTGCGAAGCACGCAGTGAGCGCAGCTGAATTTGAGAGGAGTCACACCTGGTGGTGGGAACATCCCGTAGCGATGAAGGAGGTTTTGTTAGAGATTACCGAGAAAATATCTCAGATAGAGCGCGCGCAAAAGGAATAGTTTGGGCAACTAAATGAAGGCCTCACAACACATACAAAACATCCTCACTCGTCTGCCTCACCAGCCTGGGGTGTATAAACATTTTAATGAGGCCGGTGCGGTGATCTATGTTGGGAAGGCGAAAGACCTAAAGAAGCGTGTGTCTAGTTACTTTAATAGAAAAACATACGAAAATAACAAGACCAAATTGCTCGTTCAAAAAATTCAAGATATTGAGTGGATTGTAGCTCCCACAGAGCAAGACGCGCTGCTTTTAGAAAATAATCTTATTAAGGAGTATCGACCGATATACAATATCCTCCTTAAAGATGACAAAACCTTCCCGTTTATTGTGCTTAAAAAAGAACGGTTTCCTAGGGTTTTTTCAACCCGCGTCACGAGCATAAAGGGGGAGTATTTTGGGCCCTTTACGAGTTTTAAAAGCCTGAAGACTGTGCTCGATCTGTGTAAGAAACTTTATCCCATCCGGTCGTGTTCTTTAAATTTAAGTGAGAAGAATATCCTTAACAAACAGTTCAGGGTATGTTTGGAGTATCATGTCGGAAATTGTTTGGGCCCTTGTGTGGGGAAACAGTCGGAGGACGATTATAGCAAGAGCATAAAATCAATTCAACACGTTCTAAGAGGAAACCTGGGGGAGGTTAGAGAGCATTTGAAAAGGGAGATGAATGAAGCGGTGGTGGGGTTGGCTTTTGAAAGGGCGGAGGTTTTTAAATCCAAATTAAAATCACTTGACAAGTATCAGGCAAAAAGCACTGTCGTGCATCCTAAAATAGATGGCGTTGATGTGTTTACAATCGCAAGCGACAGCAGTGCTGGATATGTAAACTTTTTGCTTGTTGTTTCAGGTGCAATCGTAATGGGCTCAACCTTTGAAGTGAAGAAAAGGCTGGATGAATCCGATGCGGCAATTCTCGAGGCGGCAATTCCGCTTATACGCGAAAAGTTTAAAAGCAAAAGCAAAAAAATATTCACGCCATTTAAGGTTGATCTCAAAATCTCAGGTGTCTCTATTTCCGTTCCCGCAAAAGGAGATAAAAAACGTCTCGTAGAGATGTCTGAAAACAATGCACGATTCTTTATGAGAGACAAACAGAAACTTCAGGAGCAGGTTGATCCTGAAGCAGCGACAAAAAGGCTTATGGACACCATGAAGGCGGACTTAAGATTAAAAGAGCACCCTGTTCATATTGAATGTTTCGACAACTCAAATTTGCAAGGAACAAGCCCTACATCTGCGTGCGTTGTGTTTCGAAATGGCAAACCCGCCAAGCGAGATTATCGAAATTTTAATATCCGAACTGTAGCAGGTCCTGACGATTTTGCCAGTATGCGGGAGGCGGTTTATCGCAGATATAAACGCCTGCTCGAAGAAAAGAATGGCCTGCCGCAATTGCTTGTGATAGATGGCGGAAAGGGGCAAGTAAGTCACGCCATGGAAGCCGTTGAAGCGCTTGGACTGAGGGGTGTCATCACCGTCGTTGGCATCGCCAAACGACTCGAAGAACTTTTTTTTGCTGGAGATTCAGCTCCCATCTATTTGGATAAGAGGTCTCCCACATTAAGGGTTATTCAACAAATGAGAAACGAGGCACATCGGTTTTCTTTGGCACATCACAGAAAAAGACGAAGCAAAGCGTCATTGCATTCTGAATTGGACGACATTAAGGGTATA
>Ga0208965_1000908_pt1 | contig 13485 bp, 12 predicted proteins | sample AOAMet1_07_M0_10_2_FD_188230 | JGI IMG/M metagenome (GOLD analysis project Ga0208965, IMG submission 188230) | Ammonia-oxidizing marine microbial communities from Monterey Bay, California, USA - CAN11_07_M0_10 (SPAdes) | ecosystem: Environmental > Aquatic > Marine > Intertidal zone | place...
ACTCGGTTGGCGATAGCGTGCTGAAAACGGTCGGGAAAAGACTGGCATCCCTCCCCGGCATCCGGAGCGTCGGACGTATTGGTGGCGATGAGTTCGCGGTCATCACCGAAGACCTGGACGAGCTTGGCGATTCCTTCGCCGACCGGTTTGAACGCTTTCGGCAGATCGTTTTCCGCCCGACGACCTCCGGCGACCGTGAAATCAAGCTCTCGGGCTCGGCCGGTATCTGCATCTATCCAAAGGATGCGACCACGCCATCAGAGCTTCTCAGCCGTGCCGACCTTGCCCTGTTCGCAGGCAAACGTAGTGGCCGCGCCGCGTCGCAGATGTTCGACGAGAACACGCTCGGTGCCTATCGGCGCCGGCTCCAGATCGAAGAGAAACTTCCCCAGGCGCTTGAGCAGGCGCTCATCACGCCGGTTTTTCAGCCGATCGTCTCAAGCGGCACCCGCCAGCCGATTGGCGTAGAGGTGCTGTCCCGCTGGCACGATAAGGACCTCGGCCATGTCAGGCCCGACGAATTTGTCGCCGCTGCCACGGATATGGGGCTTGTTGGCAATCTGGACCGCCTTGTTTTCCGGAAAGCGGCGCAGATCGCAAAACCCTGGATCGTGTCAGGCGAGATTGAGTTCGTGTCGTTCAATGCTTCGCCGATGGACGTCGTCACGCCGGGCTATGCGACAGACTTTCTGCGCGAGATCGCAGCCTCGGGCCTCCCGCCATCTGCTATCTGCCTCGAAATCCTTGAATCCTCGCTTGTCGAAGACGTCAGCTCCGCGCGCCGTAACCTGAACCGGCTGCGCGAGGAGGGCGTCCAGATCGCGCTCGACGACTATGGCACCGGCTATTCAAATCTGCGGGCGCTTCTCGACATGCCGCTCGACAAGCTGAAGATCGACAAGTCGCTCGTGTCGGGCATTGAGGAAGAAGACAAGGTGCTCGACCTCGTCATCTCACTGGTACAGCTTGGCCGGGCGCTCGATTTGACAATGGTGGCCGAAGGCGTGGAAACCGCGTCACAAGGCGCTTTCATCGAAGGGGCGGGCTGTCCGGAAATGCAGGGTTATTATTTCGCTGCGCCATTGAGCGGTCCGGATATGACTGCGTGGCTGAAAGATGCGGCCGGTGAAACGAGCGCCGACAGCGTGAGCCAACTGGCAAGCTGACACGCCAGCAATCGACGCAACTTCTGCTCAGAGCCATGCGTTGTCGCGCGCATGATGGACTTCATCAGCAATAATTCCTCGGCGATCAGTGCGGGGGCGAATGTGATCATGGTGATCGTGTGGGTCACCTATCTGCAGCTCATGCTCAACGGGATCATCCGCCAGCGCCGCTCCAGCCTGATCGTATCCTCATCGCTGAAGTCGGATGCCGCAGCTCGCTGCTTTATCTCGAACATGAGCGAAGGCAGTTTTCACATCCAGAACCTGACGGCGCGTCTCAGGAAAAATGGCGAAGACCTTCTCAGCGACATCACGGAGCCGGCCGCAGATAATCACGAACGTTCATTCCAGATCCCGCTCGCGCACGGTGAAGCGCTGGAGCTTGGCTCTTTCGAAGAGTTGCTGGAGCGTTTCGCAGTCGAGCATGGCGAAATTGACACCGGCGACACCGACCGGGATGAGCCACTGGAGTTTACGGTGACCATTGTCGGTATTCACGGGCCCAGCCGCAAACCGGTTGCCGCGCGCCGTCGCTTTGGTCTCTACCGTGACCGGGGCACGCTCCGAGCTCGCGGCTTGACGCGTGAAACCGAACAGTTCCGCTGGGGACCGCGCAGGCGTCGCATCGTCGAGGCCAATCAGGTCATCAACTAACTAGATCCCAGATCAGCCTATTCGTCACCGGCCGGGCCCAGCCCGAGTTCGCGCAGGATATCTTCCGTATGCTGACCAAGCCTGGGCGCGGGCGTTATCTCATGCTCGGCATGGCCGACAAATCTCACGGGCGGTTTGACCTCCCAGTAAGCGCCCTCGCTTGGGTGTTCGCGGCGAGTGAAGAAGTCCACGGCCTTCAGGTGTGGGTCTTCGCGCAGGTCCGAAATGTCATTGACGCGGGCGGCGGGAACATCGGCCTTGCCCAAGATTTCCAGCAATTCCTCGGTCGTGAAGTTCACGAAATGCGCCTGCACGCGGGACATGAGATAGTCATGGTTGAAGAAGCGGCCGCGATAATCATTGATCCGCTCGTCTTCCAGCTCCTGCGGCTGGCCGATTGCGTCGAACAGCGTCACCCAGCGATGGTCGACATAAGGGGCGATGGTGATCCAGCCATTCTGCGTCCGCACCGGCTGGCGCGATGGGTCGATCTGGCGCTGATAATAGTATGGGCCAACCGGCGGATCGAAGGCCGCCTCATAGAAGTGTTCCTCCAGCAGGAAAGAGGAGATGCACTCGAACATGGGGACTTCCACATGCACCGCTTCACCCGTGCGGGCGCGATGATGCAGCGCGGCAAGGGTCGCATACATGGCATGGAGCCCTGAAACCTTGTCGGCAAAAGCCGTTGGAAGGAAGCGCGGTGCTTCATTTCCATCGACCTGCGGTAGCAGATTGCACGCACCGGACAGCGACTGGATAAGATCGTCATAGGCGGGCCGGCCTGCATACGGGCCTTCAGTCCCGAAACCCAGGCAGTGGACGTAGACGATATCGGGACGGATCGCTTTCACATCCTCGAAAGTCAGGCCGAGGCGCGCCACGGCCTCTGGGCGGATATTGTGGATAAAGACATCACTTGCTTCGATCAGCTTCCGGATCGCGGCCTTGCCTTCGTCTGACTTCATATCCCAGACGACAGAGCGCTTGCCGCGATTGATCGTCATATGACAGGGGCCCATGCCGCGATTATTGGCGGGCTTGCCGACATTGCGGAATGTATCGCCTGTTTCCGGCTCCAGCTTCACGACATCGGCGCCCATATCGGCGAGGGTCTGCGTGCAGTAAGGGCCGAAGATCACCGTGGTCATGTCGGCAATCTTGATATCGGACAATAGCGATGTAGCGGGCATGGCAATCTCCTTCGCCCGCTATTCAGCAAGCTTGGGCGCTTTCGTAAACATTCCGCAGCAAGGTCACGCAGGGTCAAAGCCTGTCGGCTTGACAGTGCCGCGTGCGCGCCTGACCTAAGCGCCATGGCAGACGTAAAGATATGCGGAATTTCTGACGCCGATATGGTGAAGGTCGCAGCGGAAGCTGGGGCTGACTGGGTCGGCTTTGTTCTGGTGCCGCAAAGTCCGCGCAACGTTCTTGGCGGTGGAAGCGCACGTTTCGAACAGGTGATCGACCTGCTGCTGACAGCTGCAACGAATAATGTGCGCTCTGTCGTGCTCGTATCTGACCCGGAGCCGGCCATTCTGCGCGGCGTTGGCGGTGCGGTCATGCCGGATGTGTTCCAGCTTCATGGCAAGGAGTCGCCAGAGTTTGTCGCCAATCTACGCGCCAGCCTGCCTTCATCTGTTGAGGTCTGGAAAGCGGTCGGTGTCTCGTCCCGGGAAGACCTGGAAGAAGCGGCTCATCGCTATCGGTCTGCTGACAGGCTGCTGATTGACGCAAAGCCTCCAGAGGGGGCAGACCGGACGGGCGGTCACGGTGCCGCCTTCGACTGGTCGATCCTTCAGGACTGGACACCAGCGACACCCTGGCTACTTGCCGGGGGGCTCACTCCGCACAATGTAGCGGGCGCAATCAAGGCAACCGGTGCGCCAGCGGTCGACGTTTCGTCTGGTGTGGAACGCCAGCGTGGCATCAAGGATGCTGACCTCGTGCGGGCCTTCATTGCGGCGGCGAAAAGTCAGGACTATGAGGGCTCTCATGAACAAGCCAAACACATGGGCACAATGGCCCGACGAGAAGGGCCGCTTCGGCGAATTTGGCGGGCGCTACGTCGCTGAAACGCTGATGCCGCTCATCCTCGAACTCGAGGATGAGTATCGCGCCGCCAAGAAAGACCCTGCTTTCCTGTCCCAGATGGACGACCTCTGGCGTAACTATGTCGGCCGTCCGTCCCCCCTCTACCATGCAGAGCGGATGACTGAGCATTTTGGCGGGCCGAAAATCTATTTCAAACGCGATGAGCTCAATCATACCGGCGCGCACAAGATCAACAACTGCCTTGGCCAGGTCCTTCTTGCGATGCGGATGGGCAAGAAGCGCATCATCGCTGAAACCGGGGCGGGCCAGCACGGCGTCGCGACCGCAACGGTTTGCGCGCGCTTTGGTTTGCAATGCGTCGTCTTCATGGGCGCCACCGATGTGGAGCGTCAAAAGCCGAACGTCTTCCGGATGAAGATGCTAGGCGCTGAGATTGTGCCGGTTTCCTCTGGCACCGGCACGCTCAAGGACGCAATGAATGAGGCGCTGCGCGACTGGGTCACCAATGTGCACGATACTTTCTACGTGATCGGCACCGCGGCGGGTCCGCATCCTTACCCTGAACTCGTCCGTGATTTTCAGTCGGTCATTGGTCAGGAAGCCAAAAGCCAGCTCATGGAGCGCGAAGGCCGCCTGCCCGATGCCGTTGTGGCATGTATTGGCGGCGGATCGAACGCAATCGGTCTCTTCCATCCTTTCATTGAGGATGAGGGCGTGCGTCTGATTGGCGTTGAGGCGTCCGGTCATGGCATTGAAACGGGTGAACATGCGGCCGCACTGAATGGCGGCAAGCCCGGCATCCTGCATGGCAACAAGACCTATCTCCTGCAAACCGATGACGGCCAGATCATCGATGCGCACTCGATCTCTGCCGGTCTCGATTATCCGGGCATCGGGCCAGAACACGCCTTCCTGCGCGATACCGGACGGGCTGAATACCTTACCTGTACGGACAAGGAAGCGCTTGAAGGCTTCCAGCTCTGCACGCGTCTTGAAGGCATCATTCCGGCACTTGAGCCTGCCCACGCAATCGCCCGCCTTGGCGACGTCTGCGAGACGATGGACAAGGACCAGATCCTCATCATGAACCTCTGCGGACGCGGCGACAAGGACATTTTCTCCGTGGCAGAGCATCTCGGCATGGACATCTAGGCGATGACCAAAGCGCTCCTCATACGGATCACCTGCCCCTCGCAGGACATCGCGCAGAAGATTGCCGATGCGGCGGTTGAAAAGCGACTGGCTGCCTGCGGCAATATCGAAGGACCCGTCTCGTCCACCTACCTCTGGAAAGGTGTTGTCGAGCAGGCATTCGAGCACATTCTCTGGCTGAAATCAGTCGAAAGCTGCTGGGCCCATCTCGAAACGCTCGTGAAAAGCCTCCACCCCTATGACGTCCCTGCTATGGTAGCCTGGCCTTGCACTCATGCGCTGGGTGAGTATGCAGCGTGGCTTGAAGAAAATACGGAAGCGCCTTCCCGCTAATGCCGACATCTCGAATTACTGCCCGGTTTGAAAAGGTTCGCGCCGAAGGCCGCGCCGCCCTGGTAAGCTACATCATGGCGGGCGATCCCGATCTTGAGACCAGCTACAAGGCACTCTGTGCCCTGCGCGACAATGGCGCCGACATCATTGAGCTTGGCGCGCCCTTCACCGACCCGATGGCAGACGGCCCGGCGATCCAGCGCGCTGGCCAGCGCAGCCTGAAGTCCGGCACGAAGCTCACCGACGTTCTGGCGCTCGCCACACGCTTTCGAGAAGACGATCAGGACACGCCGCTGATCCTGATGGGCTATGCCAACCCGGTCTTCCATCTTGGATACGACGCATTTGCTGACGCTGCCGCCGATGCGGGCATTGATGGCACAATTCTCGTCGATCTTCCGCCTGAAGAAGACCATGAGCTGCGCGAAGCCTATGCGCGCCATGAGATTTCCGTCATCCGGCTGGCCACGCCGACTACAACGGAAAAGCGCATCGCAAAGGTCGCAGAGGGCGCATCGGGCTTTCTCTACTATGTCGCCGTTGCCGGTGTGACCGGCTCTGGCTCTGCTGATCCAGAAGATATTCGTGAAGGCGTGGAGCGTGCCCGGCGCGTTTCTGGCCTCCCTGTCTGCGTCGGATTCGGCGTGCGGACGGGGGAACAAGCCGCCGCCATGGCCGCTATTGCAGATGGGGTTGTCGTCGGGTCCGCATTCGTGGATCATGTACGTACATCTCTGGAAGCGGGCACGCCGGAAAAAATTCCGTCTAAAATCGGCGCGCTGGCAGCAGAACTGTCTGGCGCCCTCGCTGATGCCGGGCGAAACTAGGCAGTACAGTTTAGGAGTGACTCTGACATGAACTGGCTCACCAACTTCAGAACGCCCGGTTTGAAGACTTTCCTGTCTTCAAAGAAGGACACGCCCGATAATCTCTGGGTCAAATGCCCCAAATCCGGTGAGCTCGTCTATCGCTCCGACCTGGAAGAGAGCTGGTATGTCACCCCGGCAGGCGCGCATCTTCGAATTTCGCCGCGCCGCCGTTTTCGTCTCTTCTTCGACAATGAACGCTGGGAGCCGCTGCAGCTTCCGCCCGTTGTTCAGGACCCACTGAAATTCCGCGATGACAAGCCTTATCCCTCACGCCTGAAGGCCGCCAAGTCGAAACTGGCCGCCCGCGAGAAGGAAGAAAGTCCGGACGCTAGCCCGCCAATCTCGCAGGAAGACTGCATGGCGGCCGCGTTCGGACGCATCAAGGGCAAGCCTGCCGTCGTCCTCGTTCAGGACTTTGCCTTCATGGGCGGCTCGCTCGGCATGGCCGCCGGCGAAGCCTTTATTGCCGCTGCGCAGCTCGCAGTTGCCCGGAAGGCCGCTTTCATCGTCTGTACCGCTTCTGGCGGTGCGCGCATGCAGGAAGGGACACTTTCCCTGATGCAGATGCCGCGCACAACGCTTGCCATTGATGAAGTCCGGGAAGCTGGTCTTCCCTACATTGTCGTCCTGACTGACCCGACCTCGGGCGGTGTGTCGGCCTCCTATGCGATGCTCGGCGACGTTCATATCGCTGAGCCGGGTGCCATGATTGCCTTCTCCGGCCCGCGCGTGATTGAACAGACCATCCGCGAAAAATTGCCAGACGGCTTCCAGCGCTCTGAATTCCTGCGCCAGAAAGGCCAGGTCGATATCGTCAGCGACCGGCGCGAGCTGAAAGCAACGGTTGGGCGCCTTCTCGCCCATCTGATGCCAAAACGCGCGACGGACGAGACACCGATTGGGCCGCTCAAGGCGCCGATGGCCGACGTTCCGGCGCCAGAAGCTAAAGACAAGTCCAAGGGCAAGAAAGCTTGATCGACGCCCAGCTTGGCGTCGAAACGGCGCTCAAACGGTTCGAACGCTACAATCCCAAAGACCGCATCCTTGCGCTTGACCGGCTTCTGGTCGTGCTGGAGGAGCTTGGAAATCCACATCTCGATCTTCCTCCCGTCATCCATGTCGGCGGCACGAATGGGAAAGGCTCTACAACGGCCTTTATCCGCGCCATGGCGGAGGCGGCGGGGCTTTCCGTCCACACCTCGACCTCCCCGCATCTCGTCCGCTTCAATGAGCGAATCCGGCTCGCTGGCAAACTGATCGAGGATGACTATCTCGTTTCCTGCCTTGAGCGGGTCGAAGCCGCCCTCAAGGGCCACCGACAGATCACCCATTTCGAGGCAGCCCAGGCGGCCAGTTTCCTCGCCTTCCATGAGACCCCGGCAGACCTCCTCATCCTCGAGGTTGGGCTTGGCGGGCGGTATGATGCCTCCAATGTCATCAAGGCCGCCGCCTGCAGTGTTTTCTGCCCGATCGACCTCGATCATCAGGCCTTTCTCGGCAATACGATCACCAAGATCGCGACCGACAAGGCGGGCATTCTGAAGCCCGGATGCCCGGCTGTATCCGCCATCCAGAATGACGAGGCGAAAGCCGCGCTGGAGGCCGAAGCCGCCCGCACGGGCAACGAGATCGACTTCCTCACTCCCGATGACCTCGCCCTGATCCAGCCGCCGCTGGGCCTCTGGGGTGAGCACCAGTTTTCCAACGCCGCCCTCGCCGCAAAGGCGCTGAAGGCGGCCGATATTCAGGGCATTACCTCTGAGGCCATCGCCCAAGGCGCCGCTTCTGCCCGCTGGCCTGCCCGGATGCAGCGGCTCTCATCTGGCCCCGTCACCGCACTTGCGGGCGAGAGGCCAGTCTGGCTCGACGGGGGGCACAACCCCCATGCGGGCCGGGCGCTTTCTGCCGTCCTCGACACGCTGGACAGCGAAGAGCCTGCCAAGCGGACGATGCTCGTCTCGGCCATGCTGGCCAACAAGGATGCGCGCGGCTTTTTCGCCGCTCTCAACCGGCCCGGCCTTCGCGTCTTTACCTGCCCCATCGACAATAATGAGAACAGTTTCACGCCCGAAGAGCTCGCCAGTGCGGCCCGCGAGGCGGGCGCTGGTGCTGAGGCCCATCAGAGCTTCCGCGCGGCGATGGAATCAGCCCGCGAGGCGGGCGCAGAGCGTATCCTGATCTGCGGCTCTCTCTATCTCGCGGGCAAGGTGCTGGCCCTCAATGATGAGCTGCCAGACTAGTTTTTTGCCTCCTTTCTCCTCATCCTGAGCTTGTCGAAGGATGGAGCCGCTAAAAAGCTGCACTTGCGGCCACAGACCCGGCGGATCTGTGGGACGTGGCCTCGAAAGTCCCCCTCTCAGCTCGTATCGAACCAGTCGCGCAGCACATCATTGCCGTGCAGCATGAGGCTGGTGGTGAGGAGGGCGAGCTGCGGGGCAGCGCGGTGTTGGCCGGCCAGCGGCAGGATGACGGGGCGCGGCTCGCCTTCGGCTTTGATGCGCTCGAGGATGCGCGCCATGCGCCGGGCGAGCGGCATCGGGTTCTCAAGGTGGCGCAGGAGTGTGCGCAGACGGTGCAGCAGTGGTGCACTGGCGGTGTTTTTGCGCGCAGGCAGCGTGTGCAGGGCGCGAAGGCGCTCGATCGGGGTTCCGGCCTGGCCAAGCTTTGGCAGAAGTTTGAAGGCGCCTGCTCTGGTTTTCGGGGTCTGGGGCTCGCGCGCCGGCGGGGTGGAGGGTGCTTTCACGGGCGGGGCCAGCTCGACGTCTGAAGCGAGGAGCAGGATCAGGCGGCGCAGCAGGATCTCAACGAGTTTGATCTGCCTGCGGGCATAGCGCGCGAGCGCCTGCGTCACCTCCGGCCTGAAATCCACGCTCAACCGGTCCATCACCTCCACCACCGCCTCGCGGACAGTGGAAAAGCCTTCCTCGATGAAACCGGTGAGCTGGGTCATGGGACGAAGGATAGGGCGGGGCGGTTTAGGGTAGGAAAGTGTACGTCAACATCGGGCCCGCTAGAATTTGAGCGTGACCCGAGCGTAGCCGAAGAGGGTCACGTTGTCTTCGGGGCCGTTGGGGACGTTTTCGGCGAACTCACCGAAGATGAGGGCCGAGGCGCCGAGTTCGAGGCGGACGCTGTCTGGCCGCAGCCAGTAGCGCATCCGGCTGTCGATGGTGTGGCCGATGAAGTCGCCGGATTGGCCGGTCGGGTCGCGCAGGCGGGCGATGACCCAGCTATCTGTATCAGATGCGAGCCAGGCGGCATGGTAATAGAGCCGGGCGTCCAGCCGGTCGTTGGGCTGGACTTCGACCCGGAAGCCCGGCGCCGAGAGATTGGCGGGAGTAAGGGGACCGTGGATGGACGTATTGTTGAGGTCTGACCGGCGCGAGCCGAAGAGGCGTTCATGCTGGCCGAAGTTCAGGTCATCAGGCGATTCATCGCCGCTCGCATAATAGTATTCGAAGGCAAAGCGCGGCTTCCAGGCCGTGTCCCAGCTATAGCCGATCGCCGCGAACAACATTTCTGCCTCGACATCGAGGCTTTGCGTCTCGACGGGGCTGCTGGTGGCGTAGCGTGTGCCCTGACGAATGGAGGCTTCGATATCCAAGTCCCACTGGCCCGCAGCTGGCGCGCGGTAGAGACGCCCGCCGGGGGCAACATACGACCTGTCGGGCGTCTGAAAGTCCGTCGTGTCGCGTTCTTCCAGTCCGTACACGTATAATTCGCCCCAAAGGTCCGGGACGAGGCCCGGCAATATGTCTGCGCGCCGGTAGTGAACTGCCCAGATCCGGCGGCCCCATTGTTCTTCGTCGCCTGAGAGCTCGTTGTCGTCGAGCGCGGGCCTCGTCGCTGGAAACCTGGCGGTCGGCGAGACGTGGAGGAGGTGAAGTTCATCGCCGCGCGGATGGCGCGAGATGAGATGTGCGCCAGTATAGGACTTGATGACATTGGCGAAATCAGGCCGTTCGATCTGTCGCTTCGATCCGATGGAGACCGTCATGCGGCCAAGCTTCAACTCTGTCGCGGATGGCGTGCCAAGCAGGCCGGGCAGGGCGTCGGCGCGCGCATAAAGCTGCAGCACGTCGAGGGGATTGGCGATGCTGTTGGAAAGCGGCGTTCCGGCATCCGCGAGATAGGTGCGCGAGTCCTGAAGCTCTATGCCGAAGGAGACCGGGCCCGTATCGGCCTCGGCAAGGAGGAGTGAGCGGAAGGCTAGAATCTGGTCGTCGCCCGTGCGCCCGGCACGGAACTGTCCGCTCAGCGTCTCATAGCGCGCACGTGATTCGCCCTTGAGGGTCAGCCAGTCCGGCGTGTCGAAAGCTGTTTCCAGCCGGAAGGGTTCGTCAGCGGCTGCAGCGCTGAAAAAGGTTAGACTGAACGCAAGCGTGAAGACTATCGGTTTCATGAGCAGGCCACTGTCCGCGCGCGCTTACTTGCCCGCCGAGATCGGGGGAATAGCGCCACTTAGTCAGTATTTCAATATTTCAACAAGTATTGAAATAGAATCTTCACACAGAGAAGTTTGATCGTGAGGCCGCAATCGGACGGAATGTATCTGCGGCTTTTGCAGCGTGTGGCGGCCGAGCTTCTATCGGCGTCGCAGGAGTCTTAGCCCTCTTCGACCTTGTCGCCCTCTTTGCGGGCCTTGAATGTGACAATGGCGAGCGTGATAAGGACAGCCAGGACGGCCCACGCAACGGCTATCGCTATACTTAGCGGCAATACAGTCGTCAGGAGGGATGGCCCGGTGCCTGTAAGAAACTCCGAATAGAGCGTGTAGAGGATCAGCGCGAGTTCCAGTGCGCCGACACCCCAGATGAAGACGGGCTGAAATATATCAGTGAACCGGGCTTCGAAGTCTTGCGGGAGTTTCATGTAAACAGCGTTATCCCAACCGCTTCATACAAGGCAAGCGCGCGGGCAATTTTTCGTCCAGGGGGTCGGGATGGCGCTTACCCCTCAAGCATTCTTGATCGTCAGACCGCCGTCGACCGGGATGTGGACGCCGTTCAGGAAGCTGGCCGCCGGGAGCACGACTGAGAGCGTCATGTTCGCGACTTCCTCTGGAATGCCGTAACGGCGCAGTGGCACGCGGCGCTTGGCGTAGATGGTCTTGTGCTCTTCCGGGATACCGGAGGTGATGCCAGTGCGGATGGGGCCAGGGCAGATGCAGTTGACCGTGATGTCCATGTCGTCTTCGCGGCCAAGGTCGCAGGCGAGGCCGCGGGTGAGACCGATGACGCCATGCTTGGCAGCGACATAGGGGGAGTTGCCGGGGGTCGCGCCGACGCCTTCGGTCGAGGCGACGTTCACGATGCGGCCGAACTTTGCCTTGCGCATATAGGGAAGCGCCGCGCGGATGGCGCGCTGGTGGCTGGTCAGCATGACATTGATACTGGGGCCCCAGCTATCCTCATAGCTTTCTTCAGCGACATTGGCCGGGATGGCGAAACCTGCATTGTTGACGAGGATTTCGAGCCCGCCGAAATGCTCGGCGGCTTCCTTGACGACGCGCTTGATGGCCTCGCCGTCGCCGACATCCATGGCCCAGCCTTTGACGTTCTCGAAGCCGGCAGCCTTGATCTCTTCCACGACCTTGTCGACGGCGTCCTGTTTGAGGTCGGTCACGGCGACGTTTGCGCCTTCATGGGCAAAGAGGTGGGCGGTGGCCCGGCCCATGCCGGAGGCGGCGCCGGTGATGAGGGCGGTCTTGCCTTTGATCGAGCGGGAAAGCGGCTGGTACGGCTCCATGGGCGAGTCTCCTCCTGAGGTGTTTTTGTTGAGGAAGGCGTAGGGGCGGGGAGAGGTTTCGTACAGGGGTGACGTGTGGGGAAGGGTTTGGGTTTGGGATTCCGCAATTTGCCGTCATCCCGGAATTCGCTTCTGCGAATATCCGGGACCCATTGCGGTTGAGAGGGATGCACCCAGTCGCCATGGGTCCCGGATAAAGCCTAGCGGCTTTTCCGGGATGACGGAGGGGGAGGGGCGAGTGCGAGAGGATTGAGGCTTTCATTCCCTTCTCCCGAGGGAGAGGGGAAGACAAGAAAAAGCCCGCCGCGGCTTGGCCGGGCGGGCTTTGTCGTCTGGTTGGTCAGCGCGACGTGTTTACGCGCTTTCCTTGATCCATTCGGCGATGCGTTGTTTGGACATCGCGCCGAGATGGGTGGCGGTGACTTTGCCGTCCTTGAACATCATCAGGGTCGGCAGGCCGCGCACGCCGAATTTCGAGGCGGCGACGGGGTTCTCGTCGACATTGATCTTGGCGACTTTCACCTTGTCGGCCATTTCCTCGGCCACGGCTTCAAGGTGCGGGGACATCTGCTTACACGGGCCGCACCATTCGGCCCAGAAGTCGACCACGACCGGCTTGTCACCGGCTACGGCGTCTTCGAAATTGTCGTCTGTAATTGTTTCGGCGGCCATTTGTGCCTCCTTTGCTCTTTGTCTGCTCTTATAGATAGGAATTGTACGGATTCTTCAAAGGCGGCCAGCTAAACGCTCCAATGAGTTCTGCAATAAGCTGGCGGGGAGTTCGAAGAGGACGGGGCCGTCTGTGTAGAGCAGGCCCGCGCGGACGGTGCGCCTTGGCCAGGTCTCTGACAGGATGTGCGTATAGGCGGCCATCTGGGCGATATAGGACGCATCAACATCCTCCACCCGCGCCGGGGCGGGGCGGTCAGTCTTGTAGTCGATGATGAGGACTTCTGTGTCGCTGACGACGAGACGGTCGACCCGGCCATTGATGATGGTGGCGCCTGAGGCGGTGTTGATCTCACCGACGATGGCGGCTTCCGAGCGCCCGCCCGGGGCGAAGACGTGGCTGAAGCTGTCATCGCTGAGTGTGCGGAGGGTGACGGCGAGGATTTCGGCGCGGGCGGTGTCATCCAGCTCTGCGTGCCGGTCGAGCCAAGTGCGGGCGGCGGCCTCACGGGCTTCGGGGGCGAGCTCTGGCAGATATTGCAGCAGGGTGTGAATGAGCTTGCCGCGCTTGAGGGCGGCGGCGCGGGCCGGGCCGAAGGGCTTTGAGACGGGTGCGGTGTCAGTCAGCAGGCGGCTTGGCGCGCGAATGCGGGTGGTGGGGCCCGTGCCAGGGGCTTGCTGTTTCGTCCATGCGGGGGCGGCAGGCGGGGCCGCGCTGGCGCCGCTATCTGGCGTGACGGCGGGCTGGACCTCGCCATAGGTGAGGGTTTCGTCGGCGTCCGCGCCGTCGCCGCCGGTGAGCGACAGCATGCCCTGCCGGCAGAGCGCGTACCAGGAGG
>Ga0208965_1000912_pt1 | contig 13421 bp, 10 predicted proteins | sample AOAMet1_07_M0_10_2_FD_188230 | JGI IMG/M metagenome (GOLD analysis project Ga0208965, IMG submission 188230) | Ammonia-oxidizing marine microbial communities from Monterey Bay, California, USA - CAN11_07_M0_10 (SPAdes) | ecosystem: Environmental > Aquatic > Marine > Intertidal zone | place...
AAGTCTTCCGTTTATTTAGTGTTTTAGTTTTAACCTTACTAATTACAGTGTTTTGGTCTTTCTTTGAATTAGCAGGTACTGCAATTACTTTATTTGCTGAAAGAAATGTAAACCTTACATTATTAAATGCTTCTCAAACCAATGCAATTAATCCTGGTTACATTATCTTCTTAGCTATCCCATTTTCAATGATGTGGGTATATTTATCAAAAACACAAAGAAACCCAACTACTCCTAACAAATTTGCTTTAGGTATTTTACAGTTAGGTTTAGGATTTTTAGTATTTGCCATGAGCGCACAATATATGGATGCTGCTGGTCGTACTCCTTTTATGTTCTTAATGATAGGTTATTTACTATTAACAACAGGAGAATTATTCATCTCTCCAATTGGGCTTAGTAAGGTAACTGAACTCTCACCAAAAAGCATGACAGCCTTTATGATGGGAGTGTATTTTTTATCCTCATCTTATGCGCATTATATCTCAGGAGCAATTGCCAAATTAACTACCTCAAATGAATCGGGAGTAATTCCTGAACCAGGTTTTATGACTACAATAATTGAAAAGGTAACTGGTTTTGCAGGAGGTTACTCTGAATCAACAGTAGAAGGCGTACAGTCTTTAGTAAGTTATACTTCAGTATTTACACAAGTAGGTGTAGTTGCAATAGGAATGGCTCTTTTAGCGTTTATCCTATCTCCTATTCTTAAAAAATGGATGCATGGCGTTCACTAAAAAATTAATTAAAAACAAAAAACAAATGAAGAATTTATTAGCAGTATTATTAATTGCATTTTCTCTTAACGGATTTGCACAACAAAAAGAACTAGTATGGCATACTGATGCAAACAAAGCCATTAATTTATCTGTACAATCAGGGAAGCCACTTTTCTTTTTCTTTACTGGTAGTGATTGGTGCGGTTGGTGTATTAAACTACAAAAAGAAGTCTTCTTCTTGCCTGAATTTAAAAAATGGGCGACTAAAAATGTTATTTTAGTTGAGCTTGATTTCCCTAAAAGAACTCCAATTTCTGATGATTTGAAAAAACAAAACAGAGAACTTGCAAATATGTTTGGTGTTAGAGGCTATCCTACAGTTTGGCTAGTTACTCCAACTATTGCTGATGGAAAAGTTAACTTCAACAAACTTGGGTCTCAAGGTTATGTTAGAGGCGGTCCAACAGCTTGGATCACGGGAGCCAATAAAATTTTAAAGAAGAAGTAAAATGAAAAAGTTAGCAATTCTATTACTAGCTCTTGCTCCTTATTTTGTTTTCTCTCAAGGGCAAGTGAAAAATGAAATCAATTGGATTCCTCTAGAAAAAGCCAAAAAATATGCCAAAAAGTATGATAAGAACATTTTTGTTTACTTTTATAAAAAGGATTGTCCTTATTGTGAAGAAATGAAAAGAGAAACTCTCTCAGACCAAACAGTTATTGATCTTATCAATCATAATTTCTTTCCTGTAAAAATTGATTCAAGAACTAAAGATACAATACTTTACAATGGGATAAAATATTCTAATCAACAGCCCATATCACATGGATCAACTTTTAGGCATGACTTTTATCATGAAGTTGCAAGATTTAATCGAAATGGAGAAGATTTAACTACAACTCCAACAATAGTTTTGTTTAATAGTAAATTTGAAAAAATTAATGTGCTCCCTGGAAAACACGTTAAACCACTTCTTTTAAGAAAGATTAAACCTTATATAAAATAAAAAAAGGAGTTGATACTTAAATCAACTCCTTTTCTTTTTTAAATGGGTGACTGATGGGACTCGAACCCACGACCCCCGGCACCACAAACCAGTGCTCTAACCAACTGAGCTACAATCACCATTTAGCGGCTGCAAATATATAATTTTATAGCATATTGATGAATAAACTTAATACATTTGTACCTTATGAAAATTGAGACTAAAAAACTAAAGCTAGAGGTTGAAGGAATGTCTTGTGCTAACTGTGCTGCAGGAATCAAAAAGCACTTAGAAAACAAAGGATTACAAGATGTAAATGTAAACTTCTCAACTGGTGAAGCTAGTTGGGAAAATGATAAAAACCAAGATAAAAATGATGTTGCAAAAACTATTACTAGCCTTGGTTATAAGATAAAATCATCATCAAAAGAAGAGGAAAAAGGGTTATCTAAAGTGGAAAAATATTTCTATTTCACTTTAATTTTTACACTTCCTCTTTTTTCACACATGTTCTTCCCAAAGGGTAGTATCATTCAAAATCCACTTTTACAATTTATACTTTGCCTTCCAGTCTATATTATAGGTGTCTCGTATTTTGGGAAAAGTGCTTGGGGATCGATAAAAACAGGTGTTCCAAATATGGATGTGCTAATTTTTACAGGGAGTTCAGCTGCTTTTTTCTACAGCATATATGGTTGGTTAATTAATTATGGAACACCAGCAGTACATCATTATTTATTTTTTGAAACAAGTGCAACTATTATTACTTTAGTACTTCTTGGAAATGTTTTGGAACACAAATCTGTAAAGAAAACAACTACAGCAATTGGGGATTTAACTGCAATACAAAAAGTAATCGCTAAAAAAGAAATAGAAGGAAAAATTACAGAGGTTAATTTTGAAGATATTAGAGTTGATGATATCCTTGTTATTAATTCTGGTGATAAAATTCCAACAGATGGAATTATTATTTCTGGGACATCTTATATAGATGAATCCATGATAACAGGGGAGAGTTTTCCTGTGAATAAATCAGTAGATAATCAGGTGATAGGAGGTACTATTATTACAGAGGGTAGCATTAAAATTAAAGCAACTAAAATTGGAGATGACACTTTACTTTCTCAAATAATTGAATTGGTTAAAAATGCGCAAAACAATAAGCCTAACATCCAAAAACTAGGTGACCAAGTAAGTGCTGTTTTTGTACCTGTTGTTTTAACTATCTCTCTAGCTACTTTTATTATTGGACATTATTTTTTCAATATTGAAATACAAGATGCTTTCTTAAGATCAATTGCAGTACTCGTAATTTCATGCCCATGTGCAATGGGATTGGCAACTCCTACAGCAGTTATGGTAGGAATTGGTCGTGCAGCAAAAAATGGAATTCTCATAAAGGGTGGTGATACCTTAGAAAAATTAGCGAGTATAAAAACTATAGTTTTTGATAAAACAGGAACACTCACGACAGGGAAGTTTATTGTATCCCAATTTACTGTTCTGGATGGTGATGAAAATGATGTTAAAAATATTATTTACAATATTGAACAGCACAGCTCACACCCTATTGCAAAATCTTTATGCAATGCATTCCAAGAAAATAGTAGTCTGCTTAAACTATCAGATATTACTGAAGAAAAAGGAATTAGCATAAGTGCTAATATTGATGATGATATCTATACTATTGGCTCATCAAAAATATATTCTTCACCAGAAAAATATGATTTATTTGTATTAAAAAACAAGGAACTTATTGCTACTCTTAACATTAGTGATGAACTGAAAACAAATACAGATTTAGTTATTTCATCCTTACATAAAAGAGGCTACACTACTACCCTTTTAAGTGGGGATAAGAAAGAAAAATGCAATCAGATAGCTTCTGAATTAGGAATTACAACAACTTATAGCGAACAATTGCCACAAGATAAAATTGTAAAAATTGAAGAATTAGTAAGTAGCAATAAAACAGCAATGGTAGGTGATGGTATAAATGACGCTCCTGCCCTTGCAAAAGCAACTATTGGAATATCTTTAGGTAATGCAACACAAATAGCTATACAATCAGCAGATGTAGTCCTGTTAAATAATGAAGATTTAAGTCAACTTCCACAAACAATGCAAATTGGTAAGCATACTCTACTTACAATAAAACAAAATTTATTTTGGGCCTTTGCTTATAATATTGTTGCTATCCCGATAGCGGTAATGGGATTACTTAACCCTATGTGGGGGGCATTGTTTATGGCATTTTCTGATGTTATAGTTATTGGAAACTCAATTAGGTTACGCTATAAGAATATTTTTTAGTATCTTAGCATCCTAATTTTTTAAAAAATAAATAACAAAACAATATGAAAAAAACAATTACAATTATTACTAGCATATTATTTACTGTTAGTTTATCTGCACAAATAACTCCTGGTCAAAATAATCCTGACTTAAAAGTTAAATATGATAAAGTAATTTTGAGTGGTGATGAGGACTTATCCCATTTAATGGTTAATCCAAATCCTCACACTTATCCAGTACTTTCTTCAAATTCAAAAAGCACAATGACATCAGAGGTAATTGGATGGACAACTTATGATCTACAATCAAATGGTTCTATTCAAAACAGAATTGTAGTACATGATGATGGAACTATATCAGCCGCATGGACTATGTCTGCAGAATTAAATTCTTCATGGTCAGATAGAGGAACAGGATATAATCATTTTGATGGGAGTAATTGGACTTTTCCAGCTCCATCACCTCCATTTTCAGAGCCTAGATTAGAGGATTCAAGAGTTGGATGGCCTTCTATCATTGCATTAGGAAATGGTGGTGAGCGTGTAATGACACATAGCACACAAAATAATGTTCTTAATCAATGTAGTAGAACTTCAATTGGAACAGGAACATGGACTAATTCAATGATTGGTGAGAATTATCTAATTTGGAATAGATCAGCTGCTGGTGGATTGGATGGTAATACTATACATACGATTGCTCTTACTGAACCTTCGGGAGGAACTTGGACAGGATCTCTTTGGCATGGATTAAATGGAGCCGTGCTTTATTCTAGATCTCAAGATGGTGGAAATTACTGGGATATTGACACTCTAGTAATACCAGGAATGGATACTTCTAGTTTCCTTGGGTTTAGCGCAGATGATTATGCTATTGCTGCACAAGGAGAGACTGTAGTTATTGCATACTTTAATGCCTTTGGAGATTCATTCATTATGAAATCAACTGACAATGGTGATAATTGGGCTAAAACTGTCTTTCTTGATTTCCCTGTTGATAAATATGTGATAGATTCTGGAATAGATTTAGATGGTGATGCTGTTTTAGACCAATTGTATTCTACAGATAATACTGGCGCATTAATCCTTGATAATAATGGAGATGCGCATGTGTTTTATGGAGTAATGAGTTATTCAGATGATGATTTGTCTGATGGTAATTGGTCGTATTTCCCATTATCAAATGATGGAATTGCTTATTGGACTGAAAGTTTTGGACCTGATAATACTCCAGCTACAGTACATACTGGAGATACTTCAGTATGGTATTCTGATATGATGAACGATCATTTGGTTGCTCAAGCGCCAGATTTAAATGGTGACCCTAATGTATTAGGTATTGATGAAATAGGAGGGTACGCTCTTTACGGGAGAGGTTTAGCTTCAATGCCAAGCGCTGGAATAGCTTCAAATGGGGATTTATATCTTTCTTTCTCAGCATATACTGAAACAATTGACAATGGAACACAAGTATTTCGACATATATATGTTACAAAATCAGAAGATGGTGGTATCACATGGAAAACTCCAGTAGATGTAACACCTCATGATGATTGGAACGGAATGCAAGAATGCGTTTTTGGATCTATGAGTCCAGTAGTTGATGACAAAATAAGAATTGTGTACCAATTAGATTTTGAGCCAGGACTAACTCTACAAGGTGACGCGGATATGGTTGACTGGAATGCTATTACTTACTTAGAGATTGATACAGTTGGTTTATTTGATAATACATCTACTGCAGTAATTGAATTAGACAATACTAACTCAAAAGAAGATTCAAGAATATTTGACTTACTAGGTAGAGAATGGAAATCTGATTTTGCTGACTTACCAAAAGGAGTTTACATTATTGACGGAAAGAAAGTATTTAAAACTAAGTAATTAGATTTAAACACATAAAATTAGAAAGCCGAGCATTTGCTCGGCTTTTTTTGTATTATAAATTTAAAAGGGAATCAATCTTTGGAAGTTGGTGTACTACAAAACCCTCAGCATATCCACAATTGGATTGCCTTCCTAAATTTTTAGCTCTATAAGTAACGCTATCCAAAAACCCTTGAGAGGAAATAATAGTTTCTGATTCCTTACTTTCAGGATTAAAAAACTGAGTAGAATAAGCTTTAACAGCATCTAACTTTAAATCCAATTGATTTGAAATATCTACAACAATATCAGGGTTAATATCATTAAATTGTATGTAATGATAAATCGCTTTTGGTCTCCAAATTTCTTGTCCTGTTTCAATCTTTTCTAACCCTGATAAAAAACACGCATCAATAGTAATTTGTGATGATCTAGGATGATCAGGATGCCTATCAGAAATTGCATTAGTAATAACAATCTCAGGTTGAAATTCTCTAATCTTTTTAATTAAAGCTAGTTTATGCTCTTCATCATCTTTAAAAAACCCATCTTTAAAGTTCATGTTTTTACGGATTGCAACTCCCATAATATCAGTTGCTTTGTTAGTCTCCTCATCACGACTTTCAGCTGTTCCTCTTGTACCTAACTCCCCCCTAGTCAAATCAATAATTCCAACCTTTTTACCTTTTTGAACTTCTTTAATAATAGTACCTCCACATCCTAATTCTACATCATCAGGATGAGCTCCAAAAACAAGGATATCTAATTTCATATTAATAATATTTTTTATATCTAATTTTCCCAAGAATTGCCGATACAACCATCAATGCAAATAAATAATACACAAATGTTGGTATTGGCATAGGATCTCCAGCTGCATAAGAGTGCAAACCAGATAGATAATAATTGACTCCAAAATAAGTCATTATGATTGTCCAAATAGCAAACATAGAAACCATATTAAAAGTAAATTTACTTCTAAGCGCAGGGATAAATCGCATGTGTAAAACAAAAGTATAAATCAATACGCTTACTAAAGCCCAAGTCTCTTTCGGATCCCAACCCCAATATCTACCCCAAGACTCATTTGCCCATACACCACCCAAAAATGTTCCAACTGTAAGCATGAAAAGCCCAACCTCAAGGGTTTTTTCATTAATAATTGTAATCTCAGTAAGTGTATTCTTAAGCTTCATTTTATTGTCAGAATTTGTAAATACAATAAGCCAAAGAGAAATTAAACCAAGAATAGCTCCTAAAACTAAGAAGCCGTAAGAAGCAGTAATAATTGCAACATGAATCATTAACCAATAAGACTTTAAAACAGGTACCAAATTTGTAATTTCAGGATCAAGCCAATTAAGATGTGCAACCATCAATAATAAACCAGAAACTACTGCTGTAGCTGCCAAAGTAAGCACTGATCTTTTTGTGTAAATAATACCTGAAAGGATAGTTGCCCAAGCAATGTAAATCATTGACTCATACCCATTACTCCAGGGAGCATGCCCCGAAATATACCACCTTGCCACTAAGCCAAATGTATGAACAATAAATCCAGATATTACTAACCATTTAAGAATTGAAATAAAAACAGAAACCCACTTTTTCTCTTGAAATAACTGAACAATTACAAAAGAAATAAGTAATAATCCTAAGATAAAATAATATAAAAAGAGCTTAGAAAATAACCCTAATTTATTAGTGGTGATTTCTAAATTAATTTTTACTTTTTCAGGCAAAACCTCAGCACCATATCTTGCTTGAAACTTATGAATATAGCTTACAATACTATCAGCAGATGACCAATTATTATTTTCTACCCCATCTTTAATTCCTCTAAAATACATAGGCATTATATTGGCCACAAAAAGAGAATCATTCCCTGAAAATTCAACAACTGAAGTATAAGAAAGCCAAGTATTATTGGAATCATTAGGCAAAGGGAATAACCGAAAAATACCACCACTAAAAACAGCAAAACAAATATTTACTCTTTCATCAACTTTAATTACATCTTTATCAAATTGCCCTCTGTCTTTTGGTAATTTTTCATAGGCTTGTTCTACATCTTTAGTTAATAAATAATGCCCATTTTCACCAAAGAAATCATTAAAACAAACGCTAATATATTTTGAGTTTAAATCAGAATTATTTAACAATTCTCTTAATTTTTGATGACTAACCTTAATAATTGGCTCTTTACTCCAGGAAACAGGATCATGCATCATGCCAATAATTACTTGGGTTGCTGATTGATTATTATATTTACCTTTCCCATAAATTTTTCTCAAATATTCTGAAGTTTGCGTATGAACTGGTTTTAATCTTCCACCATTATCCTGCACTACCAAAGCATCAAAATTTGCAATATGATTAGCAGGAATTACATCAGTTGCAAACACTGAATTAGAGAATAACAAAGGCAATAATATAACGACACTTAACTTCTTTAATTTTTGAGTTAAAGAATTATATCTTGTCTTTTTAGTTAAGAATACAAGCACAAACCCTAGAATTAATAAAAAGTACCCAATATACGTAACTAGTGTACCCCACCAATCATGATTTACAGAGAGGATTGTTCCTTTTTCATCTTTGTCATAAGAAGATTGAAATAATCTGAAACCACCATATTGTAATACATTATTCATAAATATTCTATGCTCTTCTTCATTTTCACCATCCAAAATACTTACTTCTGCTGCATACGAGCTCGGACTCATTGAACCTGCGTATCTATCCAATTGAAAATCTCTAAGCTTAACCCTAAAGGGAGTTGTGTAATATTTTGAACCATAAGACAGTTTGAAATTCAAATTATCTATAGCAAAAACCTCATCACTTCCAGCATATCCTTTACCTCCATAAAGCGTAATTAAATGCTCTTTTCCATTAGCCATTACTTTAACAATAAGTGCATCCTCTGCCCCATCAACCATAACGTTTGAAGTAGAAATAGGGATGTGTTTTGCATTATCTAAAACATTTTTCAACACTATATTTAAGCCATTAATAGTATGTAAAGTCCTTTTGTTAAATAAGAAATTTTGCATAGAATCAAAAGAAGAAGCCTCTCTAGTGTCCATACTCATTACATGTACAAAATTTGGAGAATTGCAGTATATTAAATCACTATTAGAAGAGAAGTTTATTGCATCAACTATAGGATTATTAAAAGTAAAAACTTCTCCTTTAATTATTCTTTGTTCTTTATCGGATAAAAACTCATCTTGCATGCCATTTTCACCTGGTACAATCAGGTGTAACATTTTCTTTCCACCTTCAAACCCTACAAATAAAGAATCCTTAACATTAGGCAAAAATTCAATAGACCTTATAGCAATATCATTTTCCTTAAAGTTAACATTTATATTAAAAATATTAGATGTAATTCCTGACAAATACAATTTCTTATCATACTTATATTGATGTTCTTTATCATCAATATGAACCTGTAAAAAAGTATCATCAGATATGAACAAATTAGTGGAATCTCCTTCTCTGATATGCATCATTCCTTCATAGGAAATATACCTAGTAATCCCAGCTCCTATTAAAATACAGATAAATGCAAGATGAAAAGTTAAAGCTGCTATTTTATCTAATCTGAAAAGCTTACGTTTAATAAGATTATTAATCATATTATAAGTAAGTAGAATAAGGATGCCTTCAAACCACCATTTACTAAAAATTAAAGCTTTTGAAGTTGATCTTCCAAAATCATTCTCAATGAAAGTAGCATAACCAATTGCAAAGGCAAAAAGCAAGATTAAAATACTCATCAATTTCATTGAAGAAAGAAACTTTATTACTCGATTTATCATATCAGAATTTTATGCGGCAAAATTACTAATATTTATTAAGTTTGTGATTAAATTAAATGAAATGAAAAATATCATTTTAATAGGCTCAGGAAATGTCGCTACACATCTAGGGATTAATTTAAAAAATAACAATTTTAATATTGTTCAAGTAATAAGTTCAACTTTAAAAAATGCTGAAACTCTTGCAACTAAACTAGATTCTGATTTTTCAAATAATATTTCTGACCTAAAAAAAGCTGATTTAATAATTGTTGCTGTATCAGATAACGAAATTGGGAATGTTGCAAATCAAATAATCAATACCCCTATTGTTCATACATCAGGAAGTGTTGGATTAGAAGTGTTTAAAAACAATAATAATGCAGGTGTTTTTTATCCATTACAGACTTTTAATACAAATGTTGAAGTTGCTTTTAAGGAAGTTCCGATTTGTATAGAAGCAAACAACAAAGATTTTGAAAAAGAAATTATCAAACTTGCTCAAAACATTTCTGAAAATGTAGTAAAAATGGATTCTAAACAAAGAAAACAACTGCATATAGCCGCAGTATTTTCTTGCAATTTCACCAATCAAATGTTCGCAATATCTGATGATATTTTAGAGAAATCCAATATCGATTTTAAATTACTTGTACCTATAATTAAACAAACTGTAAACAAGCTTAAAACAAAAAAAGCAATTGAAGTTCAAACTGGCCCTGCAAAAAGAAAAGATCTTGAAATTATAAAACAACATCTCAACCTAATTTCAAATAAAAAAAACAAAGAGATTTACAAGCTAATAAGTGAGTCTATCATCAAAACTCATGAATAAATTTTTAGCATTTACAAAACTAATTAGGCTCAAAAACTTAATAATGATTGCACTTATTCAAGTACTGATTAAGTACACGCTTATTAATGTATATTTAGACAATTTCACTTTGAATAATATCAGATTTTCATTTTATCTAATTGCTTTGATTTTAATTGTAGCTGCTGGTTATATTATTAATGATATCTATGATATAGAAACTGATAAAATCAATAAAAAGGAAAATCAGATCATTGGGAATTCAATAAGTTCAAAATCTGCTTTCAACTATTATTATTTACTTAATTTTATAGGAGTTTTATTTGGATTTTATATTGCACTTTCAATTGGAAAAACTGCTTTCGGTTTTATATTTATTTTCTTTGCATTTAGCTTATGGAGGTATTCAAAGCAACACAAAACTTCTTTTGCAACTGGGAATTTTCAAGTAGCATTTCTAACAGCTTTAAGCATCATAAATCTTATATTATTTGATTTAGTTCCTATCGGAATAAATAATGAAAATGGCTCATTAATGATATCAAAAATAATTATGTTTTATGCAGGATTCTCATTTATTACAACTCTAATAAGAGAAATTGTTAAAGATATAGAGGACTTAGAGGGAGACCAAAAAATTAATGCAAAAACATTAGCAATCACTTATGGATTAAAAAAATCAAAAAACATTGTTATTGGATTAACATCTGCAACTATTATTTGTATTGCATATTTTCAATACTTTCAATACAGTGTTATTTCTACCCAACTTGAGTGGGGAGTAAATGATATCTCAATTATTTATACTCTTTTCTTACAAGGATTATTTCTTTTTTTTATCTATAAAACTTTTAAGGCAATAAATAAAGAAGATTTTCATTTTTTAAGTATGCTTAGCAAAATAATCATGTTGGTTGGAATACTTTCAATTCCAGTTTTCACTCTTTTACATCAGAACTAATGCTTACAGAAAAATTAAAGAAATACAACATTATACTTGGCTCAGCTTCTCCTAGAAGAAAAGAACTCCTCAAAGGAATTGGTTTGAATTTTTCAATAAAAATTACTGATAAAGAAGAGTCTTACCCAACTGACTTAAAAGATGTTCAAATTGTGGAATTTCTTGCAAAACAAAAAGTGGAATTTCTTTCCAAAGGATTAAAAAGCAATGACTTGTTGATAACAGCCGACACAATTGTTAGTCAAAAAGGAAAGGTTTTACACAAGCCAAAAGATAAAAATGATGCTAAAAATATCCTTTTTAATTTATCAGGAAATAGCCACAGAGTAATAACAGGTATTTGTATAAAAACACTAGAAAAGGAAGTTACATTTTCAACAATTACCACTGTTCATTTTAATAAATTATCAGAGACAGAAATTGAATATTACATTAATAAGTTCAAACCATTTGACAAAGCTGGATCATACGGAATACAAGAGTGGATTGGGTATATTGCAATTGCAAAAATTGAGGGTTCTTACAATAATGTTGTAGGGCTACCAACTGCTGATTTATACCAAAAATTAGAATTATTCATCTAAAGGATGTAAAATTCTTATCTTTGCAACAAAACCAAAAAATGTTAAAGCTCAAATTTAGTTCAATTGTCAAGATATTAATCGTTCTACTTGTAGTGCAGTCCTGTACTCCAATGAAAAAGATCACTTATCTTAATAACAATCAAAATAGTGAATGGGACGTATCTCCTATACCACCAAAACATCATTTAGAAATAGGTGATATTTTAATGGTAAAAGTTATCAGTAGGAATGAAGAATCCAACAATCTTTTTAATTTAGAAACAAATACAAATAGCGCAAACCCTACTCTAACTGCTGCAAATTTATATTTAAATGGGTTTACAATTAGCCAAGAAGGGACTATTGACATTCCTAATGTTGGGGAAGTTTTAGTAATAAATCAGACTCTTGAAGAAGCTGAAGAAACAATATTAAAGAAGGCAGAGGAATTTCTAATAAACCCATTTGTAATAGTAAAGTTAGCTAACTTTCAATTTACAATACTAGGAGAAGTAAATGTATCTGGGAATTTTCCAGTTTACAAAGAAGGACTAACAATTTATGATGCAATTGCAATGGCTGGAGGAATTAATGACTTTGGAAACCTTACAAAAATTAAGATTATACGTTCGGAAAATAATAATAAAAAAATTCATAAAATTGATTTAACTTCAAGTGACATTTTAACTTCAGATTTTTTCTATTTAAGAAATAATGATTTGATTTATGTACAGCCTCTTAAATTTAAAGGATTTAAAAAATCACAATCTCAATTACTACTTTCAGCATTAACAACTTTTGCAGTTTTGTTTAATGTATATTTAAAATTCTCAGAATAAATTTATGATTGAAAATCAAAATCAACAAGAAGAAACTATTGATATTAAAGCCCTAATTCTGAAATACTCTCAATACTGGTATTTCTTTTTACTTTCAATTTTATTTTTTGGTTGCTTAGCCTTCTTAAGTAACAGATTGACAGTTCCTGAATATAGCGTTTCAACAACATTACTTATACGAGATGATAACAATACTCAGCTTGGAGCGGAAAACCTATTAGAAGGCTTAGAGCTGTTTAGCGGAAAGCAAAACATAAAAAATGAAATTGTCATTTTAAATTCTTACACAAGTACTGAAAAGGTTATTAGAGAACTTAAACTTGGACTTAGTTACCATCAACACGGATTTTTTCAAACAAATGAACTTTTTGAAAACTCACCTATTACTGTTGAATTAGACTCCAATCACAACCAAATAACCGAGACTGTATTTAAGATTGAAATCCTGAATGAAAATGAATTTCGGGTTTTAGCCACTACAGATGATTTATTTACTTACAACTTACAAACTGAAAAGTTTGATAAAACATTATTAGCAAATATTAATCTTGATAAAACTTACAAATTTAATGA
>Ga0208965_1000923_pt1 | contig 13351 bp, 10 predicted proteins | sample AOAMet1_07_M0_10_2_FD_188230 | JGI IMG/M metagenome (GOLD analysis project Ga0208965, IMG submission 188230) | Ammonia-oxidizing marine microbial communities from Monterey Bay, California, USA - CAN11_07_M0_10 (SPAdes) | ecosystem: Environmental > Aquatic > Marine > Intertidal zone | place...
GGGTTGAGAGACAGCTTGATGATACTATAGGCGTACAAGCATGAGCGCTGGAAACCCCCGGACAAGGCTATCCTCGAGGCGCCTCGTAGCGATTTTCATAATGCCAGCATTGATCTTCGTGATCAGCCTTGCCGGCCTGGTCGCTGCACTTCTCGGGGAAGGCAGCGCGGACCTCGTTTTTGCAACTGCGGCGGGCGCCGGAGTGCTCGCCGCGGCGGCAAATATATTCCGCAAATAGTCGGCAGGCGGTCTCCATCTGTTAGGATGCGAGCTTTACTTTCGCCGGGCGCGGCGTGACGAGCGTCGGACGACCAACCCAGAACCCCTGGATCTGGTCAGCGCCGAAGACCTTCATCTGAAGCGCCATCTCTTCCGAACTGACGCCTTCGACGCAGGATACCAGTCCAAGCTCATGTGATAGCCTCAGCGCCCCGCGCAGAATTGCCGTCTGGGTTGAGTCACCGTCACGGCTGGCGGCGTGGACCAGGCTCTGGTCGATCTTGATCATGTCGAGCGGCAGGCGGCTCAACAACGAAAGGGAGGAATAGCCAGTCCCGAAATCGTCCAGCGCGATCTTCATACCAGCGCGCCTTGCCTGTTCAAGGGCTTCGGCATTCGCCGAAACGTTTCGAAGCGCAACGTTCTCGGTGATTTCAAGTGTAAGCTCGCCCGGAGCAAATCCATGCCGGTCGATGATGCGGCGAAGCTTTGGAACGAAGTTGCGCGTCTGTAGCTGGCCCGGCGATATGTTGACGGAAACCGCGCGGATATCAGAGGGCCAATGCTTCATCGCCTGGTCCAGTGTGGTCCAGAGCAACTCGTTCATCAGGCCGAGCTTTTCGGCGACAGGGATGAACTCGCCTGGCGTTGGTTGGCGGCCGCCGGAATTGGATGTCCAGCGGGCAAGCAACTCATGGCAGACGATCTCCGTGGTGCGCGCGTCAGCGATCGGCTGGAGGGCCGGGCGGATCTGGCCGGCTGCGAGCGCCGGCGGGAAGGAGATGGCGAGCCGCGAAGTCGAAACAGCTTCCGCGTCGGTGGCAGCTGTATAGCGACCGAACCCGCCGCCGGCCGCCTTGACCCGCCGCATCGCCGTATCGGCGCGGCTGAGGCAGGCTTGCGTGTCGGTTTCGGTGCGGTCCGTCGCGGCGTAGCCGAGGGAGACGCCAACGTGAATGAGGCGATCCTGCCAGCTTACATCGTGGATCAGCGAGGCGTGAATTTCGGCGATGGCCTTGTCAGTTTCCGCGGCAGAAAGGCTCGGGTCGATAATCGCAGCGAATTCATCGCCGCCGGGCCGGGCGGCTGAGATCACCGCTTCATGATGTTCCAGCCGGGCCGCGATTGCTTTCAGGACGGCGTCGCCGGCGGCGTGGCCGAACTGGTCGTTGAGTGGTTTGAAGCCGTTGAGGTCGATAAAAGCGAGCGTCAGGGCCGGGTTTTCCTCAGCGGTCCTTTCCAGCGCCTCGATGAAGGCCCGGCGATTGAGGAGCCCGGTCAGCGGATCGGTGGTCGCGAGCCGATTTTTCTCAATGATAACAGCGACCAACCGCTCATCCGTCTTGTGCCGGGAGATCTGGACCAGCGCCAGCAGCACGATAAGAAGCGCGCAGAAACAGGCCATCGTGGCCGTCAGGACCTGCTGCTGGAGCAGTGTTTCGGCGCCAAAGGGGACGACTTCGATATAGAGCGGCGTCACCAGCCAGATCATCACGCCGTGCAGGGGCGCGAGGGAAAACTGTAGGCGGTAGTCGAGGCCGATGGCGATGAAGACCGGGATGAAGATTGGATAGAGCAGCGTATCGACCGCGATATCGCCCATCCGGAATTCGGTATAGGTAAAGGCCCAATAGGCAAGGAAGAGGAAGGTCAGCCCGCCATTCAGGACGAGGCGTGTCCTGTAATCGCGGTGCGCCGAGAGCGCGATCGCAGACAGGATGACGGTATAAGCCCCTGCTTCCATGTAGGATTCTGCATTGACGCCGCCGGTAATGACCGACACGAAAAACGCCGCGCCGACGAGAAGAAGCCCCACCAGACCCACGCGCAGCGCGATCCTGCGGAAGCGCTCATGCAGCTCCGCCAGGCCCGGTATGCGTTCGGGGCGTTTCCTGTCCATCCATGGTTCATGGCATGAAGCGGTAAACTATGCGTAATCAGATAGACGATTTCGGAGGCGCGCTGGTAAGACCGGGTTAAGCGCGCCCCGGCCCGTCACCCCGTATCATACCAGCCGACAAGCGCCCGCGCGACGCGTTCGGGCAGGGTGGCGGCGATGAGAGAAATCTCTTCACCGGCGCGCTTCAGATTGAGCGGTGTGAGGCAGAGCGGGCGCGGGGCACCGGCGGCGCGAAGGCGCGCGAGCGTGAAGGCCATGCGCCGGGCGGCGCGCTCGGGGTGGCGGAGTACACCCATGATGGTGCAGTAGCGGTGTACCAGCGGTGTTTTTGAGCGGAAGACAGCTTGTGGCCCCGAACACTCGGCCGACAGGAGGGCAAACACGTCAGACCCTGGTGGGGTGCGCTCTCTCAAACGGGGGAGGTAAGGGAAGCCTCGCCTGCGGGGGTGTTTGGGTTTGGAGGGTGTGGGTGTCGGCTGAGCGGGAGCGGTTTGGTTGGACGAGGTCCCGGATAGCGGCTTTGCCGCTTCCGGGATGACGGGCATTTTAACGGACACCTCAATTGACGCCGCCATCAGGACGAGGAGGCGGCGAAGTAATGTCTCGATCAGGATGAGGCGGGCGCGTAAGTGCGCATAGAGCTGCCGGCCCAGCCCGCCCTCACCAGAGGACAGGCCCGCCATAAAGTCGAGATCGGCCATCTCTTCGCGCAAAGCCCGAAGGCCCGCCGCCACAAAGCTGGATGTATCCTGCATGGCAGGGAGAATAGGGCGGGGCGCTATACGGTGGGAAAGTGCAAGATCATCAAAGTTTATCGGTCAATTCACGGTTCTCGCGACGCTTCCGAGCGAGCTCCGCATCTTGTCTATCGTTCTCCGCACATCTTCTCAAAAACGCCTGAGTGATGGGATATCCTTCAAGTCGGTCGGCTGCTTTTTCTCTCAATGTCGCCCATTCCAGAGAATGAGATACCCCATCGCCCATGAAGACACCGCGGCTATTGAACTGAGCTACTGCCAATGAGTTTTCGAGTTCGCGGGAGTCGAGTTCTTCAAGAATGCTGGCGACAGTCTTGGAAGGCCATAAAGACGTTGCGCCCCTTGGGGGGATGTCGGCTAGTATACGGCCTACCGTCATTTGTGCCGACGTAACGCGATTGATCTTTCTGGCGCCATCGAGCACCTCGCTGTACCACCACAAGAAGCGCTTCTTGTCGATGTCCCCATCTTTCTCAAAACCCGCGTTATCAATATTGTAGAGAACAAAAAAAGCATTCTCTGCCCAGTACTTCTCCACGTCAGTCCGGTCGTCATTTCTCTCTTCGCGAACCTCGTCATCGGCAAGGTAGGCTACCGAAAGAAGTTCTAGAAAACGCTCTGGCTCGCGACCAATGAATTGATTAATCACCCAATTATGCGATTCAAATTGATAAGAGTGCCGTACGAATGGCAGCTCAATTCTAATCAGCCGCTCGTCAGCGACATCGCCTCGCTCGTGCAGATAAGCGACGGCGCCTAGAACGTCACTTGCTGGGAATTGGTTTCTAAGCTCTGCGATGCGTCCCATCATACTCTCAAGAATTTCGAGAAGTACCATCGAGCTCATAGATTGCCAGAATTCAGACCCTTGCCGAAATGTCAGTTCAGGAACATTAGCGTCCAGAAGTTCCGCTGCGATGCGGTCACTCATGCCAGCTTCGAGCCCGAGAAAAGCATAAGAAGGCGCGTGCTTCAGTACTGCTTGCTTTAGGTGACTAGGCAACTTCCAAAGTTCAGGTAACAAACCGTCATGGCGAAGTGCGCCGGCTACAGTTTCGCCGAATTGTTCTAGCGAGATTTGACCCCGATCCAACCGTGTCAGCAGTTCTTCGATGAAGGCTATGCCGAAGCGATTGAATAGGTTGTAGGCTGCTAGAGCAGGCCAGCTTTTCAGATCTCTAAGCGTCGCATTGAATGCGAGATCTAAAGCCGGGACAAGTGCCAGATGGTTAGTGATAGGAATTATAACCGCTTGTTTGTTTTGTGAATCTAAAGCTAAGTCAATTATCCCTGCGCCACCTTGCTCCTCATATATCTGCTTAACGACGTCCTCGCGCCGAATGCGTAATGCCTCCTCATCTGTCTTGGGATCCGACACATTCCAGTCAGCATCCCAATCGAACAGACGCCCGAACCGAAGATTGAGTTCTTCGGGTTCGTACTTTTTGCTAAGCAGCTTGAGGGCTGAAATCCGTTCTAGCGGCAGGCTCCAGTTTGCGTCATTGAACCTTTCATGACGTTCGATTAGCCGATTGAGATCCGGCCATAGGTACATATCGTCCTTTTTGGCAAGCGCGTCCTCAAGCACTGAAAGAAAGTCGTTATATGCCTCCGCAGGCAATCTCGAGGCGCTGTCTAAGCTCTCTCTAATCCAGTCGCCTGGCTCAATATGCGACTGAAAAAGTAGTTTGGCGGCCGCAGACGAGTATGCCCAGATGTCCCCGTAGGTTCTTGCTTGATCTGCGGCATGCGAGAATACCGGCCTAGCATGAACGCTTTGAGTGCCGTGAGATGAGGGCATGGTAGAGACGATTACGTCCTTAGCTACGCTTGGTGCGTAATCAATCATCGCTTTGAGTGCTCGAAGCCTCTCGGGGTCGCTCGCGTTCGTTTGAGGCGACCACGAAGAAAACACACCTTTCAGTATCCATAGTGGTCGGGGACCATGATTTTGATTCCCATTATCTAAGATTGCGAGCTGGGCGAGGCGTTTGACAGCATCTTGAAAGTGGCCATCGAGCCAAGCGAGGACGCTTAAAGCATTCATGAGCGGACCAAGTCGCCGAGGCCAATCCCCCGTTATTGGATGTTTGAATTCATCGAATACACCTACCGCATCAGCGCCTTCGCCCTCGATCATGTCGCCGAGGGCCTTCAAAAAACCCGTTGGAAATGCCTCCGCAAAATACGAGGTCAGATAGCTATTGCTCTCCAACAATCCGAGGAAGCGTGTCTGACTGGTGAGCTTGAGAAAAGCTTCACTCAAGAAGTCATGCAGCGGCCTTTCATCGCATTCAAGATCAAGCGTAGCGCTTTGAGCGCTCAATATCAGCACCGATTTCGCCAGACCTTCCCGCAATGCATCTGAGAACATGGATGTGGGCCGTCTGGGGTCGTAGATTTCGTTTGGGTCTGGTTGCGCTTCGACGTGGTTGAATACCTCAATGAAAAGCTCTGCAAAATTGCGATAATCGCGGGTCTTAAAGCTGCTTGCACCGAATGTAATCGCATCGACCGGCGAGCTTAATGCATATAGATTTCCGCTACGTCTCGCTAATGGGTCTGGCCCGTCCAAGAGAAGTTTAAGTTCGTCTAACGCGTCGTCTTCGTTGCCGCCTACTAGAGTAGTCAGGCAGCGCCTGTCCCCGATGAAAGAACGATCAATGGCACCAAGTAGAATAAAGGACCGAACAATCGGCTTTTCAATTCTCCCATGCCATGCTGGTTCAAGAGCATGACCAGCCCTTGGTGCCTGTCTCCATAGAACGCTGAGCGAGCGTCCGACGCGTGCGGCAAGATCAAAAGTGAACTTCGAGTCGAAACCACACAGTTCTAGCGCCTTCGCGAATGACTCCGCGTTTCTAACAAGCAATTTTATGGTGCCAGTGTCGGCAGAAAGGCGCCCCGAAGCCGTCAATATAAGGTTACGCTCATCCAGCTTGTGGGCATTAGTTTTTGATATTACTTCAGTAAGTATAAAAATGTGATCTTGTAGTTCGGTGAACTCAGAAATGACGGAAGAGTCTTCGATTACAATGGTTCTATACTGCAAAGAATCAAAATCGGATAAGCTTGTTAGTGTTGCGGCAACAAAGGCAATCGCTTCAGCTTCAGTTTCTGCTGAAATTCCTACCCTTCCGCGTAATCTATCAAAGTTTTCTTTGAGTTCCTCTTGCTGCTGTTCATACCCTTCTAGAAGGAGGCCGATCGAGAATTTCGGCGGCTCGACAGACGTCTTCGGTTTCAACATCAGAGAGAAGTCGAAACGTTTCGCAAACTCATCAAGATACTCTCGAGTGCTCTTCCAGCCCGTATGCAAAGTTGAAAAATTTAAATACTCTTTTCGGACAAATCGAGTGACTGCAGGAGAAAGTTCCAGCCAATTCTCGAGGACTACAGCATCATAGATTTTAACCTCTTTGAATGGCGAAGATAGAGTGTGTTCTTCAGCTGTTGCCTGAAGTTCTTCGGGTGATGCCCATTTTCTAAAAGTAACGAAAATAAATACTATTTGCGAAGGGTCATTACCTTCCTTCATGCACAGCTCAGCGCGCTTTTCTAGATCGCTGGCTAGTTTAGCTTTTAGGCCGGTGGGTGTGCCAATCTCCCACAATGCTTGACCTTTTGGTGTGAACCTGCCGCCGTGCTTTGATATTGTGTGGACATCTCTGCCCGGCACAGTTCCAGACGACACAGAAGGGACGCGAATTTCGACTGGGGGTTCCGGACCATCAGCCTCAATCAGTCGCTTCAAAATATCTGGGCACTGAAGCCGGAATGTATCATCTTCGGCTTTAGCTTGGAGGTCGCCAGCTTCGATAAGCTTGGTCCGAATTGTCATAGCTATTCCCTGCAACTGATGTCGCAACCTAACCGCGATTAAGAGTGAATAGAAAGTGCCGAAAATCACGTGTGGCAATCGCTTGATTAGAGAGACTGAGTAGGAGCGAAGGTCCTTCCGCATCCCCAATCCCACACTTGCCGCCGTCCCCCACTTCCGCCAAGCTTCCTCTCAAAACGGCGCCTGCCCATGAAGGCCAGCGCATGATCAGGAGGAAAGCCAATGACCATCGAGAATTATTCCGAACTTGATGCCACGGCGCTGGCGGGGATGGTGCGCTCTGGTGAGGTGAGTGCGCTGGAGGTGCTGGAAGAGGCGATTGCCCGCGCGGAAGCGTATAATCCGAAGCTCAATGCGATCACCTACAAGGCCTATGACGAGGCGCGGGCGGCGGCGTCTGGCGGCAAGCTGGCGGATGGTCCGTTCCGGGGTGTGCCTTTCCTGATCAAGGATATAGCGAGCCCGGTGAAGGGCTGGCCGCAGACGAGCGGGTCCCGCTTTCTCTCGGGGGATATCGCGCCCGAAGATGGCGCGCTGACCAAGCGCTTTCGCGAGGCGGGGCTGAACCTGTTCGGCAAGACCAATACGCCCGAGTTTGGCATCACGGGCACGACGGAGGGCGCGTTTCACGGGCCCTGCCGCAACCCGTGGAATACTGACTATATCACGGGCGGATCGTCAGGCGGGGCGGCGGCGAGCGTTGCGGCGGGCGTGTTGCCCATGGCGCATGCGAGTGACGGGCTCGGCTCTATCCGCATTCCGGCGGCGTGCTGCGGCCTGTTTGGCATGAAGACGACGCGCGATCGCAACCCCAACTCTTCCTATGATGATGCCGCCGCGATCGGCATGACGGTGGAGCATGTCGTCTCTCGCAGTGTGCGAGATAGCGCGGCGCTGCTCGATGGGACGGGGTATCCAGAGCCCGGGGCGCCCTTTGCCTATCCGGGCAAGGAAAGGCCGTATGCCGAGGAAGTGGGCGCGCCTGTCGGGCGGCTGCGGGTGGCGTTCCACTCCGAAACGCCGAGCGGGCGGCCTGTGGCGCCAGAGATCCGCGCGGCGCTGGAGGAGACGGCAAAGCTGCTCGAGGACCTTGGCCATGATGTCGAGGAGCGGGGGCTGGGCGTTGATTACCGGCGGCTCTACCTCGCGCAGCGGGCTGTTTCTGGGAGCAACTTTGCGGCGACGGTGGATGGGCTGATCGAGGCGAAGGGGCGTGAGCCTGAAGCCGGTGAGATGGAGGCGCTGACCTGGCGCAACTATCGCGGCTCAAAAGGGCTGACGGGGTCGCAGGCGATGTCGGGCTGGGCGACGCTGCGCCGTATGAGCCGGGAGATCCTGTCGCTGCATGACACGTATGACGTGATCCTGTCGCCTGTGCTGGCGGAGGGGGTGCCGAAGGTGGGCGAGATTGACCCGGTGAACATGGCGCCGCGTGACGTTGACCGGCGGCAGGCGGAGGTGTTCCCGTTCACGCCGCCGCAGAACTTTACCGGTCAGCCGGCCATGTCGGTGCCGATGGGCCTCGATGGCAATGGCCTGCCAGTGGGGATGATGTTTGCCGGGCGGTATGGCGATGAGGGGACGCTGTTCCGGCTGGCCGCGCAACTGGAGGAGGCGCGGCCCTGGCAGGCGGTGCGCCCGCCGATCTGGGGTTAGGGCGCTTTCGGGGTCGGGACGATTGCTGGGCAAGCGGGGCAGGGCGCTGTGCTGCCTTAAGGTTGAGAAAAACCTGTGGACAGCTTCAATAGAATCATTCTGGCTTAACGTAGCGCGCGGGAGGCCACTATGGACGATTTCAGAAGTTTCGAGTCTGGTCTCGACGATAATCTTTTCCGGCCCAATGCGCAGCTGAAGGTTGCCGTCGTCGAGGACGACCCGGTGGATGCGTTCCTGATGAAGATCCTGGTCAAGGAGATTGGCGGCTGGCTCGGTGAGGTGGAGTGCTTCAGCAGCGTCGATGCGCTGCTGGCGGTCGAGGCGCCGGCGTTCGATGTCATCGTGCTCGACCGGATGCTGGGTGATGGCAGCCTGTCAGAGGGGCGGATCAGGGAGCTGCGCGCGGCGTGTCCGCAGGCGGGGCTTGTCATGCATACGAGCGCGCTGACGCCGTCCCTGCGCGCCTGCGCCATTCAGGAGGGCGCCTTTGCCGTCATGGAAAAGGGCTCGCTGGAACCTGAAGAAGTGTGGCTGCTGCTGCAGGCGGCGGCAGTGCTGGGCCCGAAGCTGGCAAGGCCGCTTAGTTAAGGCGGGGCAGCTCTGCGGTCTTGGTCCAGAAGTCGATGATTGCGCGGCCAACTTCGAGATAGTTCGCCTGTGAGGACGGCTTCACGATATAGGCGTTGGCGCCTTCCATATAGGCGCTGCGGATATCCTGCTCATCCATGGAGGTGGAGTAGGCAACGACCGGGATGCAGCAATATTTCGGCGTGCCGCGGATGAGGTCGACCAGCTGGTGGCCGTCGATCCCGGGCATCTTGATGTCTGTGACGACCAGATCGGGCAGGCCATCCTTGGAAAAGGAGTCGAGCGCCTCGATCCCGCCATCGGCGATCCGGATATTGATGGAATCGCTGGACTTGCGCAGCGCGGAGCTGATCAGCCGCTGATCGATCGGATCATCATCTACCACAAGTACACTTAGCTCACGAGCCATGGGTCAATACTCCTGCCACGGGAAACTCCAGGATGAATCTTGTGCCCGATTTGAAAGAAGAATCAATAGAAACATCGCCCCCATGCGCAGTCATGATTCGCGAAACGATCGCGAGACCAAGGCCGGTCCCCTCGCCGGACTTGCCGGTTTCAAGGCGCGCAAAGGGTTCGAATATGCGTTTGTGCTGACCCTCGGGCACCCCGATGCCATTGTCGCTGAAGTAGATTTTCCGGCGCTGGTTTGGCACGTCGAGCTCTGCGTGAAGGTCGATGTTCACGCTGTCCCCCTTGCGGAAGCTACAGGCGTTTCGAAGAAGGTTCGACAGGACATATTCGACCAGCCGTTCCGAGCCGTTGATCTGTGGCATCGGCGCGACGGTAATGGTCGCATTGGCCTCGGCGATGAGGTCTTCATGCGCACGTTGAACGCGGTCCATCACGACATTGATGTCGACAGGCAGGCGCTCCACCGACCGGCTTTCGAGCTTGGAGAGCATGTGCAGGTCGGAGACCATCTTCTCCATCTTGTTGAGGCTGACGGTGATGTGGTCCAGCGCAAATGCGCCATCATCTGAAAGTTCGACGCCAGCCTCGCGTACTTCACCCAGCAACATGTCCATCAGGGCGCGCGTCTGGCGGAGCGGACTTCGAAGGTCATGGGCGGCAATGGAGGCGAACTGACTGGACGCTTCAGACAGTTTCTCGAGCCTGGCAGATTGCTCCTTGAGCTCGGTGATGTCGGCCGCAACAACGAGCAGTGTCCGGCTGCCGTCCTCGAAACGCATCGGGATCTTGTCTGTCTTGACCCAACCTGTCGGCCGGTCCTTCGGTGCATAGGCCTCGACGATGCCAAGCTCTGGCACGCCGCTGTCGATCACCTTGAGGTCATCCTCGTGATACTTGGCGGCCATGTCGGGGAAGAGGTCGTAGGTATCGGCGCCCTTGAGGTCTTCTGCGTTCATCCCAAGGTTCTCGGCTGCGAGTTTGTTCGCGCGCAAGATGATGTTCTTGTCGTCCTTGTAGAACACCTGGAGCGGCATCGCATCGAAGATGAATTGCAGCTCCTCTTCAGAGGTCTGTTTGTCGCGTAAGGCCTGTTCCAGTCGCTGACGGCTCTCCCGCTCAGATGCTTCAAGTGAGATCTGGTCGCTGATATCGCTATTGAGGACGAGCAGACGGAACGGCAATCCAGCTTCATCGAGAATGATCATTCCGCGTGTACGGATGTACAGCCAGTCTCCATTCGGCATCCGGTAACGGACAATCTGGTCAATTCCGACATCCGGATCCTGAATGGCTTTTTCGATCGCTTCATAGAAATTCTGGCGGTCTTCGGAATGAACCCGGTTATGCCAGTCCCTGGCCTCCTTCGAGCTGGCGTCGATGCCGAGCATCTCCCAGAATTTCGGGCCGACGAACTGGCGTGAGAAGTCTTTGAGGTCCCAATAGAACACACCGTCAAAGCAGTGTTGCAGCACGAGGTCGACCGCGCGAGAGTCATTTGCGAGCAAATGGAACAGCTCTGTGCGCAACTCTTCGGGACCCGTAAATTCCGGCGTCATGGCTTGCTTGGGCATTGCGGTCTCCCGAGAATCTCTTATCGCCCTAGCGAAATTCGACTGATCCGCAAATGTTGCGACTGCGCCTGGGTTTCTCGCGATCATAACCTGCCTGGCTGACGCGCTCTTCCTTTCGTGCCTAAACCACCCATGCTATCCTTCTCTCATGTCTTATGACGTGAATGATGGCGATCTGGTGCTGTGCGTGAACGCTGCGCCGAACCATGTGACAGGCGACCCCGTGCCGTTGGTCGAAGGGGAAACCTATCGCATCTGGGGCGTGTGGGAGTTCATGTGCCCATGCGGGCGATCCGACGCGCTGATAGATGTGGGCGTCGGCTTTGCCTGGTGTCAGTCCCGCTTCCGCCTTCTGCCGAAGCCAAAATCCCGCAAAAAAGTCGAGCGGAAGGTGAGCGTGCCGAAGCCGCTGGAGCCAGTCGAGTAAGTGTTTCCAGCGAAGTTGAGAGCGGCGCAGCTAAGCTGCGCCACTCGTCCTTTCAAGCTTTTTGCTTTCTGTACTCTACCATCCAATGCGGCCTTGCAGCTTGCCCGCTGAATGCCCGTTGCTGTGCGCGGCAACGACGCCGAAGGTCACATTTTGATTAGCGCGCACCGAGATTGCAGTGCCGAAGCCGATATTGTCGTCGTATCCACCAATGGCCGCAGCGACCGACATCGACTCGCCTTTCTCAAGATAGAGGTCCGGCATAGATGAGACCGCCGCCAGACCGCCCTCGACTTCCTTGATGCGCCGTGTCGAGGCGCGCACCGAGTCGTTGAGCAGGACATACTGGCTTTCCAGTGAATTGATCCTCAGCGAGTTGGCATCAATTGAGGCAGCGTTCAGTTGAATCGCGTCTTCATTCTGGTTGATCGAAGCCGTGTTCATATTGATCGCGCCGACAATGGTGCGTTGAGAGGCGATGGGTCCCGTTTCAGCACGCGGTTGCGCCGCGCTAGGGCCCGAACGTATCGCGTTTCCAGTTCCACCAACCTGTACGGTGTAAGACTGGGCCGACGTCGATACCGCTGCGCTACTCGCGGTTTCGGACTCGTCGAAGACATCGAGATCATCCACATCACCAAGTGTACTCTGGATGATTGTGACTTCGTTCACGATCGTCGTGACGGTCTCGACCATTTCCGGGTCTGAGCCAGGTGGGCCGGGAGGCCCGGGAGGGCCTGCCGGCCCTGCGGGACCGGCTGGACCCTGCTCACCTTGCGCGCCGTCGGCGCCTGCCGGACCTGCGGGGCCTTGCGGACCGGCTTCGCCGTCCTCGCCATCTTCGCCATCTTCGCCGTCCTTGCCGTCTGCGCCGTCAGTGCCCGTAGCACCTGCGGGGCCTTGCTGACCGGCAACACCATCAGCGCCCGCTGGCCCCTGCGGACCTGCCTTGCCTTGAGCACCTGGCACGCCGTCCGATCCGGCGGGACCCTGAGGACCTGCGGGACCTGCAGCGCCTGTGGTGCCCGCAGGACCTGCGGGTCCTGTTGCCCCGGCGTTGCCCTGCGGCCCGGCCGGCCCCGGCGGGCCATCAGAACCGGCTGCACCTTGTGCCCCAGCGGGACCCTGCGGGCCGGGCGAACCGTCTGCACCTTGCGGTCCTTGAGGTCCCGGCACGCCCTGAGGCCCGACCGGTCCCGGCGCTCCATCAGCCCCGTCCGCGCCTGCAGGGCCTTGCGGGCCAGGTACACCTTGAGGACCAGTTGCTCCTTGAGGACCTACGGGCCCCGGCGCACCATTTGCGCCCATCGGTCCCTGAGGACCGGGCGGACCAGAAGGTCCTTGAGGACCCGGTGGGCCGGGAGGACCGGGCGGCCCGACCTGCGCGGCAGCCTCTATGACCGCCTCCGGAATTAGGAATGGCGCGACCGCGATAGCCGTCGACACCATCAGCAGTCTCGCCAGCCCCACTCCCGATGTGTGATATGAAGCCTGGCGAGTCCCACCGCCTCTGCTTGATCCTGATACGTAATCCATCGACGTCCCCCAGACCTGCAACAGCGGTCTCGCGCTGTTTTGATGTGAGGCCAGGCTAGCAATGAGGCATAAGGCTGCGCATCACCCAAATGGGTGGTTCGAGATCGAATGATCTCGGTAAATTAGTGTCCTGCACCGTCTTTCTCGACCGAAACGCTAATGAGCGCCTGCGGTCTCGACGTCGAGCAGATGGGCTTCGGCTTCGTCCCGGTGCTTTTTGAGATATTTCATGAAGGGTGTGCCGCCGGTGCCGACATCGGTGTCGTTGCCCGGTGAATTGCCAGCCTGTTTGTTGATGTAGGTGGCGGCGTATTCGAGGTGGCGGGTGCGGAAGCGCGCAAGTTTCATGACGTTGTCATTGTAGAGCCGGCGGATGGTTGCATCGCCCTGCCGGCTGACCCAGTCGCGCAAGGAAGAAGCGGCGCGGACATCCTCGATAAA
>Ga0208965_1000932_pt1 | contig 13273 bp, 6 predicted proteins | sample AOAMet1_07_M0_10_2_FD_188230 | JGI IMG/M metagenome (GOLD analysis project Ga0208965, IMG submission 188230) | Ammonia-oxidizing marine microbial communities from Monterey Bay, California, USA - CAN11_07_M0_10 (SPAdes) | ecosystem: Environmental > Aquatic > Marine > Intertidal zone | place...
AGGTGCATCGCCCCCGGCATAGTCGCGTGCGCGCTTGAGGCCGAGAACGGCGTCGTCATCATCACTTTCAGGACGCGGCGTGGCAGGCGCATCTGTCGCTTCATGCGCAATCGAGATGCCGTAGCCGGAAAACGGCACATAGAAGAACTCGTAGTTTCGAAGCGTCTGCCAGCGTGTCCCTGCCGCTGAGAGAAGGTCACCAATCGGTTCGGCCCAGGTGCGCCGGTGGAGGTTGTAAGGCGCAACCAGCTGGATTTCGGCTTCGACCAGAATACCGATCGCGCCGAGCGATACGCGGCAGGCCTCGAATACGTCCTGGTCTTCATCGCGTGAAACCGTGATGAGATCGCCGCCAGCGGTCAGCAGCCTGAAGGCCCGTGTTTCGGCAGATAGGCAGGCCAGCGTTTCGCCCGTGCCATGGGTCGCCGTCGAGATCGCCCCGGCGAGCGACTGGGCGTTGATGTCACCAAGATTCCTGAAAGCGAGGCCATGGACTTCAAGCGCAGGCGATAGATCCTTGAGACGCGCGCCCGCATTGACCCATGCGGTTTTCTTTTCGCTGTCGGCAGATTGGACAAGGCCCATCTGGTCCAGCCGCACCAGTGTTCCGTCCGTGCAGGCAAGCGGCGTGAAAGAATGTCCCGCGCCAACCACGCGCACCGGACCTGGCGCAGTCTGCAGAAGGGCTTGCAGCTGCCCAGCATCGGCGGGCTCTATCACCTTTGCTGGCTGCGCGACCTGATTGCCTGACCAGTTCGTCCAGACATTCGTGTCTTCGATGTTCTCTTGTGTGTCCGCCATCTGATGTGACGCCTCCCTTTCAGGAAAGAGACCATAGTTTCCAGCAGGCTGGCAACGCCTGGCCGTTCAGACGTGCGTGACGGGTCCGAAATTCACAAGCTGTATGCCCCATGGAGACGGGGTGATCTTGACTCTTTTGTTTTAGAACAAAATAAGAACATATGGAGTCCAGAGCCCCCGATATCCCCGGCGTCTTCCGGCTTGGTGAGACGCGCAGAAAGCCCGACCAGAGCTTTCCGCTCAACCTTGGCCGTGAGGGCGTGCATGAAATCTGCGAAGCGCGTCATGGGGACATGGCCGCGATGACAGGCTTTGCCCTGGCTGCAGCCCGCCCGCCCGCAGGCGCTATTTTCTGGATCCGCCAGTTCGGACTTGCGCGTGAGCATGGCGACCTTCTCCATGCCGGGCTTTCCAGCCTCACCCAGTGTCCGGCCGACCTGCTGTCTGTGCAGACCCGGAAGGCGAGCGATGCCCTCTGGGCCAGCGAGGAAGCCATCTCGTCAGGCGCTGTCGGGCTTGTCATTGCTGAAATCGAGACGCTGGACTTTACCGCCTCTCGCCGCCTGACGCTTGCCGCCAGCCGGCATGGCATTCCGCTTATCCTTCTATTGCCCTGGCGACGGGAGGGGACAAGCGCGGCGACCGCCCGATGGCGGGTCGCTTCGCGGCCATCGGGGCCCAATGCCTTCGATGCCCGCGCTCCGGGCACCAGCCGCTGGCAGGCCGTCCTGGAGAAGTCCAGGCAAGCTCCGCAAATGGCGGGGCGCGTGTTCAACATCGAGCTCGACCATGAAACGCTATCTCTCCGTGTGGTTTCCGGGCTGGCCGCTCACACGCCTGCGCCGCGCGCGGCGCCAGCCGACATCGGCTTCAGCCAGGATACGCCCCGGCAAAAAACCGGTTGAACCGGCCCGCAAACCCTTCGTCCTCGTCGAGGATGGCGGTCATGGCCTGCGCGTTGCGGCGGCCAACGCTTCTGCGCGCGCACTTGGCATATCGGCAGGCCTTGGCTTTACCGACGCCCGCGCCCGCTGCCCCGACCTCCTGCATGAGGATATCGACCGGGAGGCTGACCGCGCCGCGCTGGAGCGGATTGGCGACTGGATGGTGCGTCTCTCCCCTATCGTCGCCATTGATGGCGATGACGGGCTGATGATTGAGACCACAGGCTGCGACCATCTTCATGGCGGTGAGGAAGCCATGATGGGAACTGTGGTTACCCTGCTTGAGAAGAATGCCATCCCGCACCGGCTCGGCCTTGCCAGTACGCCGGGAGCGGCCAGCGCTCTCGCGCGCGACTGGCCGGGACACATCCTCGCCGATGGAGAAGAAGCCGCTGGCCTTACTGAGCTTCCCATCAGCGCGCTGCGCCTGTCTGAAGACGCAGAGACCCTGCTCAAGCGGTTTGGCCTTCGCCGGATCGGTCAGCTTTACGGGATTGATCGCAAGGCGCTGGGACGGCGCTTCCAGTCGCAGGCGGCAGGCGATGCGGTCCTCCTGCGGCTCGATCAGGCGCTTGGCCTTCGCCGGGAACCGCTGACGCCGCTGAAAGAAGCCCCCTCGCATATCACCCGCCTGCCCTGCCCGGAGCCATTGCTCGCGACCGAAGGCGTCCAGAGCGGGCTCGAACAGCTTGCAGATGAGCTTTGTATGAAGCTGACCGGGCTCGGACAGGGCGCGCGCGCTTTTGCCTTTCATGCCTTTCGCGCCGATGGTGAGGTGAGCTCCATCGCCATCACGCTTGCCCGGCCCGTGCGCACGCCAAAGCATATCCTGCGGCTCTTTTCGGAAAAGCTGGACCAGATCGACCCCGGCTTCGGTATCGACCTTCTGATGCTGGAGGCAAGGCGGACAGGGCCGATGGATATCAGTGCGCCCGCGCTTTCCGGCGACTTGGCCGCCAGCGATACAGATCCTGTCCTTCTTTCGGCCCTCGCTGACAGGATCACTGCCAAGCTCGGCGAAGGCAGTGTGAAAGTCACTGAGGCGCATGAGAGCCATTTGCCGGAACAGGCAGAGCGCAAAGCAGGCTTTGACGGTGAGCTGCCCGCCCCTGCCACTACCCCTGCCGATCACGGGCCAAGACCGATCCGCCTGATAGACCCGCCGGAGGAAATAAAAGTCCTCGCCGAAGTGCCCGATGGGCCGCCCTTGCGCTTTATCTGGCGGCGCGTGCCGCATGCTGTGACGCGGGCTGACGGGCCAGAACGGCTTGCGCCTGAATGGTGGACATGGACGGCCCCGCCGCCGCCCTCTGCCAGCCCTGAAGGCATTGACCGCAAATGGCTAAAGCCCAAGCTCGACCCGCGCGCGGATGCGGCGCTGATTGCGAAAATCCGGGCAGAGCTGGAAGCGGCCGATCCAGGCGAACCAGTCTCCAACCTGCCGCGGGCGCGGGACTATTACCGGATAGAGGATGAGGAAGGCCGCCGCTTCTGGCTGTTCAGGCAGGGCCTCTATGAAGATGGCCGGGGCAGCGCGCCGCTCTGGTTCATGCATGGGTTGTTCGCATGACCGAATATGCCGAACTCGCCGTCACCACGAATTTTTCTTTCCTGCGGGGGGCGAGCCACCCCGAAGAACTGGTCGCGCAGGCAAAGGGGCTTGGGCTGCACGCTATCGGGGTGGCTGACCGCAATACGCTTGCGGGGGTCGTGCGCGCCCATCTTGCGGCCAAGGATTATGAGATGCGCCTTCTGGTCGGCGCGCGCCTGATCACGACGGATGGGTTCGACCTCATCGCCTATCCGCAGGACAGGGACGCCTATGGCCGACTTTCCCGGCTACTCTCAGAAGGCAAGCTGCGGGCAGAGAAAGGCGCGTGCCACATCACGCTGGAAGATGTGATTGCCCATTCGGAAGGACAGGTCTTCATTGCCATGCCGCCGCCCCGGCCCGATGAGGCTTACAGGCTGCGGCTGGAATGGCTGCGCGCCCAGTGGGGTGACCGTCTTTATCTCGGTGCCCGCTATGGGTTTCAGGGCCAGAACCGCGAGCGGATTGCCCGCCTCGCCGACCTCGGTTTCAAGGCTGGCGGGGTGCCGATTGTGGCGGTGAATGATGTTCTCTATCACGCCGCAGAGCGCCGCCCGCTGCAGGATGTCGTGACCTGTATCCGCGAGCATTGCACTGTGGATGAGGCGGGCTTCCGGCTGGAGGCCAATGCCGAGCGGCACCTGAAGCCAGCAGAAGAAATAGCACGCCTTTTCAAGGGGTTTGAGCCAGCTCTTCGCAGGACAGTTGAGATTGCGGACCGCTGTACATTCTCGCTCGATGAGCTTGCCTATGAGTATCCCGATGAGCCTGTGCCACCCGGAAAGACGCCTCAGGAGCATATCGAAACACTGGCCTGGGACGGTGCATCCTGGCGGTATCCTGACGGTGTTCCAGAGGGTGTAAAAAAAGCCATCCGAAAAGAGCTGACCCTGATCGGGGAGCTTAACTATGCGCCCTACTTCCTGACGGTCCATGACATCGTCGCCTGGGCGAAAGACAAGGGCATCCTCTGTCAGGGGCGCGGCTCTGCGGCCAATTCGGCGGTCTGTTACTGCCTTGGCATTACCAGCGTCGACCCGTCCGTAACGAGCCTACTATTTGAACGCTTCCTGACCAAGGAAAGACGCGAGCCACCCGATATCGATGTCGATTTCGAGCATGAGCGGCGCGAGGAAGTCATCCAGTATGTCTATCGCCGCTATGGTCGTCACAAGGCGGCGCTGACGGCGACGGTGATCTCTTACCGGCCCCGCTCTGCTGTGCGCGAAGTCTGCAAGGCGCTGGGCCTGTCGCAGGACATTGCCTCCGCGCTGGCAGGCACTGTCTGGGGCAGTTTCGGGTCTGATGTGAAGGAAAAGCAGATCCGACAGGCGGGCCTCGACCCGACCAATCCGGTCATCCGGCGCGCCGTGCAGCTGACCCGGCAGCTGATCGGCTTTCCCCGCCACCTTTCCCAGCATGTCGGCGGTTTCGTGCTGACGCGCGGCCCGCTGGTCGAGACCGTGCCGATCGGCAATGCGGCAATGGATGAGCGCACCTTCATCGAATGGGACAAGGACGACATCAGCGCGCTCAACATCATGAAAGTGGATGTGCTGGCGCTCGGCATGCTGACCTGTATCCGAAAGGCGTTCGACCTTCTGCGTCTCCACAAGGGGCTCGACTATTCGCTAGCCACCGTCCCGCAGGAGGATGAGGCGACCTATGACATGCTGTGCAAGGGCGACAGTCTGGGCGTCTTCCAGGTGGAGAGCCGGGCGCAGATGAACATGCTGCCACGCCTTCGCCCGCGCGTTTTCTATGATCTTGTCATCGAGGTCGCGATCGTCCGCCCTGGCCCCATTCAGGGCGATATGGTCCACCCCTATCTGCGCCGCCGTAACGGACAGGAGACGGTGACCTATCCGTCCCCTTCCCCGAAGCATGGCCCGGCCGATGAGCTAGAGACCATCCTGAAGCGGACCAATGGCGTCCCGCTTTTTCAGGAACAGGCGATGCAGATCGCAATGGATGCGGCGAAATTCTCTGCCGACGAGGCCAATGGCCTCCGCCGGGCCATGGCGACCTTCAGGAAGGTCGGCACGATCCAGAATTATGAAGAACTGATGGTCGAGCGCATGGTCGCGCGCGGCTATGAGCGGACCTTTGCCCAGCGCTGTTTCGATCAGGTGAAGGGGTTTGGCGAATATGGCTTCCCCGAAAGCCATGCGGCTTCATTCGCGCTTCTGGTCTATGTCTCTTCCTGGCTGAAATGCCATCATCCGGACGTCTTCTGCGCCGCGCTTCTCAACAGCCAGCCCATGGGTTTCTACGCCCCGGCCCAGATTGTCCGCTGCGCGCAGGAGCACGGCGTCGAAGTCCTCGAAGCGGATGTGAACCTTTCGGATTGGGATAATACTCTTGAGCCTTGTGAGCTTTCTGCTCGGGGCTATTCGTCACCTGAAGGTGACGGCCCCTGCGCCTGCGCGGTCGCTTGTGAGGGGGATGACCTCCACGGCCCGACCGGGCCGGGCGCAGCAGGCCTGAGCCGAAGGCGAGGAACAGCCTGCGAGCATACTCACCAAAAGTACGCTGTGCGTCTTGGCTTTCGTCAGATTGACGGGCTACGCGAGGATGAGATGGAAGCCATGATGCAGGTGCGTGGCGGCGGGTTTGAGCGCCCGGAGGATATTCGTCGGCGGTCAGGCATGACCCGGCGGGCCATGGAGCTTCTGGCGGCGGCAGATGCATTCCGGTCGATGGGGCTCGACCGGCGAGAGGCACTCTGGGCGTCTCGCGGGGAAGCCGCTGGCAAGACGCTGCCGCTCTTTGCGGCTGCCGATACGGCCGAACAGGGCGGCGAGGCGGCAACGCCCCTGCCCCAGATGCCGTCTTCGGAACACGTGCTGCAGGATTACCAGACGACACGCCTGTCCCTGAGGGCCCACCCCATGTCCTTCCTGCGTGAGCATTATGCCTCCATGCGTACGCTTAGTACGCGTGAAGCCTCTGACCTGCCAAACGGGGCGCGCGTGCAGACGGCTGGCATCGTGCTGGTGCGCCAGAGGCCCGGCTCTGCCAGCGGGGTCTGCTTCATCACGATCGAGGACGAGACCGGTATCGCAAACCTCGTTGTCTGGCTGAACGTGTTCGAACGGTTCCGGGCGGTCGTCATGGGCGCGCGGATCATTCTGGTCAAAGGGCGCATCCAGCGGGCCGAAGGGGTCACTCACCTGGTCGCAGAACAGCTGATCGACCGTACCGATGACCTTACCCTGCTGTCAGAAAATACGCTTCGCGACCCGATGAAAGGCGTGCTTTCCAATGCTGACGAAGTCGTCAAACCCATTCCTGAAAGACGCGGACCGGGCCGAAGACCAGCGCACAGTCATCCGCGAAACGTCCGCATCATTCCAAATAGCCGCGATTTCCATTGATATGACTGCAGAACAGGTCGAACGCTATCTGGCCTTCTGGTAAAGTCGGCCTATCTCGCGGTAAGGGTAAACGGTGCAGGGCGTTGCATCGCTATTTTTACCATGAAAGCAAGTATCTCCGCGTGCGTTCCCGACCTGGGCAGTCGCGCGGTCTACTCAGGGTCAGCCGTGTTTAACAACTCAATCAGAATTGCCGCTCTAACAGCCGTGCTCGCACTGGGTGCGTGCCAAGGCGAAGAAGCCCAGACGCAGCCTGAGCGCAGAGCACCGCAGGCCATCAAGATTGTGCCTCATCAAGTCAGCTATGCCACGGACACGGTTCGCGTCGAAGCCGTCGGCACGGCAAGGGCGCGGGCTTCCGCGACGATACAAGCCGAAGTGGCCGGCGAAGTCATCGCGGTAAACTTCACCGCAGGCGACAAGGTTTCGCGCGGTGATGTGCTGATCCGTCTTGAATCGCGCGCCGCGCAACTGGCCGTCGAGCAGGCTGAGGTTTCTCTCGCCGATGCACAGCGACTTATCGACCGCTACAACACTGTCTCTACACCCGGCGTGATCGCAGGTAATGAACTCGACCGTGCGGAAGCGGCTTATGATGCCGCCGAAATCAACCTCAGCATTGCACGCGATGCGCTGGGCGACCGCACAATTCGCGCGCCGTTCAGTGGCTATGTCGGCCTGACTGATGTCGACCCAGGCGCGCGCATAACACCAGATACCGTCCTCACGCGCCTCGACGACCGCGATGTTCTCTATGTCGACTTCCCCGTACCCGAGCAGACATTCGGCCGGATCACTGCCGGGGACATTTTCGAAGTCGAGCCATTTTCAAACCCGGAAGCATCTTATGAGGCAGAAGTCCTGACCATCGACAGCGCGATCGATACGCAAACGCGCGCCTATACGGTAAGGACAGCCATCGACAATTCCGAAGACCAGCTTCGCCCCGGCATGAGCTTTCGCATCGGTTTCGAACTGCCAGGACAGCAATATCCGTCGGTTCCCGAGGCTTCCATCGTTTGGGGCGGTGACGGGGCATTCGTGTGGGCCGTGAAAGATGGCGAAACCACCCGCGTACCCGTGACCATCGTCAACCGGATGGAGGGCATGGTGCTGGTTCGGGGTGATATCCCGGAAGGTAGCTGGATCGTCGAAGAAGGCGTTCAGAAAGTGCGGCAAGGCACAGGCGTCGAAATGCCTGCGTCACGCAATACCCGTCCGGTCGCAACGAACGGGCTTGCAGCCGGCGGTCAGGCCGCCGCTCAGCCATGACACCGCCGGGCCAGGGCCTCCCGGGACTCGCCGTCCGTCGCCCAATGATGGCGGCCGTCCTGAACCTTCTGATCGTGATTGCAGGTCTCGCAGCCATTCTGGGCGTTGAGGTCCGCGAATTGCCAGATGTCGACCGGCCGATCGTGTCGGTTCGCGCAACGCTTCCTGGCGCGGCGCCAGAAACCATCGACGCTGAAGTAACGAGCATCATTGAAGGCGCCGTCGCAACCGTGTCGGGCGTCAAGGAGATCCGATCTTCAAGCGAAGAGAACAGCGCTCGCATGCGGATCGAGTTCAATCCGGGTGTGGATCTCGACACGGCGGCATCTGATGTACGCGAAGCCGTCAGCCGTGTGACACGGGAACTGCCCGACCGAACGGAAAACCTGTTTGTGACAAAGGCTGACGATCAGGGACAGTCGGTACTGACCGTCGCCGTCATCAGCGATGCCTATAGCGAGGAAGAGCTTTCCAGGATTGTCGAAAACGACATCATGCCGGAATTCCTGGCAATTGATGGGGTGGCGACCGTGCAGCAATTCGGCACGCGCGAACGCCAGATGCGCGTGCTTGTCGATCCACTCAGGCTCAATCGGTTCGGCCTGACGATCGCTGACGTCGCGAACGCCCTGCGCGAGGCTCCGTTCGATGTTCCTGTTGGCAGCTTCCGGTCTGACAGTCAGGAATTGATCGTGCGGGCCGAGGCAACGGCTGCCACACCCGAACTCATCAAGGACATCTATATTCAAGGCAATACCAAGGTCGGCGATGTCGCTGAAGCGGTGCTGGGACCAGCGGATGCCGATAATTTCCTGCGGATGAATGGCGAGCCCATCATTGGGCTTGGCATTATCCGACAGGCGTCGTCGAATACGATCCAGATATCCGATGCCGCCAAGGAAAAGCTGCGCCAGCTCAATCGCCGCTTTGACGACATTGAGCTTCGCGTGACCTCGGATGAAGCCGTCTTCATCGAAAAGTCGGTCGAAGAAGTGCTGACCAGCCTCGCAATCACCGTGCTCATCGTGGTGATCACCATCTGGGTTTTCCTCGGCTCGATGAAGGCCACCATCATTCCGGCTGTCGCCATTCCGGTCTCGTTGATTGGGACCGTGGCCGGCATCTGGCTGCTCGGCTTCTCGATCAACCTTTTGACATTGCTCGCGCTGGTGCTTGCGACCGGTCTCATCGTCGACGATGCGATCGTGGTTCTGGAGAACATTCAACGGCGCCAGTCAGAGGGCATAAGAAGGCGAGCCGCCGCTGTGCTGGGCACACAGCAAGTCTTCTTCGCGGTCATCGCAACGACCGCCGTGCTGGTCGCGGTTTTTGTTCCCATCTCATTCCTGCCTTCGACAACCGGCCGGCTATTCCGCGAGTTTGGCTTCGTTCTTTCGGTGGCCGTGCTGATCTCGTCCTTCGTGGCTTTGACACTTGCGCCCGCGATCGCTTCCAAATTCCGTTTCATTCCGAGAGATCCAGCAGAGCGGAAGGATAGCTGGCTGGAAAAGCGCGGGCGCTCGATAGCAAACGCCTATGGGGTCGCCCTCAGCGCATGTCTTGCCCACCCTATTGTGGTCGGACTGGTTTGCCTCGGCGCAGCAGGCGCGGCGGGCCTTCTCTACACGTCTGTTCCACAGGAGCTGGTGCCACCAGAAGACCGCGGTGTGGTCGAGGTGTTTGCGACCGGGCCCGACGGCGTGGGCCTCGCTTTCATGGAGCAGGAAGCAGACGAGATCGAGCAAATCCTCCAACCCTATGTCGAGAATGGCACGATCGAGTCGCTCTTCACAATTGTCGGCCGGTATGACCCGAACCGTGTTGGCGTGACCGCCTGGCTCGCCCCGTGGGAGGAGCGCACGCTTAGCCAGGAAGACATTATCTCGCAGCTTCAGGGACCGATGTCGGAGATTCCAGGCTCGAGAGTTTCGGTCTTCGGCCGATCCAGCCTGTCCAGCCGCGGCGGTGGCCGGGGCGGCGGCCTTCAGATTGCTCTGACCGGCAGCGACTATAGCGAGATCTACGCCGTCGCGCGGGAGCTTTCGTCCGCAATTGAAGACAGCGAAATTCTCTCGAACCCGGAGATCTCCTACCAGCCGACCCAGCCGCAGCTTTCGATACAGGTTGACCGCAGGCGTGCTGCAGACCTCAACGTGCCGCTGGATGAACTGTCAGTCACTCTCCGCGCCATGGTCGACGGTGAAGACCTGATCGACCTCAATGTGAACGATCAGGCCATTCCGATCATTCTGGAATCTGAAACCGGGACGATCCGCGACCCGGGCGACCTTCAGAACCTTTATGTTCGTTCGGACAGCGGCGGACTTGTGCCGATTTCGACGCTGACCACCATCCGTGAGGAAGGGGTTGCCGCAGAACTGGACCGGACCGAACAACGCCGCGCGATCGAGGTGGAAATGGACACGACGCCCGGCCTTCCACTGGCCGATGCGATTGCCGAGATCGAACGGTTGACGGACGAGATATTGCCGCCCGGCTTTGGCATGATCCTGCAGGGCGAAGCCGCAACGCTGGAGGAGAGCAACCAGGACCTTCTTCTGACCTATGGCTTTGCCTTCGTGATCGTTTTCCTGGTCCTCGTCGCGCAATTTGAAAGCCTGACCAGCCCTGTGGTTATCCTGCTCAGCGTGCCATTCGCGCTGGCGGCGGCGATCTATGCGCTGTTCCTCACAGGCACATCGCTCAACATCTATTCGCAGATCGGCCTCATCATGCTGATCGGTCTTATGGCGAAGAATGGTATCCTGCTCGTCGAGTTTGCGGACCAGCTTCGCGGTATGGGTCGCAGTGTACGCGACGCCGTGTTTGAGGCGGCGACCATTCGCCTGCGCGCCATTGCGATGACGCTGATCTCGACGGTGCTCGGCGCTGTTCCCCTGATTGTGTCGAGCGGCGCTGGCGCAGAGGCGCGTAACTCCATTGGCTGGGTCGTGTTCGGCGGGCTCGGGATTGCGGCGCTGTTCACGCTTTTCCTGACACCGGTGATCTATCTCGGCATCGCGCAGCTCTCCAAGGCCCGCACCGTTGAGACGCGGGCGCTTGAGGATGAGCTGGAAGAAGCGCGCAGCAAGACCAGTAGTCAGCCTGCCGAATAGCTCAGGAGAGCCTTGCCCAGAAACCCGCCCACGGGCCGAACGAGCGAGGCAGCTTTTCCTGATCGTTCGGCATACTGCACGCCGCAATCAAAGCGGGGAAATCTGGAGCCATATGATCCGGAATATCCACTTGTTCACCTGACAGATTGAAAACGCAGAGAATTTCTTCGCCGTCATGCCGGCGCCTGAAGGCCAGAACGGGCACGTCATCGTGTAGGAATTCAATCTCTCCCCAGCGTAGCGCTGGTGAAGCTTTGCGCAGCTCTATGAGTTTCCGGGTCAGGTTGAGGCTGGAAGACGGGTCATTCGCCTGTGTGTCCAACGCCAGCGCCTGATGAGCAGCATCGACGGGTAGCCATGGCCGTGCAGGAGAGAAGCCTGCATTGGGGTCAGTAGATGTCCATGGGAACGGCGTGCGCGCGCCATCGCGCCCCAGGGTTCGCGGCCAGTTGGCAATGGCTTCCGGATCCTGAAGGTCTTCAAAGCCGACCTGACCCTGTGGCAGGCCAAGCTCCTCGCCCTGGTACAGAAATGCGTTCCCCCTCAGCGAAAGCAGCAGGAGAAGGAGAAGGTCTGCGGCTGCCTTGCGATGCGGCGGGCTTGCCCAGCGGGAAACGGCGCGCGGTGCATCATGGTTGGAGAAGGCCCAGCTTGGCCAGCCTTCACCCGCCTCACCGTTCCATTGTTCGAGCGAACGGCGCACGCGCGCTGGACTGATCGTCTGAGCGTAAAGGAAATCGAAATTATAGGCGGAATGAAGCCTCTCCTCGCCCTCGGTGAAGGATTTCATCTCTGGCACAGGGTTGGGGCCGACAACTTCTGCGACCGAAAACCGCTCCGGATAGGCGTCGAGGCGCGCGCGCACGCGTTCGAGGAAGGCGGGAATTTCTGGCTGGGACATGTTGTAGAGGTGATCCTGCATGTCGAAGGGGCGTGTCACCTTCTCCATGGCGAGACCGGACGGCGGATTATCGCGGAGTTCTGCGTCATGGATGGCGAAATTGATGGCATCGAGTCGGAAGCCATCCACACCGCGGTCCAGCCAGAAAGACGCCGCATCGAGCAGCGCATCCTGAACCTCCCTGTTGCGGACATTGAGGTCCGGCTGGGAGGCGAGGAAGTTGTGCATGTAGTATTGCTGACGGCGACCATCCCATTCCCATGAAGGCCCGCCAAACACAGCCTGCCAGTTATTGGGCGGGGAGCCATCCGACATTGGGTCCGCCCAGACATACCAGTCCGCCTTGTCGCCCTCTCTGCTCTCGCGGCTATGCCTGAACCAGTCATGGGCGTCAGACGTGTGCGAATAGACCTGGTCGATGATCACTTTGAGATTGAGGCCATGCGCCTTCGCGATCAGACGGTCGAAGTCTTCGAGCGTGCCAAAGAGCGGATCGACGCCGCAATAGTCCGCCACGTCATAGCCAAAGTCTTTCATCGGCGACGTGAAAAAGGGCGATAGCCAGATCGCATCGACACCGAGGGATGCGACATGGTCGAGCCCGCCGATGATGCCTTCAAGGTCACCGACGCCATCGCCATTGCTGTCGGCAAAGCTGCGCGGATAGATCTGGTAGATCGTAGCGCCCTTCCACCAGGGCTGTCTGTCTTCGGTCATGACGTGGGCGATAGCCTTTTCATCAGGCAATGGGCGATCTCTCTTATTTCGTGCGAAATCGGCCAAGGTAAAGCCAGCCAAAAAACTGTCTGTCTGGTTGACGTTGGGTCCGGCCCCGATAGCGCTTCACGCGTGCGCAGAATTCTGAGACGATGAGGTTGAAGACAAAAGTGGGAGGACAGAGCGATGCTCATCAATGTCAGCGAGACCGCGCAGGAAGAAGCAAGCGTCCACCGTGGCCACAAATTCGAGCGGGCCTATCCAGTCGCCCCGGCGGCGGACCTCACCGATCTTGATCTCTTCACGAAAGGACAGCCCTTCGGCGCCTTTGCGGAAATGCGCGAGAAGGCTCCTGTCTGCTGGCATGAAGAGGCCGAGGGCGCCGGCTTCTGGGCGCTGACGGGCTATCACGACATCCGCGCGGCGGAGTTAAACACCAAGGCGTTCTCCTCCCAGAAGGGTGGCATCCTCATGAACTATGGGCACGCTGATGCCCGCCATCCCCTGCTCCACCGGGCATCGCTGGATGCCATGATCTGCCTTGATCAACCCTA
>Ga0208965_1000933_pt1 | contig 13267 bp, 12 predicted proteins | sample AOAMet1_07_M0_10_2_FD_188230 | JGI IMG/M metagenome (GOLD analysis project Ga0208965, IMG submission 188230) | Ammonia-oxidizing marine microbial communities from Monterey Bay, California, USA - CAN11_07_M0_10 (SPAdes) | ecosystem: Environmental > Aquatic > Marine > Intertidal zone | place...
CGATCAGAATGTTGTCGGCAAGACGCTGCGCAGCGATGAAGCGGCCGGCAAGGCCAACTTTGTGACCATTCTGGGGATTGATGGCGCGCGCGAACGTATAAATCTTCTTGCAGCACAGGCTCGTCAGCACCTCGATTTTTTCCGTGGTCGCGCCAATATCCTGCTGCATTCGGTTGATTATGTTCTGGACAGGACACGTTAAGAACCGTCTGAACGCAAAAAAGACTGTCCGTTGAAAGGACCCGGCTGCATGAGCTTGCCTGCGAAAACCCGCCTTCTCGACACGATCAACACTCCGGCTGATCTGAAGTCCCGCTCGCGCGAAGATCTCAAACAGCTCGCCGACGAACTGCGTGCAGAGGTGATCGACGCGGTGTCTGGCACGGGTGGCCACCTTGGAGCGGGCCTTGGCGTGGTTGAACTGACGCTGGCGATCCATGCTATCTTCGACACGCCGTCTGACAAGCTCATCTTCGACGTTGGCCACCAGTGCTATCCGCACAAGATCCTGACCGGGCGCAAGGATCGCATCCGCACACTTCGTCAGGGCGGCGGTCTTTCAGGATTCACCAAGCGCGACGAAAGTGAGTACGACCCGTTCGGCGCAGCTCATGCCTCCACCTCGATTTCGGCAGGTCTAGGTTTCGCAAAATCCCGCGACCTGCAGGAAAAGGACAACAAGGTTGTCTGCGTCATCGGTGACGGCGCCATGTCGGCGGGTATGGCCTATGAGGCGATGAACAATGCAGGCTCTGACCTGAGCGACATGCTCGTCATCCTGAACGACAATGACATGTCCATTGCGCCGCCCGTCGGCGCGATGAGCCACTATCTTTCAAAGCTTGTGTCCTCGCGCTCTTATCGGGGGCTGCGCAAGTTTGCCAAATCCATTGCCAAGCCGATCGGTCTGGAAAGCCAGGCCCGCAAGGCCGAGGAATACCTTCGCGGCTTCGCCATGGGCGGCACCATGTTCGAGGAACTTGGCTTCTACTATGTCGGCCCGATCGACGGCCACGACCTCGACGTGCTTCTGCCAGTGCTAGAAAACTGCAAGGCAATGGAAACCGGCCCGGTCCTGCTTCACGTCGTGACGCAGAAGGGCAAGGGGTATGAGCCGGCCGAGAACTCCGCCGACAAGTATCACGGCGTCGCAAAGTTCAACGTCGTCACGGGCGAACAGCAGAAATCTGCCGGCGGACCGCCCGCCTACACCAAGGTCTTCGCCAAGGCCTTGATCGAAGAAGCCCGCCGCGACGACAAGATTGTCGGTATTACGGCCGCCATGCCGGGCGGGACAGGCATGGACTTGTTCGAACAGGAATTCCCTGAGCGGATGTTTGATGTCGGTATCGCCGAACAGCATGCTGTGACCTTTGCTGCCGGCCTCGCCGCCGACGGCATGAAGCCATTCGCGGCGATCTATTCGACCTTCCTACAGCGTGGCTATGACCAGGTCGTCCACGATGTGGCGATCCAGCGCCTTCCTGTTCGTTTCGCGATTGACCGGGCCGGTCTCGTCGGCGCCGATGGCCCGACCCATGCCGGCAGCTTCGATATCGGTTTCCTTGGCGCACTGCCGGGCATGGTCTGTATGGCCGCGGCCGATGAAGCCGAACTGGTGAACATGGTCCGCACGGCTGTCGAGATTGACGACCGGCCGAGCGCCTTCCGCTATCCGCGCGGCAATGGCGTCGGCATTGAGCTTCCTGCCCAGCCGACAGCGCTCGAAATCGGCAAGGGCCGGATTGTGCGCGAAGGCTCCACGATTGCCTTGCTGTCCTTCGGTGCACGCCTGCAGGAATGTCGGAAGGCGGCAGAGATGCTCGCGGCGCAGGGGCTTTCCTGCACGGTCGCGGATGCACGCTTTGCCAAGCCTCTGGACGAAGAACTCGTGAACCGTCTCGCCAGGGACCATGAGGTTCTGCTGACTGTGGAAGAGGGCTCACGCGGCGGTTTCGGCGCATTTGTGCTGCATCACCTCGCAGAGACGAACGCCTTCGATAACGGCCTCAAGGTTCGCACGCTTCACCTGCCGGACATCTTCCAGGATCAGGACAAGCCAGAAATCATGTATGCGCAGGCCGGCCTCGATGCGCAAAGCATCGCGACCCGCGCCATTGACGCCCTTGGGCGCGGCGACATGCGCGAAATTGAGCGTTTCGCAAGCGCCTGATGCGCCGCCGATTTTCTGCCTAACTTTTTGGTTAGCCCGTTTGCCATAATGGCGGCTGGGGATATGGTCGCCGCAAATCGGTTTTCCATGAGGACAACAATGAGATCACTAGTGCTTGCCGCAATCGGCGCTTTCATGCTGGTTGGCTGTGAAACAGTTCCCCAGGAAGTGAACATGCAGCCATCAGCGTTCCAGACGGCGGTGTCGCGCGCGACCTCCGCTTGGCACCCTTATGCGGGCATTCAGGATCTCAGCTCGATGCTTGAAACGCAGACGCTGTCTTCAGCGCAGCGTGCTCGCGTCCTGTATGAGCGGGGCCGTCTGCGCACTGAAAACGCAATCGAGCTTCCGAATGCTATTCAGGACCTCCAGCAAGCTGCGGCGCTACAGGCAACCGTCGTGCCGGAAGATGGCGCAACGCCTGTGCGTTCCATTCCTGATACCTCGTCCATGATCCGCATTGCGGAGGCCAAGCTCCAGCTTTCACGGGCACGCCTCGCAGGTCTTCAGACCCTGCCGCAATGGTTTGATGACAAGGTCGCGGTGTCCGAAGTCGCCGAGGCGGCAGACCGCTATCGCAATTCCGGGCTGGCACCGGACCCGTTCGATGCGGGACTGCTCGAAGCGGGTGGCTACCTCTGCCGCAGCACATCTGCCGGTGCAGGGAGGTGGCAACTCGGTGAGAATACCGCCCACCTGTCCGATCTCGACTGGTGTCCGGTTGCATCACCTGCAGCGTCCACGCCTGCCGCGTCGTCCTGAACCGCACCAAAGCTGATTTCTAATGGATTTGTCCCTGCTTTCGACAGGTCGCACTTCCATGCTTGGCGCGCTCGTGATTGAGTGCGCGCAACCTATCAAAACTATGAGGGAGTTACGTCATGGCCGCTGATGCCGCACCCGCCTGGCCTGCAATGTCCATTGCGCAGGCGAACGAAATGCTTGCCCAGCCAGGTACGCCGCTTGCTGTTGCAGAAGGCGAGATCAATGGTGTCACCATGCGCTACTATCCAGAAGCGCCACCGACGCTACGCTTTCTTGCAGAGGCTTCGCGGGCGCACGGCGAACGCACCTTCCTCGTCTATGAGAATGAGCGCGTGACGTTCGATGCTCACTGGCGCGCCGTCAGCCATTTTGCCCATGTCCTGAAAACTGAGTTCAATGTTCAGAAGGGCGACCGCGTCGCCATCGTGATGCGCAACTATCCGCAATGGCCAGTGGCTTTCTTCGCGGCGCTGAGCATCGGCGCAATCGCCACACCGATGAATTCCTGGTGGACGGGTGAAGAACTGGAATACGGGCTGCAGAATGCCGGGGTGAAAGTCGCGGTCGTTGACCCGCAAATTTTTGAGCGGATGCGCGAACACATGTCCGGCCTGTCCGATCTGGAAGCCGTCATCATCGCGCGCGAAACCGAGGAAGAGCGCAACAATCCGCGTGTCCACAATTTCGAGAGCTTTATCGGTGAGCCGAATAGCTGGGCAGATCTCGAGGATAAGGGGCTGCCAGACATCGATCTCGGCCCGGATGACGACGCGACCATCATGTACACCTCCGGTACGACGGGTAAGCCAAAGGGCGCACTCGCAACGCACCGTGCGGTTATCTCGAATTTCCTCAACTCCATGACGTGTCAGGCACGCATGTTCCTGCGCCGTGGTGAGCAGCCTCCAGAGCCCGATCCGAACGAACAGCGCGCCACGCTTCTCTCCATTCCGTTTTTTCACGCGACCGGCTCATTCGCCGTTCTCATCCCCACACTGCTGCGCGGTGATAAGATCGTCAGCATGTACAAGTGGGATGCTGGCAAGGCGCTGCCGATCATTGAAGCTGAGAAGATCTCTACCATTGGCGGCGTGCCTGCTATCGCATGGCAGGTGCTCGAGCACCCGGACCGCGACCAGTATGATCTCTCCTCGATCATTGCCGTGTCCTATGGCGGCGCGCCCTCTGCGCCAGAGCTCGTCGCAACGATCAAGAAACGCTTCCCGGAAGCGATGCCTGGCAATGGCTGGGGCATGACCGAGACCTGTGCGACCGCTACGCTCAATATCGGCGAAGACTACGTCCACCGCCCAACGAGTGCGGGCGCTCCACCCAAAGCGGTTGAGCTGAAAGTCGTCAGCCCGGAAGGCGAAATTCTGCCCCCCGGTGAGGTCGGCGAGCTTTGGTGTAAGAGCCCGGCAAACTGCAAGGGATACTGGAACCGCCCGGACGCGACGGCTGAGACATTCAAGGATGGATGGGTGGTGACTGGAGACCTTGCCCGTCTCGATGAAGACGGCTTCCTTTTCCTCGTTGACCGCGCCAAGGACATGCTGATCCGCGGCGGAGAGAACATTTATTGTATCGAGGTCGAGAACGCCCTGTACGATCACCCGGCTGTGATGGATGCTTCTGTGGTCGGCATTCCGCACAAGGTGCTCGGCGAGGAAGTTGGCGCGGTGGTCCAGCTGAAGCCCGGCAAATCGGTGACGCAGGACGAACTTCGCGCTCACGTCGCCAGCCAGCTGGCTGCCTTCAAGGTGCCGGTCGAAATCCGCTTTCAGGATGAGCCTCTGCCGCGCAATGCCAACGGCAAGATCCTGAAGCCAGCCCTGAGAGAGCAGTTCGCGCCGCGAAGCTAGATAGAAAGGGACGTCATGACGGACCGGAAAATCGGCGATACGATGGTATGGCCCATCGGGCTTGGCTGCATGAATCTCAGCCATGCCTATGGGCCGCCAACGCCACCGGACGAAGCTTCGGCCTTGCTAAATAGCGCGCTTGATCAGGGCTGTAACTTCCTCGATACGGCGACAATCTATGGTGCTGGCACGAATGAGGAGTTGATCGCTTCCTCCATTGGTCACCGGCGCGATGAGTACTTCCTCGCCAGCAAATGCGTGCTTGCGGTCAAGGATGGCAAGCGCGTTCTCGATGCCCGGCCGGAATCGATCAAAGCCGCCTGCGACGCCAGCCTAAAGCGGCTCAACACGGACATCATTGATCTCTACTACATGCACCGCCCGGACCCGAATGTACCGATTGAGGACTCGGTCGGCGCGCTGTCAGATCTGGTTGATGCCGGGAAGATACGTTTCATCGGGTTGAGTGAGATGGGCGCAGGGCTCGTGCGCCGGGCCCATGCCGTACACCCGATCGCTGCGCTGCAGACCGAGTACTCACTCTGGGTCCGCAATCCTGAGATCGCCGTGCTGGATCTCTGCAGGGAGCTTGACATCGCCTTCGTGGCGTTCTCACCTGTTGGACGCGGCTTCCTCGCTGATCCGCCCTATGATCCAGCGACTATGCAGGACGGCGATATGCGCCGGCTCTTCCCGCGTTTTTCGGCGGAGAATTATCCCGGCAATCTCGCCCTGCTTGAGCAGGCACGCAGCCTTGCCGCTGAGGTCGGCTGCACGGTGGCGCAACTTGCGCTCGCCTGGCTGTTAGCGAAGGGAGATCACATCCTCCCTATCCCGGGTACGACGCGTACAGATCACCTGAAGGACAATATCGAAGCAGGCCGCATCACGCTACCCGCGCATATCGTCGAGCAGCTTGATGCGCACTTCGCACCGCGGTCGGCGGTGGGGCCGCGATATGCGCCGAAAATGCAGGCCACGGTCGATACTGAGCGGTTCGACTTTGAGCAAGGCGAGGCCTGAATGTCAGAAGATCAGGACGACATCGGCTCCAGCGGCAAGTCTGTCGCGTTGGAAGCGCGCAACACGGGTGAGGATGGTCGGCGTTATTCGCCGTCCGCCGCCCGCAATAGTGAAGCCATCGCGGATGTGGTGGCAACGCACATGCCGGTCGGCGGACACATTCTCGAAATCGCATCCGGGACGGGTGAACACGGGGCGAGGTTTGTAGAGCGTTTTGCGGACCTTCGCTGGACGTATTCAGACCTTGATGAGATCAGCCTCTCGAGCCAGGCAGCGTGGGTCGCGCAAGCAAATGCAGGCGACCGTCTGGCGGGACCGCTGCGCATCGATGCCTCCCGCTCGGACTGGGGCGACGCAGAGCGCCCGGAAAACTTCGACGGCATCTTCTGTGCCAATATGGTACACATCGCGCCGTTCGAAGCCGCCGAAGGTCTCATTAAGGGGGCAGGGCGCCTCCTGAAGCCGGGCGGCAAATTGATGCTCTACGGACCGTTCGCGCAGGATGGTGAGATCGCACCATCCAACGCCGCGTTCAGCGAAGACCTGAAGCGCCGCGACCAGAGCTGGGGCGTGCGTGACCTCGTGCAGGAAGTCCTGCCTTTGGCCGTTCGGGCAGGCCTGACGCTTGAGACGATCGTCGACATGCCAGCCAACAATCTGAGTGTCATTTTCCGCAAGGAGTAGTCTACAGGCTTAGAGCCAGCGCATGCGCCGGAAGAGGAGCAACAGGCCGAGCGTGACGACTGTCATGCCGACACAGAGCGCCGTGAAAGCGATCGGACTTGCCGCCCCTGGCATACCGCCAAGGTTTACGCCGAACAGGCCCGTCACAAAGCCGAGCGGCAGGAAAACGGCCGAGATGATAGCCAGCACAAAGAGGCGCTGGTTCATCCGCTCGCTGCGTTCCTCAACGACCTGTTCCTGCAGGACGAGAGAACGCTCGCGGATGGAGTCCAGTTCTTCGCCAATGCGTGTGACGCGGTCACCAATCTCGCGCAGGTGCAGCACGTCGCCCTGCGAGAGGATGCCTTCACCTTCGCGGGCGAGGTGTGAGAGCGCCTCGCGCTGCGGGATAGTGTAGCGGCGCAGTGCCAGTACTTTCCGGCGGAAGTTTGCCAGCGCCGTTTTTGGCAGGCTGGCGCCCGGCTGCAGCAATTGCTCCTCGAAATCATCGGCCTGACCGTCGAGTTCCGAGACGACGGGTTCAATCCGGTCAGTGAGCCGCGCAGCGATAAAGGTGATGATCTCACCCGTCGACGCTGGAACATCGCCCGCCATGATCTGGTCGCGTAGATCCTGCGCGGCGCGTATGTGGAAGGCGCGCAGGGACACCACGACATTCTCGGTCATCCAGATGCGAATGGCGATCATGTCCTCAGGTTCGGCGCCCTCATTCAGGTTCACGCCGCGCAAATTGACGAGCAAGCCCGAGCCATGACGGATGCAGCGCGGGCGGGTATCCTCCTGCAGGAGCGATGCGTCGATCACATTCTCTATGCCGCTCTGCTCTGTGAGCCAGCCGCGTACCTCAGGCGACAACCGGTTGAGATGGAGCCAGCGATAGACGCCGGGCCGCTCGGCTGGGGCCGACTTCACGTCCTCCCAGCTCAGGCGTTTGACGCCGCCATCGCTGTCGAACTCAAAGCCATGAATAAGCGGCGTTGCAGACGGTTCGCTCATCTGCGGCGCTGTTCCATGGCGACATAGCCAAGCGCTTCGACCCAGACGATGACGTCTTCGCCGACGCCCTCATCACGCAGGAAAGCGGCAAAGGCTGGCATGAATTCCTGCGGGCGTGAGCAGAGAGCCACCGCATCGTTCAGCTCTGGCAGGACGATCCTGTCAAAGTCGCTAGCGAGATCCGTGAAATCGTCAGCGAGCGTCGCAAGCTGGATTGCCAGAAGCGGACCCGGATTCTCGATGTCGCCGGAAACCCGTCGCAACGCCCTTATGGTGTCGAGGTTGGAATACGCAAAGCGTTCGAGGACCTGATCGGTCTTCCACTCCATCCATTCAGGCGTGCAGGGGTCTGGCTGCGTGACGCAGGCGGTCAGCGTGGCTGCCGCAACTGCGACACCGGCGAGGCGGGTGGATATGCGTATGGATGTCATCCTTCAGACATACCGCACAGAGAGGTCACGCAAAGCTGAAATGTGTGACTTCACCTTCCGTACGGGTCGTAACGCGCGCGCCGACAGGGCTTTCTTCCTCACGCAGGCGGTCCAGCGCGGCCGGATCCGCAGTGGCGAGGAAGCGCTTGCCTCCGTCGGTCCGCCCGAAGATGACGCCGTGCTGAGGACCATCACGGCCATGCACGACTGTGTAGCTTTCGACCGTGCCGCCATTTGGCTGCGGGTCGAGTTCGACCTGCTCGGTTGGCTTGGCCGATGGAGCGACCGGCTTGTAAGCGTCTGGCCGCGTCGTGGACCAGACACCGACGGCTTCCTTGGTCATCCAGCCGCCATTGGCGAGAACGAGGCCGAAGGCGCCGGCCTCATCGCGCAGCTTGTGCGCCATCTCGGCAAGGCCATGCATGGAGTAGTTGTTGCCCGGCCCGCCAAAGAAAGGCAGCCCGCCGGTCAGTGTCAGCGGACGCTCATCCGTGAAGGGGTCAATGCCCATGGCCGCCGTCGAAGAGAAGACTGCGCAAGGGAAACAGGAGTAGAGGTCGAAATAGGCAATGCCGCCTGAGGTGCGGCCTGCCTGCTCAAGCGCGCGGGAGATAGCGGTTTCCATCGCCCAGGAGCCGTCAATCTTTGGACGGAGCGAGAGAAGATCATCGCTCGCCTCGCCGCCGCCATGCAGATAAACGCGCTTGTTCTTGGCAACGCCCAGCTCATCTGCCTTTTCCTCCGACATGATGAGGATGGCGGCGCCCTGGTTCACAGCGTCCTGCGCGATATGCCATTTCAGGAAGGGGTCAGCGAACTCGTAATTCTTCGGCGATGGGGTCGCGAGAAACTCTTCCGAACGCTCCACTGGGAACTGGGAGTAGTCATTCTGCGACGCGACTTTCGAGAAGGGGTGGAAAAGCTTTGCCATGGCTTCGCGCTGGCCAGACCGGGTGCGGCCTTCGCGGGCAGCAATCGCATTCTCGAACAGGGCATAGAAGAAGGCTGGCGCGATCAAGCCATGCTTGATCTCGGCGCGTGACAGCATCTCGCCGCCAAGGCCTCGGTCCTCATAGTTGGCGTCGTCGCCATCGGCCCAGTTGATCTCGACCTTGTTCTTGAGCGCACCCTTGGAGGCGCGGTTGGCTTCAGAGCCTGCAACCAGTGCGACATCAAGCTCGCCTTCATAGATGCGGTTAGCCATCTCGTTGGCGAGGGCCTGTGGGCTCTGGCCTCCGACATCCGAATAGATCAGGCGGGCGGGCTTCGCGCCAATGTCGCGCGCCAGCGTACCCGGCAGGTTGGTGTTGTGACCGTGTGGATGCTTGGCGCCGCGCACGGAGTCTTCAAAGATCCGCACAAAGGTCAGCGTATCAATGGCGGAGGCTTCGATGCCGGCATCCTCGATGGCTGCCTTCGAAGCCGTGACGGCGAGGCTGAGCGGCGACGGCGCGCCATCCGGGCCGTTGGTGCCGTCCCATTCGCTCATCGATTGTCCGACGCCGACCAGTACCGGCATTGACCCTTTAGCCATCTGAAAACTCCCTGAAATATCTCTGCGCACTGTCCGGTCTAGGCGGCTGGCTTGCAAGCCATGACGCTGCGCCAAATGGTGCAGGAACCGGCAGGGCTCTGGCAGGTTTTGACTTCATGCCTTTTTCACTCGCCCGCGAAACTCTCGATCCTGCCGATGCAGGTTTGGTCTATGTCTGCAGCTCGGAGCCTGGCTGGACGCGCCGCCCGCATGGTCGCGGCTTCACTTATCTCGACGAGCAGGGCGATGTCCTGAAGGGCGACGAGAGGGAGAGAGCTGAGGCACTGGTCCTGCCGCCCGCCTGGGCCGATGTCTGGATCTGCAAGAAGCCGAAGGGCCATTTGCAGGCCACTGGCAAGGATGAAGCCGGGCGCACCCAATACCGGTATCATGAGGACTGGCGGGCACATTGTGAAGGCGTGAAGTTTTCCGACATGCTGGCTTTTGGAAGCGCCTTGCCGCGTATTCGCAAAAGGGTGAAATCGATTCTCGAGGACCCGGCAGACCATATTGAACTCGCCACGGCCGCCATCGTCCGGCTGCTCGACAAAGGCGCCATCAGGGTCGGCTCCAAACGTCACGCCATGAACGGCACGTTCGGTGCCTCGACGCTGTACAAGCGACATGTCCGCCAGACGGACGAAGACACCATACGCCTGAAGTTCAAAGGCAAGGGCGGCAAGGAGCAGGAAGTCTCCATTTGCGATGAAACCCTTGCCCATGCCGTTTACGAGCTCCAGTGCCTGCCGGGCCAGTCACTGTTTGCCACCCCAGATGGGGGTGTCGACTCAACCCGTGTGAACCGTTTTATCCGGGACGCAGGGGACGGGGGATTTACGGCGAAGGATTTTCGCACATGGGCGGGATCGGTTGCCGCTGTCGAAGCGCTCCGCAAGGGCGCAAACAGCATCAAGGGCATTTCCGAAGCTGCCGCAGAGCGCCTAGGCAACACCCCAACCATCGCCCGCAATTCTTACATCCACCCAAAGCTCGTGGAGATGGCCCGCGATGGCGAGATGCCTGATGCCGAGGCCGGGCCGGTCCGCCTGCGCAAGGATGAACGCAGGCTGTTCGCTGTGCTGGAGGCAGACTGAGTATCAGGCCTTTTTGACGAACTCGGTCTTCAGGCCCATCTGGCCTATGCCGTCGATCTTGCAATCAATGTCGTGATCGCCGTCGACAAGGCGAATGTTTTTCACCTTGGTTCCGACCTTCACGACCGAGGATGCCCCCTTAATCTTCAGGTCCTTGATGACGGTGACGGTGTCGCCGTCCTGGAGCTCAGTCCCGTTCGCGTCCCGCCAGACTTTGTGGTCGGGGTTGAGGGACGCATCAGCGGACCATTCGTGTGCGCATTCCGGGCAGACCAGCAGCTCGCCATCCTCATAGGTGAAGGCAGAACTGCAGGCCGGACAGGGTGGAAGCGTGCTCAATTCACGATCTTCGCAGCGGTCTTCTCATGAACCTCATCACGCTCGACTCCGGGGGCGAGTTCGATGATTTCGAGACCGCCATCGACCACATCGAAGACGCCAAGATCGGTAATGATACGATTGACCACGCCCTTGCCGGTGAGCGGCAGGGTGCATTCCTTGATTAGCTTCGGCTCACCCGATTTCGATGTGTGGTCCGTGATGACGACAATTCGTTTCACGCCGGCGACGAGGTCCATCGCCCCGCCCATGCCTTTGACCAGCTTGCCGGGAATCATCCAGTTGGCGAGGTCACCGTTCTCAGCAACTTCCATTGCGCCAAGGATGGCCATGTTTATCTTGCCGCCGCGGATCATCGCAAAGCTCATGGAGCTGTCGAAGAAGGCGGTGTGGGGCAGCTCGGTAATGGTCTGCTTGCCGGCATTGATGAGGTCGGCGTCTTCCTCGCCCTCATAAGGGAAGGGGCCCATTCCCAGCATGCCGTTTTCAGACTGCAGCGTCACAGAGACGCCGTCCGGAATATAGTTTGCGACCAGCGTCGGAATGCCGATGCCGAGATTGACATACATCCCGTCTTCCAGCTCCTGCGCGGCGCGCTTGGCCATGTCATCACGTGTCCAGGGCATCAGGCGGTCTCCTTCTTCCGGGTCGTGCGCTGCTCGATACGTTTCTCGAACTCGCCCTGTACCAGCCGGTGCACAAAGACGCCGGGCAGGTGGATATGGTTCGGGTCGAGCTCACCGGGCTCGACGATCTCCTCGACTTCCATGACGCAGATCTTGCCGCACATGGCGGCTGGCTCATTGAAGTTGCGGGCCGTCTTGCGGAAGATGGCGTTGCCCGTCGTGTCGGCTTTCCAGGCTTTCACGATGGCGAGGTCCGCAAAGATACCCTCTTCGAGAATGTATTTCTCGCCGTGAAACTCTTTCACTTCCTTGCCGTCGCCGATCTGCGTGCCATAGCCGGTCTTGGTATAGAAGCCAGCGATTCCGGCGCCGCCAGCACGCATCCGCTCGGCCAGCGTGCCTTGCGGGTTGAACTCCAGCTCCAGCTCACCGCCGAGATACTGGCGCATGAATTCCTTGTTCTCGCCAACATAGGAGGAGCCCATTTTCTTGACCTGCTCGCTCTCCAGCAGCACGCCGAGGCCGAAGCCGTCCACACCGGCATTGTTGGAATAGATGGTGAGGTCCTTGGTGCCCGCATCGCGAATGGCAGCGATGGAAAGCTCCGGAATCCCGCAGAGGCCAAAGCCGCCCGCGGCGATCGTCATACCGTTAAATAGCACGCCATCAAGGGCGGCTGCGGCGCTGTCGTAAATCTTGCTCATGGGTCAGATGCTTACGCCCGGGACAGGGGGCTTTCAAGGGACAGTTCACGTCACGAAAGGTGAACAGTTTCGCTCAGTTGTAACGCAATGAGATTATATCTTGGCGTGGCCAGCCGGGGAAGGAAAAAGCCCGGCGCGTGATGCGCCGGGCTTTCCTTTTTTTTGCGTCTGGTGGGTGGGCTGGTGGCTTTCTTCTGGCTGTTACCAGTCTCGAGCCACTGCCGTGGCCTTCCAGTCCTGAAATCGGTCCACTGGACCGATTTCTCGCCATAGGCGACCGGACTAGAAGCCCATACCGCCCATGCCACCCATACCGCCCATGCCACCCATGTCTGGCATGCCGCCGCCGTCACCGTCTTTTTTCGGTGCTTCGGCGATACCAGCTTCAGTGGTGATCAGAAGGGCTGCGACAGAAGCAGCGTTCTGCAGGGCAGAGCGCACGACCTTTGCTGGGTCGATGATGCCCATCTTGTACATGTCGCCATACTCTTCGGTCTGGGCGTTGAAGCCATAGGCCTGATCGTCGTTAGCGACAATGTTCGCCACGATGACAGAACCTTCGAGACCGGCATTGTTGACGATCTGACGGATCGGCGCTTCGAGTGCCTTGCGGACGATGTCGATACCGGCTTGTTCGTCAGCATTCAGGCTCTTGACCGAGATGTTGCGAGCTGCGCGAAGCAGGGCAACGCCGCCGCCCGGGATCACACCTTCTTCGACTGCTGCACGCGTTGCGTTCAGCGCATCATCGACGCGGTCCTTGCGCTCTTTCACTTCGACTTCGGTCGCGCCGCCGACCTTGATCACGGCAACACCGCCAGCGAGCTTGGCAAGGCGCTCCTGGAGCTTCTCCTTGTCATAGTCCGAAGAGGTGTCTTCGATCTGCTTCTTGATCTGGCCAACGCGGGCTTCGATCTCGTCCTTGGAGCCAGCACCATCGACGATCGTGGTGTTGTCCTTGTCGATCTCGACTTTCTTGGCGGTGCCGAGCATGTCGAGCGAGATGTTCTCAAGCTTGATGCCGAGGTCTTCGGAG
>Ga0208965_1000934_pt1 | contig 13254 bp, 15 predicted proteins | sample AOAMet1_07_M0_10_2_FD_188230 | JGI IMG/M metagenome (GOLD analysis project Ga0208965, IMG submission 188230) | Ammonia-oxidizing marine microbial communities from Monterey Bay, California, USA - CAN11_07_M0_10 (SPAdes) | ecosystem: Environmental > Aquatic > Marine > Intertidal zone | place...
CGGCCATAAAGCTCTGCATTTATGAAATTTGCACAGCGCCCGAAGAAAATGCCAATCGGTGCGACAGCCCCTGCAATATCGGCGAGTGGCAGCAGTTTTACGCCGCGTATTCTGGCCGAGACCAGTATGGCAATCGCGACGCCCAGCAAGCCGCCATGGAAGGACATACCGCCCTCCCAGATGCGCAGCAGGCTCCACGGGTCGCGCTGCACCGTCTCGAACTGGAAAGGCAGCTGATAGAAAAGGATATAGCCGATGCGCCCACCAAGGATGACGCCCAGCGTTACATAGAACAGGATGTCATCGATATCGTCAGGCGTTGCCGGGCTCGTGCCGCCCCACAGGCGCTCACGCTTCACAAGCATCACCGCATAGCGCCAGCCAATGACAAGACCGGCGATATAGGCAAGCGCATACCAGCGGATCGGGAAGCTGCCAATTTCGACGAGCGCCGGATTGAACTCCGGAAAACTGAGCGCTGCTGTATAGAGTGCGTGCATTGGCTGCCTTTTCCCGTCGCGCGGCGTCGCCTATCTGTAGACCGATACCGGCTAGTCTCTCCCCTTAGTCGCGGCAAGGAGTAACCGCATGGCCAATACAAATCCACTGCTTGATGACCTCGCAGGCCTGATGACAGGCGCCATGGGCGCCGCCCGCTCTGCAGGTGAAGAAGCACGCACCGCCGTTCAGTCGCGTGTGCGCGAGTTTATCGCCGACATGGACCTCGTCGAGCGTGACGAAGTCGAAGCCCTCCGGGCCATCGCGATCAGCGCACTTGAGAAAGTCGAGGCGCTCGAAGCACGCGTCGAAGCACTCGAAAAGAAGTAGCTCTTTAGCGAAAATCACCGGCCAGGCGGACGCTCTTCATCAAGGCGAACACCTCCTGGCCGGTTTCAAGATGCAGCTCCGATAGGGCATGGCGCGTGATCTGCGCCCGGATCAGCTCACCGCCGATTGAAAGATCGACCAGCGCGTCGGCTGCCGTATCGCTCGAGACAATCCGGCCAACGCGGGCAGGTAGAACATTCCGGATCGACATCGGCCCCGGGCGTTCCACAGCGATCGCGACATCGCGCGCATCGATGAACAGGCGGAGCTTTTCAGCCTCACGCGCCCACGGCACAGTCGGTAGGAGAAGAGTTTCGCCGCCTGCTTCCAGCGCCATTAAACCGCTATCGCTATCAATCCGCGTCACCTTCGCTTCAATCAAGGAAGCAGGTTCGGCGCCTTCGGAGAGCGGCCCTAGATCGAGGCTCCTACCTATCTCGGCGACGGGCCCATTCGCCAACACCCGCCCGGCCTCCATCACGACGATACTCGATGCCAGCGCTGCAACTTCTTCCAGGTCGTGACTTACATAGAGGACGGGACAGCCAGAGTGCTCTGCCAGGCTTTTGAGAAAGGGCAGAATTTTCCGGCGCGCAGCCCGGTCGAGACCGTTCAGCGGCTCATCGAGCAGCATCAGGTCGGGACAGGAAAGAACCGCCCGCGCCAATGCGACCCGCCTGCTTTCGCCACCAGACAGTGAGACCGCGTGGCGCTCCAGCAGCTCTCCTATACCGAAGGCGGCTATCGCTGCATCCGTATCCGGGATTCGCCCCGCCTGTAGCGCCCGTTTCGCCGCAAAGTCGAGATTGCCCCGCACATCAAGGTGACTGAACAGGCGCGCATCCTGAAAGACGTAAGCGACCGCGCGCTTGTGCGCTGGAACGAAAACCCCTGCAGCGCTGTCCTGCCAGACAGTCTCTCCGAAGCTGATACGGCCCTCGCCCCCGGTTTCCAGCCCGGCAATTGCCCTCAGCAGGGTTGTCTTGCCGCTACCGCTCGGCCCGAACACTGCCGTCACACCGGCTAGCGCCACGTCTTCACGCACCTTCAGGCTGAACGTCTTGCGGGTGAGCGCAATGTCGAGAGAGAGGCGATCAGCTGACACGGAGACGGTAGCTCCGGTTCAGGGCGTAGACGCCAACCAGGGTCACGAATGAAAAGATGAGCAGCCCAGCAGAGAGGATATGAGCCTCGGTGTATTCGACAGACTCCACATGCTCATAGATCGCGATTGAGATGACCCGCGTGCGCTCAGGAATGTTGCCGCCGACCATCAGCACCACGCCGAACTCTCCGATCGTGTGCGCAAAGGTCAGCACGCAAGCTGTCAGGATGCCCCGCGCCGATTGCGGCAGCAGCACATTCCAGACCGCGTCCAGTCTCGACGCCCGCAGCGTTGCCGCCGCCTCCATTGGGCCGCGCCCCACTGCCTCAAACGCTGATTGTAGTGGCTGCACCATGAAGGGCAGCGAATAGATGGCAGAGGCAAACACCAGCGCTGCAAAGGAAAAGCTGAGTGTCCCGCCCGTCAGACTGACCCAGGCGCTGCCCAGAGGCGCGGACGGGTTCATCAGGATCAGAAGGTAAAACCCGATCACGGTTGGTGGCAGGACAAGCGGGAGCGCAGTCACCGCCTCAACCACGGGCTTCAGACGGGCCTTCGTCGTCGCCAGCCAGTAGGCCAGCGGGACGCCGATCACGAGGAGGATCACCGTCGTGACCGCCGCGAGATGCAGGCTGAGCAAGACCGGCCCCAAATCAGGCATCACGGGTCAGCCTTCTTCATAACCATGGTCGCGCATGATGGAGAGCGCCTTGTCGCTCCGAAGGAAGGCGATGAATTGCAATGCAGCCTCATTGCCAGCCGCACGCGGTATAAGAACGACATCCTGGCGGATCGGCGCGTGGAGATCACCCGGAACCTCCCAGACCCCGCCCTGCCCGTCCGCGACACCTTTCATCAGCTGCGAAGCCGCTACAAAGCCCATCTCCGCATTGCCGCTGGCAACGAGTGCGTAGGCCTGACCGATATTCTGACCATAGACGATCCGGTCTGACGCAACATCCTCAAGATCGAGAGAGACCAGCGTTTCCTCGGCCGCTGCGCCATAGGGCGCAAGCACCGGATTGGCCAACGCCAGCGCGCGGTAGGCGCCATCACGAAGTTCTTTCTCTCCGTCGAACTGCGGTGTCTGCGAGGCTGGCATCCATAAAACCAATCGGCCCGTCGCATAGGTGAACTGCGTGCCTTCCATTCCTCGGCCCACCTCGACCAACCTTCTCGGACGATCGCTGTCCGCTGCGAGGAAAACATCAAACGGCGCGCCATTCTCGATCTGCGAATAGAGCTGGCCCGTCGATCCTGACGAGAGGCTCACCTCAAAACCGCTTTCCGCCTCAAACTCGGCTTCGAGCACTCTTGCCGTATCAAGGAAATTGGTGGCGACCGCGACCATGACATCGCCCTGATGTGCCTGCCCGCAGCCTGCGATCAGGGCGAATGGCAGTGCGACCGCCATTCCGGCACGTCTGATCCAGAGCAATCTCGACATTTCAACCGTCTACCACCCTGCATATCGGTCAGCAACGCATACAGATCGAGCAACCCAACGCCTATTCGGTATAGCTGTGCTCACTAATTGAAACGGCTCCTCAAGCGTGCGAATGATTGGGAAGGCTTCCACAAATGAAATTTGAAGTCAGGTTGCAGGGGCCCTGCCCCGTGTTACCGTTCGACCAGTGGCGGCCTGCCACGCTGATTCGGAGGAAATCGCCGATGAGCCTCAATCTCGAACACAACTACAATATGGATGGCGACCCGCTCGACATGGTCGAAGCCTGCCTCGAACACGCAGGCTGGGAACACCAGCGCGAAGACGACGCCGCCATTCAGTGCATCGCCCAGACCCGCTGGGGCGAGATGGGCGCGCTCATCGCGTCGCGCCGCGAGCCGCCAGCGCTTCATTTCACCATCACGCTGGACCTGAAGCCGACCGCCGCCCGCACCAATGCCATCGCCAAGCTGGTTCTGATGGCGAATGAACGCCTCTGGCTCGGCCACTTCGACTATTGGGTCGAAGACAGCGTCCTCCTCTTCCGCCACACGCTACCGCTGCTCGACCGCGTCGAACCGGAAGCTGGCGAAATCCGCGCCGTGATGGCAGCTGCCACCGACGCGGTGAACATGTTCGTTCCTGCTTTCAACTTTGTCATCTGGGCCGGCAAGACCCCAGAAGAGGCCATCGACGCAGCGATGTTCGAAACCGATGGCGAGGCCTGAGCCGGGCCTTACGCTTGTCGGCGGTGGTCGCATGGGCTCCGCGCTCGCAGGCGGCTGGATCAAATCCGGCTATGCTGGTCCGATCGCGATCCACGACCCGGCACCATCTGACCTGCTGAAGTCCTGGGACGACGCAGGCAAGATCAGCCTCAACCCTGATCCGGCACCGGCCAGCACCTTGATCGTGGCGGTAAAACCGCAGGTCTTTCCAAAGATCATAGACGACCTTCGCGCCTTTGTCGGGCCGGACACGCCGGTCCTGTCCATCATGGCGGGCATCACCCTGTCCTCATTGGCTGAGAAACTCGGTACGCCCCGCGTCGCGCGAGCCATGCCCAATACGCCCGGCCTTGTCGGCGAGGGTATGACCCTGCTGTGCATGCCGGAAGACGCAGCAGGCGATGACACAGCCTACCTGCAGGAATTGCTGACACCTCTCGGCGCGGTCGAAGGCCCGCTTGGCGAGGACCAGATTTCGGCCGCCACCGCCCTCTCCGGCTGTGGCCCGGCCTACGCGTTCTTGCTTGCCGAAGTCATGGCCGCTGCTGGTGTCGCCCATGGTCTCAATGAGGACCTTGCTCTCCGCCTTGCGCAGAAAACCGTGCAGGGTGCAGGCGCCCTGATGATGGACAGCGATGAGCCGCCATCCACCCTTCGCGAGAACGTCACCTCGCCCGGTGGTGTCACCAAGGCAGCGCTCGATGTCTTGATGCGCGACGGAGCCATGCCATCTCTGATGAAGGAGGCGGTCGCAGAAGCCATCCGGCGCGACCGCGAGCTTTCAGGAGACTGACACATGAGCGACGCGCGCAAGGACCTACTCAACAAGGGCGTTGAGGCCGCGCTCGAACTCGCAAAGACGATCGACTGGCGGGATCTGACGCTTAGCGCAATCGCAGAGCGTGCTGGCCTTTCGCTGAAGGATTTTCACGGCGTCGCTGACAAGGCGAAGATCTCCGACGCTGTCGAAGACTGGCTCGATGAAGCGATGAGTGAAGGCTCCACCAGCAAGGACGAGACACCGCGCACGCGGCTGTTCGACGTCATCATGATGCGTTTCGACAGGATGGAAGAGCACCGCGAAGCGATGCTTTCCCTGATCGAATGGCGCCAGACCCAACCTGCCCGCCTGTTGAACCTCATCGCCGCCCGCCATGCCAGCGCCAGTTGGGCGCTGTCCTGCTCTGGCCTTGATGGCTCAGGCGACTTTCCAAAACCCATCCGCACCACGGCGATCGCCTGGGCGCTGGCGCAGGCAGAGATTGCCTGGCGCAAGGAAGACAGCAGTGATCTCTCCCGCACCATGGCCAAGCTCGACGGTGAGCTTCGCAAGATGGAAAAGCGCGCAGGCTGGATCGCTGGCCGCTTCGGCAGGAAGTCACGTGACAAGGATGACGAAGACCTGCAGACGTCCGCGCCACACGAACCAACCACAGAACATCAGCCGAGCTAGGGCTTGGTGCGCAGAAGATACGAATTCTGCGGGCTACCTAAGCTCGTATAAGTCTGCGAGCCTTTGCATCTCGCCAATCAATTCGCGGACCCAGTCGGAATCTGGCCCCCAGCAATCGAGGAACACGTATTCAGATTGGGACGCGTATTCGACTAACGCCGTCGTGCCGTCACGGCCAAACGATTGGCAGTCTTTGTCTTTGGCATGCCGGAAACGACCTAAATCCAGCGTCGAGCGCAAACGTTGCAATTCGTCATCTTGCAAAACGCGCTGGTGGACTGATTTACGCTGATCACCGTAAAAGTAGGTCATCGACACAACCACCCCGGAAAGCGCAAGCCGATAGTTGCCTCCTTGAGGGTTGCCGAGGGAAGTCCAAACTCCCAGGCGCCAGATCTCAGTGTCTGCGTCGCTCGTCGTTCGCGAATAATCATAAAGACTGGGTTCGTCGTATCTTCGCCACCTTCCTCCGATAATCTCTACTCCAGCGGGATGGAGACCCTCAGGTATTTGATATCCCTCACTGTCGAGCCGTTCGAAGAACTTCTCCCAACTTTCGTTGGGCAAGGGTTGGGAGGCCTCTTCATCCGGACGCAAATCGGCCGGATCGAAATATTCGGCGTTCGTTTCAGGAGGCCCGTTCATGTGCTGGGCCATTGCCAAGCAGGGCACACTGGCGGCACACATCAAAGCACAGACTACTCGGAACATTGCTAGGCTCCTTACCTCACCGAGCATTGAGCACCTCTTTTCAGACTATCCACGATTGTAAGTTAAATGGCTACCATCCCCCACGTCCTCGCGCCCCGGCTTGCCGGCATGAACGGTATCAAGCACGGCTTTTTCGGTCGTCAGGGCGGCACGTCCGAAGGCATATATGACAGCCTGAACCTCGGCATTGGCTCTGATGACAAACCGAAAGCCGTGATGCGCAACAGACGTCTGGTTTCAGACCTGATCGGCACGCGCGAGGTCGATCACATGCTCTCCTGCTATCAGGTCCATTCTGACCGCGCGATCCTCGCCACGATGCCCTGGGGACCAGACCGCCCGCAGGCTGATGGCATGGTCACGAACCTTCCAGGCATCGCGCTCTGTATCCTGACCGCCGACTGCGTGCCCGTCCTCTTTGCTGACCGAAAAGCAAGCGTCATTGGCGCATGTCACGCGGGCTGGAAAGGGGCGCTTGCCGGCATCTGCGAAGCGACCATCGCCAAGATGGAAGAGACCGGCGCGAACCGCAAAGATATCTACGCCGCAGTCGGCCCCTGCATCGGCCAGAAAAGCTATGAGGTCGGCCCCGAATTTCGCGATGAAATCCTCAGCGGCGCCCCCTGGGCCGGAAACCTGTTCCACCCGGGCGAAGGCGACCGCTTCCACTTCAATATCGAGACCTTCGTGAAGAACCGCCTCGTAGAGGCGGGTCTCGCTTTTGTAGATGTGATCGGACACGACACGTGCGAGCTGGAAGACATGTACTTCTCCAATCGCCGCCGCAATCATTTCGGCGAACCTGACTATGGTCGTCAGGGCTCAGTGATTATGCTGGAGGGGTAGAGGAGCCCCGCCAACGGCCTCGCCCTCCGACAAGCTCAGACTGAAGCAGCTATTATTTGAGCTTAGCGACGAAGCCGGGCCAAAACCTGCACCCTTATTCTTGCGACTCTGCCTCTCGTGCGTCACAAGCACCCGAAACTGATCTCAAGGGAAGGCAGCCCCCGCGATGAAACTCATTACCTGTAATGCGAACCGTCCCCTGGCCGAGGCAATTGCCGACCATCTGGACTGCCCTCTCTCCAAGGCGGAGATCAAGAATTTCGCCGATGATGAGATCTTTGTCCGGATTAATGAAAATGTCCGCGGCGAAGACGTCTTCCTGATCCAGTCCACATCGAAGCCAGCCAATGACAACCTGATGGAACTGCTGATCGCCATCGACGCGCTGGCCCGCGCGTCAGCAGAGCGGATCACGGCCGTCATCCCCTATTTCGGCTATGCCCGTCAGGACCGCAAAACAGACGGCCGCACACCGATTTCGGCCAAGCTGGTCGCAAACCTGATCTCAACCGCAGGCGCCGACCGCGTGCTGACCATGGACCTTCATGCTGGTCAGATCCAAGGCTTCTTCGATGTGCCGACTGACAACCTCGTCGCCATGCCGGTCATCGAGAATGATATCCGCATGACCCATAATGGCGCTGACCTCATGGTCGTCTCGCCTGACGTTGGCGGTGTGGTGCGCGCACGGAACCTTGCGAACCGCCTTGGCTGCGACCTTGCCATTGTCGACAAGCGCCGCCCGGAAGCGGGCAAATCCGAAGTCATGAACATCATAGGTGACGTGACCGGCCGCCGCTGCATTCTGGTCGACGACATCTGCGACTCCGGCGGCACGCTTGTGAACGCGGCAGCTGCGCTGAAAGACTCCGGCGCTGTCGGCGTCAGCGCCTATGTCACGCATGGCGTGCTGTCGAACAATGCCGTCAAGCGGATCGAAGGCTCCGTCATGGACGAGATCGTGATCTGCGATACGATCCGCCCGACGGAGGAAGACTTCCAGTCCGACAGCCTGCGCGTCCTTTCCGTGGCCCCGCTCCTCGGCGAAGCGATCCGCCGCATCGCGAACAATGAGAGTGTCTCGAAACTCTTCGACTGATCTTTAATGTCGCACCGCCTGCCTTTGCAGGAACGCCAGTCTCTCCTTCGTGTTGGTTAGATAACTTATCTAGCAAGTAGGAAGGGCCAAGAAATGGCTGACAGTCAGAGACTGGGCGACATGCTCACGACTATTAATCCGGCGACGGGCGAAGAGCTCGAGCGCTATCCCCTCATGACCGACCGCGAATATGAAACCGCGATCGAACAATGCCATGAAGCATTCCTGAACTGGCGCCATGAAGCGCCGGAAAAGCGCGCCGAAATCATCAAGAAAATTGGCGAAGGCCTGAAGCCCAAAAAGTCCGAGCTCTCCAAGCTGATGACGGACGAGATGGGCAAACTCGTCAAACAGGGCGAGGCAGAGATCGACCTCTGCGTCGGCATCTGTGACTGGACCGCAAAGAACGGCCCGAAGGAATTGCAGAGCGAAGAACGCGAGCTGCCAAACGGCAACAAGGGCGTCATCGCCTATTCGCCAATCGGCGTCATCTACGGCATCCAGCCCTGGAATTTCCCGGCCTACCAGGTCATCCGCTACGCTATCGCCAACCTGATGGCCGGTAATGGCGTCCTCCTCAAGCACGCTGAATCGGTAACCGGCTCGGCGCTGATGCTGCAGGAAATATTCGAGGATGCTGGCCTGCCAACGAACCTCTTCTCGGTCCTCCGGATCAGCCACGACCAGTCAGACAAGGTCATTGAGAACAAGCTTGTGCGCGGTGTGACGCTGACGGGCAGCTCAGGCGCCGGCAAGATCGTCGCAAAGAAAGCTGGTGAGCAGCTGAAGAAAACCGTTCTCGAGCTAGGCTCGAATGACGCCTACATTGTGCTTGAAGACGCCGACATGGAACAGGCTGTCAAGCAGTGCGTCACTGGCCGCGTCTTCAACAATGGCGAGACATGTGTCGCCGCCAAGCGGTTCATTGTTGTCGACGCCGTCTATGACAAATTCCGTGACGCCTTCGTCGAGGCCATGAAGAATGTGAAGATGGGCGATCCGTCGAAGAATGAAGGCGACATCGGCCCGATGGCCCGCGAAGATCTTCGCGATGATCTCCATGAGCAGGTCGAGAAAAGCGTGAAGAACGGTGCGAAAATCCTCTGCGGCGGTGAGAAGCCTGACCAGAAGGGCTGGTGGTATCCTGCGACAGTCCTCGACAATGTCGAACCTGGCCAACCTGCCTATGATGATGAGCTGTTTGGCCCTGTCGCCTCGCTCATCCGTGCCAAGGATGCCGAAGATGCAATGCGCATCGCTAATGACAGCCGGTTTGGCCTCGGCGGCGGCATCTTCACCACGGATCGTGAGAAGGGCATCGAACTTGCCGAGAAGTATTTTGACACCGGCATGGTGTTCATCAATGGCTTCGGTCTTGCGCAGCCCAACATGCCCTTTGGCGGTGTGAAAGACTCCGGCTATGGCCGCGAGCACGGCGGCTTCGGCATGAAAGAGTTCGTGAATGCCAAAGCCATCAATGTGATGGGCTAGACGTCCGCCACGCCAACCCAAAAATAAAAGGCCCTGCCAGTCCGGCAGGGCCTATTTTTGTTTACGATGCTCACGGCTAGGGCTTGTAGAGAACGAGCCCGTCAACAGAAGCCGGGTCGAAGCTTTTCATCTCGACCGTCCCGTCCGCGTCAGTTACAGGCCGCCAGTATTCGATGTGAAGATGGGGCCCGGTTGCCCTGCCGCTCGCGCCCAGCAAGCCAACTCTCTCACCAGCGCCAACCGTATCGCCCGTCTCCAGCAGGCGCTCCGATAGCTGGCAATAGATGAGCTTTGAGCCATCTGCGTAGATCACCTCAATCATCTCGCCATAGCCGTCCTTATAGCCAGAGAACCCGACCTCTCCGTCGGCAGGCGAATAGATCGGCGTACCCATCGGCCCCTTGATATCGGTACCCTTATGCATGAGCGCCTCGCCGCTGACCGGGTGAGTGCGCAGGCCGTACTGGCTCGTTACCTTGGCGTTTGCTTCCATAAGCACCGGGTGGCTGTAGGTGATGCTGGAGGCAAGCCCGCTCCCCTGCCCTACGGCGAACGGGGCAGCCGCCAGAGCAAGCAATGCTGCAGCTGAAGCGAGGACGGGCCTCTGACGTTTCTGTTGGCTGTCGAGAATACGGGTCAGTCGCATGGGTAGGCTCCTTTTTGGGGGCAGTATGAAACTTGAAACGGGAAGGTTTCTGACCGGCGCGCTGGATCGGGCCGCGCGGGCCAGCGTCCGGGCATAGCCAATCGGGTCGCCGCTTCGCTCAGCTGCAATCTCATCGCAGACCGCCTCGCGCCAGAAGTCGAGCTCACGCCGCATCGTCCATGCAAAGGGCGAGAACCAGAAGATATCAGCGATGAGCCTTTCGAAGGGGCGCGTGATCAGGTCGCCGCGCTCTTGGTGGACACATTCATGGATGACAACGTGGCGCCGGTCCTCAGCCACCTTCAACGCCTCGGGAATATAAATGGCGGGATTGAAGAACCCTGCGATAAAAGGAGACCCGGCAGGAATGACGCGAAGAGGCGGCGTCTCTCCCGCATCAGTGTCGGGGCTAATCTCCATCATGGTCGACGAAGCTTTCAGTCGGTGCAGCCGCATATGACCGGCAAGCGAAAGACCGGCCCGCACACACCAGCCTGCGAGCAGCACGACAAGCAGCGCCATCTCGGCAGTGGCCCGGTCCGGCCCCGCTATGGCAAAGCGAAGTCCTGTGGACGCGGTCTCAACTGCCTCGGTGAGCGGATAGAAATAGGCGATCTCCGGCAGGCCTTCAGGAAACCGTTTCGGCAGAAAGGAAAGCACGCCGAGGATCACCCAGGGCGCAAGCGAGAGGCAGGCCGCGCCGCGCCAGACCAATTGCGCATACCGGGCGCCAGCATCTTGACCTGTCAGCAACCGGGCCAGGCCAGCGAGGCCACCTGTCCAGACCAGCGAAAGGGAGATGAACCAGACCGCACTCATGACTTGTCGCCTGCCTTGTCGTGGGCGCGCTCTTCGGCTGCATTTATGATGGCGTCGAGTTCGTCGAGCTCTTCGGCCGAGAGGTGAGGGCTATCAGCGAAAAGGGATGCAGGCAGAGGTCCTTTCAGGTCCAGCACCTGGCGCGCAAGCTGGCGCACCATTCCGCCAAGCGTTTCCACACGGTCCAGAACGGCTGCATAGAATGCGGCATTGTCGGGTGCTTCACCTTCGCGCTTTACCCAACCCTTGACCTCCATCCGATTGATCACGGTACGCGTTGTCGAAAGCTGCCAGCCTTGCTCGGGTCCAACCGCTTCATGGATTTCCCGCGCCGTCTGGCGGCCCTTCGCCCAGAGGCGCTTCAGGATGACAATTTCTGAGGAATTCGGTTTCGACATGGACAGGCCTTACGTTACATTTGTAGCGTCGTTACAACTGTAACGTGATGACGTCAACCCCTGTCAGCTAGCTGGTTGCGAAGGCAGGCCCGCTAGTGTATTGGCCCCAGCTTCAGAAAGGACGGCGCGAGGCCGTACCTGTCAGGCTGTCACTGACCGGCAACAGACCGGCGGCGGACTTCAGGACGAAAGGAAGCAAAAATGGCTGATACACTTAGTTTTAACGTCGAAATCCGTGAGCGCACGGGCAAGGGCGGCGCACGCGAAGCCCGCCGCAATGGCAAGGTGCCAGGCGTTCTTTATGGCGGCGGTGAAAACCCGGTCGCTGTGAACCTGAAGCTCAACGAAGTCATCAAGGGCATCAATTCCGGCCACTTCCTGACCTCGACCGCCAACCTCGTCCACGACGGCAAGAAGCAGCTGGTCATCCCGCAGGCGATCCAGCTCGACCCTGTCTCCGACATGCCGCTTCACGTCGACCTTTACCGCGTGAACGCCAGCCAGGTTATCTCCGTGGAAGTTCCGGTTCACTTCCTCAACGAAGAGGAATCACCTGGCCTGAAGCGCGGCGGCTCACTCAACGTGGTTCGGTTCGCCGTTGAACTGAACGTGCGCGCGGACAGCATTCCGGAAGCACTGGAAGCTGATCTCGCAGGCCTCGACGTCGGCGACAACGTCAAGATCTCCGACATCAAGCTGCCGGAAGGCGCTGAGCCAACCATTACCGACCGCGACTTCACCATCGCGACCATCGTCGGCAAGATGGCTGAAGTTGTCGAAGAAACCGATGAAGAAACCGAAGCCGGCGACGTCGAAGCCATCAACCAGTCCGATGAGGATGGTGAAGGCGACGCAGAAGGCGAAGGCGAAGAAGAATCCAAGGAATAGTCCGCAGACTCGTGGGCTGGCTTTCGAGCCAGCCCACTACTGCGGGCACCGGTCCGACGGAGCCTGTCATGCATATTCTTGCCGGACAGGGTAATCCGGGTGCCAAATATGCTGGCAACCGGCACAATATCGGCTTCATGGTGCTCGATAGGATCGCCGCCGATCACGGATTTAGTCCGTGGAAATCCCGTTTTCAGAGCGAAGCTGCCGAAGGCACGGTCCAGACCGCGTCAGGCCCGGTCAAGCTGCTGCTCCTGAAACCCCAGACATTCTACAATGAAAGCGGACGTGCTGCCGGCGAGGCGGCGCGCTTCTACAAGCTCGGCCCTGAGGACGTCACCGTCTTTCATGACGAGATCGATCTTGCTCCCGGCCGGGTTCGCGTCAAACGCGGCGGCGGCCATTCGGGCAATAATGGCGTGCGCTCCATGCTGGCCCACCTCTCCCCTGAAGTTCGCCGCATACGTCTCGGCGTCGGCCATCCCGGCGACAAGTCGCTGGTCATGCCCTATGTGCTGAATGATTTTGCCAAGGCCGAGAAAGACTGGCTCGAAGCCACGCTGGACGCGTGTTCGCGCGCGCTTCCCCTTCTCTTTGAAGACAATGAAGAGCGTTTCCAGTCCGAAGTCATGCGCCTCGCCCCTGCCCCGAAGCGCGACCCGAAACAGACGGACTAGTTGCCGCTGGCCTCGTCAGGCGCTTCTGACATGTCGGCGCCCGTGTCGTCTTCAGATGGCAACAGCGAACTGTGCACCAATGATCGCGGCACCTGCCCGGCTGGACAGCTCTCCACGA
>Ga0208965_1000943_pt1 | contig 13167 bp, 13 predicted proteins | sample AOAMet1_07_M0_10_2_FD_188230 | JGI IMG/M metagenome (GOLD analysis project Ga0208965, IMG submission 188230) | Ammonia-oxidizing marine microbial communities from Monterey Bay, California, USA - CAN11_07_M0_10 (SPAdes) | ecosystem: Environmental > Aquatic > Marine > Intertidal zone | place...
TTGGAATCCTTCGAATGATATGCGCGGCTTGCGCTGCGCGCTCGGCGGTGTGATCTATGCCCAATGATTGGCGTTGGATGGGTGCGCTCGGCATTCGGCTTGTTGGTGTCGGCAGTCGGTTTGTCAGTTTCGGGAAAGGCCACGCCTTCGCGCAGCCTTTCCCGAAACTGACTGACCCCATTTAGCGCCTGGAGATGGCGTGCTTTTAGTCCATTGTGTAGTGCCTGGCGTGGAGGCTCCAATTCAGTGCAGCTCCTCCGCGCACCTGTATGGGCTTCCCATCAACGTATCCTTGACTCTTCACGCCCCGGTATAGTCGCGACAGATCGCGCAGCACGTTCGTTGGCACTCCGCTTTCATTCACCCCGTCTGGCGAAAGCAGCATGCCTTCAATCTCATTCACTGCGCGGTAGGCAATGGTGTTGGGTCTATCCATATCCAATGCCGACTTGGTGCGCTCTTTCTCTGATACGCCACAGGTGAGGTAAATGAATTGCGCCGCCTGTCGCTGCGTTAACGTGTCATCGGTCACTCCCAGCTTGCGCATGAGCTTCAGGCATACGTCCAACACCTCTTGGCGGGCATACCGCTTCAGGCCGGTGTAAATGGTGTCTACGCTCGTCATACCTCTTCGCGATAGATTGAGAATACTGACTCGTCCAGGATCTGCACATCGAAATACTGATGCAACACAATCTGAACCTTGCCATCGACATCGAAGGAGATACTATTCACGAGGATGTCTAGCACCCCAAAGTCACACGCAAGCAATCCTTGCTCCCAATCGCCTGCGATCACACGCGCGGTGCCGTCAGTATGGTTCACCAGGTCTTGAGTGGCAAAGAATGGGCGACCGTTCACCACATCCACCACCTTATCCAGCGCATGCACGCCGTTGGTTTGAATGCCTTGCACGTCCTCCAATCCTTTCGGGCTGGATACATAGCGCATATTCCGCATATCGGCTCCTTGACTAAATGAGGCGCGCAGCATATCGTCGAGCATGTCTTGCGTCAATGGGCGTGCGGTCACGGTGGAGTCTTCAGCGGTGCTTGTAGCTTCTTCCACGTTGGTGGTGATGCCGTTGGTGCTGTGCGCCAGAAGGTCAAACGCTGTGCGGTCTATGATCCGCGAAATGTCGGCTTGTAGCTCCGCCACGATCGCATTGATTACCGTATCCCCGCCGCCTTGGATAAGCAGTTGGTGACTGACCTGCGTGTGCGCTGTGGCGCGTTGCGGTGCCATTGTGATCGTGCTGGTGGTGGCGGCGCTGGAATCGCTGTCCACGGCCTCGCCTTTGATCGCTACGCTTCCCGCGGTGAACTTGGGAATCTGCAGCGTTGCGCCGCTGCTGGCCACTCGGCGCATTCCCAGCTCCAGCAGAACGGCCAACCCCGTTCCCTCGTGTCCAAAGTACACACCTATATGACTATAAATCAGTGTGTTGTGCCTTGTCTAATTCACTCCCACTGTTAAATTTGCCCCTCCTTGGAGCCGTGCAATGAAAACTTGAAATGGGTAGAAAAGTCAATTTTATCGCGTTGACCGCATTGGTCATTGTGGCCTTTATCATCGGCACCACTGCCAGTCCAGGATTGACATGGGCAGAGGCCCCCGAGACCCGACCTGGTGACGTCGCATGGATGGTGGTTGCCAGTGCATTTGTGCTCTTGATGACCCCTGGGCTTGCCTTTTTCTATGGCGGCATGGTGGATCGGAAAAACGTGATCTCGACCATGCTGCAAAGCTTTGTGGCCCTCGGCGTCATCAGCATCCTGTGGGTCGTGGTTGGCTTTAGCCTGTGCTTCGGCGACAGCATTGGAGGCATCATCGGCAACCCGACCACCTTCTTAAACTTCAAGGGTGTTGGCGCGGCACCACATCCACAAATAGGGAGCAGCATCCCCTTTCTTCTGTTTGCCTTGTTTCAATTGAAATTTGCCATCATTACCCCCGCCCTCATCACCGGCAGCATGGCCGGCCGGATTCGGTTTCGCAGCTACATCCTGTTTATGGTGTTGTTCTCCCTCTTGATTTATGCGCCGCTCGCGCACATGACGTGGCACCCCAATGGGCTGCTGATGAAACTGGGTGTGCTGGACTTCGCTGGAGGAACTGTGGTGCACATGTCCGCTGGCTTTGCTGCTCTGGCAGGCGCTGTTTTTCTGGGTCCGCGCAAGAACGCAAGGCTTGAACACGCCAACATCCCTTTCATCATTCTCGGCACGGGTCTGCTGTGGTTTGGGTGGTTTGGTTTCAATGCCGGTTCAGCCCTTGGGGCAAATGAAGATGCTGTGTTGGCCTTTGCCAACACCCACTTCGCCTCTGCTGCGGGTATGATCACTTGGATTTTCTTCGAACGGTTTCAAGGCCGAAAAATGAATGCTGTGGGCGCCTGTATTGGCGCCATTGTAGGTCTTGTAGCCATCACCCCCGCTGCTGGATTTGTGACCATACACGAGAGCATCCTCATTGGATTCATTGCTGCACTGGTATCAAACTGGGCCATATCTCGCCAGAAGAAGAGCGGATTGGACGACACCCTCGATGTATTCCCTTCGCACGGTGTAGGGGGCATGGTGGGCATGGTGTTGACCGGTGTCTTTGCTTCGGAGGTGGGACTGACTTCAGGAGCGTACTCCACCTTCATGTGGCACATCATCGCCTTGTTTGGCGTGGCAGGGTTCACCTTCGGAGGCAGCTACCTCATCTTCTCCCTGGTGGACTTGATCATCCCCGTTCGTGTGAGCGGATGGCAAGAGACCTTGGGCCTGGACGAAAGCCAACATGGAGAGCAGCTGGACTGACCTCGTGGAGGGGTAGATTCAATATGGCGGTCAACTTCTCCTCTTTTGCTGCGGATGCAAGCCCGGGGTAGCTATCTTTGCAAAACACGGCGCAGGCGTATTCCCATTGTGGTTGAATCATGAAACGGCGCCAAACCCACTTCCTTTGACAGATTTCAATTCGCTCGGACTGAGCGAACCCATCATGCAGGCCCTCGTTCCACTAGGCTACGAGACCCCTACCCCCATTCAAGCTCAAGCCATCCCTTACGTTCTCGACGGACGTGATGTCTTGGGCGTGGCCCAAACAGGAACCGGTAAGACGGCAGCGTTCTCGTTGCCCATGCTGCACAGGCTCAACAAAGAACCCCAAAGAGACGGGCGCCGACCGATCCGTGGACTGGTCTTGAGTCCGACCCGCGAGTTGTCGGCTCAGATTGGAGAAAGCATCCGCGACTACACCCCGAATTTGCCCATCAACCACACCGTCATATTTGGTGGTGTGAAGCAAGGCAAACAGGTCGCAGCCCTCAAGCGCGGCGTGGACATTGTGGTGGCCACACCAGGCCGATTGCTCGACTTGATTGACCAAGGCCACATCAACCTGCGACACCTGGAGTATTTCGTGCTCGACGAGGCCGACACCATGCTCGACATGGGCTTCATCCACGACATCCGCAAGGTGATCAAGCTGCTGCCACCACGCAGACAGTCCTTGTTCTTCTCTGCTACGATGCCCCAGAACATCCAAGAGCTGGCGGACACCATCTTGATCGATCCTGTGACGGTAGAGGTTGAGCGGCGCAGTTCTGCCGCAGAGACAGTGGACCAGCGCGTCTACTTCGTGCGCCAAGGCGAGAAAAAGCACCTGCTTGTCGACGTCCTCAAGGCCCCGGAGGTTTCCAGTGCATTGGTGTTTACCCGCACAAAGTATGGCGCCGACAAACTGGTGAAGCACTTGCGCAAAGAAGGGGTGAGGGCCGAAGCCATTCACGGCAACAAATCCCAGCCGCAGCGCGAAAAAGCCATGAAGGCCTTTAAGCGGGGCGACCTGGGTGTCTTGGTGGCGACCGACATTGCCGCGCGCGGCATTGATGTGGACGAGCTCAGCCATGTGGTCAACTTTGAAATCCCCAACATCCCAGAAACCTATGTACACCGCATCGGACGGACGGGCCGTGCTGGAGCCAACGGAGTCGCCATTTCATTTTGCAATGAAGACGACGAGCGCACCTTCCTGCGTGACATTCAGCGTTTGATTCGCCGAGAGGTTCCGCTCTTCACGGAGCATGACTACCACTTGGCCATGCCGCCCATCCCGTTGGATTCTGGCAAGCCCAGCAACAGCGGTGGCAGCGGAAAAAGTGGCGGTGGAGGCCGCGGTAAAGGCGGAAAACGCGGCGGACCGTCTCGCGGCAGACATGGCGGAGGTGGTCAAGGCGGCGGACAAGGCGGCCCACGGTCTGGTTCTGGCGGAGGCGCTGGATCGGGTCAGCGGCGCAACAAGCGCAGGCGTCCGGGTGGCGGCGGTGACCGGCCCCAAGGGGGAGGTCAAAGACAACGCCAAGACTGAGTTTAGGCCTCAGCCGATCGCGTCCAACCGCGGTTTAAATTGACCCTGTGAAAGCCCTCCTCAGCGCAACCTATGGCCACATCCTGAGCGGCGAACTCTTGGAAGAGATCACCGCTGCGGGGAAGTACAAAGCGGTTCCAAAGGGGGAGGTGGTATTGGACATAGGCGCCCCCATTCCTGGACTCCCCATGCTGTTGGAAGGGGCCGTGAAAATCCTCAGGGTGGACCAAGACGGAGACGAGTTGCTCCTGTATTTCCTAGAAGCCGGGGACAGTTGTGCGATGACGCTGGGCAGTTTTTTGGGGTCAACCAAGAGCGCGATCCGTGCCGTCACTGAACAAGACAGCAAAATGGTGATCGTCCCTTTGGAAAAGGTCCATCAATGGATGGGCGAACACACCGCATTCAGGCAGTTGGTGATTGAGAGCTTCAACACACGCCTCCAAGAAATGGCCGAAGCTTTGGACAGCTTGGCGTTCTTGGACATGCACGGCAGAATGAAGAAATACCTGAACGACAGGGTCAAGGTCAATGGCTCCACGAGTTTGGACACCACCCACGCCGAGATTGCTGCGGACCTCCATACATCTCGGGTGGTCGTCTCCCGCATCCTCAAGCAATTGGAGCGCGAGGGTGTGGTAGAATTGTGTCGAAACCGCATCGAACTCCTCAATTTTTGACCCCGAGCAAAGGGCGCTGGGCAACCTAAGTCACGTTGAACCTATAGAGAGACCGCTACCTTGCCCTTGCAATGCAACGCTTTATTCCATCTCTAGGCTGGCTGAAGTCGTACAAACGAAGTGACTTTTTGGGGGACCTCCCAGCAGGTCTGACCGTAGGGGTCATGCTGATTCCGCAGGGGATGGCCTATGCGTTGATTGCAGGTTTACCTGTGGTCTACGGCCTTTATGCCGCGCTGGTGCCTCAAGTGGTTTACGCATTCCTAGGCAGTTCACGACAGCTCGCCGTAGGCCCTGTCGCTATGGACTCCCTCCTTGTGGCTTCGGGGCTGACTGGGCTTGCTGTAGCTGGCTCGGACAGATACATAGAGCTGGCGCTGCTGCTGGCCTTGATGATGGGGGGCATGCAACTGCTGCTGGGCATGCTGCGCATGGGCTTTCTGGCGCGGTTTCTTTCGCGGCCGGTCATCAGCGGTTTCACCAGTGCTGCCGCTTTGATCATCGCGCTCAATCAGCTTCCAAGCTTGCTTGGCATAGAAATGGGCCGCAGCGCCCACCTCCATGAATTGGCGCTCGAGGCGGCGCGCGCTCTAGGCAGCAGCCACTTCCCTACCCTCCTGCTCTCCGCTTCTGCCGTTCTGGTTTTGTTTGTTTTGCGTAAATGGGCACCTCGGGTTCCAGGTGCACTGGTCGTGGTCGCTGCCGGCATCGGCTTTGTGACCTTGGTCGGAGCCGAAACGTATGGCATCCGTACCATCGGCGCCATTCCTTCGGGATTGCCCCATTTCAGCATGCCGGGGCTCCATTGGGACGACATTCGAACGCTAGCGCCTGTGGCTGCTACCATCGCACTGATTGCTTTCATGGAAGCTTTCAGCCTGGCCCAAGCCGTCTCCCAGCGGCGGGGGGATCACACCATTGACGCGAACCAGGAACTTCGCGCCTTAGGACTGGCCAACTTCTTTGGCTCCATGTTTGGCGCATACCCCACTACAGGCGGCTTCTCACGGACTGCCGTCAACGAGCGGGCGGGCGCCATGACCGGTGTCAGCGCCTTGATCTCAGCTGCTGTTGTCGGCTTGACCTTGGCGTTCCTAACTCCGGTGTTTCGCCACCTGCCGCAGGCCGTGCTGGGCGCGATCATCGTGGTGGCGGTTGCCGGGTTGTTCGACGTGAAGTATGCACGCGACCTGTGGAGAAGCCACCGCGAAGAAGCCCTTTTGCTCTTGGCCACTTTTGGGCTGACCGCGGTGGGCGGCATGGTGCTCGGCATTGCCGCAGGCGTGGTTTTGAGCTTGGTGCTCACGCTGTACAGAAGCACCCGGCCACATGCCGCCGAATTGGGCGCCATCGCCGGCATTTATCGCAACGTAGAACGCTTTCCCAAAGCGGCATTGGTTCCGGGGTGGTTGATTGTGCGCTATGACGGGCCCCTTCATTACGCAAGCCAGGCGCATTTCCAAGAGTTCCTGAAGAACAGACTCGCGGCCCGAGGTTCTGCCCAGCCTGTTCACACCATCTTGCTTCATGCGGAATCCATTCCCTACATCGACGCCTCTGCATGTGCCATGCTGTCCAGCCTTCTGGACGAATGGCAACACAACAGCATCACGTTCAAGCTCGCAGGAACCATTGGCCCCGCGCGCGATGCCCTGCACCGATGCGGCCTGATGGAACGGATTGGCACGGCCCATTTCCACACCAATGTCGAGGACGCCTTGCACGAACAAGAAGACAGCCAACAGCAGAAAATCGCCACCCAAACGGCCCTGTCTGAAGGCTAATCACCTCATCTTTATTCCCGAAATTCGCACCACATGAAAGTCGAACAGATTTACACCGGATGTCTCGCCCAAGGCGCCTACTACATCGAGTGCTGTGACGAGGCCGTTGTCATCGATCCTCTCCGGGAAGTCCAGCCTTACTTGGACCGCGCAGAAGCCAACGGGAAAAGCATCAAGTACATTTTTGAGACCCACTTTCACGCGGACTTTGTGAGCGGTCATGTCACGCTTTCAGAAAAGACCGGGGCACCGATCGTCTTCGGCCCCAATGCGGCGCCCAAGTTTGACGCCATTTCTGCCACCCACGGACAGGTTTTCAAGGTGGGCAAGGTGACCATTGAGGTGATCCACACCCCAGGCCATACCATGGAGTCCACCACCTACCTTCTCAGGGATAAGGAAGGCAAGCCCCACGCCATCTTTACCGGAGACACCCTCTTTTTGGGAGATGTGGGCCGTCCTGACCTCGCTCAGAAAGGAGCGGACATGACGCAAGAAGACCTCGCGGGCATCCTCTTCGACAGCCTCCGCGAGCGCATCATGACCTTGCCCGATGATGTTACGGTATACCCCGGTCATGGCGCAGGATCGGCTTGCGGCAAGAACATGAGCTCCGAAACAGTGGGCACGCTCGGCGATCAGAAGGCCAACAACTATGCTTTGCGCGCGGACATGACCAAGGAGGAGTTCGTCCATGAAGTCACCGACGGCCTCATGCCTCCCCCCGCCTACTTCCCTTTGAACGTCAAGCTCAACAAAGAAGGGTACGCCCCCATCGATGAAGTGCTGTCCAGAGGTGGCCGCGCACTCTCCCCGAACGCATTCGAAGCGGCAGCCAATGAAACCGGAGCTGTGGTGCTTGATGTGCGCAGCAAGGAAGACTTTGCAGCGGCGCATGTTCCGCGCAGCACCTTCATCGGGCTCGACGGCAACTTCGCCCCGTGGGTGGGCGCCATGATTGTGGATGTAGAGCAACCCATCCTGCTCGTCTGCCCCGAAGGAAAGGCCGAAGAAGCCATCACAAGGCTCTCCCGCGTTGGATTTGACAAAGTCCTCGGGTACCTGGAAGGCGGAGTTGAGGCGTGGCAGTCGTCAGGGAAAGACACCGACCACGTCAGCGCTGTGGAGGCGTCTGAATTTGCGCGCCGCCGCAACGCTGAAGAACTTCACGTCATCGACGTCCGAAAGCCCGGCGAACACCTGTCAGAGCGGGTGCTGGATGCTGAATCTATGCCCCTCGCTGCCCTGAACCAACACCTGGCCTCCGTCCCCAAGGACGAACCGTTCTACGTGCACTGTCTTTCCGGTTACCGTTCCTTGATCGCGCTGAGCATCCTCAAGTCAAGGGGCTACCACAACGGCGTCAACGTTGAAGGTGGATTTGAGGCCATCAAGGTGACCGATGCACCTTTAAGCGATTACGTGTGTCCTTCTACCCTTTAAGGTTGGCCCATTGGGTTGAAAAGAGTAATTTCGCCCTCCCTTCGGCTGAAGAAGTTCGGCCGACCACACCCAGGTGGCGAAATTGGTAGACGCGCAGTCTTCAGGTGGCTGTGCCTTCGGGCGTGCGGGTTCGAGTCCCGCTCTGGGTACTAAAGAGTCATCAGCAATGGTGGCTCTTTTTTGTGCCACCCGATGGTGAACAACGGGCTTGTTTCCAGAACCCTCCTGAATCTACAGCTCTTTGAAACGCATTCTCTCTCGCCCTAGCTTGGCGTTTGACTCTGGAGATTCACCCTTCAGCATGCGGGACTTCAGCGGCTGAAGCTTTTCTTTGTAGCCTACGTCATTGACACCTGCCATGAAAATCCTGTCCATCCCGCAGCCCCTGCTGTTCTGCCTGTTCATCTCGATGGCCTCGGGGCTTCACGCGCAAACCACGGCCATACCTGACCCTGCATTTGAACAGGCCCTCATTGACTTGGGGTTTGATTCAGGCGAACCCGATGGCATGGCCCAGAACCTGTTTCTGGAAAGCATCATTCTCCTGGACATCCCGGACCTTGGCATCGAAGACTTGACCGGAATAGAAGCGTGCACCAGCCTCGAGCGGCTCTATTGCCAGGACAACAACCTCTCCTCCATTGACCTCAGCAACAATCCTTACTTGTGGCGCCTTTACATCAGCGACAACCAACTGGACAGTTTGGACCTCTCCAATCATTCCTATTTGGAATATGTGTCCAGCAGCTCAAACAACCTGTCCTATCTCAACCTAGAAAACTGCCCCGCCCTGCGGGTCCTTTTTAGCCGATACAACCCCTTGGGAGCCCTGGATGTCAGCGGGCATCCCAACCTCGAATTGTTGGTCTGCAACGCCAATGCACTGAGTGTTTTGAACGTCGATGCCAATCCCGCCCTTGAAGGACTGCACTGCGGCGACAACCAGCTGACTTCCCTGGTGCTCGACAACCACCCCCACCTTGAATTTCTGAGTTGCTCCAACAATCAACTGACCTCGCTCAGCCTTCATTCCTCACCATTGATCGAGGAGTTGGAATGCGCCAACAACCAGCTCTCCTGCTTGAACTTGAACCCCGGCTCCGCCTTGTACCTGGAAACCGACGACGACAAATTCATGGCGCAAGGCAATCCGGACTTGTTCTGCGTGTCGATTTTCAACCCCGAAACGGCCGAGCAGTACCTCTCGCCATTCTTCGACAACGCGGTGACATTTACCACCGATTGTGGCGACGGTTGCAGCGTCACCTCTATGGGCTCCATCTCAAATACGCCGGCTCCGAATGTGATCGGCACCTATGACCTGTTGGGCCGTCCCTGCGCCATGCGCTCATCCTCGTTGCTGATCCAACGGCTCGACAATGGGCAGGTGCGCAAAATGTGTGCAGCCGAGTGATGTGAAGGGCGGGGGGTTATCAGAAAGCGCTGACGAACCCCTGCTGAGGGCAGCACGTAGAAGGAGACATGCACATGAAACACTTCCTTCCCGTTTTGGGCGTTCTGGGCCTCTTCTCCTGCTCACCGGAAACCTACATCGACCCCATCGGTCCCATTGCTACTGACCCCGCCGCGCCGCCTTCTCTGACGGCCCCCGACTCTCAGGAAGTGGCGCAACACCTGGTCGTGCTCAGGCTCGACGTGCCCCACTCATGGACAGGTTGTCACGGTGAAGGCGTTATGACATTTCATGCAGAAGGTGAGATGACGTGGGAACTCGACGGACAAACCTTTGGATCTCCGTACTTGCTCGACGAAGAGGACCAACTCTATCCAGGCTGTGCGGAAGGTTGCGCAGACATGCTGCCGTACCGCTATGACCCGGACCTCCGCCAGTGGCGGCAGTTTGACGGATACTGTTGGTACAACTTGACGCCTTTGAATTGATCAAATTGCGCCTGGGCGTTCAGGTATAGATCACCCCTGCAGCCACCGTCAGGCGGGTTCCAGGGTCCACGAGAATGAAGGATCCCGTGGCACGGTTGCGGCGGTAATCGTCCACCAAAATGGGGGCAGCGGTGCGGATCTTGACCCGGGCGATGTCATTCATCCCAATCTCTAAATCATCCTCCATCCGGTGGAGCGTGTTGATATCGAGCTTGTACACCACCTCTTTGACGACGGCCTTGACCTCTCGAGAAGTGTGGTGCAATTCGAATCGGGCACCCGGGCGCATGGGCTGATCACCAAGCCAGCAAATGCGGGCATCGAGGTCTTGGATGGAATCTGGCTGATTGTTCTCCCGCACCAGCATGTCCCCTCTGGAGAGGTCGATGTTGTCGGCCAGGGTCATGACCACGCTCTGCGGAGGAAAGGCCATGTCGACGTTGGTCTCCCCGATGGCAATGGAAGTCACCTTGCTTCCGAGTCCACTGGGCAAGGCCACCACCTCATCGCCCACTTTGAACACCCCGCCGGAGACGCGGCCCGCATATCCACGGAAGTCCCGGTGCGCATCGGTTTGCGGACGGATGACGTATTGAACAGGGAACCTACAATCTTGCAAATTGCGGTCTGCTGCGACATGGACGTGCTCGAGGTGCTGCAACAACGTGGGGCCATCGTACCATGAAGTGTTGTCAGAGCGGTCGACCACATTGTCGCCTTGCAATGCACTGATGGGGATGAACCGAATGTCCGGAATGTCCAGCCGGCTGGAGAAGCTCTGGAAGGCGGCCACAATCTCATCGTACCGTCCCTCATCCCAATCGACGAGGTCCATTTTGTTCACGCACACCACCATGTGCTTGATGCCCAAGAGGTGCGTGATGAAGCTGTGCCGGTGGGTCTGCTCCAGCAGACCTGCCCGCGCATCGATGAGGATGATGGCCAAGTCCGCTGTGGAAGCGCCCGTGACCATGTTCCGGGTATACTGAATGTGACCCGGCGCATCCGCAATGATGAACTTGCGCTTCGGCGTGGCGAAGTAGCGGTAGGCCACGTCGATGGTGATGCCCTGCTCCCGCTCGGCCCGAAGGCCATCGGTGAGAAGGGAGAGGTCTGCGCCATCCGTGCCGCGCTGGTTGGAGGCCTGCTCGATGGATTCGAGTTGGTCTTCGAAGATGGTTTTGCTGTCGTACAGCAAGCGTCCAATCAACGTGCTCTTGCCGTCGTCTACGCTGCCTGCCGTAATGAACCTAAGGAGTCCCTGTGCCATGATTTCTTGCTGCTCTTTTCCTTGATTCCGATGCTCAGAAGTACCCTTCTTTCTTGCGGTCTTCCATCGCGCTCTGGCTGCGCTTGTCGTCCATGCGACCTCCGCGTTCTGTCTTGCGCGCTGCGGCCACCTCCGAAATGATTTTCTCGAGGTTATCGGCATCGCTTTCCACCGCGCCCGTAATGGTCAAATCTCCGAGGGTGCGGAAACGAACCTGCATGGTCTCCGGCTTTTCGTCGGGGCGCAAATTCAAATATTCGCTGTTGGCCAAAATCTGGCCGTCGCGGCGAATCACCTCTCGCTGGTGGGCAAAATAGAGGCTCGGGATGGCGATGTTTTCGCGCAAGATGTAGTTCCAAATGTCCAACTCCGTCCAGTTGTTGAGTGGGAATACACGGAAGTGCTCACCCGGCTGGTGCTTGCCGTTGTACAAGTCCCAGAGTTCTGGTCTCTGGTTCTTGGGATCCCATTGGCTGAAGTCGTCGCGGTGACTAAAAAAGCGCTCCTTGGCACGGGCCTTCTCCTCGTCCCGTCGCGCTCCGCCGCAACAAGCGTCGAACCTGTGGGCCTCGATTGTAGAAATGAGGGTGGGCGTCTGGATCTTGTTGCGTGACGCATTGAACCCCGTCTCCTCGGCCACTTCACCCCGGTCAATCAAATCTTGTACGCTGCCCACAATGAGCTGAACGCCCAAGCTTTCGACCAAGTCGTCACGGAACTGGATGGTCTCAGGGAAATTGTGACCTGTATCAATGTGAACCAACGGCATGGGAATGCGCGCAGGTGCAAAGGCCTTGCGGGCCAGATGCGTCACACAGATGCTGTCCTTGCCCCCACTAAACAGGATGGCCGGACGGTCAAACTGTGCGGCCACTTCCCGCAAAACATACATCCCCTCTGCTTCCAGCTCATCGAGGTGACTCAGGTTGTAATCACTGCTCATCTTGTTCTTTTCTTCCAATTGTCCCCAAGCGGAACCATGCCCGCTCGTGGAAATAGTACAGGACCATTTTCAAAATGCTCTCCATGACCATAATGCCACTGGCCGCCTTGACATCACCAAAGACCACATAGACGAACATGAACGTCGTCGCCGAAGCGATGACCCTCCATGTCAGGGTTTTGGCGATGTGCCGTTTGCGGGAAAGTTTTTCATCCATGGTCAGCCCAATCCTGCGAATTCACGAACGGCCGCCACCCCTTCTTCAACAGATATGTTCGTGGTATCCAGATCCAAATAATCTGCCTCTGGCGCACCGTACTCGTCAGAATGGAAGTGTTCCCTTCCCCGAGCCTCAGTGGTGTGCACATAGACTTCTTTGACATGGGCCCGGGCCTTGAACTCCTCGCGCAGCCAGCGAAATGGCGCCACGACAGCCACGATGGAAATGCGGCCTTGCCGGTTGAGGTAAAGCGCAATGTCCTGTGCCCTGCGGATGTTCGCTTCCCGACCGGCTTGGCTGTAATCGGCATTGGCCGTCAATGCTCTGAGGTCGTCTCCGTCCACCATGAAAACATCGTGGCCCGCCGACTTCAAGTCTCCCATCAGCGCCCGACCCACGGTCGACTTGCCTGCTCCAGGTTGCCCTGTGATCCAGATGATGGGATGCCCTTCAGTCATGTCGTAAAGATAAAACCGCTTTCACGAGCGGCATGACCGCTGGTAGACGTGATTTTTTTTCTGTGCGCAAAAAAAATGTTCACCCTCAATGTACTGTAAGACAATGAT
>Ga0208965_1000947_pt1 | contig 13157 bp, 12 predicted proteins | sample AOAMet1_07_M0_10_2_FD_188230 | JGI IMG/M metagenome (GOLD analysis project Ga0208965, IMG submission 188230) | Ammonia-oxidizing marine microbial communities from Monterey Bay, California, USA - CAN11_07_M0_10 (SPAdes) | ecosystem: Environmental > Aquatic > Marine > Intertidal zone | place...
GGCGGGGTATCATGCTTGTCCGACCTCTCATCGACCATCGGCGTGAGGACCTTGCGGCTGATCTGCGGGGGCGGGGGCAGAGCTGGATCAATGATCCGAGCAATGATGGTGACTATTATGAGCGCGGGCGTATCCGGCAACTGGCGAATGCCTTGGATCTGGCGCGGCTGGAGCGCGTCTGCTTCGACGCAATGCGTCTTCGGGCAGCCGAGGACTTTCAGATTTCGCGTCTTCTCACGGACAGAGTGCGCGTCGACCAAAGTGGCCTGATTGAAGCTAACGTTCAGCACATCGAGGCCGTGCCAGCTGTGCGCGCCCGGTTTCTGGACATATTGCTGCAGGTTGCTGCAGGCACCAGCCAGGGCGCGGCGGCGCCATCGGTTGCTGCGTTGGCCGAGACCGTTTTCTCTGATGGGCCAGCGAGCCGGATGACGCTGGGCGGTGCGTGGGTCCAGAGGCGCGGGGGCAGCCTGCTGATGGGCAGGGACCCTGGTGAAGCACGAAAAGGCTGGACAGGTGGTGTCTGGGACGGGCGCTATGTGCGCGGAGGGGCTTTTGAAAACACCCCAGTCCTTCAGACGTCGGACTTGCCGTTTCTTGTGCGTGGCAGTGCGCCTGATGAGGCCGCTCGGGAAATCATCTCAGACCGGCTGGTGCACCGGAGCCAGGCGCTCATGCTCAGTGCCCGCTTCAGCGCAGCGATGACGATAGATCGCTGAAATAAATGCCCGCTACCAGACACCCCGGCTGAGCCCGCTCCAGAGATAGCCGCCAAGGGTTGGCGCGAAATACTGTTTCGAAGGCAGGTCGAGCTTTTGAGGACGAAGCGTTCCGTTCAGCGCGTCTTCCATGGCCCGCACAACGATATCGCGGCTGCCAGCGGCAAGGCGCCAGAGATAGGTGTGGAAGTTGTCGTCAGCTTCTGCCTTGAGGCGCGACTGGTAGAGAATGTCGCCTGTATCAACCCCCTGATCGACGAGGTGCACCGTGGCGCCGAAATGTTCTGGCTCACCATTCGCGAGTGCGAAATAGCCGCCGAACATGCCCCGGTATGCCGGGTTGATGCCAGAATGATAGTTGATGAAAGGCGCATTGACGCTGGCGAGCGTCTTCTTCGAGATCATACGCGTTGATACGACGAAGACAGCTTCTGGGCTCAATGATTTCAGCGTGGCGCGGCACTGGTCGGAATTGACCGATGGGACGTCGATAAGGGTGGTGTCTGTACGCGGCTCAGGTTCCAGTTTTTCGCGGGCGATCAGTCTCGCGATCGTATCCTGACTGCCGTTTCTGGTGAGCTTGATCGGTATGCGTGCGGCCTGCATGCTTGCGACGGTCAGCAGACCAAGCAGCTTTCGGCGGCGGCGCCACAGAGTGGCCTGTGACTCGCCCTCCTCGCGGATGACCGGAAAGTCTCCGAAACGCTCTCTCAGCGTGTTAATCATGATCCAGGCATGCGGGCCGCCTGCGGTGAGTGCAACGATCTTCGGTGCTGTAGCCATGTCAGCCTCTCTCCCTGAATAGGACAGTCTGACAGGAGGATTGCAAGTATCAGGCTAGTTTCCGCTAGGCCAGCTAGCCTAAGGAGCGAACCGCGTCGGCGACTTCGTTGACTGCAGACTCCATGGCGGCGGCATCTTCGGCCTCGGCCATGACCCTGATCAGCGGCTCCGTCCCGGACTTGCGGATGACGAGCCGGCCCGTGCTGCCAAGCCGTTCTTCAACGGCGCTTATGACCTGTTTGACGCTGTCCTGCTCCAGCGGTGCTTCGCTTTGATAGCGGACATTCACCAGCTTTTGCGGTACCGGCTCAAAGACCCTCGATATCTCAGATAATGGCTTTCCGGTCTCCACCATGACAGCAAGTGCCTGAAGCGCCGCGATCATGCCATCTCCCGTGGTGACGTGGTCGGAGACGACAATGTGGCCGGACTGTTCCCCGCCAAGGTTGAAGCCACCCTCGCGCATACGCTCAACGACATATCGGTCGCCTACCTTGGTACGCTCAAGATTGAGACCCTTGGATTTGAGATAGTTTTCCAGGCCGAGATTGGACATGACGGTGGTGACGACGCCGTTGCGGGCGAGCAGGCCGCGTTTTTGCCAGTCGCCGGCGATCAGGCCGATCAGCTGGTCGCCATCAATCTCATTTCCCTTTTCGTCGATGAGGATGCAGCGGTCCGCATCGCCATCGAGGGCGATACCGATGTCGGCGCGATACTTTATGACTGCTTCGCGGAGGGCGAGGGTATGAGTGCTGCCGACTTCCTGGTTGATATTAAAGCCGTCCGGGTTGACGCCGATCGGGAAAACTTCTGCACCCAGTTCGTAAAGGGCGGTCGGGGCGACCTTGTAGGCGGCCCCATTGGCGCAATCGACGCAGACGCGCAGGCCTGACAGCCGCACACCGCGCGGGAAGGTAGCCTTCACGATCTCGATATAGCGCGCCTGCGCGTCGTCGACGCGGCGGGTGCGGCCAAGGGCAGAGGGCGCGGCAAGCTTGTCATCAAGCGCACGGTCCATCCGGCTTTCGATTTCCAGCTCGATGTCGTCCGACAGTTTGTAGCCGTCCGGTCCGAAAAGTTTGAGGCCATTATCTTCAAAGGCGTTGTGGCTGGCAGATATCATCACGCCGAGGTCTGCGCGAAGTGAACGGGTCATCATCGCGACGCCGGGTGTTGGCAGCGGGCCGAACAGGGTCACGTCCATGCCAACCGATGTGAATCCGGCAACGAGGGCAGGCTCAATCATATAACCGGAGAGGCGGGTATCCTTGCCAATCACGACCGAATGGCGCCGTGTGCCGCCTCGGCGGAAATATTTGCCGGCGGCCATACCGAGGCGCATTGCGATTTCGGGCGTCATGGGCGGCGTGTTCGCTGTGCCGCGAATACCGTCAGTGCCAAAATATTTGCGCGTCATAGCCCACCTTCCGTGTCCTGAACCCGATTGGCATACATTCACCGCTCATGCCAACTCCAAGAAAGTCCCTATAAGACCGGGTTGCAACAATAGCTTTAACCCTAGCGGGTAATCGCCTTATGAAGCAGAATAATTGCGATGCTGTCCCAGCGAGGCCGCTGACATAAATCGACACGCTTTTTGCAATGACCTGCGGCCTTCAGGTTTCCTAGAGGAAGGCTAAGCACTCAAGGAGGCGACACACATATGTGCGGCATAATCGGCATCCTCGGCAACGAACCGGCAGCACCACGACTCGTCGATGCGTTGAAGCGACTTGAGTATCGCGGCTATGACAGCGCAGGCATCGCGACGATCGATGCCAGCGGGAAGATGGACAGGCGCCGTGCCCCGGGCAAGCTGGTCAATCTGGACGAAGCGATTGCCGCTGATCCGCTGGAAGGTAATCAGGGCATTGGTCATACGCGATGGGCAACACATGGCTCGCCGACTGTTGGAAACGCGCACCCTCACGTCTCCGGTCCTGTCGCCGTTGTGCATAATGGCATCATCGAGAATTTCCGCGAGCTGCGCCAGGAACTGGAAGCCGAAGGCAATCAGTTCGAGACCGAGACCGATACTGAAACGATCGCACACCTCATTGCGTCCAACCTCAAGAAGGGCATGGGCGAAATTGAAGCCGTAAAGGCCGGTGTGGCGCGCCTGCATGGGGCGTTTGCGCTTGCGCTTCTGTTCGACGGGCGTTCAGATCTGCTGATCGGCGCGCGCAAGGGCTCTCCGCTGGCGATCGGCGTCGGCGATGGCGAAATGTTTCTTGGCTCTGACGCGCTCGCTGTGGCGCCTTTCACCAATCGTGTCATCTATCTTGAAGAAGGCGATGTCTGCGTACTCAGCCACGAAGGCTATGAGATTTTCGACCGCAAGGACAAACCGGTCGAACGCGCAGTCAGCATTGTTCAGGGTGCGGGTGCGGCCGCCGAGAAGGGCAATTATCGCCACTTCATGCAGAAAGAGATCTTTGAGCAGCCTGATTCTACTGGCCGTACGATTGGCGCTTATACGAATATCCTGCGCCAGACCGTCGAGCTGCCTGGTGAGGGTGCAGACGCAATAGACTGGTCCGAGATCAAGCATCTGTACATGATCGCTTGCGGGACGGCCCACTATGCCACACGGGTCGCCGAGTACTGGTTCGAGCAGTGCGCAGGCCTGCCAGTCAAAACGGATATCGCGTCTGAATTCCGCTACCGTGATCCAGCGCTCGCCAAGGAAGGCGGCCTCGCGCTTTTCGTCAGCCAGTCTGGTGAAACGGCTGATACGCTGGCGGCGCTCCGCTATTGCAAGGAGCAAGGGCTCAAGACGGCTGCAGTCGTCAATGTGCCGACGTCGTCGATTGCGCGAGAGGCAGACCTTGTCCTGCCGACGCTCGCAGGCCCTGAAATCGGTGTGGCTTCGACCAAGGCGTTTACCGCGCAGCTTGCCGCACTGGCCGCTGTAGCAATTTCGGCCGGCCGGGCGCGCGAGCAGATTTCACGCGATGCGGAAATCCGTCTGGTGCGAGCCCTGACGGAACTTCCGCGCCTCATGTCCACAACACTGCAACTCGATGATCGGATTGCAGAGCTTTCTCGTGACATGGCCAAGGCCAGCGATGTCATCTATCTCGGCCGAGGCGTACATTATCCGATTGCCCTGGAAGGGGCGCTGAAGCTCAAGGAAGTGAGCTATATCCACGCTGAAGGCTATGCCTCAGGTGAGCTCAAGCATGGTCCGATTGCGCTGATCGATGAAGAGACGCCGGTCGTCTTTGTCGCGCCTTTCGATGGTCTGTTCGACAAGTCATTGTCCAATCTACAGGAAGTGGCGGCGCGGCGCGGTGAGGTCATTTTGATCTCCGATGCGGCCGGTGTACGTGCGGCGGGCGAGACGCCAGCCAGCCGTATCGAACTGCCGGACTGCGACCCGTTCATCGCGCCGATCTTGTATTCGCTGCCCATCCAGCTGCTGGCCTATCATGTCGCTGTGGAGAAAGGGACGGATGTGGACCAGCCGCGCAATCTCGCAAAATCGGTCACGGTCGAATAACGCGCAGATTCCAGCCCTTATCGCTCGAAATGAAAAAGCCCCGTCAGCGTCGCGCTGGCGGGGCTTTGTCTCATTTGCCTGATGCTTATCTAGATCAGCAGCCCGGAACCGAGCATCACAAATGCGCAGAGGCTGGCAGTCATCGGGAGGCTGACCAGGATAGCGAAGATGCCCTGACGGGTTTCGGCGGAGGAAACGCTCATTGTTATTGTCCTTCTCAATAGAGCCGGGCAGGCGAGCCTGTCTGCTCCGGTGAGAGAGATATAGCACCGGTCATTGTGGTAATCAATGAATGATTTGAAAATTATTTAGTGTTCAATCTCCGGCGTCTTTTCGATGCCTTTGGCGAGGCCTGCGATAATGATGTCGAGGACGCCATTCAGCTCACGTCGAAGTTTCGGGAGGGTCAGACGGGAAAAAAGCTGCGGAAACCGGTACTTCATAAGTGCCGACTGGATCATTTCGGCAGTGTAGTTGCAGTCCTCGATCGGCGCGAAATCACCGCGCGCGACGCCATCCTCAAGAATGGTACACAGATAGATGCGCTCCTGGGCGAGGCCCTCATTCATGAATAGGGGCCGCTCTTCGCCGAGCACTTCGGCAACTTCCAGAATCTTCGCTTCACGCTCGATCGCGTCGAAGGTCTGATCCAGGCTGTAATGAAAAACCTTGCGCAGACGCTGGGCTGGAGGCGCGTCGCTACGGGCAATCTCCGAATAGGACTGATAAAGCTCCGCATTGAACTGGCGGGCCATAGCCTCCGCAATATCGAGCTTTGAAGCGAAAAAGCGGTAGATATTGCCTGCAGACATATCGCAATCGCTTGCGATTTCGGACATGGTCGTTTTGCCATAGCCATAGTGTTTGATACGGTTCATGGCCGCATCAAGGATCTGCTCACGGGTCTTGGATTTATCACTCATGGGCAGAAGATACGGAAATCGATTGAATGATCAATAAATTCTTCAGCGGCCTGTTGGCGCAGGAGGCCTGACATGCAGACCATCGGAGTACTTGGAGCTGGCGCCTGGGGCACGGCCCTTGCCGCCACGGCGACGAAAGCAGGACGGGACGTCCGGGTCTGGGCGCTCGAGGCCGAAGTTGCCGAAGCGCTGAGCGCGGGGAAGGGAAATCCAGTATTCCTTCCAGATATTGAGCTGCCAAAGATGCAGGCTTCAAGCGACATGTCCATTCTGGCGGACTGCGAGGCGATCCTCTCTGTCGTTCCGGCCCAACATGCACGAGCCTGCTTTAACCAACTCAATCAGTATCTGACACCGGGTGTGCCCGTGCTTCTCTGCTCGAAGGGTATCGAGAAGAATACGCTGAGCCTCATGACTGATGTCGTGCATGAGACAATGCCAAAAGCGACCCCAGCAGTCCTTTCGGGACCTAGTTTTGCAGCAGATGTTGCGCGGGGCTTGCCGACGGCGGTGACGCTTGCCTGTGCAGATGAGAAACTTGGTCAGACGCTAATGAAGGCCATTGGTCGCAGCGCTTTTCGTCCATACTGGTCGAACGATCTGATCGGCGCCGAGATTGGCGGGGCAGTAAAGAATGTGCTCGCGATTGCCTGCGGCATTGTCGAAGGGCTCGAGCTTGGCAAATCTGCCCACGCGGCGCTGATATCGCGCGGCTTCGCCGAGATGACCCGGCTGGCGGTCGCCATGGGCGCGCAGCAACAGACACTCGCCGGTCTTTGCGGTCTTGGCGACCTTGTCCTTACGTGTTCGTCCCCGCAATCGCGGAACATGAGCTTCGGAATGGCGCTCGGTCAGGGGCGCTCAGCTCAGGATATCCTCGCAGAACGCAACTCGGTCACGGAGGGCGTTGCGACAGCTCCGGCGCTGACGGAGCTGGCAGCGCGCGAAGGTGTCGCGATGCCGATCTGTCAGGCGGTGCACGAAATTCTTGCCGGTCAGAAAAATGTCGATGAAGCCATGACCGCCCTCCTCAATCGCCCATTCAAGCATGAAGGTTTCTGATATGGCGCAATTCCTGATCAATGCTCGCGACAAGTCCGGCGCACTATCGCTCCGCATGGAGAACAGGCCAGCCCATCTGGACTGGGCTAAGGCTCATGCGGACAGGATATTGATGGCAGGGCCTGTCTTCGCTGACGATAGCGAGACATTTGCCGGATCGACTTTCGTTGTGGAATTTTCCACGCTTGCCGATGCCAAAGCGTGGGCGGCTGATGATCCGTATGCCAAAGCAGGTCTGTTCGAGACGGTCGAAATCCGGCCATTCAGATGGCTGATCGGTGGCGGAAAGCCGGAATAGGGCAACCAGACATGCGGAAGTTCGTCAGCGGCAACCTGAACTATTCCAGTTGGTCTATCAGGGCGCTCCTGATGGTTCGGCATTTGAGGCTCGAGGTTGAGGAAGAGATTGTCCCGCTGGACTTTCCCGATACGACGGCGCGCCTCGCGGAAATAAGCCCGACGCGGAAAGTGCCGCTTCTCATCTGGGACGATGAAACCATCTGGGACTCTCTCGCTATAATAGAATGGCTGGCCGACCGGTATCCCGACGCGGGGGTTTGGCCCGAAAACCCCAAGGCGCGCGCAACGGCGCGATCCATTTCAGCAGAGATGCATTCAGGCTTTCCAACACTACGCCGCGAATGTCCGATGGACATCCGCTCACGGCATGGCCGCCCGGAAATGTCCGAGGCGCTGGCCAATGATATCCTGCGCGTTGACGAAATCTGGAGCAGCGCGCTGGAAGCATCTGGCGGACCGTACCTGTTTGGTGAATGGAGCGCCGCTGACGCGGTTTATGCACCTGTCGTCACGCGTTTTCTGACCTATGATCTGCCACGTTCAACAACGTCACAGGCCTATATGGTGGCCGTCATGTCCCATCCGCTGATGGTTGAGCTTGCCGGGCAGGCAGCCGCAGAGCCCTGGTGGATCGAGTATGACGAGAACGGGCGCAGCGCAGGTTTCAGGACTTCGGAAGACTCATAAGGTCGTAGCCTAGATCGTGGCGGAAGAGTTCCTTCACACGCTCCCGGTAGATGTCCAGCGCCTCGCCTGAGAACTGTTCGTTGAGCGGCGTCTTCCGGAATTGAAGCACATTGGCCTCGGCTTCCGGGTCTACCTTTTTAGCCATGGCTTCCTTGGTACCGGCCTTGAGCGCGCCGTCCAGCGCCTTGGAGGTCAGGCCGATCTGCCAATGGGCGGCCATGCCGCCGAGGATGGCGCGCGGATTGGCGCGGGTATCTTCATAGTGAACGCGGTAGATGCGGTCGCCCGCTTTCTCGAGGATATCGCCCCAGCGGTTCCAGAAGCGGGCAAGCCAGTAGAGGTCACAGCGATAGACTGAGCCCGACGGGTCGCCGCGCAGATAGTCCAGCCAGTCGACCTCAAGCTCATGGTTCCACTTGGCGTGGTGGCTGGCGAGAATTGACATGGGGTGGCGCACGAAAAGGATGTAAGGCGGCAGGCCTGCAATGCCGCGCGCCCACGTCCAGTCGGCCAGCTTGTGCGGGATGGTATGGCTGAAAGCGAGGCGTGGCAGCTCCGGGAAGGTCGGCTTGTCCTTTGGCCAGCCGATATAGGGGCGCACCGCATTCTCGGAGAAGTAATCAGGGCGGGGCACGCCATAAGTGTCGGCGAGCGCCACCGAGAACATGTACTTGACCCAGTGGGTGCCGGAATTCTTCGACGTGACCAGCACGCCATCAAAGGCGCGATGGCGCAGGACGGAGAAGTTTCCCCAGTTGTCCTTGCGGACACGTTTTTTGTAGGCGTCGCTCATGGGCATGGTTTGTACAGCGCCGCGCCCGCTTCTGCCAAGCGGTTCAGTTCAGGCCTGCCTTGCGGCGCCAGATCTGGATTAGGTCGCGTTGGCCCGTATTTACCCGCCCGTCTGCAACGGCGACATTCTCCAGCATGGCGCATAAATCATCGAATTCTTTTGGTCCAATGCCGGGAGAGTGGATTACGACATCACTCATCCGCGCCATCACCCGCTGCGGCGGCGGTGCATTGCGAATGGCCCAGCCGGCTCTTGCCATCAGGTCTTCGGCATCCCTTTCTGCGTATCCGAAGTGGGCCCTAATTTCGTCCCGGATTGCGGCATCCTGGCGGTCCGAGATCGTGCCGTGGGGCCCAGCGATCTGCAGCATCATGATGACGGCGGCCTGACGCGGATCAGTGACGGAGCCCAGTAACGTTCCGTCCGGCTTCGGTGGTGCGCCCTTGCGTGCACGCCCGGCGATCCCGCGCGCGGCGCGATAGGAGCCGCGTGCAGCGCTGGAGATCATCCGGATGCGATGATACCAGAGCGCAAGCGCAGTCACGACACCCAGTATCGCCAGCAGAATGTGCATGAAAAAACTCCCCGACGGGCCTGCCGGGGAGTTTATGTTTTCCTGCTTCCCAGCGAAAGCAGTAAGCGCTGCGGCTTACTGTTCGTCAGCTTCCAGTTCAGGCTCTGCGTCGAGGTCCATGCCCGGGCCGACAGCCTCTTCCTGAATATCCTTATCGCTGACCTCTTTGCGATTCATGTGTGCCTGTGTCACGACATAAGCACGGATCGCTTCGGAGTCTTCAGGGGTCAGGACATCGCTGAAGGACACCATGCCATTGCTGGCAAGGGCGCCGTTCATGACGACATTGTTCCAGGCGTCAGCGCTGGCTGTGTAGGTCGACCAGCGAAGGTCCGGCAGCACGCCCGAGCTGATGCCCAGCAGACCGTGGCACACGCCGCAATTGCGGGAATAGTGAACGAGACCTGCCTGGAGCATCTCTTCGTCCCCGAATGGCTCTGTCTTCGGTTCCGGTTCAACGATGAGATCAGTGTCCAGCGGCGGGATTTCCGCTTCACCGCCAAGCTTGAACGTAATGACCTTGCCAAGCGCTGGCGGGACAGCGTCCTTGAACAGCATGCCTGCAGCCAGACCATAGGCGTGGCCCCAGCCTGTCGTGATGGTCACGTACTGCTCGCCATCCACCTCATAGGTCATCGGGCCAGACAGAGCGCCCGAGTGAAGCTGCTCGGTCCACAGTTCTTCGCCCGTGGCGGCGTCATAGGCGATGAAGCTGCCGTCGAGCTTGCCCTGAAAGACGATGCCGCTTGCGGTAGATAGTATGCCACCATTCCAGCCAGCTTCATGCTCGACTGTCCAACGGGCTTCCTGTGCAACCGGATCCCAGGCCACGAGCGTGCCTTTTGCCGCTGCACGAAGGGCCTGGACCGTACCTTCGGGATAGCGAAGCGGCATGCCGGCTGAGAAGTCCATGCCGGTGTTCCACTTGGACGGTTTCGACTTGAAGCGCGGATCCGTGATGTAGGCCTGACCAAGCTCCATCGCGGGAATGTAGACGAGGCCAAGATCGGGGTTCATCGCCATTGGATGCCAGTTGTGGGCACCGTAAGGGGCAGGCACCTGGACGAAACCGGCATAGGTTTCAGGGTCGTTGTTGCGGGCTTCCGGGTTTTCGATCGGACGGCCGTCTTCATCGAGGCCTTCTGCCCAGTTGATCGCAGCGTATGGCTCACCAGAGATCAGCTCACCAGTGGCGGCGTCGACCACGTAGAAAAAGCCGTTCTTGGGAGCTTGCATGGCGACGCGGCGGGTTTCACCATTCTCGCCAAGCGGCAGGTCGGCCAGCATTATGTGCTGGGTTGCGGTATAGTCCCAATTGTCGCGCGGCGTGGTCTGGTAGTGCCACTTGTACTCGCCGGTTGTAGCATCGACCGCGACGATGGAAGAAACGAAGAGGTTGTCGCCGTCACTATTGGGGTCGCGCAGGTCGGCATTCCATGGTGAGCCGTTACCGACGCCGAAGATGATCTGGTCGTTCACTTCGTCGTAGACGATCGCGTCCCATACCGTGCCGCCGCCACCATCGCTGACCCATGCGCCATCATCGCCCCATGTGTCATTGGCGAGCTCTGCGAAGATTGCGTCCGACGCTGCGCCGTCCGGTTCCTTGTTCGGGTTCGGGACAGTGTAGAAGCGCCAGTCGAGGTCGCCCGTCTCTGCGTCATAGGCCGAAAGGTAGCCGCGGACACCAAGTTCAGCGCCGCCATTGCCGATAAGCACGTTGCCTTTGACGATACGCGGCGCGCCCGTGATCGTGTAAGGCTTGGACTGATCGACGGTGACGATGCTCCATTCGACTTCACCGGTCTCTGCATCAAGGGCCTGGAGACGGCCATCAATCACGCCGACATAGATTTTGCCATCATAGACCGCGACGCCGCGGTTCACGACATCGCAGCAGGCTTTCACGCCAACGGCGCGGTCGACTTCTGGATCGTGGACCCAAAGCTCTTCGCCTGTGACGGGATCAAGTGCGTAGACCACCGACCATGAGGAAGTGAGATACATCACGCCGTCAACGACGATCGGCGTCGATTCAATGCCGCGACCGGTGTTGAGCTCGTACGTCCAGGCTGGTGCAAGCTCAGAAATATTCTCGGCCGAAATGCCGGTCAGGGCTGAATGGCGCTGTTCTTCATAGGTGCCATTATAGGTCAGCCACTCGGCAGGCGTTGAAGCTGCATCCGAGAGGCGTGCCTCATCGACGGCGGCCGCGCCGGTCAGCGAGGCTTCATCGGCCTCTGGTGGATTCGGGGCTTCGACATTGGCTGCGTCCTCAGACGGGTTACCACATGCCGTAAGCCAGAGTGCAGACAGCGCAGCTGTCGCAGTTAGGCGCACAGGTTTCATGATCCCTCCAGTGTTTCCTCAAGACCGACCTTATCATAGCCATGGCCGATACCCGCTTCATGCTACGGTTTTCGAGGGTCTTGTCGAGCCGGACGCAACGTCAGGGCAGGCAGGCAAACTCAGCGTTTTGCAGCGGCCATCAGGTCGGCCTGCGCGGCATTGATGGCGCCTGCGATTGCAGTGCGCCATTCGTCGAGGGTCGAGGCTGACTGAGCCTCCGGGGGAAAACTGACCGAGCGCGATGCGCTGACTACACCGCCGCAGAGACGGTCGCCCTGCCGGACGAAGCCGCTCATCGCGTCAGCCGCGCCAGCACCCTGTGCGCCATAGCCAGGGACGAGGAAAAGAGCGTCCGGTGCGAGCTCTCTGAGGCGGCGGGCTTCCTGTGGGCCGGTCGCGCCAGTGACAAGCATCAGGCCAGACCAGCCGCTGTGGCCCTTGAGGCGCTCAATCATCGGGGCAAGGGCTTCAACGATGCGTTCGAACAGGGGCGCGCCTTCAAGTGATTTCGACTGGAAATCTGCTGAGCCCGGATTGGAGGTTCGAGCCAGTACGATGACGCCTTTGCAGTTCTCTTCGGCCGCTTTCACGTGCGGCTCCAGAGTGTCGAGACCCATATAGGGGTTCACTGTCAGCGCATCGCTGGGAAACGGCGCATCGTTCGCAAGGAAGGCCGCCGTATATCCTGCTGCCGTAGAGCCAATGTCACCACGCTTTGCATCCATAAGGACGGTCAGGCCAGCCTCGCGCGCCGCTTCGAGTATGCGGGTCAGCGCGCGCATCCCCTGCCAGCCGTGGCGTTCGTAGAAGGCCGACTGGGGCTTGATAACGCCCGTGCGACCCTTGGCGACCTCGACCATAGCAAGACCCCAGGCTTCGACACCATCCGGTGTGTCGCCGCCGAACAGGTCCGGGATACGCCCAGCATGCGGATCGAGGCCGACGCAGAGCGGGCCGAATTCATCTGTTGCTGCGACGATGCGGTCAGCGAAATTCATGAGTCTGCTTCCGCCTCCTCGACCTTGCAGGCCACCTTCACGACCTGAAGGCTCTGGCGCACACGGTCTGCGGCGCCGCCATAGGTGCCAGGTTCGAAGGGGGTCGGGCGTTCGCCGAGTGGAATGACGTCCTGCTCTGCGAGGAAGGTGCGGATGGTTTCGGGCGAGGCACTGTACAGCCTGCCGCGCCTCGGGCTTTCAGCGATGATCACACCGCGCACCTTGCCTTCAGCGTCGTAGACGGGGCCGCCGCTCAGGCCGCCGAGCGTGCCTTCAAGGTCAGACGTCCGGCCGGTTTCCGCCCAGGCCAGCACGGATTCTTCGCCGCTCCGGCGCCCGCGAGTGATCAGGCGCGACCGGGAGATAAGCCGGCTCGCAGCCTCCCCGGGGCGTCCCTGGGGATACCCAACATGGTAGCCATAACTCCCAACGCGCAGGTCGTTCGAAATGTCTAGAGCAACGGG
>Ga0208965_1000951_pt1 | contig 13126 bp, 11 predicted proteins | sample AOAMet1_07_M0_10_2_FD_188230 | JGI IMG/M metagenome (GOLD analysis project Ga0208965, IMG submission 188230) | Ammonia-oxidizing marine microbial communities from Monterey Bay, California, USA - CAN11_07_M0_10 (SPAdes) | ecosystem: Environmental > Aquatic > Marine > Intertidal zone | place...
GAATTGGGGCTTTTATGTTTCGAACCGATTGCTCGAGGTCGCCGACCCGCTCAACCGCAGATCGCCTCACAACGTCTTGAATGAAAGCTGGATCCCAGTGCCAACGCCAGCGGCCGTCCTGGCCTAGCCGAAGGTTTTTCCGCAAGCCTTCAAGGTCTTTAGGCCGGCGTCGATGTGGCAAGTATTTAGCGATGACATCTGCAGCCTCATTGAGCGATGAAAAACCATCTTTGCTGTGCTCGCCCATAAAGCCGACAATCTTTGTGACACCGCTTTCTTCCAAATTAGGGGTGATATCGACTAGAGTCACCGAGGAAAAAACTCCGGGTTTCAAGGTTCCAGCCGCAATGACCGCGCCGAGCCCACCGAGCGACGCACCGACAATGTGCGGCGCACAGCGCTCACATTCGAATTCTGCGGCCACTGCAATCAGGTCGCTACCGAAAGCCTTAAGGAATAGTCGCCATCCAAAGCCCAATCGCTATCGCCATGTCCGCGGAGGTCTAGAGCGACAGAATGATAGCCTTGCTCACCGAGCGACTTGGCTGCATCTTTCCAAGCATGTCGAGTCTGGCCACCCCCGTGAGCGAAGATTACGACCGGCGCTACTTCTTGACCATACACCGAGCAAGCTAATGTCAGACCGTTTCCTGAGATTCTTCGATCAGAAGCATCATAGTTTTTCATGCCGTACTCTTACTTATATATTATAAGATAGCCGATTATATGCATTCTTACGATCAAGTAAACCGTGATGGACCTTTGAAGTATCACTCGCAGGCTAAATCAACCTTTAGCGAAGAGTGGCAAGCGCAAGCACATCATCACCGCAAGCTAGATGATTTCTGGTGATATCTCGCAGTAGCGAAAAGACGAGTTGGTCATTCAACCTAGAAATCAAACACCGGTAAAGCGCCGGTTCCTCTAACAATGCCCTGCAACATGCTCGTTCAGGTTACCGATTATTCGTTGTTCTGTGAATCAGCAATGCCTCATTCGTCCACTTTTCATCATCAACAGATAAACCTCAAAGCATTGGCTTTTCAGTTGATCCGGTCAAAATGCAAGAGAAAATGGGGCACAGGTCGATAGCCCAAAGGAATAGGATCGGCTCTTCAAACTATTAAGTTTCATTGTTCGCCTGGGACGCATGACTGAAAACCCATAAACGTAGTACGTTTATTTTCCCCAAACGGAAAGAATACTCCTGAGTGCCGTTAGAAAAGCTAATGGCTGGTCGAGCATCAAATGGTGGCGAGCTTCGGGTACGGCAATTATCGGAATATCGTCCCCACCTAACTCGCGGATGTATTCGCCCGAGTCCTGGGTAAATAGTTGGCTTTTAGCACCGTGTACAATGGCTTTGCGGCCCGGCGCTTTCACCAGTCTCTCGCCCATTTTCAGCCACTCATCTGGCTTATTGCTCTGCCGGAATACCTCGGGTGAAAACTTCCATGTCCAGTCTTCCCCGTCGCGCCGCAGGGAATGATACGCCATGTAGTCCGCGAGGAAGGGCTCGCCAACCGGCTGGGGCGGGGAAAGGATGTATCTTTTGCGCGCGGCTTCATAACTGGGATAGCGTTTGTTGGGCTTGTCTGGATTACCCGATCCAGGGCTTGCGCGTCGACGATTCCAGTATTGCTCCATCAGCTCAGGCCGCATGATCATCAGATCGCAAATTACAGCGCCGGAGAATGCATCGGGCGACTGGGTGACGGCCGTCAGTGCCGCGCCGGAACCAAAACTGTGCGCGATCAGGGTGGGTTTGTGCCCATCCACGAACATATCGAGCGCCTCCGCGATTTCACTGAACTCACGTCCTCTGGCCGTCGGATCGACCTCCCCGCGCATCTCGCTGTCGCCCATTCCTGCAAGATCGAACGCCACCACATCGTGGTCCTCCGCAAGAAACGGAGCTATGAAGGCAAAGCAGCGGGCGTGTGCGAGGAAACCATGCGTCATAAGCAGTTTCGGTTTGCGCCTGTCGCCCCAACGGAAGTAATGCGCTCTGGCACCGTTGATCTCAACATAGCCCTCTTCGCGTGGCACCTTCAGGGCCGACACAAACCATTTCGGCAGATGAGATCCGTCGCCTGCCCAGACGGGATCGATGTCCCCGGAAAGATCTTCGATGTTGGTCAGTACGTTCATTCAGTTGTCGTCTCCTTGGTTGAGATATTTTCAACAGCGAGACCGTGATAGCCTTTCTCTGCGACATCGTCGCAAAGCGCGGCGTAAATCGACAGGCTCGGAAAGTTAATAAGTTGACGCTTGTTGTCTGGAATGTTCGCACTCATGTACCAAGAGTCCGCTTCGGGAAACAATGTCATCTCGCCGGCCTGAGCAACTATTTCTGTCCATCCTGCTTCAGCGGCCGGATCGGCTTCGAAAAGGTCCTGTTCGTTGTTCCGCATCCAGACCAGGAAGTCGCAGATCCAATCGCCCTGGACCTCCGCGCTTGAAGGGCCATTTGAAAAACCCGACGGGCTAAGGGGGCCATAAGAAAACAGCATGTTGGGAAATCCCGACACGGCCATGCCCAAATACGCGCGCAACCCGTCTTTCCATGCTTGCGAAAGGGATAATCCGTTCGCTCCGGTGATATTCATGTCGCTCAGCCCTCCACGCCCGGCATCGAAGCCGGTAGCGAAGACTATGAGGTCGCATTCCATCTCGCCGTCCACAGTCTCGATCGCATGCGGCTTGACCCGGAGGATCGGCGTTGATCTCAGATCGATCAACGCAACGTTATCCTGCGCGAAAATTTCATAGTATCCCTGCTCAAGCGAAGGTCTCTTCGTGCCGAACGGATGGGGCGGATCGGCGGGCGCGAGCCGCTCGGCAAGGTCGGGATCTGCGATTCTCGCACGAACCTTGTCGCGCCAGAAATTGTAGGCGTGGCGGTTTGCTTCACGGTTGGAAAGCAGGTCGGCAAAATTGTGATACCAGAACCTCAGGCCGCCACGCTGCCATAAATATTCGAAGTGCGCATCGCGCTCTTTTTTGTCTACTTCAAGGGCTGAAACCTCTAGCGATTGGCATTCAAACCCACCGCTCGTCTGCCGGCGTTTTTCGAAGATCGCGGAATAACCCTGTTTTTCCCTTTCCTGATTTATCTTGGACAGCTTTTCTTGCCTCATCGGCAGAGCCAGAATTGGGGTTCTTTGATACAGAGTCAGTTTCTTCGCTGACTTGGCCGCTTCTTGCGCGACCTGTACGCCACTTGCACCGGTGCCGATCAAGGCAACCCTACGGTCGGCGAGGTCGATTCCCTCTTGCGGCCAGCGTGCTGTGTGAAACCACTGGCCTTTGAAATCTTCGAGGCCCGGGAAATCAGGAAGATACGGCTTTGAGGCGAAACCAAGGGCTGGCAGCAGAAACTGTGTCGAAATGATTACATCATCGTCGAGATGCAAACGCCACCGCTTCGCTTCCTTCTCAAAATGCGCGCTTTTGACTCTCGTCCCCATGCGCATCATTGGCCAAAGGTCTAGCGTATCGCAAACATGCCGGAAGTACGCTCTGAGCTCTTCCCAGCCTGGAAATCGCTCGCTCCAGGTCCATGACTTCCACACTTCGTCTATCGAAAATTCGTAGAGCGGGACCTGCGAATCAACACGTGCACCGGGATAACAATTCCAGTACCAGATGCCCCCTGGCTGCGACGCAGCATCCACAAGAAGCACGTTGAATCCAGCGTCACGCAACTTGTGGAGCAGATAGATTCCACTGAAACCCGCGCCGACAATTATAGCGTCGTAATGGCGAGAAGCCTGATTAATCACGTTGCAACCGTCAGACGTTCCGCGATTGCTTTCGCGGTTGCATAATCGGCCTTGCCGTTGGATGCACGCAGGGGTGTTTTCGTCGGATGAACGGCCTTCGGCGTTTTGTATCCTGCCAGCTGCCCGCGTACATGGTCCTTGATGGCTTGCTCTTCGAACGGAACATCGTGGTTGAGGTGGACGACGGCGGTGACGGCTTGACCCCATTTATCATTCGGAACACCTACTACCAGCGCATCACCAATGGCAGGATGGGTCTTGAGCACTTCCTCGACTTCTTCTGGGTATACCTTCTCGCCAGCAGTGTTGATGCATACGCTACCGCGGCCTAGCAGGATCAGGCTTCCGTCGGCCTCTACCTGGCACCAATCGCCCGGTATTGAATAGCGCACGCCATCAATTGTGCGAAATGTCTTGGCTGATTTTTCGGGATCTTTGTAATATCCCTTGGGGATGGCTCCCTTGCGCGCGATAAAACCGGGTACGCCGCTTCCCGGTTCAACTTTCTGATCGTTCTCATCAAAGACATCGCAAAACTCGCCAATCCCGAATTTCGCAGTGTTCGTGCCGCCCTGTGCGGTCGTGATGGACAGCCCGTAGCCGAGGCCTTCAGAAGCCCCAAAACTGTCCATCAGGACGACCTGGGTTATGTGCCTGCAAAGACCGGCTTTAACCTCCTTGCTCCACATCACGCCGGACGAGATGATGGACACGAGACTCTTGGTATCCCAGCGCCCGGGATGTTCATCGAGGGTGCGAAGCATCGGCTTGGCAAACGCGTCCCCCACAATTGCTATACTCTCGACCTTGTGCTTATCGACGGTCTGCCACAGTTCTTCGGCATCAAAGGACGGGTCCGAGAGAGTAACAATTGCACCGCCGGACATCAGCGCACCGATCGCGGTAATAAAACCAGTCCCATGCATCAGCGGGCAGGAGGAAAGAGTACGCCTGCCAGGTCCCTCATTTTTGATCAGGGCAACATTTTCTTCCAGTGTCTGCGGTACGGTGCCAAGTAGCTTCTGCGCGTCAAGCTGGGCTTTACGCATGTCGTCGTGCCGCCACATCACGCCTTTCGGCATTCCAGTTGTGCCGCCGGTATAGATGAAGAGCAGATCGTCAGGTGAGCGTTCGATACCGAGCGCCGATCCGTCTCCCTCACCCGCCAATGTTTCATAAGAACGTGCAAAAGGCGCTATTTCGGAAGGATCGCCAATTTCGACGAAGGTATGAACCTTCTTCAGCCTGTCCTTGAGCTCAAGAATACAGTCGCGAAATTCAGAGCTGTAGACGATCACCTCGCTATCGGAATCGTCGAAGATGTAAAATACTTCTTCGGGCCGATAGCGATAATTGATGTTCACATGCGTCAATCGACCCTTGAAGCATGCCGCCATCAACTCGCCATATTCAGGTCGGTTGCGCATGTAGAAGGCCACCTTGGCACCATTTTTTGCGCGTTGACGCAGTGCGCGTGCGATATTGTTCGAGCGCGATGACATTTCGGGCCAGGTAATAATCCGGTCGCCGTGTATTAGCGCCGGAGCGTTGCGAGGCATGGCTGGCTCGATCGCGTCGAGGATGTCACCGAGATTCCAGTCTATCATGTCGATCTTCCTTTCGGACAAGGCAGCAAGTCCCGAGGGAACCACCGTTAATGAGTATCTTATGCGGCCTTGATCCAACCTTGCAGTACTGCCGCCTCGGCCCGCGCCGATTCGGGACCCCCCAGAACCTGCCGGTCGAATCCTATGCGTTTGAACCAGTAATGCAGACCAACCAGGTCGGTGAATCCCATACCACCATGCACCTCGGTAGACGTGCGGGCGACAAAGCGATGGACGTCTCCGGTATGTGATTTTGCCTGGCAGGCGGCGAGCGATACATCCTCCGGCATCGCCTCATAAGCATACGCGGCGTACCAGATAAGCGAGCGGCATGGTTCATGATGTGCGGCCATCTCTGCGCACATGTGCTTCACGGCCTGAAAGCTACCGATAAGACGACCGAATTGCTCCCGCTGTCCAGAATAATCGACCGCCTTTTCGATCATGGCCTGGCCTGCGCCCAGGCTGTCGGCGGCCAGGAGGATGCGTCCCGCATCGCGCAGGCGCCCGGCAGTGAAACCGCTATCGTCGGCCAGTGGCTCGGCGGTGACCTGTGCGAAGCGCAGTTCCCCGACACTGCGGGTCCGGTCGATCGTCGTCAGGGGGATTTTCTCGAGACCCGATGCGTTGGCCGGAACAAGGTGCAACCGCCCCGTGGTATCAGTCACCAGGAAGGCATCAGCCCCCGCAAAATCCAGCGCAAACAGCGCCGTGCCGTCGAGTTTGCCACCCCTGCAGGTTACGCCAGCACCATCGCGCGCCTCGACTGTTTCGGAAATTGCCACACTTATATGCGCCTCGCCACTCGCGATCTTCGGCAGCCATCTGACCTTTTGATCCTCGCTGCCTGCCTCGCTGAGTGCGAGGGGTGCCAAAACATGACTGGCAAGGAAAGAAACTGGTGCGACCGCATAGGCGAGCTGCTCTGCAACTAATGCAGCGTCGAGAAGGGTCATGCCTAGGCCGCCATGCTCTTCCGGGATCATCATCCCGGGAATACCCAGGCCTTGCAGAGCGTCCAGCACCTTGTCGCTAACTGGATTGTCCCGCTCGGAGCATTCGCGGACATGCTCCAGCGGACAGGTATCGGCTAGACACCGCGCAACTGCATCGCGCAGCATCTGCTGCTCTTGAGAAAGTCCAAAATCCATCAGGCTGACCCCTGTTTCTGACGTAACATGTCTGCCGTTCCCTTCGCCGCACCCGAGATCTTCGGCAGCTTCGGTTCGCGCGGCATGTCGAGGCCACGCTCAGCGATGATATTCTTCTGGATCTGCGCGGTGCCGCCACCGATGATGAGCCCCAGCTGAAACATGTAATTCCATTGCCATGTCCCCCTCATCCGCTCGCGCGCGCTACCGCTATAAAGGATGCCCATCTCGCCCATTGCGTCGATGGCGAGCGCCGAAATCTGGTGTGCCAGCTCGCAGCTTTGCAGCTTCACGATAAGCTTCGCCATGCCGCCTGGCTCGCCTTTGAGGCTGTTCGAAAGTATACGCATTCCGTTGCATTTCATCGCAGCCACTTCGGCCTGAAGCGCGCCCAGCCGATCGCGCAGCACGGAATTGTCGATCGCGCGGCCCATGCCGATGCGTTCTTCCTTTATCAGCCTCACAAGAGCCTGGAAGCGATTTTCCAGGGCGTCAGGATCGCCCAGCATGCCCCGCTCGTGGCCCAGCGTTGCATTGGCAACGAACCAGCCCTGGCCCCGCTCGCCGACAATTTGTCCTACAGGCACCCGTACCTCAGAAAAGAAGGTCTCATTGAATTCCGCATGACCAGTCATCGTCTTTAATGGCCGCACCTCGATCCCCGGTGTATCCATCGAAAAAATCAGATAGGAAATGCCGCCATGCTTGGGCGCGTCGTGTTCGGTCCTGACCAGGCAGAAGATCATGTCCGCCTGCTTCGCAGTACTGGTCCAGATTTTCTGGCCGTTGATGACAAACTCACCGCTTTCGATTCGTGCGCTGGTCTTCAGACTGGCAAGGTCCGATCCCGCGCCGGGCTCCGAATAGCCCTGACACCAGACGACCTCGCCTTTCAGCGTCGGCTCTACCCACTGGCGCTTCTGTTCCTCGGTGCCGAGTTCCAACAGGGTGGGGACCAACATGGATATTCCCTGATTGGCGAGTCCGCCGGGAATGCCCGCGCGCGAGAATTCCTCGGCGATGATGCGCGATTTGAGGATGTCTGGCTCAGACCCGTAGCCGCCATAGTCTCTGGGGATCGTGCGCGCGGTATAGCCATGTTCGATCAACAGCTTCTGCCATTCGACCGCTTCGGCAGAGGGACGAGCGGCGCGGGCCTGCCCAGTCGGCGCGCGATGGCCGTGCATCTTCAAGAATAGCCGCATCTCCTGACGGAAAGCATCATATTCGGGTCCGTAGTCGAGATCCATGTCGTACCTATCTTTTCTCGCGCCGGTTCATATCAGGGCGGAAAACGGGCAGGCGAAACTCGGGGCTGATCGGTTCAAAGTCGAGCTCCACCGGCAGATCCAGCTCCAGCGTATCGCGGTCGCAATCAATCAGGCGCGTGGCCATGCGCACGCCTTCTTCCAGTTCTACGACTGCAGCAATGAACGGAAGATCTTCGGCAAAGGCCGGGTGCAGAGCCTGGTGCGTGACGGTCCAGGAAAAAAGCGTGCCCTTGCCGGTGCTGCGCTCCCACGAAAATTCTGGTGAGCCACACTTGGCGCACATATAACGCGGCAGGTGCCGGAAAGTGCTGCAACTGCCGCAGCGCTGGAAGTAGAGATAGCCATCCTGACACCGATTCCAGAACTCCTGTTCGATTGGGTCCTGCGGGCGCGGCAGCGGCTTGGGCGGCACCTTCTGCGCTGCGGCACGGGTGTTCGGCAGCCGTTCGTTATCGTCGTTCACGCATACCTCCTGAGGATAGCGATACTTCCGTCACCGAGGTCGCCCCAGCCAGTTACGAGGCCGGTCTGCGCACCCATTACCTGTCGCTCGCCGCAATCATGCCGCAGCTGTCGCACAGCTTCCACGACATGGTTGAGGCCCCAAACGTGTGCTTCGCTGAGCAAGCCGCCATGGGTGTTGATCGGAAAGCGTCCACCTAACTCAATCTGGCCATTGTCCACGAATTCGGTCTGACCGCCAGGCTCACAGTATCCGAGGGCCTCAAGTTGCAGCAACACAACATAAGTGAAACAGTCATAGATCTGGAGAAAGTCCATCTCGTCACGTGTAACGCCTCCCATCTCGAATGCACGTGGGGCGGCATATTTGAGGCCAATCTTGAAAGGATCCGGACGCGAGGGAATGTCGTCGGCGGGATACGGGTGCCCTTCGGCGGCGCCAGCAATGCTCACTGGAACATGCGGCATATCCTTGGCCTGCTCCATCCGCGAGACAACGACCGCGCAGGCGCCATCGGTTTCCAGACAGCAATCATAGAGCCGGAAAGGCTCGGATATCCAACGCGCCGAATGATATGTCTCCGCGTCAAGCTTTCGGCCGAAGCTGAAGGCTTTCGGATTCAACTGCGCGTGTTGGCGACAGGCAAGTGCGACGGCGGCCGTCGCATCCGGTCCGACCCCGTAGAGCTTGGAATGGCGCATGGCGAGCCAAGCATACATCTGCACTGGCAGGAACACTCCATAGGGCATGTAATAGCCCTTTATGGTGTTGGTCAGCGTGTTCATATTCATCGGTCGGGTCGGTGGCGCGCCCGGCTTCGGCCTCAGAGCAGAATATCCGTTCCATCCAAGGGTTATCAGAACATGGTCGCACAGGCCGTTGAAAATCGCCATCGCTGCGTTCTGCAAAGCCGTGATTGGGCTCGCCCCGCCCATATGTACTGTCGACGCAAAACGCAGGACATCGATACCAAGATTGGCGGCCATTTCCTCTGATGTCGTATAGATCGGGGGAGGCACCATACCGTCTATGTCAGACGGTTTCAGTCCGGCATCGGCAATCGCCCGGCGCGAGGCATCAAGCATCATGTCGACCGCTGTCCGTTCGGTCCCCTTGACGAATTCTGTCTCGGCGACACCGGTGATCGCGGATTTGTCGCTGAAATTGAAGGTGGAGGAGACACTCATGCGTGATGCTCGCTCTGACGGCTGGCTTGGAAATCTCGCTCAAGTGAGCGGGACAGATCCTGCACCCGAAGATAGCGAATCGGTGGCTTCAGATTCAAAAGCCGTCGCACCTCCTCTAATGGTGTATCGAGATGTTTTTCCCAATAGAAGGTTGTGAAATCGGCGGCAGTCCTGCCCCGCTTCCACGCTTCGAACGCAGTACGGGCCACCGGCAATCCCGAGACCTCAGCAAGAGTTTTTGCAATTCCGGTTGCCACGATGAAGGCGATTCCGTGATTGTAGAACTGAGCGTTGCCGAGCGATAGCACACACAATTCACCCAGCGCATCTCGTCCATACCCGGTCACAACGTGAAACAGATCGTGCGAATCTCGCAGCCGCTTCCGATATAGTGAGACTTCCGGATCGCTGAAATCGTCGGCTCCGACCACTTCACTTGCATCCACTAACCCCTCAGCGGTCAACCCCTCTCCATAAACGAAATCAAGATAAGCACGCCCCAGCGTTCCCGGTTCGCATCCGCTCAAGCGATCACGGTCACATAAGGTGCCGAGTAGGTCCGCATGGTCCAGAAGGATACGCTTCCCCTCAGGCGAGGCAGCGAAGCGCCGGAAACTGCGATAATAGGAATTGCCCGACAATGCCCTGACAATATGGAAGACCTGCGCTGTGTCTTCCTTGTCCCGGATAAGTCGGCGCATGGCCGCAATTGCTTCACCCGGGCGAATTGGCGAGCGCAGTTCATGTCCCTTCAGCGGCTGGTCGGCGTTTCTCATCACATGTCTGCCTTTATCCCGTGTCATTCGTAAGATTTGGTGCGGGCGAGTGCGGTTTCCGCCCCTTCGACGAGTTCGCGCATCACTTCGGCTGCGGGCCGGATCGAATGAATGAGACCAATTCCCTGGCCTGCAAAACCCGGAATTACATCCTTGCGCTGGGCCTTGATACCGGACGCCATGACAGGCCCCGAGATCATCGACTGATAGGGCATGGGCAATGGTTCCTTGCCTGCTTCTATCCAGGCATCAGCCCATTTGTTGCGGATCATTCGCGCAGGTTTGCCGGTGAGAGAGCGACTTACCACGGTGTCGGCATCACCGCTTTCTATGATCGCTTCTTTCTGGAATCGTTCGATGCCCGCTTCTTCGGTTGCAAGAAACGCTGTCCCAATCCACGCGCCCTCGGCTCCCAGCATCAGCGCTGCAGCAATACCTCGGCCGTCGGAAATGCCCCCCGCACCAATCACAGGAACGCGGCTGCCCACCGCATCAACCACTTGGGGAATCAGCGAAATGGTGCCGACTGGTGAGTTGTGGCCACCTCCGTCGTGCCCCTGCGCAACGATCATGTCGACGCCGGTTTCGACGACCTGCTGAGCATGCTTTACCTTACCAATGACGGCCATAACCTTGGTGCCATTAGCGTGCAGCCGGTCCATCCAGGGGCCGGGATTACCAAGCCCAGCAGCATAGACGGGCACTTTCTCCTCGATCACCACCTCCATTTGCGCTTCAAAGAATTCCTTCGAGAACAGCTGGGGCATTCCCTTACCTGCTTCCGGCGCGCCAGCAGCGCGCATTTCAGATGCGAGGTCCGTTTCCGGCAGATGTTCGCGCCGTATGAAGTCGCAGGTGAACTCTTGGTATTCGCCAAGAAGCGCCGCGGGATTTCTGGTCGAATCTTCACTCTGCGGGGCCGGGTCTCGCCTGACAGATGCAGGAAGAAGAGTATCAACACCAAACGGCTTGTCTGTCATCTCGCGGGTCTCGCGAATCCAGCTGCGCAACTGGTCTGGCGAGCATGCCGCCGCCCCGAGAACGCCCAGCCCGCCGGCATTCGATACCGCGGCAGCGAGAGCAGGAACGCTCGCCCCACCCATTCCAGCCAGAAAGATGGGGTGTTCTATACCGAGAATTTCACAAATGCGGCTTTTGAGCGCCATAGTCTTGTATCCTTTATTCCGCGACCTTTGATGGACGCAATTTTTTTTAAATCTGTCCCCACCGGATCCTTTGGGAAACAAGCTCCGGACTTCTTTCAGCCAAATAAGATGCAGATCCCGACACGAGCCGGGTCATAGCCTGTCGCGCCGCTTGAGCATCCCCTGTGCGGACGGCCTCCAGAACGCGGCGCAGGAAGCGCAACTGGACCGCCCGCTCCTGCGCCGAATAGCCGAGCGAGCTCGAGAATTCGCGAGTAAGCAAATGCATGGAGGAGGTCAGAAGACCGAAGAGCGGATTGCCGCTGGCCCACCCGAGAAGATCGTGAAAGCGGCGGTTTAATTCCTCGAACTGACTTCCAGCCTCATTGCGCTCCAGCTCTTTGAGGCAATCGACCAAAGCACTGAGGTCACCCGTGGTCGCTCGTTGGGCAGCATAGGCTGCAACGTCCGGCGCGATGGCTTCGCGCAGCTCGAGCAGCCCCCTTAAATCGGCTTCCATGAAATGCAGGATGAGTGAAAGACTGCTGGCAAAATCGCCAGTCTGGGGACGCGCCACCACAGGCCCGCCAGATCGGCCAAGCTGAAGATAGATAACACCCTGAAGCTCGAGAAAGCGAAGCGCTTCACGCAAGGTCGCCCTGGCAACTTCGTATCGGGCAAGCATCTCTTCTTCACGCGGCAACCTGTCTCCCGGAACATGAGCCCCTGCCTCGATATCGCGAACGATGTCTTGCGCGAGCGAGAGCGCACGCTTGGCTTTCTTCGCGTTATCGACCATCGGCTGCATTTCTGAAACTCTCTCCTGTGGCAAAACTCTTATAAGATTTAATCTTATTCACCGCTTCCGCTACACATAAACTTTCCACGGTCACTAGGAGGTGTCAAGAAAACATTATAAGCTTTATTGACTGCGCTCTTTCGAAAATTTATCTCTTCGAGAATAACGAGTCTTTTTGAGGTGATTTATGAGCGTCGAGACAGTGGAGCTGGATACAGTCGAGAAAATCGCGGCCATTCCGATTGAGCAAATTGATGTTTCGCGGCCGAACCTATTTCAGAAGGACACAATTGGTCTGTTCTTCGACCGGTTGCGCAAGGAGGATCCGGTCCATTACTGCCGGGAAAGCAATGTCGGACCCTACTGGTCTGTCACCAAGTTCAACGACATCATGGCCGTGGACACCAACCATAAAGTCTTCTCGTCAGAGGCGAAACTTGGCGGCATCGCCATTCAGGACATGCATTCGGTGGAAGGTGCCCTGGAGCTTGAAATGTTCATCGCCATGGATCCGCCCAAGCACGACCAGCAACGAAAGGCTGTTACCTCCTCAGTTGCGCCATCCAATTTGCGGCTGCTTGAGCCAACAATCCGCGAACGCGCATGCGAGATTCTCGATGACCTGCCGATAGGGGAGGATTTCGACTGGGTCGACAAGGTCTCGATTGAGTTGACCACAATGACACTTGCGACCCTGTTTGACTTTCCATGGGAAGAGCGGCGCAAGCTCACGCGCTGGTCAGACATCGCAACGGCCGCCCCCGAAACCGGCATTGTCGAATCCTATCAGGCAAGGCGCGAAGAGCTCATCGAATGCGCAATGTACTTCAAAGAGCTGTGGGAACAGCGCATCAAGCAAGAACCGAAAAACGATCTCATTTCCATGATGGCACACTCTCCGGCGACACGGGAAATGCCCTTCATGGAATTTCTCGGAAATCT
>Ga0208965_1000956_pt1 | contig 13078 bp, 13 predicted proteins | sample AOAMet1_07_M0_10_2_FD_188230 | JGI IMG/M metagenome (GOLD analysis project Ga0208965, IMG submission 188230) | Ammonia-oxidizing marine microbial communities from Monterey Bay, California, USA - CAN11_07_M0_10 (SPAdes) | ecosystem: Environmental > Aquatic > Marine > Intertidal zone | place...
GGCACAGAAATCAGCAGTCCAATGCCCGGCACCCAGGCTGCGGCGCTTGGAAAGCGGCCCTCAAGCTTTTCGGAAAGGAAACCGCCGAGGAAGGTGCCGCCTGCGGCAACAGCTGCGAGCGGGGCGCCATAGAGGACAGCCGCATCACGAACACCGATGCCATGGACCCGCTGGAAGAAAGGGGCCTGGAAGCTGATCAGGCCGTAGCCGACAAAAGCGACGAGTGCGGCCCCCATGGAAAGCCACCAGAAGGTGGGTTTCACGCCGAATTCGCGGAAGGCATCGAAAAAGCCGACCTTTTTCGTCGTGTCCACTTCCGCAGGTGGGTCTGAATAGCCGCGTGGTGGCTCCTTAATGGTGAAAAGCAGGATCAGCGCGATCAGAACGCCTGGCAAACCAACGACGACAAACGCGATGCGCCAGCCGCCCACCGTGCTCCAGTCGATGCCGGAAAAGAGACCGCCGACACCAATCGATCCAAGCCATGCGCCAAAGTCCTCACCGGAGATGCCCGCGATCGTGCCGCCAAAAAGCTGGGCCAGCACACCGCCAATTGTGACGCCCATCGAATAGATGCCAAGCGCGCCAGCGCGGCTTTTGGGCGGAAAATAGTCTGTGATGATCGAGTTGGCCGGGGGCGTACAGCCTGCCTCGCCGACTGCGACACCGACGCGGAATATGAGCAGCCAGATAAAGCCGCTTGCCACACCGCAAAGCGCTGTCATCAGCGACCAGATGATGATGCACATCACGATGATCATGACCCGGTTGGACCGGTCGGCCCACATCGCGATGGGAATACCCATCAAGGCATAGAAGAAAGCGAAAGGAGGCCCCGCAAGAAGGCCCCATTGGGTATCCGACAGATTGAATTCGTTGATGATCGGCTGCGCGACAACGGTGATTAGCGTTCGGTCGATAAAGTTCAGCGTATAGACCAGCATCAGCGAGATCAGGACGAAGGACCTGTAACCCTTAGTGCCAAAACCCGTAATGTGCCCTTGGCCAGCCGTTGCTGTCGTATCGCTCATATAGACCTCCCGTATCGCCTCTGTGCGGACGCTTCATTCGTGTTGTCGTGCAGTTGTACCGTGCATGCAAGTGCCGCCGGACCATGAGTGGACGTCATGGCCGCGGCGGCAGGCATTGCAGATGGACATGATCTAGCGAATGGCGACCGGGTTGATTATGGCCTGTACGGTGCCGTTGAGGCGCGGAATACCGAGTGAGAAGAAGAACTCGGTCACGCCATCAGCGGCCAGTTCGGTTGTGACCATGTTTTCGAGAATATAGACGCCGCGCTTGGCCAGAAGCGTCTGGTGAACCTCAAATGGGCGCGCGGGATTCTCAAAAGGAATGGCTTCAAGCGCGGTCGAGTCGGCGCCGATGGCAACGACGCCTAGGTCAGCGAGGTAGTTCGCGCCTTCCACGCCAAGACCGGGATGGGTCGCCATCAGCTCGGTTGAATCGCCATGCGCTTCCATGGCTCCCGTGTGGAAGAGAACGACGTCGCCTTTCTCAATGTTTACCCCAGCGCGTTGAGCAGCCTGCTCAATTTCGGCGCGGTTAAAAGCGGTGCCGTCAGGCACCGGGCTCTGTCCGAAGACGGCCGTCATGTCGAGCAGGACGCCGCGTGTCGCGATCGGTGGAATGTCCTGCGTGCCTAATTGCGTCAGGCCCGCTGGCGTGACGAATTCGGATACGTGAAGGCCGTTATAGTAAAGGTGATCAATGCCCATATGGCCGAGGCCGTCGATCTGGCTTCCGATGCCGACAAAGGTCTGGACGAGATCGTCATTGCCGACGGCCTTGTTCTCGCCCATTGGCGTGCCCGACCCGTCAGACGGTTGCATGACATAGACGTCGTAGCGGCGCGGTTCATAGGCAGGCGTCTCACGGCTCGTGATCTGGCCCAGCGCATACGTCTTGCCGGTCTCGATCAGCCTGGCGGCGGCCGCCGTCTTCTCTTCGCTAAGATTGGCGACGGCACCAAGTCGGTCATCCGCGCCATACTCCGACGGGTACCAATCCGCATCCGTAGCTGCCTCCTGCGCGACAGACGGCGCAGCGGACAGGGCAACGGCACCGAGTGCCAGACAGATCGATTTCATGAGAACCTCCCGGAGTTTTTGTCTATCCGGAAGTGTGGCGACTGCCCTTCGACCTGTCCAGCGGGACGCGGGGTCAGCCGCGGCCGTGCGGCTTTTCCCAGTCGATGTCTGGCCCAGCCGGGACGACGCGGGTCGGGTTCACCATGTCGTGGCTCTCATAATAATGGCGCTGGGCGTGCATCGGGTTCACCGTTTCGGCGATACCCGGCCACTGATAGAGGTCGCGCGCATAGGGCCAGAGATTTGGGTAGTCGACGAGGCGCCTGATATTACACTTGAAGTGCCCGTGATAGACGAGGTCGAAGCGGTAGAGCGTCGTCCAGAGCCGCCAGTCAGCCTCGGTTGGCATGTCGCCAGTCAGGAAGCGTGACTTGCCGAGTTTCTCGTCCAGCCAGTCGAGCGACTCAAACAATGGGAAGACCGCCTCTTCATAGGCGTCCTGCGCGGTCGCGAAGCCGGCTTTGTAAACGCCATTATTTACAGCGTGGTAGACGCGTTCATTGATGTCATCGATTTGGGCCCTTTTGTCTTCAGGGTAATAATCGCCTTCAGCTGCGCCGACGCCATCAAAAGCTGAATTGAACATGCGGATGATGTCGGCGGACTCATTACTGACGATCGTGTTTTTCTGCTTGTCCCAGAGCGTCGGGACGGTCACGCGGCCGGTATAGTGGGGGTCTGCCTTGAGATAGATCTCATACATGAAGTCTGAGCCGAAGAGCTTGTCGCCGACAATGCCGTCAGGGTCGTCGTTGAACGTCCACCCATTCTCGCCCATGAACCAGTGCGTGTAGGAAACGTCGATCATCTCCTCCAGCCCCTTCAGCTTGCGAAAGACGAGCGCGCGGTGTGCCCATGGACAGGCATACGCGACATAGAGGTGGTACCGGCCAGCTTCCGCCTGGAACCCTGCCTTGCCATCCGGGCCAGCAGATCCATCCGGCGTGATCCAGTTGCGAAACTGGCTCTCATGACGCTCAAAGCGTCCGCCCGTGCTGTCAGTGTCGTACCATTTGTCTTGCCAGATGCCGTTATTCAGCAGGCCCATTCGTGTCTCCTGTCATCGATTTGGCGCGCCATTCTGCGCGTCTCGAAGAGGAAACTATGGGGCAGGGGCCGGTTTTCCAGCGCAGCTTCAGGGACGGTTGCCCTTTAAAGTGCGGATGTCCGCATCGAGGCCGAACAGCCAGGCGCTGACCTGCCAGAGAATGGCATACACGGCGCTTGCGATCAGGATATCCCACGGCCAGGCGGCACCCGCCTGACCCCAGCGGAGTATCACCGCCGACGCGGCGACGAAAATGTAGGCAAGGGCCAGCACGCTCAAGAATCGGGCTAGCCAGCTGGAGCGAAACCTCATCATCAGAGCGCCAAGCCAGGCCGCGCCGAGTGCGGCGACATAGAGCATGTTCGCGTCGTTCTCCGATCCGCCGATAATACCGACGGCGCCAATTACGATGATGAGGAGCACAGAGGTTACAATGAACAGGAACAGTCCGGCCCTGTAGGCGCGGCTACGTTTCAGGCGGAAAAGCAGAACGAAGGCCAGGCCGAGGGCCGCCATTAGAAGTCCGGCAATTACAAAGTCCAACACCGTCCAGTTCATACGCCAAGTCCTGCCTGCCTGTCAGTTTCGACTATGAACCCGTTTGTTTGTCCCAGCCAATAGAAAGCCAGCGCCGTCACATTGGCGCAGCGCCAACCCGACCATCACTCGCCTTGCTTTGGCTTACGGCGTTTCGGGGGCTTTTCAGCCGTTGGATCAAAGCGGCGAGCTTTTGGTTTTCCCGGCTTTTTAGACTTTGGCCGTTCAGGTGCGCGGTCTTCCAGTTGCGACGGCGGGACTGGCCGCGGCTTGCGGGCTGGCTTGCCTTCAGCGCGCGGGTTGGCCGCAAACTTGCCGCCAGGGCGCTTGTCAGAACGTGGGCCGGATGGCGGGCCGGAACGCTTCTTTGCCGGGCGGTCTGAATCGCGGTCGTCACGGCGTTCCCGGCGGGCGGGGGCAGAGCCTTCAGTCCAGCCGGCTGGCTTGTCGCCTTCGCGCCAGGCAGAGATCGATTTCTCAAGCCGGCCATCAGGTCCAACCCGTTCCAGGAAGCCTGGCGCGCTTTCAGCTTTCAGCTCGACGCGTGTATGCGCATCCTCGATACGGATTGCGCCCACATCGGTCCGGTGAAGGCCGCCAGCCTTGCACAACATTGGCAGCAGCCAACGCGGGTCAGCGCCGGATTTGCGCCCAACAGAAAGATTGATCCACACGCTGTCGTCAAAGTCATTGCGTTCTGCGCGCGGCTCACGGCGCTCGGTCCGCTCACGGCGTGGCCCATCACCTCGAGGACCATCGCCGCGGGGCGGGCGGTCGCGCTTGTCGGCCGGACGGTACTCGGGAACGGCCATCAGCTCTTCCGGGGCAGACCGGCGGGCGCGATGATGCGCGACAAAAGCGGCGGCAATCTGTTCGGCGCCGTGAATGTCGATCAGCATACGCGCCATCTCATGGTCGCCGGTGCTTGCTGTTTCGGTGAGGGAAGGGTGGTTGAGCAGGCGCTCATCATCGCGCTTGCGGATATCGTCGGCGCCCGGCGCATCGGTCCAGCTCGCTTCGACGCGCGCATCATGCAGCAGGCGCTCAATACGGCGGCGGGCCTTGAACGGGACGATCAGCACGCTGACGCCCTTGCGGCCCGCCCGTCCGGTCCGGCCGGACCGGTGCAGAAGCGCCTCGCGATTGGTTGGAAGGTCTGCATGGATGACGAGGTCGAGGTCTGGCAGGTCCAGGCCGCGTGCGGCCACATCGGTCGCGACACAGACATTGGCACGTCCGTCACGCAGCGCCTGAAGCGCATGCGTGCGTTCGCTCTGGCTTAGCTCGCCGGACAAGGCAACAACGCTCAGCCCGCGATTGTGGAAGCGTGCGAGTAGATGGTTCACATTTGCGCGGGTTTTGCAGAAGACGAGCGCGTTCTTCGCCTCATGGAAGCGCAGCACATTGATGATCGCATTCTCGACATCGGATGGCGCGATAGCATGCGCGCGGTAATCAATGTCGGCGTGCTGGTCTGAATCTGAAATCGTGTTGATGCGGATCGCGTCGCGCTGGAATGTCGCTGCGAGGCGCGCGATCGGCTTCGACACTGTGGCGGAGAAGAGGAGCGTGCGACGGTCTTCCGGTGCGGCGCTCAGCAGGGTTTCCAGTTCTTCGCGAAAGCCGAGATCCAGCATTTCGTCAGCTTCATCCATAGCGACGACGCGAATGTCATCAAGCACAAGGCTGCCGCGATTGAGATGATCGACGAGGCGGCCCGGCGTCCCAACAACGATATGGGCGCCCTTCGATAGGTCAGAGCGCTCTTCGCGCGGATCCATACCACCCACGCAGGACACGACACGCGCGCCAGCTTCCGCATACAGCCAGTTCAATTCCCGGTGAACCTGCACGGCGAGTTCGCGCGTCGGCGCAACAACTAGCGCGAGTGGTGACCCGGGACGTTGTAGCTTTTCGGCGCCCATCAGCAGGGAAGGGGCCATGGCGATGCCGAAAGCGACCGTTTTGCCGGAACCTGTCTGTGCGGAGACGAGCAGGTCTGCCGCCGCGATTTCCGGGTCGAGCATGGCAGATTGCACAGGGGTCAGCTGGTCATATCCACGCGCAGCAAGAGCCTGGCCCAGCGCAGGGACAATGGCAGTTTGGTCGGTCATTTAAGGGGGCTTTCGGTCAATATCGTCGGCCGCAACCAAATCGCGGCCCGGCCGCAGTCGAATGTACCTTATGCACATGACGGGCCGATGGGCGCTCATAGCGGATTTTGATGGCAACAGCCATCCCTTGCAGCAGCATGGATGCAAGCGATCTACATGAGACCCTGCGCCTTGAAGCTGGTAACGCCGCCTCTGGCGGCGATGAGATGGTCATGAACGGTGATTTCCAGCGCATCGAGCGCATCGATGATCGCTCGGGTCATATCGATATCTGCGCGCGATGGCGTGGGATCGCCTGACGGGTGATTATGGACAAGGATCAGGCTGGATGCCTGGAGCTCCAGCGCTCGCCGCGCGATCTCGCGCGGGTAGACAGGGGCGTGATCAACCGTTCCGTGCCCCATGATCTCGTCAGAAATAAGCTGGTTCTTGCGATCCAGGAAGAGAACACGAAATTGTTCCCGGCCTTCATGCTGGAGCTCGCGCTTCACATAGTCGGTCAAGGCGGACCAGCTCGAAATAACGGTTCGCGCGGCGAGCGTTTCGCGCGAGGCACGCGCACCGATCTCTGCTGTCGCCTTCAGATAGGCAGCGACCGTTTCGCCGACGCCTGCAACCTTGATAAGGTCCGCCGGGCGAGCGGACAGGACGGCGCTGAGCGACCCGAAGCGTGCTAGCAAGGCTTTCGATATGGGTTTGACATCCCGCCTAGGGATGAAAGCGAAGAGCAGCGTTTCCAGAAGCTCATAGTCTTCCAGCGCAATCGCGCCGCGCTCGATCAGCTTTGTCCGCAGCCGGTCACGGTGGCCCTGCCAGTCCGGTTTTGCTGTAACTGCAACTGACCTGGACTGAGAAAGTCCAAACAGCGGAGCTTCTTCGACAGCGCGCATCATGGGTCTCCGTCATACTGCTTGTTCTTATAATGTTCCGGTCGTGCCATCCCGTCAAGCTTGTCTACTTTCGAAAGGCCGATAAAACTGAGCGCAGAACAGAAAGAGGGGGGCTTATGTTCAGGATTATTCTAGGTGGCGTGCTTGCTTTTGGGGCCGGCATGTCGGCGGCAGCGCAGGATCATAGCGCGCATGCTCAGCAAAAGGCGCATGACGAGCATAGTGAGCATGAGGAGCACGCCGCCAGTCATCAGCATCATCACACTGATAAGCTCGTGCTGGCCGAGACAGGCGCGACGGTAGAAAATCCGTTTCACCCAGTGCGCCTGCTGCTATCGTCTGAAGAAAGCATGGGCGAGGTGACGATTTATGAGTTCATCCTGCCGCCCAAAAGTCCTGGGTCACCGCCGCACACGCATTCTCAGGAAGATGAGTACTTCTACGTGCTTGAAGGTACGCTAGATCTTCTCTCTGAGGGCTCTGTCAAACGCATCTCTGACGGTGACCTTGCGGCTCTGAAGCGCGGCAACGCTCACATGTTCTGGAATGGCTCTGACACGGAGACGCAGCTTCTCATGATTACCACCGGGGCTTCATTCGAGCAGTTTCTGCAAAGTGTGAGCCCGCGCCTCGCTGAAGAAGAGCCGACGTCTCCTGAGGCGGCGGGCGCCGTCATCGGACAGCTCGCCGCTGAACACGGCATCGAGATTTCAATGGAAATGATGCCAGCGGCCGCGGCGCCTTATTACGCCCCGCCCGAACCGGAGTAGGGAGGCTAAAACTCGACCGTATGCGGGGTGTGCCAACCCTTTGGTGAGCTCGTGAAGATCTCCACGCCGTTTTCGGTGACACCAACAGAGTGTTCAAACTGCGCCGAAAGCTGACGGTCGCGTGTCACGGCGGTCCAGCCATCGGGCAGAATCGCTGCATCCTTGCGGCCAAGGTTGAGCATTGGCTCGATTGTGAAGAACATGCCGGGCTTCAGCTCCGGGCCTGTACCAGCGCGCGCGGAATGGACAACGTTCGGCTCATCATGGAAAAGCTGGCCGAGGCCGTGGCCGCAGAAATCTTCCACGACAGACAGGCGGTTCTTCGCCGCGACTTTGGAAATCGCAGCACCAATGTCACCAAAGTGATTGCCGGGTTTGACCGCCGCGATGCCCGCCATCAGCGACTCATAAGTGATGTCCATCAGGCGCTCGGCTTTACGCTTTGGCGTGCCGGCGGCGTACATCCGCGAATGGTCGCCATGCCAGCCGTCGACGATGACGGTGACGTCGATATTGGCGATGTCGCCATCCTTCAGCGGGCGGTCGCCCGGGATGCCGTGACAGATGACATGGTTGAGCGAGATGCATGAGGCATGACGGTAGCCGCGATAACCAATCGTCGCCGACTGCGCGCCATGATCATAGACGAATTCGCGGATGAGATCATCGAGCCGCGCCGTCGTAATACCTGGTCTGACTTCTGGCACCAGCATGTCGAGGCATTCGGCAACCAGCCGCCCTGCCTTGCGCATGCCTTCAAAGCCCGCCTCATCATGGATGCGGATTTCGCCGTTACGCACGGGTGTAATCAGGTCTGCTTCGGACATGGAACGGCCTCAGGACTAGCTAGGCCCGCAGTATGGCAGCGTTCTGCGCGAGTTTCCACCTCGAGCCGGTGCCAGACTGCAGCACTGGCTGGCCTATTTGCGTGCGTCTTTCTCTGCCTGCTCGGCTTTCGCGGCGAGCTTGTCCTTGTCTTGCTCAAATTGTTCAGGATTCTTGTACTCCTCGCGCGCGGCCTCTTCGCGGATTGCACTCGCTTTTGGCGATTTAAGCCTGGACCGTGTGACGGCCCATATCAGGACGACGAACAGAATGATCGCGCCGACGAAATAGAGAATTTCGATACCCATTTTGAACTCCAGTACTTGATTAGAGAACAATGCTGGGGCGCCCCTCGCGTTCCGCTTGTTTCCGGTTTCGTGGCTTTGGGCGTAGACTGCGAAAAATAAGAGAACCGGGAGGACGCGTAATGAACATACATGTTGGAGCCGAAGCGTTTGCACGCTTCGAGGCAAGGCGGTTATCGCCTGCGATTGGCGCTGAACTGCATGGGATCGATCTCTCACAGCCGTTGGACGAGGTTATGGTCACCGAGATCCGGGAGGCGCTGCTTCGCTACAAGGTTATCTTCTTCCGGAACCAGTCCATTACCCGTAGCCATCATATCGAATTCGCGCGCAAGTTTGGTGAACTGGAAATTCATCCTGCCACACCAAAGGACCAGGAAGACCCTGAAGTCCTGCGGATCACGCACAATGCCAGCAATAAGGGTCAGGAGAACGCCTGGCATTCTGACGTCACCTGGCGAACAGAGCCGTCGCTTGGCTCGGTGCTGCGAGCGGTCGAGCTTCCGCAGGTTGGCGGTGACACGCTCTTTTCAGACATGGTGATGGCCTATGAGGGATTGTCAGAAAAGATGAAGGAGTTCTGTTGTGGCCTGACGGCGGTTCACGACATCGCCCGGGTCTTCGCAAAACGCCTTGGCAAGGACCCGAAAGAGCTGCACGCCAAGTTCCCGCCGCAGGAGCATCCGGTGATCCGCACGCATCCCGAAACTGGCGAGCGCCTGATCTATGTGAACACGGCTTTCACGAGCCACATCAAGGACTTGTCGGAGAAAGAGAGCGACTGGCTTCTACAGCATCTCTACAGTCAGGCGGCCGTGCCAGAGTATCAATGCCGCTTCCGCTGGGAGGATGGCTCCATCGCTTTCTGGGACAACCGCGCTTGCCAGCATTATGCCGCGAGCGACTATTTCCCGGATGTGCGGGTCATGGAGCGTGTGACGATTGCGGGCGATCGGCCATATTTCGCGGCATTGAAAAGCGGGGCCGCAAAGGGCCCCGCTTTCCGCTGTAGTATCCCTGATATCGATCAGGCGAGCTTGGCGTCGAGCGTCACCTCGATGGCGCCAAGCGCCTTTGACAGTGGGCATTCTTCCTTGGCCTTGTTGGCAAGCTCCTGGAATTTCGCGTTGTCGATCCCCGGCACCTTGCCGGTGAGGGTCAGGGCGGAGGATTTGACCTCAAAGCCGCCATCGACTTCTTCAACCGTGACGACGGATTTCGCTTCAAGGTCCTCGGCCGGCGTGTCGTTCATGGCGAGGAAGGCCGAAAGCTGCATCGCAAAACAGCCCGCATGCGCTGCGCCTAGCAGCTCTTCCGGGTTGGTGCCGGCCTTGCCGCTTTCGTCTTCGAAGCGGGCCTTGAAGGAATAACCATGGCTTGAGAGCGCGCCGCTCTGGGTGTCGATGGTGCCTTTGCCGTCCTTGAGGGGGCCTGACCAATGGGCTGTGGCGTGACGTTTCATTCTGAAGTCCTTTCCTTTGGGGAAGCTGTTGATACCTCTCACCTTGAGCGGCGAGGTGTCGGGTCAAGTCTGAAACGTTGGGCCGACCGAAGAGGTTGCCTGCAGGCGGAAACTAGCGCTTGTTAAAGTCGGAAAGTCTTCGGGAGGAATTCGTCGTGAAGAACGAAATCATGGTGCAGTCACGGTGTATGGGCGGTGTACTGGCGGTGTTTCTGGCGGCGGCCTGCACAAATGCAGCTGATCCGGCAGAAAAGGCGCCTGTGTCGGCGCCCGAAAGCGCAGATGCCGGCGCAGAGGCAGGTGCTTCGTTCAGCGAAGAGGGGCTCGCCGCGCTCGACGATCTTCTCGCAGGCTATGTCGGGGCAGGGCAGGTGGCTGGCATCGAAGCCTTGCTCGTTCAGGATGGCGAGCTCGTCTATTCCGCCGCCCATGGTCTGCGCGATGTAGAGGAGCAGACCCCTCTCGGCGAGGGCACGATCTGGCGCATCTATTCCATGACGAAGCCGGTCACCAGTGTAGCTCTGATGCAGCTTTACGAAGACGGCAAGTTCGAGCTCGACGATCCATTGAGCGATTACATCCCCGAGTTCGAGAACCTGCAGGTGCTTGCCGGTGAGAATGAGGATGGCACGCCTGTCCTCGAGCCGCTCGAGCGTGAGCCGACAATCCGGGACGCGCTTCGCCATACGGCAGGGTTCGCCTATGGCCTGTTCGGACAGGATTATGCGAACCGCCAGTTCCGCGAGACCGGCATCCTTCGCTCTCAGGATCTCGACATGCTGGTCGACAAGGTCGCCGACGTGCCGCTTCTGTTCCAGCCGGGCGAGCAATGGTCTTACTCAGTCAGCGTCGATATCCAGGGTTACCTGATCGAGCACTTGTCCGGGGTGAGCCTTGGTGAGTATCTCGACGCCAATATCTTTACGCCGCTAGGGATGGATGACACCGGCTTCTACGTGCCGGACGCCGATTATGACCGCTTCGCAGATCTGATGGTCTGGTCGTCCGAGGCTAGTCGTTTTGTGCCGGTGCCGGAGACTCGGGAAAGCCAGGGGGCACTGCCTTACCTCTATCGTGAGGAGACCGTACCGTTCGAGTCGGGTGGGCACGGGCTTGTCTCGACAATCGATGACTATGCCCGCTTCAGCCAGATGATGCTGAATGGAGGGAGCCTCAATGGCGCAGAGATCATTTCGCCAGAGACAGTCGACCTCATGACGAGCGACCAGTTGCCCGAAGATCTGGGCATCGGGTTCAACGGTACGGCGCGGGCCACCATGACGGCAGAGCCGCACAAGTTTGGCCTGGGCTGGGGCGTTATCTCAGACCCTGAAGGCATGGCGAGCCCTGCAGGGGCTGGCACCTACTATTGGGGCGGCGCCGCGGGAACGTGGTTCTGGATCGACCCGGTGAACGATCTGTACTTTATTGGCATGATCCAGCGGTTCGGTGATAATCCTGACATGCCGTTCGAGCCGCGTGCCCAGTCGATGGCGCTGGTCTATCAGGCCTTGCAGGAATAGTGTGATAATTCGCTGTTTCTCTCGACGTGACGCGGCAGAGAGAGATAGGCGCAGCCTTTGCAGGACATATCCATGACAGCACCTACCGCCGCTATCTGCCTCATCGGGGACGAGCTTCTTTCTGGACGCACGCGGGACATCAACGTCCAGCAGATTGCGGGATATCTGCGCCCGCTTGGTATTCCGGTCGAAGAAGTACGAATCGTACCCGACGTGCAGGCGCGCATCGTGGAGGCGGTCAATGCACTCAGGGAACGTTATTCCTATGTCTTCACGACGGGCGGGATCGGGCCGACCCATGACGATATTACGGCGGATGCGATTGCCGCCGCCTTCGGCGTTGGGATCGACAAGCATCCCGATGTGATGGCGATGTTACAGGAACGCTATGACGAGATCGGCACCGAATTCACCGAGGCGCGCCAGCGCATGGCGCGCATTCCCGACGGCGCAAGCCTGATCGAGAACCCGGTATCGGGGGCGCCAGGCTTTCAGACCGGGAATGTCTTCACTTTGGCGGGTGTGCCTTCCATTGTTCAGGGCATGCTTCAGGATGTCGGTCACAGGCTGGAGCATGGCAGGGTGGTCCATGCACGGACGGTCCGTGTGCCGGGCCTGCGCGAAGGCGATATCGCCGAGGAGCTCAGCGAGCTCGACAAGTCTTATGAAGAGGTGAGCTTCGGCTCCTATCCCTGGTTCAGGTCAGTGAACGATCATGGTGTGTCGCTGATCGCTCGCTCTGCTGATGAAGCCGCGCTGACCACCGCAGCGCAGAAGCTTGTCGAACTGGCTGCCTCCGTCGGTGGGGACGGCGAAGTCATAGAAGGAGAAGCAAGTTGAGCAGGCCCACTCTCTCAAGGACCCCGGTGATCATCCTGTCGGGGATCGCCATGGTCGCCATCGGTTTTTGTTTCAGCCTCGTCGCACCGGTCATTGATGGCGAACTTCTCGACATGATCTGGTCCGGCCCGGCGGCGGAAGCCCGCCTTGCAGAAATGGACGCAGATGCCCGAACGGCCCATTTCTGGACGACGCTGATCATCGATACAGCGTACCCGCTCGCCTATGGTGCCTTTCTGGCCGGGCTGGCAGCGCGTTTTGCGCCGCTGCGGTTTGCACGCCTTGCCATGATCCCAGCTTTCCTGATCGTGCTTCTGGATCTCGCTGAAAACACGGTCCAGATGATCGCGCTACAGGACGCAGGCAATTACCTCTGGCTGAAGACCTACCTCACGCCGGCGAAGTTCGGCATGTTCGCCTTTGCGGTCCTTCTTGCCGGTGTCCTTGGCCTTGTTTCGCTTGCGCGGTTTGCGCTCAGGAACCGCTAGGCGGGATGGCTTCGGCAAGAGCTTTGTGAATGTCGCTGACAACGACAGAGCCTTCACCAACGCCAGACGCGACCCGTTTGACCGATCCGATCCGAACATCGCCGACGGCATAGACGCGCGGCCATGAGGTTTCATAGCGGGTCGGCATCCGGTCAAGCGTCCAGC
>Ga0208965_1000962_pt1 | contig 13027 bp, 13 predicted proteins | sample AOAMet1_07_M0_10_2_FD_188230 | JGI IMG/M metagenome (GOLD analysis project Ga0208965, IMG submission 188230) | Ammonia-oxidizing marine microbial communities from Monterey Bay, California, USA - CAN11_07_M0_10 (SPAdes) | ecosystem: Environmental > Aquatic > Marine > Intertidal zone | place...
CGCGGGCGGTATCGACATTGTCGGCATCTCTGACTTCAAGACTTTCCTGGAAAACACCAAGGGCTATCGCCGCGACCTTCGCCGGGCCGAATATGGCGATGAGCGTGACCCGGAGATTGCGGCCTTCTTTGAAGAGATTTCACCGTTGAACAATGCGAGCGAGATTAACAAGCCGCTCTTCATCATTCAGGGCGCCAATGACCCGCGCGTGCCTGCGTCGGAGGCTGAGCAGATCCTTGCGGCGGTTCGCCAGAATGGCGGCGAGGCCTGGTTCCTGCTGGCAATGGATGAAGGCCACGGCTTTCGTAAAAAGTCCAACCGCGATTTCCAGCGCGAGGCCGAAACGCTCTTCCTTCAGGGTGTGCTGGAGCTGGACGGCGGCGAGTAAGAGTCGGCATTCAGGCAAGTAATCAAAAAGCGGCCCCATTGCGGGCCGCTTTTTCTTTGACTGGGACTCCGGACCCACCGCTTAATCGACACAAACTTTGATTTACAAAGTGCTCTTGACAGCTCGTCAGGACTTTGCAATACAAAGTTCATTGCAGAAAGAAAGGAACCTGCCATGTTGAAGCGAATTATCACCACTGCCCTTATCGCTGGCGCTGTTGCGGCCCCGGCTGTCGCCGCACCGCTGACCGTTACGCTTGAAGGCGTCGAGGATCGCGGCGTGCCGCTCTATGTCGGTGTTCAGACCGAAGAGCAGTTCATGAAATGGGACGGCATCGCCGGCGAGAAGGTCGAGGACCCGGAAGCTGGCACGGTGACGGTCTCCTTCGACCTGCCTGAAGGCGAGTATTCAGTGTCGGTCTGGCATGACCTCAACGACAATGGCGAGTTCGACATGAATGAGAGCGGCTGGCCAGAGGAAGGCTATGCGATGAGCAATCAGGCGGCACTTCGCGGGATGCCGACATTTGATGTCGTGAAAGTTGCTGTCGATGCCGAAGGCGCGACCATCACCGAAACGGTCAACTACCCGCAATAGATCCGAACAGACACGTTTGCCCGTGGCCGGCCCTCGCAAGGGTCGGTCATTTGCGTTAGCTCAGCGGATCGATGCGGCCCACGCCAGACTGGTTGACGCGCCACCAGCCTGCCAGGCCGTAGCGGGTTTCCTGCGTGACTTCGACTTCGTGCGGAATGGCTTCTGACAGCATGAGCACGACGCCGCCAGGCTGCGGGATGATGCGGGCGGCAGGGGCGTCCTTTTCGCCCGCGCCTTCATCCCACACCGCCAGTGCACCGCCCCGCGCCTCGTCCCAGTCCTCATTGAGGTAGGCGACGAGCGAGACGACACGGTTACGCGCGCCTGCAAAACTGTCGAGGTGGCGGTCATAGAAGCCGCCCGGTGGGTACACAGCAAAACAGACTTCCATCTCGAACAGGCCGAGCATCAGTTCCCGGTTAAGCGCATTGCGCAGTGTTTCGGCCCAGATGCGGAAGTCCTGCTGTGCTGGTGTCGAGCCATCGAACCAGGTGATGCGCGTGCGCCGGACCGAGCGGTCGACTTGGAAGGCGTCTTCGCGGCCAATACCGGCGGGGCCAAGGTCAGAGGCCGCGTCGCGGGCAATGAGTTCGGCGCGTAGCGCTGCTGTCAGCGCATCAGGGAGCAGGAGGGGCTGCCAGGTCCATCCCTTGGTTGCAAGATCGTCGGCTATCGCGCCGATACGATTGTCCCCCACGCATAGCGCTTCGGGGGGAGGGGAGATGGCGTTCAGCTCTGTTGGTCCTTCATGAAGCCTGCGAAGCGCTGGAACAGGTAGAAGCTGTCCTGCGGGCCGGGGCTCGCCTCAGGGTGGTGCTGGACCGAGATGATCGGCTTTCCTTTGACCCGAAGGCCCGAATTGGTGCCGTCGAAGAGCGAGCGGTGGCTTTCCTCCACGCCGTCCGGCAGCGTGGCCGTGTCGACGGTAAAGCCATGGTTCATGGACACGATCTCGACCTTGCCGGTCTCGAAATCCTTCACTGGGTGGTTTGCGCCATGATGGCCTTGAGGCATCTTCTTGGTCTGTGCACCCAGTGCAAGCGCCAGAAGCTGGTGACCAAGGCAGATGCCGAGCAACGGTTTGCCGCTATCGATCAGCTTATTAATCGTGTCACCGCAGCGTTTGATCGTCGCTGCCGGGTCGCCAGGACCGTTCGACAGAACGACGCCATCCGGGTTGAGCTTCATGATCTCTTTGAACGGCGTATCGCCGCGAACAATGGTTGCGCGGGCACCCACATGGGCGAGATTGCGCAGGATGTTCTTCTTCACGCCAAAGTCGAGCACGACGACATGGAAGTCAGTCTGGTCGTTATTGGCAAAGCCCGTGACAAGATCCCAGAGGCGCTCTGAATTGTCGTACGCCGCATCGCCGACAACATTTAGCGCGAGGTCAGCTGCTTCGAGGCCTTCCCAGGCACGAGCGGCCTCGATCAGGGCTTCGACATCAATATTGCCGTCGGGGGCATAGGCGACCGCGCATTTCGGCATGCCGCCTTCGCGGATGATGCGGGTCAGCGCGCGCGTATCGACATTGGAGACGGCGGTGATGTTCTTTTTTGCCAGCCAGGCGTCGAAATGATCGCGTGAGCGCCAGTTTGACGGCGGGGAGATCGGCTCGCGGAAGACGGCGCCCGTGGCGGCGCGGCCTGCCTCGGCGGAGGATTCTTCGTGGTCCTCGGGGTTCGCGCCGACATTGCCGACATGCGGGAAAGTGAAGAGCACGACCTGGCCTGCATAGGAGGGATCGGTCAGGATTTCCTGATAGCCGGTGATCGATGTGTTGAAGCAAAGCTCCCCCACTGCAACCCCTGCGGCGCCGGAACCGTGGCCGAGGAAAACCGTTCCATCTGCCAGCGCGATCGCGCCAGTTGCTGGTGAATCGGGTTGATTTCCTGTGGTCATGGGCGTATCTCCTCGCGTCCTGTCAGACGCCATTAGGGATTCGGTCACTTTACGACCTCATCCTCCGGCGGCGTGAGATAGGCGTGCAGTGACCCGGGCGTCAAGTTCGAGGTCCATGTATAAAAAGAGCAGGTATGGGACAGACAGACGTTTCTCCAGCTAACACGATCCGCGACCGTGTTTTAGTCGCACTCCAGAAAGCTGAAGCGGACGATGCTGAGGGCATCCGTGCGCGTACGCTGCGTCTGGTAAGCTGTGCTATGCGCGACCGTGATGTCACGGCCCGCGGACAGGGCCAGTGCGCTGGCTGCGAAGACGCGGAAGTTCGCAAGCTGCTGGAGATCATGGTCGCCCAGCGCGAAGTGTCTGCACGCGAGTTTGACGATTCCGGTCGCATCACAGACGCCGAGCGTGAGCGCGAGGAAATGGAAATCCTCCAGTCCTTCCTGCCGCAGCCGCTTGAAGGCCCAGCGCTTGAAAAGGCCGTCGATGCTGTGGTGAACGATCTTGAAGCGACCAAGCTGAAGGACATGGGGCGCTGTATGGCAGAGCTGCAAAGCCGCTATCCAGGCCGTATTGACACAGGTACCGCCGGCAAGGCTGTCCGCCGCGCTCTGGTCTAGGCCGTCCTGATGCTAGCCTTTCAGGCCGGGCTGAGCGAGAGATACCCGAACACTATGTCCGCAATCTCGTCGGCGAAGGCATCGCCTGCTGCTGACACGACGTATCCTGGACCGTCCTCGTTGAAGAGCGCTTTTTCAACGAGCGCCGTATTTGCGATATAGATCATCATCTCTGCCGCGCGGTCGAGGTCAGGCTGGCGGACCTTGTCTCTTACCAGCTCCAAGAATGCCCGGTTGCCCGCAAGTGCGTCCTGCCAGAGCTGTTTCCAGTCCTCACCGATGAGTTGTGGCCGAAGCCGCCCCTGCAAGTGTACCGCACGCAGGATGTGGGCTTGCTCGCCAATGAAGCGGTAGGCCGCGCGCATCTGTTTACGGAGAAGCTGGCGAAGGTCGGCGGACGCGACCTCGTCAGCCTCGACCGCGGCCGTTTCCATCTGGAGCGCGCTGCGGGCCTTCCAGAGTTCGAAAAGAAGCGGGATCAGCGCTTCCTTGTTTTCAAACCGCCGGTACACCGTGCCCACCGCGACACCGGCCTCAGCCGCGAGGTCGGGCACTGAGATCGCGTCGAAATCCTTCTTGCGAAGCAACCCCTCCAGCGCGTCCATCAGCTTTTTCTGAGTCTTGATGGACCGCGCCTGGATCGCCGGCCGGGCAAAGCTGTTTGACATCGGATTTACTTTCTCGTATGTGAATGTGAATTCACTTTCATTTTAGGCGAGGGTGAGTGAACTTTCAAGCAGCAGAGGGCTGCAATGACATCGCCGCGCGTCCAATTTGCGAAGCCCGGCCGCCATAGGTGCCACATGGAAACTTTCATTCAGACAGAACCCGAACTGGTCATAGGCCTCGGGGCGATCATGTTCCTCTGGGTCTGCGGCATCGCGTCGGACGTCCATCGTCGCATCCGCAAGCCCGTCCGGCCAACGCGTAGCCCTTTCATTCACTGGATCGTGACGGCGTCACTTCTCTGGCTGCTTTGCGGCGTCAGTCTCTGGGCTTGGCTTAATTCGGGGCGGTCACTGGAAGCGCTCGGCTTCGCGTGGGGCGAGGGTTTCGGTGTCTATGCTGCATGGGCGATCGCGCTTGGGTTCATGTCGCTTCAGATCGCCCAGCTGCCAGCGATCCGCCGTGATGCAGAGCTTCAGGGCACGTTGCGCCAGTCCATGTTCGGCTCTGGCGATTATGATGCGCTGATGCCCAGGCGGCGGCGCGATTGCTGGGGCTTCTTTCTGGTCGCGGTGACGGCAGGGATCACTGAGGAAGTCATCTTTCGCGCCTTCCTGATCAGCGTGCTGGCCCTTCTGATGCCGCTTTGGGCGGCTGCGGTCTTGGCTGTCGGCGTTTTCATACTCGCCCACATATATCAGGGTTTGCAGGGGCTCATGCGTATCCTGCCGGTCACCATTATCATGACCCTTACCTATGTTCTTTCCGGCTCGCTCTGGCCGGGCGTCATTGTCCATGTGGCGGTCGACGTCATGGCGGGGGTTATCGCCTGGATGCTCCTGCCGCGCGACGGCTATATTCTAGTGGAGGACGAGGCGGCGGCAGGAGCCGTTCCCGCATAGTTATCCACAGGCTTGGGCGGGCCTGTGTATTGCCGCATTGGAGAGTGGCCCTCGGGGCGGCATCTGCGTTACACTGAGCGTTCATGTCAGCTTCCATTCGCATACCAGATGGCTTCGTCGAGGAGTTGAAGGCCCGCATCCGGCCGTCAGACGTCATCGGGCGCAAGGTGAAGCTGAAGAAGCAGGGCAAAGAATGGGTTGGCCTGTCGCCCTTCACGAATGAGAAAAGCCCGAGCTTCTACGTCAATGACCAGAAGCGCATCTTCAAGGACTTTTCATCCGGCATTGGCGGCGATGTCATCTCCTTCGTCATGGAGACCGAACGGCTCTCTTTCATGGAGGCGGTGGAAAAGCTCGCTGACGAAGCGGGCATGCAACTGCCGAAGGCGACGCCGCAGGACGAAGAAACCTATGATCGGCGTAAGCGGCTCTATGCCTGCTGCGAAGCGGCGTGCCGCTTCTTCGAGGACCGGTTGCGGGCGGCAGAAGGCACCGAAGCGCGAGAATATCTTGAAAACCGCAGTCTGGGCGCTGCAGCCTGGGCGCGCCACCGACTTGGCTATGCGCCCGACGACTGGCGCAAGACCATCGATCATCTGAAAGCCGAAAGCTTCGGCATGCAGGAAATCGTCGATGCGGGTCTCGCTGTCGTCAAAGAGGGCGGCGGTGACCCATATGACCGGTTCAGGGGCCGCGTCATTTTCCCGATCACGGATGTGCGCGGTCAGGTCATCGCCTTCGGGGGCAGGGGGCTGCAGCCGGACGCCAAACCGAAATACCTAAATTCCAACGATACAGAGCTCTTCCACAAGGGCCGCGTCCTCTATCGCTACAAGGATGCGCGCGAAGCTTTCGGCAGCACGAACGAGGGCGGGCTGATTGTCACCGAAGGCTATATGGATGCCATCGCCATGGCAGAGGCCGGAATTGGCCATGCCGTCGCGCCGCTTGGTACAGCGCTCACAGAGGATCAGCTCGGGCTGTTATGGCGCGCCGGGCCGGAGCCGGTGCTTTGTTTTGATGGCGATGCAGCTGGTCTGCGCGCAGCTTATCGATCAATCGAGCGGGCGCTGCCGCATATCCAGCCTGAACGCACGCTTTTCTTCTGCCTCCTCTCCGGCGGGATGGACCCGGATGACCTTATCCGCCAGTCGGGACCCGAAGCGATGAAGCAGGCGCTCTCGAATTCTGTGCCGCTGATCGAAGTGCTCTGGCAGCGCGAGCGCGATGCTGAACCTCTCGACACGCCGGAAAGGCAGGCGGGGCTCGAAGCGCGGCTGATGCAGGCGGCCGCTACGATCCAGCATGCAGGCGTGCGCGCTGCCTATGAGCGGGAGCTGAAATCCCGGAAGAATGACTATTTGTGGCAGATGCGGCGCAAGGCGCGCGGCTCGGCAGGACGTTCTGACGCGCCGGTAAAGGGCGCGCACCAGACGAGCGCGCCAGCGAAGACGCGGGGCCTTGGCCTGCTTGTCCGGGCGGTCGATTCTCCTCATCTGATCGATGTCGGTTTCGAGATGTTATCCATGGCCATCTTCCTCGATGAGGATGTCGCGACTTTGCGCGATGTGATCATTTCGTGGCCTGACGCAGGCGCAGGTGTTGACCGCAGCGCAATCGCGACCCATTTAGTGCAGTCTGGAAACATGCGCGCTGCTGACTTGCTCAATTCTTATCCCGCAACAACTGCTATAGCTCCGAATGGAGCTGACGAACGGGAATGGCTAATCGCCCTGGAGCAATACGTGGCCCGCGACGACGCCAGCGCGTCTGGCGACGTCGCCAAGGCTGAGGTGACCGCGTCACCTGAGAACTGGCGGCGCCGTCGGCATGAAGTGGCGGAACGTGAGGCTCGTGTGGCGCGCCTCAACGAGGCAGCAGAACAAACCGATCAGGACTGATCGGCAGTTGATTGTTTGAATGTTGCAGGGGGCAAGCTGCAACAGGCGGGAGAGTTAGATGGCGAAAGCCCAGAAGCGTGACAATGACGGCGCCGAAGTCGAGACCGACGATCGTCCGGTGCTCGATCTCAACGACTCGAAGATCAAGAAATTTATCAAGCAGGCAAAGTCCAAGGGCTATGTCACGCATGAAGAACTGAACAACGTGCTTCCGTCGGAGGAACTGTCCTCCGATCAGATCGAAGACACGATGTCGGCTCTTTCAGAAATGGGTATCCAGGTCGTCGAGAATGAAGACGAAGTGGAAAACGCATCCAAGAGCACGGCAGTAACCAAGACCGGCACCACTGGCGCGGTGGTCAAGAAGGGCAACGCCCGCGGCTCTGACCGGACCGATGATCCGGTGCGCATGTATCTGCGCGAAATGGGCGCGGTGGAACTCCTGTCGCGTGAAGGCGAAATTGCCATCGCCAAGCGTATCGAGGCTGGCCGCGATGCGATGATCCGCGGCCTCTGCGAGAGCCCGCTGACCTTCGAGGCCATGATGGTCTGGCGCGATGAGCTCATGAATGAGCGCATCCTCCTGCGCGACCTGATCGATCTCGAAACGACCTATGGCGCGGAAAACCCGACGCCTGAACCGCGCGAAAAGACCGAGGAAGAAAAAGAAGCCGAGGCCCGCGAGCGCGAGAACGAAACGACCGAAGAACGCCTTGCCCGCGAAGAACGCGAGGACGAGGAAGAAGGTCAGGCCATGTCCATGTCCGCCATGGAGGCCGAGCTTCGTGACGGTGTCCTTGGCAAGCTGGATGAGATTGCCCTCGCATTCGGCCAGTACCGCAAGCTTCAGGAGCGGCTCGTTGAGCGCCGCATGGCAGGCAAGGCGCTGACCGCTGATGCCCGCGACGAATATGATGCGCTGGCCCAGTCCATCGTCGACAATCTCAAGACGATGCACATCAACAATGCGCGTATCGAAGCGCTTGTTGAGCAGCTCTACGCCATCAACAAGAAGCTGATGGGCCTTGAAGGCAAGCTGATGCGTCTGGCCGATGCCAAGGGCGTGCCGCGCAAGGAATTCCTCGACAGCTATTTCGGCAATGAACTGAACCCGAACTGGCAGGAAGAAACGCTTGGGACCGCCAGGTCCAAGAAGAAGTGGGAAAACTTCTTCGAGACGCAGGGCGAGCAGATCGGCGAGATCCGCGACGAGATCACGGCCGTTTCCCAGGAGATCGGTATTCCGATCGACGACTTCCGCCAGATCGTCCAGCGCGTCCAGAAGGGCGAACGCGAAGCCCGCGTTGCCAAGAAGGAAATGGTCGAGGCAAACCTCCGCCTCGTGATTTCCATCGCCAAGAAATACACCAATCGCGGCCTGCAATTCCTCGACCTGATCCAGGAAGGCAATATCGGCCTCATGAAGGCGGTCGATAAGTTCGAATATCGCCGCGGCTATAAATTCTCGACCTATGCGACCTGGTGGATCCGCCAGGCCATCACAAGGTCGATCGCCGATCAGGCCCGCACGATCCGTATTCCGGTGCACATGATCGAGACGATAAACAAGATCGTCCGCAGCCAGCGCCAGATGCTGCATGAAATCGGCCGTGAGCCGACCCCGGAAGAGCTCGCTGAAAAGCTCGGCCTGCCGCTGGAGAAGATCCGCAAGGTTCTGAAGATCGCAAAAGAGCCAATCTCGCTCGAAACGCCAATTGGCGACGACGAGGACTCCAACCTTGGCGACTTCATCGAAGACAAGATGGCGCTGCTACCGGTCGACAGCGCGATCCAGTCGAACCTTCGCGAAACCACGACCCGCGTGCTCGCCTCGCTCACTCCGCGTGAAGAACGCGTCTTGCGCATGCGCTTCGGCATCGGCATGAACACCGATCACACGCTCGAAGAAGTCGGCCAGCAGTTCAGCGTGACCCGCGAACGTATCCGCCAGATCGAGGCAAAGGCGCTGCGCAAGCTCAAGCACCCAAGCCGGAGCCGCAAGCTGCGGAGCTTCCTGGATACCTAAGGGCTGCCAAATGATCTACGAGTTAGGCGTCAGACTTTTCCGCTTGAAACGGTGTCTGGCGCCTGTCTTTTTTGCGTTCGGACTTACTCTGAGCGCGAGCGCTGAGAGCCTATGACTGGCGAGACCTATGCGATCCAGTCGGGTAACTTTGAGGGTCACCGCGTCTGGGTCGGTAAGGTCGAGCGCCTCGGGCCGCGCGAGGTCGTTCACCTTTCGGTCGAAGGCCCGTTTCTTCCTTACGAAGCAGCAGATTTTTATGTCCCCTCGTTTGGACATATGCCTGTCGACATCGAAGCGTTTCGAAATTCGGACCTTGCAGTTTCGGATGCAAAGTGGAGCGCCGAAAAACAGCTTGAAGAAGGCTATCGCGAGTGGAATTCAGCGAATGGCGGCGTTTTCACGATCTTGATTTCCGATGCTGTAGCCGACGCTTTCGACGTGATGGCACAGCAGGCACCGCGTTAGTATGACTCACCCTATCCGTATCGGCATTGGCGGCTGGAATTATGAACCTTGGGAAGAGACGTTCTATCCGTCCGATCTCGCCAGGAAGCGCCAGCTTGAATATGCCTCGCGGCAACTGACGGCGATTGAGATCAATTCGACGTTCTATCGCAACCAGAAGCCGCACGTCTTTGAGAACTGGGCGGATCAGACGCCCGATGGCTTCAAGTTCACGGTCAAGGCGCAGCGCTTCACGACATCGCGCAAGACGCCCGACGAGATGAAGGAAGCCATCGACTGGTTTATCGGCGGCGGCGTGACGAAGCTCGGTGACCGGCTTGGCGCGATCAACTGGCAGTTTCCCGAGAGCCGCAAGTTCGATGCAGACTATTTCGCTGCCTTTCTGGGCGCGCTGCCCGCCGAGCATGAGGGGCTGGCCATCCGCCATGCCATCGAGGTTCGCAATGAGAGCTTCAAGACAGAAGAATTCACCGACATGCTGCGGGGGCATGGCTGCGCGCTGGTCTATTCAGACGCTGAAGACTGGCCGATGCCGGACGTCGAGACGGCCGACTTTGCCTATGCCCGTCTTCAGGAAAGCCGTGAGACCTATAAGGCCGGGTATGCACCTTCGGCACTGGATGACTGGGCAGGCAGGCTGGGGGAGTGGGCTAAAACCCGCGAGGTCTATGCGTTCTTCATTTCAGGTGCCAAGGCGCGCGACCCGCTTGCCGCGCAGGAACTGATAAAGCGCGTGGGACGGCCAGCTTAGTCTGCGTCGCGTCGGTTCTTACCGTGGCGGGCGGGAGGCGAGACCAGCGCCCGGACGCGGTCTCGCCACTACAGTACAGAAGCGTTTTTAGCTTGCCGCCTTCAGCGCCTGATCCAGATCCGCGATCAGATCGTCTGCGCCTTCGATGCCGATCGAGAGGCGCACTGTGTTCGGCGCGGCGCCAGCGGCGGTCTGTTGCTCTTCGGTCAGCTGGCGGTGCGTGGTCGAGGCCGGGTGGATAACCAGTGAGCGCGTATCGCCGAGATTGGCGACATGGCTGAAGAGATTGAGGGCGCTGACGAATTTCACGCAGGCGTCATAGCCGCCTTTCAGCTGAACCGTGAAAAGCCCGCTTGCCCCCTTGGGGCATATCTTCGCGACGCGGGATTTGTAGGGCGAGCTGTCGAGACCTGCATAGGTGACGCCCTCGACGGCCTCATGACCTTCCAGCCAGGCGGCGACCTTTTCGGCATTGGCGACATGTTTCTCCATGCGTAGCGGCAGGGTCTCGATACCCATCAGCGTATAATGCGCGCCTTGCGGGTTCATCGTCATGCCGAGGTCGCGAAGGCCGATGGCGATGCCGTGGAAGGTGAAGGCCGCCGGGCCGAATGTCTCCTGGAAGACAAGGCCGTGATAGGCCGGTTCAGGCTGGGAGAGGGAGGGGAACTTGTCACTGGCCGACCAGTCGAACTTGCCGGAATCGACGACAACGCCGCCGGTCACCGTGCCATTGCCGGTCATATACTTGGTGAGCGAGTGGACCACCAGCGTCGCGCCATGCGCTATGGGACGGCAGAGATACGGGGTGGCTGTCGTATTGTCGACGATGAGCGGGACGCCGGCGGCATCGGCGATGGGCGCGATGGCATCGAGATCGGTGATATAGCCGCCGGGATTGGCGATGGACTCGCAGAAGACCGCGCGCGTGTCGTCATCAATGGCGGCCTTGACCGCGTCCAGGTCGTCAAAGTCGACGAATTTCGCAGACCAGCCAAAGCGTTTGAAGGTCTGGCTGAACTGGGTGATCGTGCCGCCATAGAGGCGCGTTGACGCCACGATATTGCGGCCCGGTGCCATCAGCGGGAAGAGCGCCATGATTTGCGCGGCGTGGCCTGACGAGGTGCAGACGGCGCCCGCGCCGCCTTCCAGTTCGGCAATCCGGTTCTGCAGGGCCGCGATCGTCGGGTTGGTCAGACGCGAATAGATATAGCCGACTTCCTGCAACCCGAAGAGCGCTGCGGCGTGGTCAGCATCGCGGAACTCATAGGCCGTTGTCTGATAGATCGGGACCTGGCGCGCGCCTGTCGCTGGATCGGCCTCTGTCCCGGCATGGATGGCGAGCGTTCCGAAATCCTGTGGTGCGTCTGACATGGTGTCCCTCCTGAATTCTTGTGTTTGTGTAGGTTTCAAATTGCTTCGTATCGCCCCAAATTCGGTTTGTCTAAAGAGATCAGGCGATGTCTGGAGACATGATGACGCGGGCACCGGGGCGGACCCGTATCGCGCACCTTCTGAATGTGAAACGCAAGGTCGGCGAGGTCGGCATTCCGGCCCGATCACTTGCGCAGATTGGCCGCAAGCTACAAGCAACTTAATATCGATGTTGACGTTGTGTTGATATCGGCGATGCCCGCGACTAGGGCAGCATACTCCTCAAATCAGGTTACCGCGATGCGCATCCAGATTGACGCCAAGCTCGACTATAATTTCCCGCAACCCGCAGATGTTCTGCTGGCGCTGAAGGCGCGACCTCTGGCCGACCAGACTATCGTTTCGGATTCGCTGGACATTCAGGGCAATGCAAACCTCGGCTTTCTCGTCGATGCCGATGAGGCCGATACGCGCTGCTGGATGGCGGCCGCCGGACGTGTCAGCATTCACTACACGGCGACAGTCGATGTAAGCCGCGGACCCGTCCAGCTTGCTGGCAAATACGTGCCACCGCGCGTGCAATTGCCTGCAGACGTCATCACCTATCTGATGCCCAGCCATTACTGTTGCGGCGCTGACGTCGAGGCGTTTGCGCGCAACGAGCTGTCTGACGTGCAGGGCGGCGACCAGGTGCTGAAAATGGCAGACTGGATCTTCGCTAATTTCGAATATGTGCCGGGCGCGAGCGATGCCGATACGACGGCGGCGGACACGTTTGCTTCGCGTCAGGGCGTCTGCCGCGACTATGCGCACGTCCTGATCAGCTTCTGCCGCGCGGTGGGTATCCCTGCGCGCATGGTGTCGGCCTATGCGCCGGGGCTGACGCCGCCTGATTTTCACGCCGTGGTCGATGTCTGGCTGGACGGCAACTGGCACCTCATAGACCCGACGGGCATGGCAGAGCGTGAAAAGCTTGTCCGCATTATCTGCGGGCGTGACGCGGCCGATATCAGCTTCATGACCATCTTCGGCGAAGCCGAGCTCATCTCTCAATCTGTATCGGCATTCGAGGCGCCAGAAGAAGTGGAAGCGGCCTGAGGCTTCCGGGCTGTTGCATTCCCGGGGCTGATCACGGCACTCTCTGAGGAAGGGAGCCGCTATGATCACCACGCTGACACTGCAGACATACGGGCCAGGTCTTTACGATTTCACGGGGCGGGTCGAAGACGCGCTGAGCGAGGCCAGTGTCGCTGAGGGGCTGCTCACCCTCTTCGTGCGTCACACATCCTGCTCGCTGCTCATTCAGGAAAACGCCGACCCGGACGTACTGGCTGACCTAAACGAGTTCTTCCGCAGGCTGGTCCCGCATACCGATGAGGCTTCGATGGGCTGGGTGCGCCACAATAGCGAGGGGCCTGACGATATGCCG
>Ga0208965_1000965_pt1 | contig 13013 bp, 11 predicted proteins | sample AOAMet1_07_M0_10_2_FD_188230 | JGI IMG/M metagenome (GOLD analysis project Ga0208965, IMG submission 188230) | Ammonia-oxidizing marine microbial communities from Monterey Bay, California, USA - CAN11_07_M0_10 (SPAdes) | ecosystem: Environmental > Aquatic > Marine > Intertidal zone | place...
CAGGTGGCCCCTTCGTTCACCAAGATGCTGTAGGAATCAAAATGCACGGAATCACCCGCGCAAAACACCACGGGATTGGACGTCATAGGCTGGGCAATGGGCGCTGGTGCAAAGGGAAACTCCGCCTGCCAAATGCCCTTGCCTTTGTCGCCTACACGCAACACCTCATCGCGGTAAAAGGGCAAGCACTCAAACGGCGCCCATCGCGCAGGCAGGCCCGTTCCAAAAGAAGTCCAACCGCTGGCATTGGCCGCACGGTGAAAAGCCCCGGTGGTGGATACCACAACAGTGCCTGCATCTCCCAGACAGACCACATCGCGCAAAGCCTCGCCGAGCAGTCCTGTCCCAAGGTTGGCCCAGGTATCGCCCCCATTCAACGAGCGGCGCACCTCATCGTCGTCTGCCTTGATGGCCCACAGCTCACCGTCGTCTGCCGGATTCAAGGCAATTTCCATGCTGTTCCAATTGGTCGGCAGGCCTGTGAGTAGAGACCAATTCTGTCCCCCATCCAAGGAACGGTAGATGCCGCATGTGTTGCCCGCGCGGACGACCGCAAAAAACAAGTCACGGTTGCCGCGGCCCTGCTCGATTTCCAGCACTGTTCCACTGCCGAAATTGTGGACCAGATTGAAATCCGCACCGCCATCATAAGACCGATAAAAACCGCTGCCATTGCCCAAGGCCAAGTAGTCGGCATACAGGGGATCGACCACCAGCTCACTTGACCGCGAGTCCACATAGCTTTCGGTGGGATACATGGAAAGGTTGCCGATGCCCGTGGGGGTGCCATTGAAAGCCTGAGGAAGCCGCAAGTCTCCGATGTCACTAAATCGCAACTCATCGGCATCCAAAGGGTTCACATATCCCGTTGGCGCCTCGGCGCCGCCCAACCTCAAGTGCTGCGCAGCCCCAAAATCTTGCCTGAAACCCGTGTTGCCATTGTGGTAACGCCCTCCGGTTTGAACGTCCTCGTTCCACCCCTGGGAATACCCCCACAACGTGGTGTTATAGATGCCGTACTTCCTGCTCTCATGGGTGGCCAATTCATCGGAACTGTAGTTCAATCCTCCATCCGACGCCACCCAGACATCGCCTCCAAGCACATGCATGTCCTGGATATCGGGGTGCACCCATCCGATGTCGTAGGTATTGGCCCCATAAGCACCAATCCGTTGCCATGTGACACCGCCATCGCTGGTCGCATTTAAGGCTGTCACGCCGACCCAGACGCGGTCCGGATCCACGTGCGAGACCGCCATTGCAAAGTCATAGAACCCTTGGTAAATGCCGGTTCCGTTCATGTTTCCCGTGGCCAAACTCGGATGATCGTCTACATCATACGGGGCTCCGTCCTGACCATTGGGGTTGGTCCAATTGTCCCCCTTGTTGTCGCTGCGGTATAGGCCGATCCACCCGGTATCGCTGGACTTGCCTTTGCCAATCAAGGCCACATAAACGCGATCAGGATCCGCAGGAGTCGTGCCAATGCGCCCTCCATGGTCGTCGGCGGCGCCGGCGTCCTCAGGCACGTAGTATCCCGTGTCGTGCAGTTGGAAGGTCGCCCCTCCGTCATCCGAACGGTAAAATGCACAGCGCTCGGGGTTCAGTTCATGCACCAGCGCGTAAACCACCATCGCATCGGTGGGGTGAAACCGCACGTCCCACACCTTGCCCGGAATCACCGTGGACCAATTTTCGCCACCATCCATGGTCCTGCGCAGCCCATTGTCTGTGGCCACATAAACGCGGTCTGAATTCCAAGGGTGGACCACCAATTGATTGGCCGAGGACCCCAAATTGTAGAGCAACTCCCAAGTAGAACCCCCATTGACCGAGCCGTATACGGTGTTGTTGGAGACGAAATAAAAAGTGCTCGCCGATGAAGGCGCGACCGCGCACTGGGTCACCGTGCGGATGCCAGGTACGCCGAGGGTCACGGGAGTCCAAGACTGCCCCTTGTTTGTGGTCTTGAAAAGGTCGCCTGCCTCAATGCCGGCGATGGCCACATCTGGATTCGACGTGCTTTGGTCAAAGCAATAAATGTTGCACTGCCATGACACCGGGAAATGCCCCTGCTCACCATTGTTCCACGTTTCGAATGGTCCTATGGCTTGCCATTCCGGATCCACTTCAGCGGCGCGTTGGACCTGTCCTTCAACGCCTCCTCCGCGCTCAAAAGCCTCGGCCGCCCATTCACCGGCATCCTGGACAACGCCATCGGGTCCGACCCGATGCTCCACATGCATCAACCAATGCTTGAAGTTGCGCTCGTGCAAGGTTTTCTCGTACCGGCGGTCCTTCAAATACGCCGCCCGCAGATCTGCGATTTCATGGAAGTCGGCGTCACCGGAATACATGCGCTCGGCCCACTCGGGCGTGTCACCCAGCTCGTTGGGCACCCATTTGAACGTCCCTTTTTGGGTCACGTCCTCGCCTGAAATCAACCCTTGCCCTTGAACAGAATTCAACAGGACACAGCCACCCAAAACAACCCATAAACCGAACCATTTTTTCATCACTCACAATTTACAGTGCCGGAGTCTTACAGCACAGTTTTACCATCCCACTGATCGAATCAGTAAATTGAACCCATGAACGCCACCTACACCTGCAACCAGTGCGACATGGCCGTGAAGGCTTCATGCGCCAAATGCGATGTCCCACTCGAAAACGGCCATTTGGAACTGCCCGACGGATCCTCCGTTCAAGTGTCCAAGTGCCCCAGCTGCGAAGGCAAGATCAAGTCGCCCCAATGCTGCGGCAGCGACATGTCCTGCGCCGCGTGAAGCCTTTGATACGCGCATTCTTCTCTGGCATTCCGATGGCGCTTCTGGCGACAGGGTTGTACTCCTGTGGCCACCAAGCGACTGAACTTCCCGCTCTGGGAGACCACTCCGTGACACTGTGGGATGCCGATACCGTGGACTTTGTCCCCGGCCGCACCCCAGACACGGTACCCTCTGCGCGGGGAGATTACCGCCTCGATGCCGGCCGCATCCGGCTCAAGCCCATCGCATTGCCCCACCGCGATCGCCGATGCGACATCGCCTTGGAAGTCAGCTTGCGCTCCGCTGGAGACCCTTGGGACAAGAGCGGTACCATTTTTGCCTTTGCCGATGCGGCAGGGCGCGATTTCCTTTCTCGCATGCAACAGGGCGGCGACGCCGACACCACGTCTTTTGCCGGCATCATGGCCAATGGCACCCGCCAGCCAGCCCTCGAGCTCCTCCGCTTCATCACGCCCTTTGGCGTGGGCCATTTCAGCCAATCCGAGCGGGCATTGGACTACAAGCCCGAATCTGTGGGCGCCTGGGCCGACAGCGTGCATTGGACTGCGGACCTCTCTGCCATGCAGCAATGGCTCACCGATGCCGACACCCTGTGGGTGGGCGTCTACATCGACACATGGACCGACGACGGCTACACCTTGAGCGCCGGGATCCGCATGGAAGAAAGTCCCCTTCCTTGTGATGCGTCCCTGGATCAGAACTCCCTCTCCTTGGTCAACACCACCAAGTTGGCCCATGACCAAAGGCCCTTCACAGCATTTCCCGACGGGCCTCTTGCTGTGCCATTCACCCTCGTCACCAACGCCAAGAACGCCACACTGCACTTCCTCACCACAGGCCACGGAGGCCATGCCGGCGGCGACGAGTTTACCGAACAGGAGCACCACCTGATCCTCGATGGCGACACCCTGCGGCGCTGGACGCCCTGGCGCACCGATTGCGGCGCCTACCGCCGGTTCAATCCCACCAGCGGATTCTGGCCCTCCACCTATGTCTACGGTGGTGACACCCTCGAAGAGCGCGTGGCCTCCTCGGACCTGAGCCGCTCCAACTGGTGCCCTGGCGATGCGGTCCATCCCATCCGCATTCCTCTAGGGGACCTATCCGCTGGAGACCACACCTTGGAAATCGCCATTCCAGGCGCCCAAGTCTGGACCGACAGCACCTTCAACTTTTGGAACACCGCAGCCACCCTGCACTGGCAATGAACCTGACCTGCTTCCGCATCCACGCATTCACCCTGGACCTTTTTGGCGGCAACCCAGCCTGCGTCATCCCCCTGGACCACTGGCCGGAGGACCCTTGGATGCTCCGGATGGCCCAGGAAATGGCCGTCGCCGAAACGGCCTACATCGTGCCGTCGCCAGATGCTGAGGACGGATCCGACTACCACCTTCGCTGGTTCACCCCCGACATCGAAATGGACCTCTGCGGCCACGCCACCTTGGCCAGCGCCCACGCCGTCTTGCATCACCTCACCCCGGACGCCACGGCGGTCCGCTTCTCTTCCGCCAGTGGCCCATTGACCGTGCGCAAGACCGAGGATGGCCGCCTCGAGATGGACCTCCCCTCACGTCCGCCCTCACCAGCTCCCCTTCCAGACGCCATCGCCAACGCTCTGAACCACGCGCCCACCGAAATCCTGAAAGCACGCGATTACGTTCTCGTTTATCCCGACCAAGACACCGTCGACGCCATCCGCATTGACCGCACTGAATTCGACCAGATCAACTTGGGCCATGGCGGCGTCATCGTCACCGCACCGGGCGACACAGCCGACTTCGTCTCGCGCTTCTTTACCCCCCAAGCCACCATCCTCGAAGACCCCGTGACCGGCTCAGCCCACTGCTCGCTCGTCCCCTACTGGAACACCCGCACCGGCAAAACCGAATTCACCGCCGAGCAACGCTCCGAGCGACGTGGACAGCTGCAGTGCACCCTCGCCGGCGACCGCGTCCTGGTCCGCGGCCACGCCCTCACCTTCAGCACCGCCACCCTCACCCCTCAGCGCTGAAAGACCCGCAAGCGCGCTCAAGTCCCGACAGGACCATTTGTGTCGAGCGGGAATTCGGTGGAGAGTGGTAGCTTGTTGGCATGATGCCGAGACTGCTACGATGGGGTCTGCTCCTGACGGGGTGGGCGCTGATTTTACCGATGATGGGCCAGGAGCCCGGAACCCTGGATACGGACTTTCAAGACGGGGGTATGCTCCTGCTCGCACCGTTTGGGGAGACCAGCTTTGAGAACGCCCAAGATGTGATCGCGCTGGACGATGGGAGCATCGTGTTTTGCGGGGTGGTTGGGACGGCCGGCAACTTTGATGTGGCGGTGCTAAAGCTCGATCCGGAGGGCAACCTCGACCCCACGTTTGGGACGGATGGCGCCTACGTTTTTGAGAACGACCTCTCCTCTGACCAGGCGTACAGCATGGCTGCGCTGCCGGACGGACGCATCGCCGTTGGTGGCGCGATGGGCTTCGGCGCATCCGACTACCGGGCCACGGTGTGGTGCCTCCTGCCAGACGGAACGCCCGACCCCGACTTCGGGACGGAGGGGCGGTTCCAATACACCTTCGATGACGGCGAGGAATACATCCGTCGCGTGCTGGTCACCGAGAACCGCATCACCCTTGTCGCCACCGTGAAAGTGCCGGGATTCAGCTACGACCGCATTGGCCTCGTTCAGTGCACCCATGACGGCTTGTTGGACCAAGGGTTCGGACAAGATGGCGCCATCATCCACACCATAGACGAAACCACGGACCTCTCAGTACGGGATGGTGAACGGATGTCCACCGGCGGCATTGCCGTGTGCGGTTACCACTACAACATGTCCGACAACACTGAGTACCCTTTCATCGGCTTGTTTGATGCCAATGGTCAGCCACAAGCTGATTTCGGCACAGGCGGCATCATCATTGCGGACAACCAACCCGGCGAATACTTCGCGGCCGCCACCCACGGGGACATCCTGTATTTCGCAGGACGCACCAATGGAGATGCCCAAGACTTCATGATTGATGCCCTAGAGGTTGACGGTACGACCCACACCCCCTTTGCCCTCTATGGCCACTTCGAGCTGGACAATGCCATGACCGACCTCATCCTAGACCTCGCCGTAGATGAGGAAGGGCGTCTGCTCGCTTCCGGCACCTCCGGCATCCCGGGCTTCTTTGGAGACCGCGACTTCGCCCTGCTCCGACTTACACCAGACGGATGGCCCGACCCCCTCTTTGGAACAAACGGAATCGCCACCACCTCATTTGGCCCGGCCTTCGACGACGCCAATGCACTGGTCATCACGCCCGAGAACAAAGCTGTGCTCGTTGGGATGAGTGCCCAGACCAACAACGACTTTGCCATCGCCCGCTACTTCCTCGGCCCCGTTACCAACGGTGTCGAGGAATTGCACCTGACCGCTGGTGTTTTTCCGAACCCCACAAGCAACACCGTTCGGATTCCCCTGGACACCCGCTCAGGCCAATGCTCGTTGTGGAGTGTGACCGGCAGTGCCATCCCCTTGAATCTCCGTAAAACCGGCACTTACACCGAAGTGGAGATGGGACATTTGCCCAATGGCACTTACTTTTTGACCATCGAAACGCCATCGGGACGCCAGTCCGAACGGATCGTAGTCCAACATTGATCGGATCACCTTTGCCCATTCATGAGTGAGAATGCCCCCTGCCCCCAATGCGCGTCGATTTATCCTTACCCGGATGGTGCGTTGATGATGTGTCCCGAATGCGGCCACGAATGGAACCCCGAAGAAACTGAACCTTCGGATTCAGAGGGGGCGGATACCGGTGTTGTCCGAGATGCCAACGGCAACCCCTTGCAAGACGGTGACGATGTGATTGTGATCAAAGACTTGCCCGTAAAAGGCGCTCCCAAACCGGTGAAAGCGGGCACCAAAGTGCGCAAGATTCGGCTTGTAGATGGCGACCACGACATATCCTGTCGCATCGACGGTTTTGGCGCCATGGCGCTCAAGTCACAGTTTGTTCGAAAAGCCTAAACAATGGCACGCACCCCTACCACCGCGATTCCTCTCGGCTTTACTGCCCCTGATTTTACGCTTCCTGATGCCGTCTCTGGTCAGTCATTGACCCGAAGTGCGCTCATGGCAGGCGGACCGACAGTGGTCGTCTTCATGTGCAACCACTGCCCTTTTGTGGTGCACATTCTTCCAGGGTTTGTAGCGCTGGCCAAGGAGTACATGGCCAAGGGGGTGAACGTGATCGCCATCTCCAGCAACGACGTGGCAGGCTACCCCATGGACGGGCCCGACCACATGAGCGCGCTGGCCGAGCAATTCGACTTTGGGTTTCCCTATCTCTACGACGAGAGCCAGGAGGTGGCGCGGGCCTATGAAGCGGCCTGCACACCGGACTTTAGCATCTTCGATGCGCATCAGCGCTGCGTGTACCGGGGCCAGTTTGATGGCGCGCGACCGGGCAACGACATCCCGGTTACAGGCCACGATATGCGAAAAGCACTCGACATCTTGCTCTCTGGAGGAACCCCCTCCGAAGAGGGCCAAATCCCCTCCTTGGGATGCAACATCAAATGGAAAGCATGAGCGTTGAGCGTTACATCTTGGCTTTGGACCAGGGAACCACCAGCAGCCGAAGCCTCGTCTTTGACCAAGCCGGAGCTGCAGTGGGCATGGCCCAGCAGGAGTTCACCCAGCACTTTCCCCAGCCGGGATGGGTGGAGCACGATCCCGAGGAAATCCTGTCCAGTCAGTTGGCCACGGCGCATGAAGCGCTGGCTCAGGCGGGATTGACCATGGCCAACATTGCCGGAATCGGCATCACCAACCAAAGGGAGACCACTGTGGTCTGGGACAGGGCCACCGGCAAAGCCATCCACAACGCCATCGTGTGGCAAGACCGGCGCACCGCAGGAGAATGCGACCGCCTACGGGAAAGTGGCGCCGCAAAGGACATCCGACAGAGAACCGGACTGGAGCTGGACGCCTACTTCTCAGGCACCAAAGCAGCCTGGATCTTGGACCATGTTGACGGCGCCCGGGCCAGAGCGGAACGCGGCGAGCTGGCCTTTGGCACGGTCGACAGCTGGCTCATCTGGCACCTCACGGGCGGAGCCGTGCACGCCACCGACCCTTCGAACGCTTCCCGCACCCTTCTGTACAACCTCCACGACCTGGCTTGGGACCCGGTCATGCTGGACCTGTTTGGGGTACCGGCATCCATGCTCCCCGAAGTCCGGCCCAGCAGCGGTGACTTTGGCTCGGCTACAGCCCTCTCAGGCGAGGATGCCCCCCCCATCGCGGGGGTGGCCGGCGACCAACAGTCGGCCTTGTTTGGCCAGCAATGCACCGCTCCTGGCATGGTCAAAAACACTTACGGCACAGGATGCTTCATGCTCATGAACACCGGCGCAGAAGCCGTCATGAGCGACAACCGGCTTCTGACTACTGTGGCTTGGCAAATTGGCGACCACACCACCTACGCCTTGGAAGGCAGCATCTTCATGGGCGGCGCCACCGTCCAATGGATGCGCGACCAATTGGAATTGATTGCCCAGTCTTCGGACATCGAATCGCTGGCCTCCGAAGTGGACGATGCCGATGGCGTGGTGATCGTTCCTGCCTTTGCCGGAATGGGGGCTCCACATTGGAATGGACACGCCCGTGGCGCCATTTTTGGCCTCTCCCGGGGCAGTTCAAAGGCGCACCTCGCAAGGGCTGTGCTCGACAGCATCGCCCACCAAACCGTGGACGTCATGCAGGCCATGGAATCAGACGCCAAGGTGCCCATTGCCGAGTTACGGGTCGATGGCGGCGCCACAGTCAACGACTTATTGATGCAATTCCAAAGCGACATCTTGGGTTGCGACGTTGTGCGTCCCGAGGTCACAGAGACCACCGCACTGGGGGCGGCCTATCTGGCGGGACTCGCCGTGGGTTATTGGGCTGACACCAGCTCCATTGCCAACCAATGGAAGGCAGAACGCACCTTCCAACCCCACCTTTCCGAGGAAGACCGCCAGAACCACACCCAAGCCTGGAAGCGGGCTGTGCGGGCCAGCTTGGCCTGGGCTGAAGACCGTTGATCCATGAAGCTCCACCGCCCATCCATGATCGACCGCCTCCACAAAAAGGCGCAGTGGGACGTGTGCATCATCGGAGGTGGAGCCACGGGACTGGGCATTGCTTTTGAAGCGGCTTCCAGCGGCCTCTCCACCCTGCTCATCGAACGCGACGACTTTGCCAAGGGCACCTCTTCGCGCAGCACAAAACTGCTCCACGGCGGTGTCCGGTACCTGGAACAAGGCAAGCTCGCCTTGGTCAAAGAGGCCCTCCGCGAGAGGGACCGCGTCATGCACAACGCCGCTGGCCACGTGCAATCGCAAGGGTTTGTGATCCCCGTCAAACAACGGTGGAGACAGGTGTACTACGGCTTGGGGCTGCTCTGCTACGACCTGCTTTCTGGCCGCCGCAAATGGGGCCGCACCACCGCATTGACCTCATCCGAACTGCGCGAGAAGTTTCCCAAGGTCGCCGATCAAGGCGCGATCGGCGGGCTGCGATACTCCGATGGAAAATTCGACGATGTGGGACTGGCCTTGAGCCTGGCCAAAGCTTCCGCCGAAAAAGGCGCGGCATTGGTCAACCACTGCTCAGCAGTGGGCATCAACAAAACCAAAGGCACCATCACCGGAGTCACGGTGAAGGACCACTTCAGTGGCGACAGCCACAACATTGAAGCCCGCGTCGTCATCAATGCTTGCGGGCCCTTTGGCGACGCTGTATGCCGGCTCGATGACCCCCACCACAAAAACCAGCTGCAGCCCAGCCAAGGCATTCACCTGGTGTTTGATGGCGAGGTCATGCCAGGAGAAGACGCCGTCCTGATTCCCAAAACCGACGATGGCCGCATTCTTTTTGCCGTTCCATGGATGGGCAAGGTGCTGGTGGGAACGACCGATACAGCTTTGGACGAAGTCACGTCTGAGCCGCTGGCACAAGAGGAAGAGATCGATTTCGTTTTGGACCACGCCAACCGCCACTTGGGGCTGCAACTCATGCGTTCGGACATCCGGAGCGTCTTTGCCGGCCTGAGGCCGCTGATTAAAGGACGAAAAGACGAAACCTCTGACCTGTCACGGAGCCACGACGTCTCCATGTCTCCCAGCGGATTGATCAATGTGCGGGGCGGAAAGTGGACCACCTACCGCAAGATGGCCGAGGACACCTTGGCCTTCATTCGGCGCAAAAAAAGACTGGACTTCTCGCCCGCAGACACCCGTTACAGTCGGATTGTAGAAGGGCCGTTGCCCGACCGCATCCATGTGCCTGAAGGCGCAGACGAATTGCGAACCGCCGTTGGCAGAGCCGTAGACGAAGAAATGTGCGCCACAGTTGAAGACTTCTTGGCCCGCCGGTTCCGCACCCTCTTCCTCGACGCCAAACACGCCATTTCACTGGCACCCCAAGTGGCCAACTTGCTGGCAGAAGCCCAAGGGTTTTCGGAGAAATGGGCGCAGCAACAAACGGCCAACTTCCAACAATTGGCCCAGGGCTACCTCCCCAAAGCGTCCTAAAAGGTGCCAAACGCTGCCCCAAACAAGCCTTGGCTTCAGATGAACACCCCCCTTTCATTGGAACTTCGGGATTGAACCAGACCGAAAGTGGAGTAATGAGAGAAACCCATCGGACGGGACCTCTCAAAGAGGAAGTACCACCAGGTCATGCGCCATGCGCCAGTACATCCTCGATAAACCGGTCATATCGGGCCATAACGACCTCATCATTGAAAGTGGCAAGGGCAAGGGATCGGTTGTGTTGCCGTCCGGCCTCGTCCAATGGAGAGAGGTCCAAATCAGGCGCAGAAGCGTCGCCGATGATGAAACCCAAATCCGAAAAGAACCGGTGGGCAAAACCGTCAGACCGCAGCAGCACACGCTGCCCCATCAGGAAACTCAACACGACATTGCCCGTGTTTTGATTCCGGATATGGTTGTGAACCACCACAGGAGACTCCGCCAAAAAAGCATAGTACTCCTCGAGTGGACAACGCTCCATCAAGCATTCCACTTTTCCGTTTAAAACCGCATGTGCAATCCATCGAATGGCCCGACCATAACGCTTGCTGCCATAAGCCAATACAATCCGCAGCTCCCTGCCCGATTTACGCAAGGACGGACCGTGGTCCATCAAAAAGTCACAGTGATTGCCTGTGGTAGACGCTTTGCTCCCCAGCAGCACCGGACCATTTGGATCGCGTGAAGCCTCTTGATCTGGAATCACCTTGGGGACGGCATTGTACCACGAATGGTACAAATGCTGGGGGACCTTGGGCAAGTGCGGTTTGGCGATAAAGTCACCGCCGAACAGGTTGGCAATGGCATCGACCTGCCCCATCGCTTCCAATTCAAAATCCCGGGGCGTCACTTTCCATGACCCCGGCAAAAACTTTGAACGCACGTATTGAATGGCTCCGAGAGCAGGAACAGAGAATTTCAGCAAAGCCCCCAGCAGCAGACGCGATTTCGGCAGGTGTATCCCTTTGCTGAGCGCGGGAAAAACCCTGAAATAATCATCGCCCCATGACGCCCATAGGATGAATGGCCCTTTGGGCATCGATAAAATCCAACGGGGCGTTGGGTGTCTCATCCGGTGAACCACAATGGCATCCCAATGCTGTCTTCGAATCTGCTCTGGCAAGTCATCCGAGGGCTTCACAGACCAGTGTCCCTGGTCTTTTGCGGTGACCGTCCCCACGAAAACCCAAGTATGGTCGTCGCTGGAACCATCCTCAAGTTGGACTTGAAGACGAGACACAGACACATGACGGTGGGCCAAATGCAGAATCTTGAGCATCACTCAGGGGTCAAGGACAAGGGACGGGAAGCCCTGACGCACGAAGCTGCCGGGTCCAGGAGGCTGTGAACGGCCACGAAAAGCGGTTCATGAAGCGGCCCTTTGGGGAATTCGTGGCTTTGCAGGCACCCCCATGACGGTTTGATCCTGACCAACATCCTTAAGCACCAGGCTTCCGGCTCCAACCACAGCACCATTTGCTAGACAGGTCCCCTCCCGAATCAAGGCCCCCATTCCAATGGTGACGCGGTCTCCCAGAACTACAGAACCCGCAGTATGGGCGCCTGGGTTGATTCTGGAAAAAGCCCCCCACACATTGTGGTGACCTACCGAAGCATGGCGGTTCACATAACTGCACATGCCCAACCTGCTCATGGTCGCGACGGTCGCATGGGGCTGTACCCAAGTGCCCGGGCCCAATACCGCTGAGGGAGCAATGTCCGCAGATGGATGGACCACAACGCCCAACGCTGTTTCGGACAACCCCGTTGCGGCATGGACGGCCCCCCAAACTGCAGAGGCTGCCGGCTCCCTGAGCACCCCCAGCATGCAGGTTCCGTCAGCCTCAGAAGGCTGCCAATTTCCCAAGGGCGTGAAACCGGGAGCACGCCATGATGCGGGCATCACCCCTTGCAACATCTCTTGGGATGCCGGAAGATTGTGGATGACCTGGACACGCAACTGCGACGCCTCCTTGCCCCAATGTGCAGCCGCTAGCTCCACCAACATGGGGTATGCATGAGGGCCAAACCCCAGTAAGGTCAGGTCATGCGCGGGCAGCATGTCGCTGGCTGTTATAAAATCCAAGCGCTCCAAAATCTTCGGGGCCCATCATGGGGCGGTTTGCAATTTCTGCAAGGGCATGAATGCGATGAAGCAGCTCAATATTGGTCGTGAGCCTGGTCTTTTTGCGGTCCCAGTGCACGTTGTCTTCCAACCCTACACGGATACCCATACCGAGTCCCATAGAAACCAAGTGTGCATCGAGTTGGTATTGACCCAAACCTGCAAGAGAAATCAATGCACCATCGGGTAAATCCCGCTCCAATGCCGAGATGTGGGCCGCATTGAGCTGCGCTCCAGCAATGTTTCCGAGCAGCACATTCACATAATACGGGGCCCGAATGAGGCCTTTGCGAATGAGGTACCCCAAGTAGTTGACCATGCCTGTGTCGAACACTTCCAGCTCCGGCTTTGCGCCAGCTGCTGCAATCCGTTCTGCCAATTCTTGAATGGTTTCGGGACTGTTGATGCTCGCCGTTTTGACAAAATTCAGTGAACTCAGAGTCAATGACGCCATATCGGGCTGCAAGGAAAGCACCTCACACCGGGCTGCAGGATCCGTCACATTTCTTCCACTCAAAGAGGCGCAGA
>Ga0208965_1000970_pt1 | contig 13002 bp, 10 predicted proteins | sample AOAMet1_07_M0_10_2_FD_188230 | JGI IMG/M metagenome (GOLD analysis project Ga0208965, IMG submission 188230) | Ammonia-oxidizing marine microbial communities from Monterey Bay, California, USA - CAN11_07_M0_10 (SPAdes) | ecosystem: Environmental > Aquatic > Marine > Intertidal zone | place...
AATTATGTAAAACGTTCGTCATCACCTGCAGCAAAAACGGCTCGGTAGCATTTGATGGCCAGGATCTTACCAGGGCGGCCGGTGTCCCAACGAAGGCTGTCGATACAACGGGTGCTGGTGATATTTTTGCCGGCACATTTCTGCATTGCCTCTGTCAAGGCCTCGGGTTTAGTGAAGCCAATGAGCTAGCGAACAAATTCGCTTCGAAACTGGTTTCATGCTTCGGCGCACGACTTACCCAGCAAGAGGTCGATACCCTAATCAAATAGACCTATCTGCTTGTCCATGAGCAGTGCCAGAGAGTTACCCTGAAGACCAAGAATCGCGTCAGCGATCGGCGCCAGTTGTCGGTCCATATAGAAATCATAGTCGATCGCTGAATTAACATAGGGCAAAGGTTCAGGGCCATTCAGAGTCATCTGGTATTCAATCCAGCCGCCATGCTCGTAGGTCGGCTTTAGACCCCGTCTGAGCCGCTCTGTATCTGCAAGCCGCGCCGCCCTGACATGCGGCGGAACGTTCTTTGTGTAATCGTTGAGCTTTCGCCGAAGCCTCCTTCGAAGTGATAGCTTCTCGTCCAACTTACCTTCCAATAGTCGTTCAGCGGTCTCCCTGATGTAAGTTAGATGGGGCTCGTCTGTAAATACTCGACGATATAGCTCTATTTGAAACTCTCGCGCCAGCGGTGACCAATCACTTCGAACACTTTCAAGTCCCTTAAAGATAAGCTGCGATTTTCCACCGCTGCCCCTCACCATACCCGCGTACCGTTTCTTGCTTCCCCTTTCGGAACCCCTGATCGTCGGCATAAAAAACTTTTCAAAATGAGTCTCGAACTCGACCTCCAGATAACAGGGAATGTCGTACCTGGTCTTTAGTTCACTGGTCCACCAATCGTTGAGATAATCTGCCAGCCGCGAGCCTGCGGTTTCCACCTCACCTTCGACCTGATCCAGTAAAACGAATACTGAATCAGTATCGCCATAGATAACCGTGTAACCCTGGTCTTCAATCAAATCCCTCGTTTTCTGGAGGATCTCGTGTCCACGCATAGTAATAGAACTCGCCAACCTTGAATCAAAGAACCGACAACCCGGTGTACCTAAAACGCCATAGAACGAGTTCATGATGATCTTAATCGCCTGAGAACCCGCGGCATCACTGTTCTTTTTTGCCTCGTCACGAGCCTGCCACAACTCTTCAATAATGCCCGGAAGAATGTGATGGTTCTTTGAAAAGCTCGCCTCAAGAAACCCCGGGATGCGATCTCCGCCTGCCTTGATCATGGCAAGCGGGTCGACATGAAATGTGCGAATGATACTGGGATACAGGCTCTTGAAGTCGAGCACGATGACGTCGCGATACAAACCGGGCAAAGAATCAAGCACATGACCGCCAGGGCTATGCACGATGGTTTCCTGATCGACTACAGGCGCGACAAACCCCGCTCGGTGCAGTTTAGGTAGGTAAAGAAAATCAAAAGCGGCAACCGACCCGCCCTGCCGGTCCATTTCCAATCCAGTCAGGCACGACCGCCTTATTGCGAAATCGATAAGACCCGTGTGCTTGAAAATATCCAAAACAAGTGTGCAGTCCTCAAGGTTATATCTGGCTAGGCTCTCCTGATCAGTGCTATGCATGTCTTCAATTTCAACAGCACGCGAATCTACATCGTGTACTAGTTTTCCCCTTCCGAGCAGTTCCCGGGAAACATTCTCAAGAGAGAAACTTTCGAAGCTGTAAGTCGCGGTTCGAAGAAGTTCTATCCCGTCGAGGACCACTCTGCCGGGAACCACTGCGTAAACCCTCTGTTGGCCTCGATCCAGAAAGCGCCAGCTGACCGTAGACCTGCCACGACCAATATTGAATTCCAAACCCAGGGTGTCTGCCCGATCCTGGAGAAACTTAAGGTCAAAAGCAACGACGCTCCAGCCAATAATTACGTCGGGATCCAGCTCTGCAAACCAGGCCATAAACCTTCGAAGTAATGAGCTTTCGTCATCAATGAATTCGAGATAAGGAAGTGACGATGGTCGCGTCTTGCCCAGCATGAAAACTTTCCTAACGTCGTCGCTATCAACAGCAATACTAAGAATGTTGCCATTGGAAATTGACGTTTCAATATCCAGAGAAACTACCGATAGCCTGGGCTCGTACGAAGCCTTCCGAATCTTTGGGTTTTCAGCCGTCAGGTAACCTTCTGCAAAATTGAAATCTCCTGAGACTTCCAGTGTTCCCTGCACGAAGCGCTCCATCAGATATCTATCCGTAGGCCGAATATCTGCTTCATAGGTGGGGATATGGTGATTTTGTAAAAGTGCTCTTGCCAGCCCCAAATCACGCTGGTTTCTGAAATAGCAGGCAATCGCAGGCTCATTTGTCTCGCTGAAACAGCAAAGCTCCACCCGCGCGCTTCGCCACTTGAGTTGGGCTGCCAGAACTGGCTCGGCTCTGGGAATACTGGATGCAGGGATAAAAAACACCGATTCCTGATCAGGAAACTCAATTCTTACGGAACCGTGGTTAGTTGCTAACCAGTAAACGAGCGATTGCCCATTAACGGAGTCGCACCATTGCCTGGTAAGGATCAACCCCTGAAGTGTTGTGCTCTCACTTTTCAAGTTCAGCTCGAAAATAGCGGTCGCGACCCCCACCCAGCTGGTTGATGACCGTGTCAAAAGTGCGCTCAAGGTTATCAACCTTAAGCGCTTCTGCAGCCGAACCTTTTGCAATCACCTTGCCACTCGACATCAGTACAATTTCATCCGCCAGTTCAGCCGCAAGGTTAATATCATGCATCACAACCAGCTGACCCAGCCCCTGCGATGAGAATTTCTTTAAAATTGAAACAATCTTCGACTGGTACCGCAGGTCAAGAGCCGTCATAGGCTCATCTAGCAGGAGAAAAGCCTCAGAGCCACGACCCCACACCTGCGCAAATACACGGCAAAGCTGAACCAGCTGCTGCTCACCCCCAGACATAGTGAGGTAGGATTGATCGGCGGCTACACCGAACATACCGAGCAGTTCCTGTGTCACTTCATCGAAGCCTTCGCTTACGCCAAATGGCATCCTGCCCATTGCGATGACTTCTCGGGCTGTAAATGGAAATTCCAGCGAGCTCCTTTGCGTCAAGACACCCAACATTCTGGCCCGCGCCTTTAGAGAGATCTTTGCCGGATCACAACCGGCAATCATAACTTCTCCATCCGAGGCCTTCAGATAGCCACTCAAAATCTTCATGAGGGTTGATTTACCAGCACCATTCGGGCCAAGCAGTACAGTAGTCTTGCCCCCCTGAACCTCAAGGTCCATATCATGGAGGATATGCCGGCCTTTTATAGCGAACGAGATGTTGCGTGCAGAGAGATTCAAATCACTAACCTTCCCTTTTGCTCAACCACAATCAGATAGATAAAGAATGGACCGCCAACCAGCGCCGTCAAAATACCCACGGGAAGCTCAGTGGGTGCAAGAATAGTTCTGCTTATCACATCAGCCACTAGCAGTAGCATGCCTCCCAATAGAGCAGAGGCAGGAACCACGGTCCTGTGATTAGAGCCGAGCGTCATTCTGATCAGATGTGGCACGACCAAACCGAGAAACGCGATGACGCCCGTTAGCGCAACTCCAATACCTACCGCGATTGCACACAAAGATACTATGCGGACCCTAAGCTTTTGATGCGATACACCAAGATGCTCTGCTTCCTCGTCGCCCAGGGTAATCACATTCAGGTTTCTAGATTCTAGAAAGATCAGGAACACTACGACCGGAATGGCGAGTGCTAGCAGCACCGAAACCCAGTTCGCTCCGTTCAGGCTGCCCAGCGCCCAGAATGAGATAGAGCGAAGCTGCATGTCCGTCGAGAGGTACGACAGCATGCCTACCCCGGACAGCGCTATCGCATTGATCGCGATGCCAGCCAATAAAATTGTCGATAGCCCTCCACCGCGGCCTCCCACTACGAGGACTATCCAGGTGGTAAAAAGCCCGCCGACAAAAGCGCTACCGGTCATGCCTATCAGAGACAGTCCCTGGCTACCGTCCAGGACGACATAAATAGCAGCAAACAATGCCGCACCCGCAGATACCCCGATTAACGCTGGATCAGCCAGCGGATTACGGAACATCCCTTGAATTGCCGCACCAGATGCCGACACACCGGCTCCGACAAGCAGCGCCAGGAGCGTCCTGGGCAGTCGGATATCAAGCACGATCGTGCTCAGCCCTGGGTCGTCATTGTGGCTAAGCAGCCGCAATAGGTCTCTGAAACTAACATCGGCGCTGCCGAACAGGAGAGATGCGACGGCGAGAACACACGCCACCAACACAAGAGCTGCTATTTTCATACGATGACCGGGAGATTTCTCCACAACCGAAACCCCTTGTTCGATTTCCTAACCTTATACGCCAACACTTCAACGCCACTATCCAGTGCTTCTCGAAGCAGCTTACCGTATTCACGGTCAATATGGTCAGCAGGCCTGACTTCCTGTATGCCCGTATGCTGCACACAAAAAAATAAAACCGATCTGGCATCCGACTGCGACATTTTCATAAGTTCCCTTAAATGCTTGGCACCTCTTTCACTCACCGCATCCGGAAAATAGCCAATACCACTTGAAGGTGGATCCTCAAGCAATGTCACGCTCTTAACTTCGACATAACAGTCCTGCCTTTTTTTGTCCTGCAGCAGCAGGTCGATTCGGCTGTTCTCACCTCCATATTTCACCTCAGGCCGGATCGTTTTGTACCCCGCCAGTGACTCAACCAGTTCATCGCGAATCGCGTTTTGGACCAGTTGGTTGGCTTTCCCCGCATTGACGCCGATGTGATGACCACGCGATGTCGTCAGGTACTCCCAGGTATATCGGTACTTTCTTTTTGGGTTATCCGAGTCTGACAGCCAGATTTCTGCATTTTCTTCAACACAGTTCTTCATTGAACCGGTATTAGGGCAATGCACGGTTATTACTTCACCATTATCTAGCCTTACGTCTGCCAGGAAACGTTTATATCTTTTGATCAATCGAGCACGAACCAAGCCCTTCATCCCAACATTTTCCCAATCCGATAAACAGCCTCTTTCAGCTGCGATAAGTCTCTTGCATAGCTAATTCGAATCGTTCTGTTGGCGTTGTGAAAACCAAAGTCAGTTCCCGGCGTCACAGCAACGAAATGGTTTTCGAGTAGACGGTGACAGAATTCCTCACTGTCTGGCTCCTTGTCCGGTAAACCCGCATAAACATAAAATGCCCCTGCCGGCGTTAGCGGAATCTCGAATCCGAGTTCCTTTAGCGCTGGCACAAGATAGTTTCTGCGAACTGCAAACTCTGCCTTTTGCGTCTCCATTGTCTCAATCGACTCTGGATCGAAGGCCGATAGCGCAGCTTCCTGCGCGATAGACGAGGGACATATAAAGAGGTTCTGGGCGAGCTTTTCAAGATCCGCAGCGATTCCCTCGGGCACAACCACCCAGCCAAGACGCCACCCGGTCATCCCGAAATATTTTGAAAAACTGTTAATAATAATCGCTTCGGGCACCTGTACCAGCGCAGACCAAGCGGCGTGGTTTTCGTAGACCAACCCCTGATAGATTTCATCCACGATCATAATGCCATCCTTTTGCCGCACGACTTCAGCCAGCTCCCTGATGTCCTTTTGGCTCAAGATTGAGCCTGTAGGGTTAGCGGGGGATGCAACCAGAATCCCTCGAGTGGTTCCGGTCCAATATTCCTCAACCAATGAAGGCGTTAGCTGATAATTATGACTAGCATCAACGGGCACCAACAATCCCTCAGCATTGAAGCTAGATAGAAAATGACGGTTACAGGGATAGCCTGGATCAGGCATCAACAGGTTTTCACCCGGATCCAGCAACAAAGCACTCAACATCAGCAAACCGCCCGAGGAACCTGCAGTAACAAAGATCCGCTCGGTCTTCACTTCAATGCCGAGGCTATGCTTATAGAAGCCTGAAATCGCTTGCCTGAGTTCAGGAGTACCCCTGGCATCCGTATACCTTGTTTTACCCTGTGAAATAGCCCGCACACCGGCCGCCAGGATCGGGGCCGGCGTATCAAAGTCCGGTTCCCCTACCTCGAGGTGAATCACATCGTGGCCAAGTGACGCGAGCTCATTGGCACGAGCGAGCAATTCCATCACCCGAAATGGATCTATTTTGCTAAGCCTTTTTGCTACTTTCAAAACCCTATCCAGAGGACATCAAGCAACGGATATTACCCTAAAAAAACAAGGGTTAGGGTCGCCGGAAATAGGCTTGGCGAATGGATTTCTATCTGGTAAGGTTCGCCGCTCGTTTTAGAACCCACTTTGTTGATACGGACAGATCAATGGCAGCGAAGCGTAAAGCAACCGCAAAGGCGAAACCAAAAAACAAGGCAAAGGCAAAAGCCCAGGCAAAAATTAAGTCTAAGGCCAAAAAAGCACCTGCCAAAAAAGCAGCTGTAAAAAAGAAGGCCAGCGTAAAAACTAAAGTCAAGCCAACAGCAAAAGCCAAATCCAAGGCGAAGGCGAAGGCGAAGGCAAAAGCCAAACCGACGGCAAAAGCCAAACCGAAAGCAAAAGCCAAGCCGAAAGCAAAGGCCAAACCGACGGCAAAAGCCAAACCAAAGGCAAAAGCCAAGCCGAAACTCAAAGCCAAAGCGACGGCAAAAGCCAAACCAAAGGCAAAGGCAAAGGCAAAGGCAAAGGCAAAGGCAAAGGCAAACGTAAAGGCTAAAGCAACAACCAAGTCCACGACAAAACCCAGGGTCAAGGCAAAAGTTGCAACCAAGGCCAAGGCAGTAACAAAAAAAGCAGCGGTAAAGAAATCACCAGCTGAGACAAAGCCAAAAACCACTAAGAAAACTTCAACCAGCATTAAAAAGGTCAAGAAGCAGTTGAGCTCTAAAGCAAAAACAGCAGGGAAACCCGCAGCGAAAGCAAAAGTCGCAATAAAGAAAGCTGCAGCCCCAAAAAAAGCAGTAGAAGTAAAGCAGAAAGCACCACGGCCACCACCTAGCGCAGCAAGGCCAAGGACTGTTCCTAATGAACCTACCGTTACTCCTTATAAAACAAGAATCAATGAGGAGTATATGAACGCAGAGCAGAGAGCTCATTTCAGCGATATCCTACAGGGCTGGAAATACCAGCTGATGGAAGAAGTAGACAGAACTGTCAGCCATATGAAAGACGAGGCAGCTAACCATCCTGATCCAGCCGACAGAGCCAGTCAGGAAGAAGAATTCAGTCTCGAACTGAAAACCCGCGACCGCGAACGAAAACTGATTCGAAAAATCGACAAAACTCTCGAGTTGATCGATCAGGATGATTACGGTTACTGCGAGTCCTGCGGTATTGAAATAGGTGTGCAACGGCTGGAAGCTCGCCCGACCGCAACCCAGTGCATTGACTGTAAAACGCTCGATGAAATCAAGGAGCGTCAAACCCACGGGTAAAATGGTGATCACCCTATGATGCCAAACATACCTCTGTAAAATGGATTACGTCGGTAGATTCGCTCCCTCTCCGACCGGCCCGTTACACTATGGATCGTTGGTTGCTGCCGTGGCGAGCTTCCTTGATGCCAGGCACGCAGGTGGTAAATGGCTACTCCGGATTGAGGACCTTGACCCACCTCGCGAATCCATAGACGCACCCCAAGAAATCATCAGACAGCTACTCGCCCTTGGTCTGCACTGGGACCTTGAGGTCCTCTGCCAAAGCAGCAGGCTGAGTTCCTATGACGCCGCCCTTAAATCTATTCAACCATTTACCTTTCCATGCGCCTGTTCCCGAAAAGTAGTTCCTGATGTTTATCCAGGCACCTGCCGTCTCAGGAAACATCTGACGCAGGACAGACCAACCGCAGTTCGACTCCAGGTACCCAGACGCAGCGTATCAATCAATGACCGCTGCCTTGGTTTGCAGACCTGGGATCTCGAAAAGGAGGTTGGAGACTTCGTCATCAAGCGTAAGGATGGACTTCACGCGTACCAGCTCGCCGTTGTCGTTGATGACATCCACTATTCCGTCAGCCATATTGTTCGCGGAAATGACCTCCTTGATTCGACACCACGCCAACTCGCGCTTTACGAACATTTTAAGGTTCCACCACCCGAGTATCTGCACATCCCAGTATTGGTGGACGAGTCGGGAAACAAACTAAGTAAGCAGGCTCATGCAAAACCAGTAGATACCCGTGATGCATTAACCACTATCCGTAGCGCGCTATCAGACCTGGGCCAGAATACACACGAATACTCTTCAAACATCAAAGAACTGCTTGAGAAGGCCGCCTCCTCCTGGAATCCCGCTTCTATTCCAAATGTTCATGACATCTGCGCGCCAAACGCCTATCTTAGTAGCTAATCGTGTTCATGGAGGTCTTGCAAGCATGATAGGTTCCGTTTCTGACACGCGGTATTGGATATTTGTTCAAGTATGATGAGCCAGACCATCCTGATTGTAGACGACGACACTGTCTCTCGCGCATCGTTAAAAACCTTCCTCGAGAATCATAACTACAAAGTTTGCGAAGCCAAATCAGTCAAAGAGGCTATCAAGCATGATTTAACGACCTTCAATGCTATTGTCTCGGATGGTAGGACTAACACCGCTATCATCAAGCTTGCTCCCGGCATACCGGTCATCGTTACCTCATCCCAGGCCAGTCTTCGCTCGGCTGTTGAGATTATGAAACGCGGCGCGGCCGACTACCTCCCCAAACCTTATAACTTGGATGAATTGAAGAAGATCCTCGAGTCTCTCATCACCCAACCAAGCATTGATGCCATTAAGATCTTGGGTAAGTGCGGCTCAATTCGCTCACTCTCAGGCCAACTGGATAAAGTTGCTCCAACGGATACAAACGTTCTGATAGAGGGCGAATCCGGAACAGGCAAGGAAATGGTCGCCAGAAAAATCCACCAGTTAAGCAACCGAACGGATCGCCAGATGATATCGCTCAACTGCGCAGCTATACCTGACTCACTTATCGAATCCGAGTTATTCGGCCACAAGAAAGGCGCTTTCTCTGGGGCAACGGTTGATCGGGCTGGTCTCATCGAGGCAGCTGACGGCACTACCCTGTTCCTTGAGGAGGTTGCTGAATTACCTTTGAGTGCGCAAGCGCGGCTACTTCAGGTTCTAAGAGATGGAGAAGTGAACGGCGTGGGCTCCATAGCAGCTCAAAAAGTTTCAATGCGACTGGTCTCGTCAACCCACAGAAACCTGCAAGCCCTGGTGAACGAAGGCGGTTTTCGAGAAGACCTTTACTACCATTTAAATGTTGTGAAGTTATCTTTACCGCCCCTTCGCGAGCGAGGTGGCGACATTGCAATGCTTGCTGAGCACTTTCTTGCAATCAATGCAGAGAGGCACGGAAAACCCGGGTTGAAATTCACCGATGCAGCATCGAAATGCATCCACTGCTATAGCTGGCCTGGCAACATACGCGAGTTGGAGAATGCTGTTCAACGTGCAGTGATTCTTTGTGATGGAAAAACAATCGCTCCAGACCTCCTTGCAATAGAACCGGCACAAAAGCAAAAATTCCCGTCTTATGAGACCGATAAACAGAATGTTTCGCTTAAAGACTACTTTGTGAGTTTCGTCCTTGATAATCAGGACCAAATGACTGAAACCGAGCTCTCACAGAAATTAGGCATCTCCCGCAAGGCCCTTTGGCAGAAGCGACAAAAGCTCGGCATTCCTCGCGAAAAAAGCCGCTCACGTTAGTGTTACCATTTTACCCATCAACGTGGCTTTGAGTAACACTCTACTCTGCGATAAGGGCGCGAATTTTCATAACTTGTTGATTTTTATCAAGTTGTTCATTTTTCCACAAATCTGGGATAGTAGTAACTGCCGGTCAACATTGAACAAATAGAAAGATGCTGGCAAATGACCCTTACGTTCGGGTGTTAAGTTAAAAAATAATAAGAAACATAATAATAATAAGAAACATAATAATAAGAATGTTCTGGCTCGCTAAATGGGAAAAGTTCGCTTTTCCCATTTTCTTTCCCCCCTCACAAAAACGTTACCGTAAGAATCAGTTCGCTCTGTTAAACTATCGGTGATTCCACATACGTACCCCTTTAAACCGGTTTTTACGACTCGTATTTTCAACTTTACTCCCAACAGTAAGCTGGGACTTCCAGGTCAACTCCTGCCAAATGACTGATTTACAGTATCAAAGATGAATGCTTTAAGTTCTATTGAAGAAAGTGCCATCAGTATCAATGCCAGCAAGGTCATCAGTCGCCTGCAGGACCATGGTTTCCAGGCATATCTCGTCGGCGGGTGTATTCGTGATCTGTTGCTGCGCAAAACCCCAAAAGATTTTGACATCGCAACAGATGCTCACCCGGAAGAGGTCCGTGAGTTGTTTCGTAACTCTCGCATCATTGGGAAACGATTTCGGATTGTTCATGTCCGGTTTGGACGCGAAATAATCGAAGTTACAACCTTTCGCGGACCTCACGCGGATGAGTACGATGAGAATCACTCTGACTCCGGTATGACCCTGAACGACAATGTCTATGGCACCTTCGAAGAGGATGTGTTTCGGCGAGACTTCACGATGAATGCCATCTATTACGAGCCCCAGGGAAAGGAAATCATCGATCTTGCGAACGGTACTGCCGATATTGAAAGCCAGATTATCAGGACAATCGGTGACCCAACAGGCCGACTAAGGGAAGACCCGGTCAGGATGCTTCGTGCCATCAGGTTTCAGGCGAAACTGGAATTCGGTTTGGAACCCGACCTCCAGAGCTCAATAAGATCACTGGGCTACCTTATACAGGATGTGCCCCCGGCCAGGTTATTCGAGGAAGTACTCAAGCTTTTCCTGTCTGGTTATGGCACTGCTGCTTTCGATGCCATGCTGGAGAATGATATCTATGGGTGGTTGTTCCCGGATTCCAAGCGGTCGATGGAGAACAATGCGACTGAAGAACTCGTACGGCTGGCACTAACCAGTACAGACCAAAGAATTGCGAAAAAAATGCCGGTCACACCAGCTTTTATATATGCAGCAATACTCTGGTATCCATTTGTTGACGAAAAACAGCGGCTAGAACAGGAGGGTGAGATCACATACGCTGCTGCACATGAAGCGGCTAACAATGTGATATCGAAACAGCAGCTTTTCACCTCTATCCCGAAACGGTTCTCCGGTCCGATGAGAGACATCTGGTTCCTTCAGTCGCGACTACCTTCCCGGTTTGGCCAGAAACCCGACAGAACGATGGAGCATAAGCGCTTCAGGGCTGCTTATGATTTTCTTCTACTGCGAGAACAGGCTGGCGAGAAAACAGAACAACTAGGAGAGTGGTGGACGGAATACCAGGAAGCCACCGAAGAACGGAAGCTTGCCATGAAACAAGCAACCAGCAATGGTCGCCCGCGTAAGCGTAAGCGAAAACCACGCCGAAAACCCAGTAACAGCGATCACGCCTCCTCGCATTAACAGCGGAATCCAGAATACCCGATACAACTACTGCCTGATCCCGGTTTTAAGCCGAGCCACATTGTGGCACCCTGTCTATCCCATCACTTATGGTTTGAAGGAGCCGATATGTCGGAACACAAGGTTTATCCAGTACCCAAAGAATTCGAGAACCATACGCATATTCGCAACGATCAATACCTTGCGATGTATGATGCCTCGGTTAATCGATCTGATGAGTTCTGGTCCCAGAAAGCTGATGAGTTCATCACCTGGTTTAAACCCTGGAACAAGCTGACCGAATCTGACTTCGATCAAGGCGAGGCTAAATGGTTCTTAGGCGCGGAGCTAAACGCAAGCTACAACTGCATCGACCGACATCTAGAACTGAAGGCTGACCATACGGCCATCATCTGGGAAGGCGATGACCCTGGTGATGACCTCCGTGTTACTTATCGCGAACTGCACGAACACGTCTGTCGACTTTCCAACGTGTTGCTGGACCGCGGCGTTACCAAGGGCGATCGAGTCTGCATCTATATGCCAATGATCCCTGAAGCCGCGTACGCGATGTTGGCCTGCGCGCGGATAGGCGCAGTACACTCGGTTGTATTTGGCGGTTTCTCTCCGCAAGCATTACAGGACCGAATCCTGGATTCCGATTGCAGGACTGTGATCACTGCTGATGAAGGCGTGCGTGGTGGCAGACCGATCCCCCTCAAGGAAAATACCGACAAGGCCCTCGAGGACTGTCCCGACGTTTCTACTGTCCTGGTCGTTAAACGAACAGGCGGGAAAGTAAACTGGTTCGATGAACGTGATGTCTGGTACGAGGAGGCAACGAGCCAGGTCTCACCAGAGTGCGAAGCTATTCCCATGGGTAGCGAAGACCCTTTATTCATCCTTTACACTTCCGGTTCAACGGGAAAACCAAAAGGTGTCCTTCACACAACCGGCGGATACCTGTTACAGGCCGCAATGACCCATAAGTATGTATTCGACTATCATGAAGGTGATGTCTACTGGTGCACCGCTGACGTTGGCTGGGTGACGGGACATTCTTACATTGTGTACGGCCCTCTCGCTAACGGCGCCATTACGCTGATGTTCGAAGGTGTTCCAACCTACCCTGACTCTTCGAGATGCTGGCAAGTCGTCGACAAGCACAAGGTCAATATTTTCTACACCGCTCCGACAGCCCTGCGTGCGCTCATGAGCCAGGGAGATGGTTTCGTAAAATCAACCTCTCGCCAGAGTCTTCGATTATTAGGCAGTGTCGGTGAGCCCATCAATCCGGAAGCATGGGAATGGTATTACCATGTCGTGGGTGACGCACGATGTCCGATCGTGGATACATGGTGGCAAACTGAAACTGGCGGCATCATGATCACCCCCCTGCCCGGGGCAACTGATTTAAAACCCGGCTCAGCTACCAGGCCTTTTTTTGGCGTCAAGCCCATCCTGCTGGATGAAAACGGTAAAGAGCTGGAAGGCGCGACTTCAGGTAACCTGGCGATAAGCGGTTCATGGCCAGGTCAAAT
>Ga0208965_1000972_pt1 | contig 12989 bp, 9 predicted proteins | sample AOAMet1_07_M0_10_2_FD_188230 | JGI IMG/M metagenome (GOLD analysis project Ga0208965, IMG submission 188230) | Ammonia-oxidizing marine microbial communities from Monterey Bay, California, USA - CAN11_07_M0_10 (SPAdes) | ecosystem: Environmental > Aquatic > Marine > Intertidal zone | place...
AGAAGTTGTTGTCATTATTTTGTAAGGATAATCTTTTTAGTTACTGCTCCTTTATTTGTATTGATTGACACAAAATAAACTCCATTTTTAAAAGAGTTTAAATCTATCGAATTGTCATTAAAGTTTATCTGTGAGAAAACTTCTTTTCCAATTATATTGGTGATTGAAATAGATGTAATTTTATCGGAAGTTGAAATGAATAGTTTACCTTGAGTAGGGTTAGGGTAAATATTTATTTCTTGATTAAGAATATTAGTTGAAGAAGATACAATACCACTGCAGTTTGTAGAAACTGTTCCGCTTTTTAATATTGCTCTCCCACCATTACTTTCTGATGTATTTAAAGTTGCCATCATTACATCTACCTGACCTTGAGAGAACATCCAAGTTGAAGTTGAATAAGACATAAAATTCTCATCCATATCTAGTACATCTGTAGTGAAAGCATTTGCATAAGCAAGATCATTACAGGTGTTATTGTTTGTAGTTGAAGTTACATTTCCCCAATAAACCCCATCAGTAGCAGGAGTATCATCTACATTCCCTCCATCTCTATCACAACAAATAGTATTTCCATTATTATCTAAACAGCTATATGTAGGGTAGTTGTCTTCAGAGAATGTATGATTTAAGCCTAAATAATGTCCTATTTCATGTGTTGCAGTTTTTCCATCAGATGAAGGGGCTGCAATTCCATTTGTTCCAAAATATCTATAATCTACAACTAAACCGTCTTTCCAAGCATTTTGACCAAAACCTGCTAATAATCCAGGTAGATATGCATATCCTAATGTTTGCCCACCTCCAGATGAATTGGTTAAATCACAAACCCAAATATTTAAATATTTTTTAGGATCCCAGCTGTCTTTTCCTCCACTTGAATTCTGTTTCATAGCATTTGATTCAGTGTTGTTATCTGCATCCCAATTAGTTTGTGCTGTTGCAGTTCTTGTCACTCCACTTGTAGCATTGCCATCAGGATCTGTTGTCGCTAGGCAAAACACAAGTTCTGGATTTCCCCAATAGTTTAAAAAAGTATTTCTTGGTGGGTTAGGGAATTCAGGATTTGTTTTACTGAAATCTTCATTTAAAATCCTTAAAGCATCTTCAATTTGAATATCTGGAATATTAGTTCCAGAGCCAATATTCGCATGAGATGTTCTGTGAATGATATGAATAACAACAGGAATATTATTCGTTTTTCTTTCTTTGGAGTTATAATTTATTTTTCCTGCATTTTGTCTAGCATCTACATAGTCAGTGTTATTCTTTAATTCTTCTTCTACTAATTTAGTAGTGATACATTTCTTGTGGTTTTCTTGAGCAAAAATTAAAGTAGTTGAAACAAGTAAAAGTAATAAAAGTGTAATTTTTTTCATCTTATTGTATTTTAAAAAAGTGCTGCAAATATAATTTTATTGAAATTATTGAGTAATGTATACTCAATTATTTTTCTGTGATAAAATCGCTATCAGTAAGTGTTTTTAAAAAAGCAACTAAATCTTGCTTTTCTTGATTTGTCAATTGTAAACCAACTCCTAATTTTTTCATTAAAGGATCAACAGTTAATGAGTATTCTCCTCCGGAGTTGTAATGTTCCACTACTTCTTCTAGTGTTGAAAATCTTCCATCATGCATATATGGAGAAGAGAACTCAATATTACGTAATGTTGGAGTTTTAAATTTTGCATTATCAGATGCATTGTTTGTAATTTTCCCTAAACCTAAATCAGTAAATGGTTCAGGATCTAATCCATTATTATGAAATAAATTATCCATAAACATCTGTGTTCCATGACAATGGAAGCAATCTCCTTTTTCTGAATTAAAAATTGCATAACCACCAAGCTCAGAAGCAGTAAGTTGTGTTTCGCCCCTTAAGTATTTGTCAAATTTACTATTTGCAGATATTAATGTTCTTTCAAATTGAGCAATAGCCATTACTACATGATTTGAATCAATATAATCAATATTAAATGCATTTTTAAATAGTGTAGGATATTCAATATCAGCATTTAATTTCATCTCAACATTTAACCATGTATCGTTCATTTCAACAGGATTTACTACTGGCTCAAATGCTTGTTCTTCTAATGATGAAGCTCTTCCGTCCCAGAAATTGGAATTATTCCATCCTGCATTTATAATAGTTGATGCATTTCTATCTCCAATGAAACCATCAATCCCTGTACTAAATTGATTTGTATCACTAAATGCAGCAGATTGAAAATGACAACTTGCACAAGCTTGCATTCCATTGCCACTTAATATTTTGTCATGGAATAGCTTATTTCCTAAAGCGACACCTTCAACTGTCATTGGATTATTTGTAGTAATATTCATGTCAGGAAATCCAGAGGGAATTTCAATTATAAATGGTGTAGTGCTAAAAAAAATACAACTACCATCATCAGTTATTGCATTAGCACTATAATTAACGGCAGTATTATCAGTACAACCACTCATGGGTGCCATGGGTGCTAAATCTTTTTTGCAAGCAAAAAATAGGGCGGAAAAAAGTAGAAGTAAAGCCTGTTTTTTCATTAGTTAATAGGGTAGAAAACAGAAAATACATCAGCAATTCCATTGGCTTGTAATAGAGCTTGCTTATTTGCATTATCCATTATTCCATCAGTTGTAAGGTTAATTATATTGGGGTTAGAGTACCAATTATTGATTTCCATATTGATTGTTACAGTTGTATTAGCATTCGCTATATTTAGTGAAATAGGAAAGTTTTTAGTAAATGAGAAATCTATTCCATCTGTTCCTCCGGTATGTGTTGCATATCCCTGAAAGGCAGTAGTATAATCTCCTTCTAACTGCATATAATGATAGCCGCCTCCCATAAAATCAGGCCAGGAAAATGATGGAAAGAAACTTTCATTCAAATAATTATTAGTAATATTTTTTAGTGAATCTAATCCCATTGTAAATGATATGGCGATATAATTAGCGCTATTTAGATCCTGAATATCTAGATTAAATGTTGAAGGGTCAGAGATGGTTATAAAGTGCACTTCATCCAAAAGAGTACTAGTGCCATTTGCTGAATGAAGCGTAATATCTGACAGTAAATATCTTAATGTTTGTATGCTATAATTTTGACTAGCTGTGTTTGTATATATCATTTGATTTATTTCTAAAGGATTACCATCAATTGTATGTGTAAAATTAATTGATAAATTATATTTACACGAACCATTATCGTTAGTGGCATTTGAATTATAATTTACCGATCCAGTATCAGTGCACCCTTCAATTATTTCTTCTTCTTTTTCGCAAGCTGTAAAAACTAGTGAAATGGTTGTAAAAATTACAAATATCCTTTTCATTCTTTTGTTTATTTAATAACGCAAATTTAGGAATTTTATTAAATTAAAAAGCTGATATTCGTTATTACCTTATTATCATCTTATCGATTCAGTTTCTGTTGGTAATTTATTGTATTTCATTTCTTTGTTTTCCAACAAATTTTTCATCTTTGCTAAGCATGTTTACTACTCTAAAATATATTGATGTTATCCTGCCTTTACCCGTAAAAGGAACTTTTACTTATTCTTTTATTGATGATGATTTATCAGTAGGACAAAGAGTTATTGTGCAATTTGGAGTAAGAAAGTTATATAGCGGTATTGTTGCTAAAATCCATGATGAAAAACCTAAGGATTATGAAGCAAAACAGCTCATTGCTGTGCTTGATGAAAAGCCAATTGTAAATGCTAAGCAGTTGCTTTTTTGGAAATGGATTACAACTTATTATATGTGCAATTTAGGTGATGTGATGAATGCAGCATTACCATCCTCATTTAAGTTAGCAAGTGAATCCAAAGTTATAGTACACCCTGATTTTGATGGTGATTTAGATGCTTTAAAAGAAGATGAACTCAATTTATTGAATGCTTTAACCCATCAAGAAGAGTTGAGTGTTATTGAGATTTCAAAACTCTTAAATATTAAAAGTGTTTTTTCTTTTATTAATGAACTTATCAGAAAGGAGATTGTGCAGTTGAAAGAAGATTTACATGATAAGTATAAAGCAAAAAAGGTGAAGATTGTAAGTTTAATTGCTGATGATGAAAAAATAAAAGCAATTAAATTAAGCCAAAAACAACATGAATTATTAAATGCATTTTTATTGCTGATTGAACAAAACCCAGCTAAAAAATGGTCAGTTTCTTTATTGATACAGGCATCAGGTTATAGTAGAGTAATTTTAAATGCCTTAGTGAAAAAAGAAATTTTTGCAATTGAAGAGGAAGGAATTAGCAGATTGCTAAAATCGAGCCAGGAATTAATAGGAGATAAAGCTTTGGCGGACTTTCAGCAAAAAGCTTTGGCCGAGATAAGAACTGCCTTTACCGAAAAGGAGGTTTGCCTATTGCATGGAGTTACTTCATCAGGGAAAACGGAATTGTACATTAAGTTGATTGAAGAACAACTAAAACAAGGAAAACAGGTGCTTTATCTTTTGCCTGAAATTGCTTTGACCACACAGATAATTAAGCGTTTGCAAAAGCATTTTGGGAATAAAGTAGGGATAACTCACTCCCATTTGAACAATGAAGAAAGGGTGGAAGTTTGGGAAGCAGTACAAGAGCAGGATAGTGAAAAAGTACAATACCCAATTATGTTGGGGGCAAGGTCCTCCCTGTTTTTACCTTTTAGTAATTTAGGATTCATAATTGTGGATGAGGAACATGATTCATCCTTTAAGCAGCACCAACCTGCCCCAAGATACCATGCAAGAGATGCCGCTATTTATTTGGCTCATTTGCACAAGGCAAAAGTATTGCTCGGTTCGGCAACTCCATGTGTGGAGAGTTATTATAATGCCAAGAAAGGAAAATACGCTTTGGCAGAAATGCACACTCGTTTTGCTGATATTGCTTTACCAAAAATTGAAACAATAGACATCCGAAAAGCCCACCTTAAAAAGGAGATGAAACATCAGTTTGCACCAGCCATGCTCAATGCAATTCAAGAAACTTTGGAAGCAGGTAAACAAGTAATTTTATTTCAGAATAGGAGAGGGTATTCTCCCATTATGAGTTGTGGAACTTGTGCCTATACGCCTAATTGCAACAGTTGTGATGTGAGCCTTACTTTTCATAAATGGAACAATCAGTTAAAATGCCATTATTGTGGCTATACCGAGCAGGTGCCTGAGGTATGTCCGAGTTGCACGGCTAAAGATTTTTCTGATAAAGGTTTTGGTACCGAACAAATTGAGGAGAGTTTAAAAGAATTACTTCCTTACTATGTTACTAAGCGTATGGATTATGATACGACTAGGGGAAAGAATGCGCATCAGCAGATAATTACTGATTTTGAACAGGGTAGGATTGATATATTGGTGGGCACACAAATGGTTACTAAAGGTTTGGATTTTGATAATGTGGCTTTGGTGGGTATTTTGAATGCCGATAGCATGTTGCATTTCCCTGATTTTAGAGCTTATGAAAGAGCTTTTCAGTTAATGATGCAAGTAGCAGGTAGGGCAGGACGAAAAGGAAAACAAGGAAAAGTTTTAATACAAACTTATGATGAGGAGCATGAGATGTTCTCTTTATTAAAAAAGAATGATTTTGCAACTTTTATAAAGCAACAAGTGGAGGAAAGAAAATTGTTTCAGTATCCGCCTTATAACCGATTGATAGGAATTACCTTAAAACACAAAAACCAAAGAAAGTTAGATGAAGCTGCTATGCAATTAGCAATAATGATGCGTAAGAGTTTTGGAAGTAGAGTTTTAGGGCCTGAATACCCTGCTATTGCTAGGATAAGAAACTATTATCATAAGAATGTATTACTGAAGATTGAGCAAAAAGGCTCTATTGCTGAAGCTAAAGTTATATTGAATACAATTATTGAGCGTATGCAAAATCATAGTGATTTTAAATCTTTTCGTTTTATAATTGATGTAGATCCTGTTTAAGAACAAGCCTCCCACACACTATCCTTTGGTGCTGGAGCAGTAATTGTAATCGGTTCTTTTTTTACAGGGTGTATAAATTCTAGCTTTTGAGCCAATAAATGAATGCTAGCATCTTTATTACTTCTTCTTGCTCCGTATTTTAAATCTCCTTTTATTATACATCCAATATTAGCTAATTGAACTCTAATCTGATGATGTCTTCCAGTTTTTGGTTTTATTTCTAAATGATAAAAATTATCTAATTTTTTTATTAGTTTATATTCTAAAACTGCATGTTTACCGCCATCAGTCTTGGTAACATAGGATTTGTTCTGCTTTTGGTTTTTCTGCAAATGGTTGTCAAGCGTTCCACTGCTGTTTGGCGGAGCGTTATCTACTACCGCCCAGTAGGTTTTTTGCACTAGTTTTTCTCTGAATTGTTCATTCATTCTACTGAGTGCCTTGCTTGTTCTGGCATATAAAACAATTCCTGAAGTAGGACGATCCAATCTATGAATAGTACCTAAAAAAACATCTCCTGGTTTGTTGTATTTCTTTTTGATATAAGCTTTTACAAAATCGGATAGGGGAGCATCACCTGTTTTGTCACCCTGTACAATATCTCCTGACTTTTTGTTGATAGCAATGAGGTGGTTGTCCTCATAGAGCACTTCCAACATTAGTATTGCTCTTTTTCGTTCGGAAAGTTTTTGGCCTTTACATCCGAAACATAGTTTTGTACAGCCCCTTTAATATCCTCAGCAAGGTTTAGGTACCTTCTTAAAAATCTTGGGTTAAATTCTTGTATCATTCCTAGCATATCGTGTAAAACTAATACTTGTCCGTCCACCCCATTTCCTGCACCAATTCCAATTACTGGAATGTTAATGCTCTCAGCAACTTTCTGTGCTAGTTTGGCTGGTACTTTTTCAAGTACTAAAGCAAAACATCCTGCTTCTTCTAATAGTTTTGCATCAGCTAAAAGCTTTTCTGCTTCCTCATCTTCTTTAGCTCTTACAGTATAAGTTCCGAATTTGTATATTGATTGTGGTGTTAAGCCTAAATGCCCCATTACAGGAATTCCTGCAGTAAGTATTCTTTCAACTGATTCAATAATCTCACTTCCACCTTCTAGCTTTACAGAATGTCCACCACTTTCTTTCATTATTCTAATTGCAGAACTTAATGCTTCTTTTGAGTTTCCTTGATAAGACCCAAATGGCATATCTACAACTACTAAAGCTCTATCAACAGCTCTTACTACTGAGCTGGCATGATAAATCATTTCATTAAGCGTAATAGGAAGAGTTGTTTCGTGCCCAGCCATTACATTAGATGCTGAATCTCCAACAAGTATTACATCAATTCCTGCACCATCAATAATTTTGGAAAGGGTATAGTCATAAGCAGTAAGCATAGAGATTTTCTCTCCTTTTTGCTTCATTTCAGCAAGTGTATGTGTTGTTACTTTTTTGTAATCTCCTTTAGCTACTGACATTTTATTATTTTGTAATTGTTACTACAAATGCACTAGTATATCCTTTTGCATTTATTGCTTTTTGATGATCGGCAGCCTCTTTTGGTGATGAAAACTCACCACTTAAATATTGGTAAGTTCCATTCTCATTGGATTGGTACCATACTGCATCTAAATTTTTATATGCTGATGCACTTTGAGTTTGCATAAACATTCCTAATTGTACAGCATACACTACTTTATTGCTTTTTAAGTTTTTAGGTGTAGGAACATAAACAGTTGTTTCTTTTACCATGTCAGAAGCTTTTACTCCATTCAATTCAAAATCTTTTTGAATGAATAATGCTTTAAGCTCAGTGTTGCTTGTTTCTAATGCGCTTATCTCAGATTTAGTAGTTTGTAATTTAAGTTCAAGAGTAGAGATTTGATTGCTCAAAACAGTTATCTTACTGTTTAAGTCTGCAGTAACTTTATCATGTTTAGTTTGAGTAGTTTTTAAAGTGCTTAATTCAGTATTTGCATTTCTTAAATCTACTGATAAAGTTGAGGCATTAGTTGCACATTCTTTTAGGTTTTTAGCTGTTTTTTTAACTGATTTTAATTGTTCTTTAGCTTTATTCAGTTCAGCAGTTAAAGTGTTTATTTCTGTTGTTTTGTTTTTCACAGATCTAGACAATCCACTTTTAGTATTTTTATGTGCGCTTTTTTCAGTTGATAAATCTGCACTTAAAGTTGAATTAGAAGTTTGAAGTTTAGCGACTTTATTTTTAAGTGTTTTAACTTCAGTTGTCAATTGTGTTATCTGAGTGTTTGTTGATTTGTTTATCTTATTTAAATCATTTGTCAGATCAGTATTTGTAGCTTTTTCCAAAGAGATTTGTTGCTTTAATCCAGAAATCTTTTTGTTTAATTGTTTGTTAGTTGCACTAGATTGATTTGAAGTGTTTCTAAAATTCTCAATAGCTGTAGTTAAAGCAGTTATTTCTTTTTCTTGTTCTGTTGTGATGTTAGCTAAGGAAGTGTTTTTTGCTGTTAATGCTTTTATCTCATCCAATTGTAGAGTTTTACTATCAGTATTTAACTCATTAAGTTTTGCATTATTTTCTTCAAGAATAACAATTCTTTTATTTAACTGCTCAATAGTCTCATTTACACTTGCAGTATTTTCGTTAGTGTAATTTGCAACTGCAGTGCTTTCTCCTTTAGTGTTTATGTAGTAGTAAGAAATTCTTGCTTTAGTTGCTGGGCTAATAATCAAGCCACAAGAGCCACTAGTAAAATCAGGGATAAAGAAAGTAGTAAGATATTCGCTATTAATATAAATATCGTAAATGTTTTTCTCTGATCTTATCTCTATAAAATTATGCTCATCAACACCATTAACTAATTTGTTTTTTACCCAGCCTTCTTGTTTTGCATTGCCGCTTAAAGTTTGGTAATTATCACCTATTAGTTGCTTAATTCTATATTCTCGTTTTTTATTTATTTCAAAAATAATAGCTCCTTTTCCATCTTGTTGAGCTTTAAGGATAATTCCGACACTTGCCTTTTTATTTGCAGAAGGCCCAATTCTTACTGCTGTTTTAATTACAAAATCAGTTACTGATGAGTTGTTTGCAATAATTGCATATTCACTATCTTTATTATTTCTGCTTAATAAGTAATCTCCTTTATCTAATATAAAGTAATTATCAGTAGTAGTAACGATTTTAAAATAATTCCCTTCAGTATTAAAATCTTCATGTATTACATCTTTATTGTACGCGTCTGAAGAAATTTGTTGAGCATTAAGTGTTGTGCTCAAAAAAGCCAGTAACAATAGGGTAGTTGAAATAAGTTGTTTCATAGTTATTTTTTCTAAATTGTGGCAAATTTACAAAATATGCCTTTATCTTTTCATATAAAGTGATAAGTTTGCAAACATGAAAAATATATATCTAATACTTGGAGTTTTTACAATGCTTTTTTCTGCTTGTGAAACTGACTTTGATGTAAATGCAGAATGGGAAGAAACTACAGTTGTTTTTGGTCTTTTGGATGCTAGTGATGAAAATCAACTACAAAAGATTAAAATTAGTAAAGCTTTTTTAGGAAATATGGATGCTTATCAAATGGCACAATATTCTGATTCTATTAATTATGGTGTTGATGAATTAGATGTAAAGATATATAAGTGGGACTTTAATCAGATAGAAGATTCTGTAGAGTTAATTGCTGTGCCAACCTACAGAGATGGCGAGATTTTTTATGACAGTATAATTGTGTATCAGTTTGATAATGTAAATTCATTTTTGCAGAAAGGGTATGAATATGAGTTGGTTGTTAAAAATAATAAGTCAGGGAATTTGGTTTCATCAAGAACCAAAATAGTTACAGGTTTTGATTTTGATAATATTTTTACAACAAAAAGCAAATCTTTTCAATTTGGATTGTACACTAATAATGATTTTAGTTCATCAACAATTACTTGGGATGATTCTAATGATAACGGTAAAATTTATCAGTTAGATTTAATTTTTCATTATACTGAGATTATGGATGGGGTTTACACAGAAGACAGCCTAATATATAGCTTGCCATTGATTGATGATACTGAGTCAAAAATGAAAATTGAAGGCAATAGTTTCTTCAATTTCTTAGCTTTAAACCTTGATAAAAACCAATCTATTATTAGATATTTTAATGATATAGATATGATAATGACAGTAGGTTCTGAAGATTTAGAAACGTATATTAATGTAAATAAACCAATCACTGGAATTGTTCAAGAACGCCCACAGTTTACAAATATCAATAATGGAATTGGATTGTTTTCTTCTCGATTTAAAAAAAATAGGTTTGCTTATGATTTAACTTCATCAACTTTAGATTATTTAAAATCAGTTGATGGTTTAGATAGAAACTTTCAATAATCTGACGCACTGTCAGTAATAATTTTTTTTTTTCTCCTCAAAACTCTTTTTTATGACAGTTTTGACGTACAATTAGTTATGGCATTATAATTGCAATACTTACTCATTAGAAAACAAATTATTAAATTTAAAACATAATAAAATGAGTAAAATTATTGGAATCGATTTAGGAACAACAAATTCATGTGTTTCTGTAATGGAAGGGAATGAGCCAGTTGTAATCCCAAATGCTGAAGGAGCAAGAACGACTCCATCAATTGTTGCCTTTATTGAAGGTGGCGAGCGTAAAGTTGGTGATAGTGCAAAGCGACAAGCAATAACAAATCCAACAAAAACTATTGCATCTATAAAAAGATTTATGGGGGAAAGCTTTACTGCAATGGCTAAGGAAATTAAAAATGTTTCTTATAAAGTAGTAAAAGGGGATAACAATACACCAAGAGTTGATATTGATGGTAGATTATATACACCACAAGAAATATCAGCAATGGTATTGCAAAAAATGAAAAAGACTGCTGAGGACTATTTAGGAACTACAGTTACTCAAGCAGTAGTTACTGTGCCAGCTTACTTTAATGATGCGCAAAGACAAGCAACAAAAGAAGCAGGTGAAATTGCAGGATTAAAAGTAGAAAGAATTATTAATGAGCCAACTGCTGCTGCACTTGCTTATGGTTTGGATAAAGCTGATAAAGATAGAACAATTGCTGTGTTTGATTTAGGTGGTGGTACTTTTGATATTTCTATTCTTGATTTAGGGGATGGTGTATTTGAAGTGAAATCTACAAATGGTGATACACACTTAGGTGGTGATGATTTTGATCAAGTAATTATTGATTGGTTAGCGGAGGAGTTTAAGAAAGATGAAAACATGGATTTAAGAAAAGATCCTATGGCTTTACAAAGATTAAAAGAAGCTGCAGAAAAAGCAAAAGTTGAGCTTTCTTCATCTACACAAACTGAAATTAACTTACCATATGTTACTGCTACTGCATCAGGCCCAAAGCACTTAGTTAGAACTTTAACTAGAGCGCAATTTGAGCAATTAGCTGATAAATTAATTCAAGCTACAATTACTCCTTGTAAAAAAGCAATGAAAGATGCTGGAATGACTAATTCTGATATTGATGAGGTTATATTAGTAGGAGGGTCAACAAGAATTCCTGCAATACAAGAAGTTGTTGAGAAATACTTTGGAAAATCTCCATCAAAAGGAGTTAACCCTGATGAGGTTGTTGCAATTGGAGCAGCTATTCAAGGTGGTGTTTTAACAGGTGATGTTACTGATGTGTTATTATTAGATGTTACTCCACTTTCATTAGGAATTGAAACTATGGGAGGTGTCTTGACAAAATTAATTGAAGCTAATACAACTATTCCAACTAAGAAGTCTGAAACTTTCTCAACTGCTGCTGATAATCAGCCAGCTGTTGACATTCATGTATTACAAGGAGAAAGACCAATGGCTGCTGATAATAAGTCAATTGGAAGATTCCAATTAGCAGATATTCCACCAGCACCAAGAGGAGTTCCTCAAATTGAAGTAACTTTTGATATTGATGCAAATGGAATTTTAAATGTATCAGCAAAAGATAAAGCAACTGGAAAAGAGCAAAACATTAAGATTGAAGCATCTTCTGGTTTATCTGATGAGGAAATTGAGAAAATGAAACAAGAAGCTGAAGCAAATGCTGATGCTGATAATAAAGCAAAAGAAACTGCTGATAAAATTAATGGGGCTGATGGAATGATTTTCCAAACTGAAAAGCAACTTAAAGAATTTGGTGAAAAATTATCAGATGATAAAAAAGCACCAATTGAAGAAGCTTTAACAGAATTGAAGGCTGCTCACGAAAGCAAAGATTTAGAAGCTATTGATGCTGCAATGGAAAAAATCAATACTGCATGGACTGCTGCATCTGAGGAAATGTACAAAGACACTCAGGAAGGAGCCTCTGCAGAAGCTGGGGCAGAACAAGCTGCTACTGATGATGTAACTGATGTTGAGTTTGAAGAAGTAAAAGATGAAGAAGTAAAAGATGAAGAGGTAAAAGAAGCAAAATAAAGTCAAATTTCATAATACTGAAAAGAGCCCTACTTATTGTGGGGCTTTTTTTATATTTGCCAAATGTTAAAGAATTTTTTAGTTATTTTATTATTTCCATTTTTAGTAAATGGACAGTCAGCTTTTATTAGTGGTGATGCTACTATTTGTGATAATGGAATTTCAGCTGAATTAGTAGTAAGTTTTACAGGAACAGCCCCTTTTACTTTTTCTTATGCTATTAATGGAGTAGTGCAGCCTCAACTACCGCCTATACAAGATGATGTATTTGTTATCTCTACAAAAATAGCGGGATTTTATACACTTAATCAGTTTAATGATGCTTTAAGTATTGGGACTATTGATGGTAGCGCATTGGTTACTATTTTAGAAAGCCCAGAAGCAATTATTCATATTGAGTCAGATACACTTTCCATTATTAACCCTACAGCATTTTTTAAAGGTCAACCGGAAAATAATACTTTTAATTATGATTGGAATTTTGGAGATAATACTTCAAATACTTCCTCATCAGTTGTACATACCTTTCCTATAGATGAAGATGGTTTAGGTATTTTAGGGATCTATGAAACATCTCTAATAGTTACTGATGGCAATGGTTGTTCTGATACAGCCGTT
>Ga0208965_1000977_pt1 | contig 12966 bp, 18 predicted proteins | sample AOAMet1_07_M0_10_2_FD_188230 | JGI IMG/M metagenome (GOLD analysis project Ga0208965, IMG submission 188230) | Ammonia-oxidizing marine microbial communities from Monterey Bay, California, USA - CAN11_07_M0_10 (SPAdes) | ecosystem: Environmental > Aquatic > Marine > Intertidal zone | place...
CAGGATGAGTTTGCTTACAACTCCCACATGAAGGCGGCGGCCGCGCAGAAATCCGGCAAGTTCGACCAGGAAATCGTGCCGTTCACCGTGAAGGGCCGCAAGGGCGACACGATCGTCGACAAGGATGAGCATATCCGTGCCGACTCCTCGATCGAGAAGCTGTCGACGCTGCGGGCACTTCGCGGCAAGGTCGACCCGGACGCAACGGTCACGGCGGGCAATGCCTCGGGCCAGAATGATGGCGCGGCCGCCTGTATTGTCTGTACGCGCGAAGTGGCTGCGAAATATGGGCTGAAGCCGCTGGCGCGCCTCACTTCATGGTCGGTGGCCGGCGTTGGTCCGGAAGTCATGGGCATTGGCCCTGTGCCATCGACGCAGAAGGCGCTGGACCGTGCCGGCTTGAAAGTCTCTGATCTCGACGTGATCGAGCTCAATGAAGCGTTCGCCTCGCAGGTCCTCGCCTGCACCAAGGCGCTTGGCTTTGAGAAAGAAGATTATGAGCGCCTCAACCCTAATGGGTCCGGCATCTCGCTTGGTCACCCGGTTGGCGCGACAGGCGTGCGCATTCTCACGACGATGCTGTATGAGATGGAGCGCCGTGAGGCGCGCTATGGTCTCGAAACGATGTGCATTGGCGGCGGGCAGGGTCTTGCTGCCATCTTCGAGCGTGTCACAGATTAGAATGTAGCTGACGGGCAAGCGTGCTTGCCTCAAGCCGCCGGTGCAAACTAAACAGCTGAGACGCGCCTCGCGGGCGTGGCGAAATTGGTAAACGCAAGGGACTTAAAATCCCTCGACCGTATGGTCTTGCCGGTTCAAGCCCGGCCGCCCGCACCATATTCCTTTATTGAGAAATTTAGGAGAGCGCCGTGTGGCGTCTTGGGCGCTCTGGCAGGAAGTCTGCCTGCTCCACACGTGCGCGGCATTCCGGAAGTGCATCGAGGGTTTCTTCGTCGAGGATGAGCGCGGAATTGAATTCACCGCTTTCGCCCTTGAGCGGAAGCGCATACTGGCCAGTCTCGACACCCGAATCGACTTCAACCGGAATGATCGGCAGGCCTGAACGGCATGCTGTCTCCGCGTCAGACATTTCTACGGCAGTCAGATGCACGCGGTCTGCAATTGCAGGCGCGGCGAAGAGCGTGGTTGCTGCAACGATTGCCAGTGATCTGATGGGTGTGCGCATGATGTGTCCGCTTTCCTCGATTGAGAGGAAAACGCCGCCGCGCGAGAGCGGTTCCGCACAGGCTGCCGAACAGACGATGGAAAGTGTAGATTTGCTGGCCGGCTAACCCGTGTTCACCAGGATGAAAACGAATAAGGAGTAGAGCGCCGAAAGGATCGCGAACTTGCCTACCGCTGCCAGTACGAAGGGACGAAGATCCTGCCAGCTTGTCTGACGGGCAATATCTGCAACTTCGGACGCGATCTCGCGGGTCATGCTGTCCATCTTGTGCCCCGACAGGGACAGGATGATCTTTGTTGTACGCTTGGCGTCGAAAGTGTCCGCTTCTTCAAGGACCTGCTCAAAAACAAGAGCGGCCACAGTCTCCCCCAGTGCCTGTTTCGGGCGCCAGTGGTGTTCATGCAATTTGCTGAGCACCAGTTTTGCGGTCGGGAAGATGACGATCGCATCGCGTATAATGAAGGCGATCAGCAGCAGGACCGTCACGACCGACATGACCGTGTGGGAATAGAGGCCAATACGGAAGCCGAGCCATGTCAGGACGAGCAGCAGGGCCTTGATAAACACCGATTGCACAAAGTGAACCAGGTTCTCGTGAAAGAACGCGACTGCATGGCTCCTGATTCGCTCGCGCGCTTCGATGGCAGCCTGGCGAATAATCTTCTGCTTCTTGCGGCTGACCGCATCGCCAATCGCCTTACGGCCCAGACTCACGCCTGTCGTAAGGGCTGATACGACAAGAAAAGCCGTCCTCAACATGCGAGGACGGACCGGAATTGCTGCCTAATTGTAGTTCTGCAAGGACGGGCCATAGGCCGCTAGATCAGTTGATCGAACAGTTTTTGCAAGCTTTTCGACGCGTTGTCAGGGCTGGAAATGAGGAAGTAGCCAGCCGCGAGCGCGACAGTGGCCGCAACAACTGGACGCTTTTCGACTAATGCCTCAATGGCGTCGAAAGGCAGATCAGCCAGCATGTCGGCGGTTGCTGACTCAAACTGGTCAAGTTCCTCTTCCGTCGATTTGCCAGGTTTGAGAAACACGACTGTGCAAACACAGGCAATGAACAGAAAGACGCTTGCGACGCACACTGTTGCCCAGAGGAGACCTATGACCGACATCAGGGCGATAACGGCAGCGACCGTCAACGTGGTGACGCCGGCGAAGCCAAAAAAGACCGCGCCAGCGCCTGCAATTATTCTAAGTTTTGCGACATCCATGAAGGTAAGGTGTTACTTGCGCTTCAGCATGGCAAGCAGAACGCCGCTACCAAATGCAATGCCGATTGAGGCAAGCGGATTTGAACGGACTTTATCCTCGATATAGTCGCGCGCTTTTTCTGCCTCGCCGCCAGCCTTGTCAGCGTATTCCTTTGAAACCTGCACGCCGCGGTCATATTCTTTGGATGTGCGTTCGCGAATGTACTTGCCTGAATTCGACGCGAGCGATTGAATGTCGGAGCGTAACTTTGCGACGTCATCTTTGAGGGACTCGAAGTCAGATTCTGCCGCCTTGGCGGCAGCGTTCGCGGTGACGTCTTTTACGCCATTTGTCTTAGTTGCAGTTCGTCCAGCCATTGGTAACTCCCGGCATTACTAATTAATCTCATTTAATCAACGCCAAGTCCTTGCAAACGTTCCACGACCCATGGAATTTGCCTTTTTGATTTTCTGTGTGCCGAGACTGGTAGGAAGAAGGCTGTTTTCATGAGCGTTTTTAAGAAGCGGCTGGGACAATACGTGACCCTCGACGATGAGGAGTGGGGACCGTTCGACGCGCTCGACCATAAGGAACAGGTCTTTCTGGCAGGTGACGATATCGTGCGGGCAGGGGATGCAATTCGCCATGTGTTCATCGTCATGGAAGGCTGGGCGATCCGTTACAGGCTGCTCGAGGACGGTCGCCGGCAGATCGTCAATTTCATGCTGCCGGGCGATGTGTTCGACCTGCAGTCTCTGGCCGATCTGAAGGCAGACCATTCGTTGACGGCGATTACTGAATGCAAGGTGCTCGTCATCGCGTCAGACGTCTTCGTCGACATGCTTCAGTGTTCTGCAAGTCTTGCTTCTGCCTTCTGGTGGTCGGCAGTGCAGGAAGAATCGATTCTTCGCGAACAGATCGTCAGGATCGGTCGGCGATCTGCACGTGAACGTATTGGGCATCTGCTTCTCGAGTTGCAGCGCCGTTTCGTGGGTGCCACGGGACTGGACGTCGAGCGGCTCACCGTGCCTCTCACCCGCGCCGACATTGCAGATGCGCTCGGCCTGACGCCAGTACATGTTTCGCGAACGATGTCCGCAATGCGACGGGCAGACCTCATAACGGAAGGAAGGGGCGGCGAAATCACCATCGTCGATCGTAACAAGCTGGCCCGCCTGTCACATTTCGATACTGACTATCTTCACCTCAAGAAGTTGCAGATCATCGGTGCTGGTCGACGCGTAATGGAGCCAGGCGAACCCCAGAGAGGGCTGGCGGACTAACTGATCGGCGAAGCCTCAATTTTCAAACAGGCCCTGGCCGATTGCGACCGCGTTCAGGTCTCGCAGGGCGTATAGCAACGCAGCGTTTCGCCAATTTCCGTCACATTCATGGATGGTAGACGAGACCGAACCAGCCGCTGCGGAAAGTCGGTCCTTCCACATCGCCTCGATATCACCGAGCTTGTCTTTGCCGCCCTTCCGATAGGCGAGCCATTCAAGATGCGAGGCCGCGACGCCACCAGAATTAAACAGGATGTCAGGCCCGACAATTATACCGTTCTTTGAGAGCACTTCATCGGCGTTGACGGATATGGCAGCGTTGGCAATCTCGACGATCATCCTGCAGGACAGGCCACCAGCATTACTGGCGTCGATCACGTCAGATGTAGCCGCGAGGCAAAGTATGTCTGCGTCGACCTTCAGGATGGCATCGCAGTCGTTGTTGTAGTTCAGCCTGCCGGTAGCTTTCTGCTGGCTCAGCTGTTCGATATCGAGACCATCTGCGTTTAAGACCGCGCCGCTGCTGTCCGACATAGCGACAATGATTGCGCCGGTTTTGGTGGCATTCCGAGCGAATTCGAGACCTACCGTGCCCATGCCCTGAACGGCAATTCGCGCACTGGACAAATCGATCCCGAGATCTTCGGCCAGCCTCTGCAACAGAAACACCGCGCCGCGACCGGTTGCGCCCTCGCGAATGGAAAGGCCGCCAATGTCCACGGGCTTCCCCATTACGGCCCCAGCCGAACCGCTATTGTGCGCTGGCTCCAGGCCTTTGACCAGATTTCCCATATCCTCAGCCGTGGTGGCGACGTCCGGCGCAGCGATGTCATTGTCTTCGCGCAGCGTGTCAGAGAACAGCTCACCATAAGCCATGGCGAGCTGGCGCCGCTCAGCGTCCGACAATGTCTGTGGATCGATACGGACAGCGCCTTTCGCACCGCCGAAAGGCAGGTCGAGAAGAGCGCATTTCAGTGTCATGAGAAAGCCGAGCCGCTTGACTTCATCGGCGTCAGCGCTCGCTGAAAAGCGGACGCCGCCTTTGGTCAGGCCTTTCAGCGTGTTGTAGCGGCACCGCCAGGCGCGCATGAGGTCCGTTCTGCCATCGTCGCGACTGATTGCGAGCTCACGCTCAATCAGTTCTGCAGGAAGTTTAAGGAGCCGACAGATATCTGCCAGCTCCTTATCAATTCCCATAATACGGTCCAGTCGGTGGACCGCCTGCTCCAGCAAGCCTGTCATGTGTCACCCTTGCTGAAACAAACTGAATTTCATTCGCGACAGAGCTTACTCTGCGGCCACAGATTCCGAAGATGGGTGGAAGAACAGGGCCTGTCCAATTGCCGCCTTCACCGTATTTTCCTGGAACGGTTTCGGAATAAGGTAGGTCGGTTCAGGACGCTCACCTGTCAGCAGCCGCTCAGGGAAGGCGGTGATGAAGATGATCGGCACATCGAGTTCTTCAAGAATTTCATGTGCAGCTTCAATACCTGAAGAATTGTCGGCTAGCTGAATGTCGCAAAGGATCAGTCCAGGTGGGTTGGCACGGGCCATGGCGACCGCTTCAGTGTGCGTGGTGGCATTGCCGGTCACTTCGTGGCCGAGTTCCTCGACAAGGCTCTCGAGGTCAGCTGCAATGACGGGTTCGTCTTCGATGATCAGAACCTTGGTTGAAAGCGTGTCTTCGATGTCGGTGTGGGCTTTGGCAATCAGCTCTTCAACCTGCTGGACCGTCTTGCCCAGGATCGTCGCAGCTTCACTGACCTGAAATCCTTCCAGTGCGGTGAGAAGGAAGGCCTGTCGCTCGATCGGCGCGAGCGCCTGCAGGCGTGTTTCCGGTGTCATTGCACCGCCCGGTCGTTCCAGGCGTGCACCGGTGGACCCCCAGATGACGTGGAAGAAGCGGTAAAGCGCCTGGCGCGCTGGCAGCTCGTCACTGACCTGACTCGGATCCTCAGCTAATGCCGTCAGAGAGGCGCGGATATACGAATCGCCACTTTCCTGACTGCCGGTGAGCGCGCGCGCATAGCGGCGCAGAAACGGCAGGTGTGGACCAAATTGTTCAACAAGACTCATGCTAACCCTCGCACATTACGTTCGGTCTATAACTTGTGCTAAGCAGGAAAGTTGCAACCCAATGAAAAAAAGTTTGTGTCGAATGGAACTTTGCGTTTCCGAAGGCTTTACTGCTGTTCAGATAAGCACCGGGGACTTATGAGCGAAAAAGCGAGTCATACACCGATGGACCAACAGACAGGAGGGAGCGCAGACGACGACCGTGCACGCAAGTTGCGTCAGAAACGGATCGGCGATCAGCTCCGCCGCCTCTACGATGAGGTCACCGAGGAAGCTGTTCCTGAGGAATTCTTGAATCTTCTCGAACAGGCCGACAATTCCAAGAACAAGCAATAGAGACTGTTTTGACCCAGCCGACACTCGATGATGAGGCGTTCAAAGCAGAGCTCGCCGGACTAATTCCACACCTGCGTGCCTTTGCGCGCAGTCTTTGCGGAAATGCCACTGCTGCTGATGATCTTGCACAAGAGGCCATGCTCAAGGCGTGGAAGGCTCGCGCAAGCTATCAAAGCGGCACGAATTTGAAGGCGTGGACCTTCACGATTCTCCGCAATCTCTTCTATTCGGAGAAACGTAGAAGCTGGCGCCGCCAGCAACTCGATCCGGAAGTTGCAGAGGCGACGCTGGTTGCAAACGATGATCCATCTTCTGCGATGGACCTGCTTGCCTTGCGGACGGGGCTTACAGTTCTCCCCGAAGATCAGCGCGAAGCCCTGATCCTGGTGGGCGCAGGGGGTCTTTCCTATGAGGAGACCGCTGAAATCTGCGGATGTGCCGTAGGCACAATCAAGAGCCGGGTCAGCCGTGCTCGCAAAGCGCTCGCCGAAATCATCGACAAGACCCAGGGCGGGTTTTCGGGTGATGGCACGCTGCGCGCTTCGGAAGCATTCGACGATATCATGAAACAGGCTGACGAGCTTTCCAGTGGATCAACCGCCGACGCCAGGAACTAGTAGAGCGCCCTCCAAAAGGGGCTCACTGAGGCTGCGATTGTTGATCACGATCGCAGCCGCTTTGACTCCTATTCTGATCTTTGCTGGTTTTCGGTCCTATCTGAACGCGCAGGATGCTCGCGCGGAGCGGCGTAACAACCTTGTAGAGATCTCTGACCGGGCAATCGATGAGGTGGAGCAGATCCTCTCAACGGTCGATACGTTGCAGCAGATCTATGAGGCAGATATCCTGAACGGCGACTGCAGGGGCGTATTTGCCACCCTGTCGCCGCGCGTGCCGCAGCTTTCCAATATCGCATTTTTCAATTCGGATGGCGCCGCTGAATGCTCTGCCCTGCAGGCCACCGGCGCGCGCGTTGTTCAGCTGGAAGCGTTTGAACTGTTGCGCCAGGGGCAGACAAAAGTGCGCACGGACGCATTCTTCGGCCCGCAGAGCCAGGCCTGGCTGTTCTCCGTGATGCGCCGCGTGGAGGGGCCCGATGGCTTGTTCCGCGGTGCGATCGCGTTTCCCCTTCGTACCGATGAGCTAATTCGTACGATCCGCCTGACGAATTTGCCCGAAGATGTCGAACTCGCGCTTTCCGATAGTGGTGGACAGGTCTTCGGCAGCGCACGTATCGCAAATGTCGATCCCGACTGGATTGCAAGCGCGACCGGCGATGATGACGGTGAACTGTTCGTGCTGAACATGGATGATCAGGGCTCCGTCGATGTCGTTGTGCGTGCGATCGTCGACAACCGGATCTATGCAATCATCTCAAGGCCTTCGCCAGGTCTCTTTAGTGAGTTCACACTGCGGCCGCTGGAATCGATCGGAATTCCGCTTCTTTCATTTACGCTGGCGCTCTTCGCGGCGTGGCTTGCTGTAGATGGTCTCGTGCTGAAATGGCTGGCAAGGTTGCGCCGGCTCGCGCTTATCTACGGTGAGGGGCACTATAATTTTCGCATCGGCAATGAGTTCGATAACGCGCCTGATGAGATCCAGTCCTTCGCACGGACGTTCGACCGGATGGCGAACCGGATTGCTGAGCGCGATAGCTCCCTTCGCTCCGCTATTGCGACACGCGATTCCGCGGTGAAAGAAATTCACCACCGGGTCAAAAACAATCTTCAGATCGTTGCGAGCTTCCTGAATTTGCAACGACGCCAGGTGTCCGACCCGGCCGCACGAAATGTCATCTCTGCAGCGCGCCACAGGATTGATGCGCTCTCGATCGTTCACCAGACGCTCTACCAGCACGAGCGACTGGAAACAGTGCACATGCATCCATTTCTCGATGCGCTGCTGTCCCACCTCGCGGGGGCACTGGGCATGGATGAGATCCGCGTGACGATCAAGCAGGACATCGCCGATATTGACCGGCCCGCCGACGATGCGATTCCGATTGCGCTATTCCTCCTCGAAGCAGTGACCAATGCCATGAAGTACGCCTTCGATGAGAATGGCGGAACGATACTGGTAAAGCTGTGGGAAGACGGTGATGATATCGTCCTCTCGGTCATCGATGATGGTGTCGGGGAGCAGGAGCAGGAGGACGCGCCCAAGTCGACGGGGCTTGGCGCGAGGTTGATGACCGCTTTTGCCAAGCAGTTGCGCGCCGAGATGAGCTCACATTCGGAACCCGGCAAGGGGTATACGGTGGAGTTGCGAATGCCCAGGTCTGAGCGAGAGATGAAAGCGACTGACTTCTAGTCTGCGCTGAGATGCGTTTCTTTCAGTTCGAAGTCAGGCGTCAGCACATGCGGCTTTTGCGGAACGAACCGGTCGCCGTGCAGGTTGAATATCGTCACTGCGCAGTTCTCACCCGAGATATCAATCAGGTTGAAGCTTGCCGGGCTAGCGCGTAGGCGCGTTGACAGCGTTCCCGCGGATACGGCGATATAGGCGTCTTGTTCATGGTCCACGACTGTGACGGATGGCACGTGTACGTGTCCCGTCAGTAGATAGCGAAAACCGCTTTGCGCAAGGCGACGGCTCGCCCGCCGGCCTCGGCGCGTCGATGTGCGCATCGGGGCATCAGGCGGCGACAGGAAGGGGTGGTGGCAGATCAGGAATGCGGTCTTCCTCTCCGTACCATTGCCGGTAGAAATTGCACTATCGAGATCCTCAAGATTGACCGATCCCTCAGCCCAGTTCTTGCGGGTTTGCCAGCCACGGGCCGTGTTGATGCCTGCAAGGACCGCATTATCGAGTTCGACAGGCGCACTGAATTCGTCGAAGTAATTGTCATGACGCTCAAACGGCGACACGACACGCTCGTACAGATTGAGAAGCGGCGTGTCGTGATTTCCTGCGACAACGAGCTTCGGAATCGAGAATGTGTCCAACCATTTGCGGGCGGCTTTGAATTCCTCATGCTTTCCGCGCTGGGTAAGGTCACCGCACACGGCGAGTGCATCGGGTTCGAGTGCGTCCACTGTGGCCTTGAAGGCCGAAATGGCGCGCGGGTTTTCCGTTCCGAAATGGACGTCTGCAACTTGAATTATCTTTGACATTACAAATTCGCGCTGAGAGCGCGTCCCGCTTTTGCGATCCTCGTAAAACTCGTGCCCGACCTAAGACGGACCGGTTCACCATCGAGTGTTATCCTCAAGTCGAGCCCGCGATCATGCTCGAGCTTTCCAGAGCGTATGTTTTCGCAGCTGACGCCAGAGGCATTGCGCCAGTCGTCGAAAAGGGCGCCAAAGCCCGCTGCGGCAAGCTCAAGAGGATTGTCTGGGTCGATATAGGCAAATTCAAGCGTATCGTCCTGCTGTGTGCCCACAAAGATGGACGCCGCTGTCGCGAAACCGGACACCGGTTTGCCGTCGCTTTTCTCGATTTCAAAGGTCATGTTGGTGCGCAGATCGAGAACATCACTACCCGAAAGGGTCTCTAATGCTTTCAATACATGACCTTTGCGGATGGCCTCGCGCGGGCCGGTAAGATCGGTAAGGTTGCCAGCCATTGCGGCGACATAGAAAGTCCGTTCACCAGCCTTGCCGGCGGGAACATCAATTTCCTTTCCCTCCGTGAGAGCGCGATTGAGACAATCATTCCATTCGCAAGCACCGCCATGTATCTGTTTGTGAAACAGGTTCATCGTGCCACCGGGCAGGGGCAGTATCAGGGGGCCATCGGGGCCGGCATTTTCAAAAGTGCAGGCAATCGTCCCATCGCCGCTCCAGACAATCAGAATGTCGGGCGCGTCGGCGATTGCATCTTTGATCTGATCGACGAGATTGTCGATCTCGATTTCTACTATGGCGGCAGTGTGGCCAATCTCCTCAAGAGCGGCTCGAAGGATTTCAGCGCCGTCTTCCGGTACGCTACCCGAGTGCGGATTGACCAGCGCAGAGATCCTGCTCATCGGCTCTCCCGGAGCGCCTTGATCAGCTCGTCCTTTTTCATGTCTGAACGGCCCTCAATATCCAGCTCCTGCGCGCGATCATAAAGCTCTTCGCTGGTCCACTCTTCATAGGCTGGCGATTGACCGCCCTTTTTTGAGGGTTCCTGGTCAGAGTTCGCCTTCGCGTTTGCGATCCGCGCCGCTGTGGACTTTGAATAGCCATCGTCCCGAAGCGCTTCATAGGTTTCATCATCCTTGATGGATGATCCGTGGTCTTTTGCCATTTTGCCCTCGAAGTCATTTTTAACTGCGTAAATTTCGAACGTTACCTGGGGAAATTCGTTCCCGCCGGGAACCGACTTCGGCCCATAGCGTAGAGTGAGCATGGAAAACGCAGCCCCCCAAAAACCAGCCGCAACAACACCTTATGATCCGGCAATCGGACCTTTGGGCGATGTTGCTTACGTATTTCGTCGCCTCGGCGGTATTTCGAGGCTCGACGTCGTCTGCTCCATGATTGGAGTTGCTTGCGTTGCTTTCTGGTCCTGTCTGCGCACGGGGAAAACGAAGGCCATGAACGCCACAATCCGCCCGACTGTATATCTTCTTTCCTATATTCCGGCTGAGAACAAACTCACCGAAGCGGTCTGATCTGGCATTCAGTATCGGCAGCAAGAAAAGCCCGGCCAGTAAAACTGGCCGGGCTTTGATTTTTTGTTTTTTTTGGGGGGCTTAAGCGCCAGCTTCTTCTGCAGATTCTTCAATGGCTTCACCAGTCGCCTCGACGTCTTGACCTGCGCCTTCGACCGTGTTGCAGCCTGCTGCGAGAAGCGCCACGAGACTGATACCTGCGATCATGATTGGGTTCTTTTTCATTACAATATCCTTTCCAGTCGCGGACCTTTTTCAACGATGTCTATTGGCGGGGGTTCCAAAATTTATTTGCGGAACCGGTTTGCACCCATGCCCGTTTTCTCATCAACGGCATCGGGCCGTAACACGTAACTAAGGAGATCAATCATGCTTGGTTGGGCACTTACATTCTTCGTTCTGGCAATTATCGCCGCAGTTTTCGGTTTCGGTGGTATTGCCGGCGCATCCGCTGGTATCGCGCAGATCCTTTTCTTCGTTTTTCTCGCACTGCTGGTGATCAGCTTTATCGCCCGCGCAGTCCGCGGCCGAAGTGTGATGTAAACGGTTAGAGAGACCAGATATTCCGCGAGAAGCGGCGCCTTCCAAGGCGCCGCTTTTCATTTGCGCGCTGCAGAAATCGAGGGAGTGGCTTTCGTGTCGCTACAAACGCAGCTACAGCCGACACATGAAGCCTGCTGATCCGCAATGCGTTGCCCCCACAAGCTGCCTTCTCGGCCAGAGCCCGGTGTGGAGCGCCAGTGAGGGGCTGCTGTTCTGGGTCGACCCGAACCGGGCCAAGCTCCACCGATTCAAGCCAAAAACGGGCAATACACGCCGCTATGACCTGCCGCTGAAGGCCAGCGCTCTTGCGTTGGCGGGCGGGCAGCTGCTCATGGCGGGTGGGCTCGAAGCCGGCTTCTTCGACATCGAAACAGAAGAATATCGTCAGGTTGCACAGCTTGATGGCGACGTTTCGGAGCTGCGGATCAACTGTGGGGGATGCGGGCCGGACGGCAGCTTCTGGTTCGCGGTTATGGACAGTGGTGAACAACAGGCAAAGTCCTGTTGGTACAGGCTGCGGGGCAACCGAGAACTGGAAAAGATGGATGCGCGTCCCGTCGTCATCCCTTCGACGGGGTGTTTTTCCCCGGACGGCAGCGTTTTCTACACTGCGGACACGACGGAGCAGGAAATTCTCGCCTTCGATGTGCGCGAAGACGGTTCGCTCGCAGGGCGAAGGGTTTTTGCGACGACGAGTACAGGGGCAGGGTATCCTGACGGATGCGCGGTTGATGTGGATGGCTATGTCTGGAACGCCGAATGGGACGGAGCGCGTATCGTCCGGTACAGACCGGATGGCGCGGTCGACAGGGTTGTCTCTCTTCCAACGGTCCGCCCGACCGGCCTCTGTTTCGGCGATAGCGACCTCAGAACGCTTTACATCACGACTGCGCGCACGGGCCTTACCAGCTTCCAGATGGACACACAGCCCTTCGCCGGTGGACTGTTTGCGATGCGTACAGATTGTCCGGGGCTGAACATCCCCAATTGGCAGGAAGAGTAGCTTGTCAGCGGCCTTCTGGACTTGCCCGCAGAACTTCCTGCACCCACATGCCTTCACAATCAGCGCAAGGAAGAGTATGGCGGTGCATCGATACGGTCGAGACCGTAACAATTCCCCGGACTTTCAGGACGTATTTGATGGCCGATAAGGACAAGAAAAAAAGCGTGGACCCTGTGACCTTCGCCCGCCAGGTCGAGGCGGAAGGCCGCAAGGTGACGTGGACCTCGCCGCAGGAAACGGTGCAGGCGACCATCATGGTCGTGATCATGTCGATCATCGTGGCATTGTTTCTGTTCCTGTCAGACCAGGTCATCGCTATCCTGATCGGCCTCATTACCGGTCTCGGCGCCTAACAGTTTTCAAGGAGTGCCCCGCCCATGGCCGAGGCCAAATGGTATATCGTTCACGCTTACTCGAATTTTGAGAAGAAGGTCGCCCAGACCATTCGCGACCAGGCAAACCTCAAGAACCTGTCCGAGCTGATCGAAGAAATTGAAGTTCCGACCGAAGAAGTCGTCGAAGTCGTTCGCGGCAAGAAGAAGACCGTCGAGAAGCGCTACTTCCCAGGCTATGTCCTGCTCAAGGCGAACCTGACGGATGATGTCTATCACCTCGTTCGCGACACGCCGAAGGTTTCAGGCTTTCTTGGTGCGGAAGGCGGTAAACGCCCGCTTCCTGTTCCACAGCGCGAAGTCGACCGCATTCTCGGCACGGCAGATGAGCCAGCTGCTGAGCGTCCGCGTCC
>Ga0208965_1000980_pt1 | contig 12950 bp, 12 predicted proteins | sample AOAMet1_07_M0_10_2_FD_188230 | JGI IMG/M metagenome (GOLD analysis project Ga0208965, IMG submission 188230) | Ammonia-oxidizing marine microbial communities from Monterey Bay, California, USA - CAN11_07_M0_10 (SPAdes) | ecosystem: Environmental > Aquatic > Marine > Intertidal zone | place...
TGCGGTCGGCGTCATGTGGGGTAATCAGTGCTGCGCAGGCTGTCCTGCGTACGAAAATGTTTCCGAGACGGGCCGGGAGTGAGACATCCGAACGGCCGATACCCTTCGCAAGGGCGCGTCCATGGCGCACGCTCTACAGCCATGCCGAAAGGCTGGCATTACCTATAGCGTCCACCCTGGACGCGCCCGGCCCTGTCACTGGGGCGAGACGACAAGCGCACCGCCAGCGGGAAGCCCGTGTGGCGATATCGGTGTTTGTAGAAACTACATCCGCTCACCCCGGCGTCCTTCGACAGGCTCAGGATGAGGGGCCGGGGTCTCGTGAGGCAGGCGCCGAACTCAAACTGGCCGAGATCCCGGATCAAGTCCGGGATGAGCGGTTGAGTGAAGCGCTTGAGCAGAACAGCCCTGAGCCCGCTCCATGTGAGGCGCGCCAGCGCCGACACGGGAGCAAAGCAAAAAGGAGCCCCTACTCCGACGCATTCCCCAGAAGGTCACGCACGCCATTGATCAGGCGTTCAGCGAGGCCGTCGCCCACTTCTTCCGGATCGGCAAACTCATTTTCCGCGAGGATGTTGGCTTCGCCATTCACCTCGGCCTCCTCAAAGAGGCGAAGCGAACGGCCATCGCCCTTGAGCGACGTGATGGCGCCGATGAGCGATCCGCCGGATGCCTCGAGCGCATCAGCAAACTGATCTTTGCTGACGCCCAGATGCTCACTCACAAGGTGTGCGCGGAGATCAGAGATCGACCCCCTGACCTCGTCCGGCTCAACGCACTGGGCCGCCTCTACGGCGAGGTCGGTTTCCGTGTCGAAGCCCATGGAGCGGTTGTTAAGATTGGAAGACCCGACGCGGACCATCTCATCATCGAGAATCAGGATCTTGGCGTGCACATAGATCGGCGCTTCGCTTTGCGTCACCGGATAATAGGCAGCGAACCGGTCATGAGGGTCATGCGCCCAAAGGTGTTCGAGCATGCGCACGCGCGCCCCGTCCATCGCCTTCTGGCGCAGCCACCCTTCAGCGTTTCGCGGCAGGACGAGGACGATTTCCGGACCGTCTTCTTCCTGAAGGCGTTCCGCCATGGCGTGCACAAGTTTGGCCGAGGCGAGATACTGGCTCTCAATGTAGAGCGTGTCCCTGGCCCGTGCGATGGCCTCCAGATAGAGCGCCTCGATCTCGCGGACTTCGTCGAACTCGGAAAAGCCGGGAAAGGTGCGGGCGAGGGCCACCGGGACATTGCTCCAAGTGAGTTCAAGGTCCGGCCAGACGGGGTCATTATCGCACTGCGGCGGCGGCAGTTTCTCGCCCGTCGAGCGAAGCCAGCGCTCACGCGCAACATCGCCAAGCGCGCAGGCAATGTCGCCGGAGACGGCCACGGTCGCATCGTGCCACGGCTTTGGCATCTCGCTTTCGCCGGGCAGTGTCCGGCATGGTTGGTCGTCAAGGTGCTCACAGGTGTCCCAGCGGCCCGCAGTCATGTCGATGCCGCCGCAAAATGCGATCTGGTCATCGATGACGATGATCTTGGAGTGATGGGCCGCGCCAACCGGATGGGTCGAATCGAGCTGGAAGTGGAAGTTGCTGTTGAACCGGACAGGGCGAACGCCGATCGGCACCATACCGCGCAGAACGGACTGCACCGCGCCGACATTCCATTTCAGCATGTAAAGCTGGAGATGCTCGCGTTCATTGGTGATCCAGGACAGAAACTCGCCAAGCTGGTTTGGGCCATCCAGCGTCTGTTCGTCTGGCTCGAACTCGATCCGCGTGTCGAAATCCCAGCCGATCATCATGATCGTCTTTTCGGCGTTCAGCATGGCTTCCTTGACCGACCTAAAATAATCCCGGCCCTCAAGGATGATACGAAGCTTGTCTGCGTTTTCGATACGTTGGCAGGTTTTCCCCGGAACCAGCAAATTCTCAACAGCCATGTCTACGGCGTCCCCGTTTCCTGCCTTCTGCTTTATGGTGGCGATAGCTTTCGCTATCCAGTAACGCAGCTACTGGCGCTGGGTTGCCCGCCTTCGCTGACAAGGCCGTTTCTGCCATAAGGCGCGCAGGAAATTCGAGGTAGGACTATGGACGAAGCAGACTGGAACTTCACCGAGCAACAGGCCGAGACGGTCTACACATGCGAGCAGCTGCGCGACACCAAGGGTGTCAAGCCGCATAGCGAGATCATGCTGGACCTCTTCTTCGTGCCGGTCGAAGGCGAAGAGGCCCGCCGCGCAGCATTTGAGAAGGCGCTGGAAACCTTCGGCTATCAGCCGGGCGAAGCAGAAAACGAGAACGAGGTCGCCGCCTCAATCGGGCCGATCCCCTTTACACCGCAGGATATCTGGCTGCATGAGGAACGCACCACCAAGATGGCGCTCGCCCGTGGCTACAAGCCGGACGGCTGGGGCTTCGCTGAACCGGAATAGGCGCCGCCCCTGAGCAAACGGGGCCACGCGAACATTGGAGAGACGGCACATGTCATCTGGACCGGAAAAAGACATCGAGACCGCCCGCCGCGTCGTGCAGATTGAACGCGAGGCGCTGGACGCACTTTCCAGCAGCCTTGATGCGAACTTCTCTGCCGCCGTCGATGCTATCGTTGGCTGTGCGGGCTATCTCATCGTCGCGGGCGTCGGCAAATCGGGTCATATCGGCCAGAAGATTGCCGCGACCATGGCCTCCACAGGTACGCCGTCCTTCTTCCTGCACCCGACCGAGGCGAGCCACGGCGACCTTGGCATGGTGCGCCCCGACAGCGTCGTCCTCGCCATCTCCTATTCCGGCGAGACGCGCGAGCTGATCGATCTTCTGCGCTATTGCCGCTCTCACAATGTGACACTCATCGCGATGACGCGGTCGGCGGACAGCCTGCTTGGCCGCAATGCCGATATCCTGCTGGCTTTGCCTGAACATGAAGAGGCCTGCCCGAACGGTCTTGCACCCACATCGTCGACTACAATGACGCTTGTCATGGGCGATGCGCTGGCGGTGGCCCTCATGGCGCGGCGCGGTTTCAGCCGGGAAGACTTCGGCGCACGTCATCCGGGCGGAAAGCTCGGCAAGGCGCTGCACACGGTGGCCGACTATCTCATGTCACGCGATGCCAGCCCACCCATAGTCCGCGAGGATGCGGGCCTGCGGGATGTCATCCAGGCGATTGCCGAAGGCCGGCAGGGCTGTGTTGCTGTTGTTGATGCAGACGGGCGCTATATCGGCATTACCACCGATGGCGACCTTCGCCGCTACATGCAGGATGCCAGCGACGCCGGCACAGCGCGCGAAATGATGACACGCGGCGGCAAGACATTTGTAAAAGGTGATCGTATCGCCCTGGTCGTCGATGTCATGACCAAGCTCCGCATCTCGAACGGCTTCGTCCTTGATGATGGAAAGCCGGTCGGCATCATTCACACCAAGGACCTTCTCGAAGAAGGCTACATCTAGCAACCGGGGCCCACGGCCCAAATCAGGCTCGTCATGGAAAACGTCGACGTCGATATCGTTCACAGTATTGAACTGGCCGTCGCGCCGGTCTTCCTGATTGCGGGTATCGGTGCGCTTCTCACGGTGCTGACCAACCGGCTCGGCCGGACGGTTGACCGCTCCCGCGCCCTGGAAAATGAGCTGATGGTCGAGGGCGCCATGGAAAGCCATCCGCGCTGGCGTGCTGAAATCATCCTACTTGACCGGCGCATTTCCTGGATCAACCGGGCGATTGTGCTGTCGACCGCTGCCATGCTGCTCATCTGTCTCGTCATCGTGACGCTGTTCACCGGCCAGCTCTTCAATCTCAGCGTCGGCATTCCGGTCTCGGTGCTCTTCATCATGACGATGGCCGCGCTTATTACAGCGACGGGCAGCTTTCTCTGGGAAATTCACCTGGCCGCTGCCATGATCCGTGTACGCACAGACGTGCTGCAGCGGGCGCGTCCTGTCGCTCGGCCGAAGGTGCGTTTCTGGAAACGCTGGAAATAGGCTGACCAGACGGCCTGTAAGCCGGGTTCTGTCCAGCGCCTTGCGGCGCCTGTGCAGTCATTCCTCTGGGAGCCCTGTCGCCAGGACCCTCACGCGACACACCCGGGGCGCGGGCTGGAAACGGCCCATGCGCACCCCCTATTCGGTCTTGCTCCAGGCGGGGTTTACCATGCCAGGGACGTTGCCGCCCCCGCGGTGGGCTCTTACCCCACCCTTTCACCCTTACCCCGGATCAGGTCCGGGGCGGTCTGCTCTCTGTGGCACTTTCCCTCGGCTTGCGCCGGGCGGACGTTATCCGCCGCCTTGTTTCCATGGAGCCCGGACTTTCCTCCAGCATGGCCTTGTGAGCCATGCCAGCGACTGCCCGGCCGTCTGGTCAGGGCGCCCCTATACGCCAGAATGCCCTCCCCCGCCAGATCATGTGTAAGATCCTCGGATTATCGGCATTAGCCTGCACATGGTGATATCGTCGTCAAAGATTCATGAAGCGGGCAGAGCGTACGGAAATCGCTTATGGCGGCAGGAAACTATGGCGCACAGCGTTCGGCTGCTTCATGCTGACCCGATTGATGCAGCCTATGCAGGGGAGCCGCGATGGAGGCCTGGCTGACAAAACTGCCAATGCCGCAATTCATGCGGGAGTGGATCGTCCTTCCGCTCTGGCGCGCGATCGTCCGGCTTTCGCGTCCGGAAGTCCGGATCGTGACCGGCGGGATCAGCTTCTACGCGCTCTTTTCCATTTTCCCGCTCATCTATCTGACGCTCACCCTGCTCTTCTCACTTCTGCCGCACGACCTTTCGGGCGCGCTGTCGAACACGGTGGATCAGGTGCTGACCTCTGCAGTCGCCCCGCTACAGCAGGCTGACCTTGCCACGATCCGGGACTCTACACCGCAGGGCCTCACCATCCGGGCGATAGGTGCGATCCTTATTGTGCTTTATACCGCGACATCCGGGGCCAAAGCCGCCATTACCGGCATCCGCATGGTCGCGGGGAGTGAGCGGCGCTCAAACATCATCCGCTTCCAGGGCGTGTCACTGCTGATGACGACGATGCTCATCCTGATCGTCTGGCTGCTTGGCGCGCTGCAGCTTCTGATGTCTTTTGCCACTGAACGCGAGGGCTTCGTCGCCTTCTCTCTGGCCCGTGACATCTCCAGGTTTGCTGCCCAGCTCTGGCTTGGGAAGTTCGTTGCATGCTTTGTGATCTTCTACCTGATCATCTCGCTCTCACTTCATGGCCGCATCAATTCGGGCCGCTCCATGATGCTGGGCGCGGCGGCGGGCGCGTTCAGCTGGAGCATCGCGACCTGGGCCTATCACCTTTACCTGCGCATATCGGTGCTCGACACCTTCTATGGCGCACTTGCTTCGGTGATCCTCGGCTTCATCTGGCTGGTCGTGTCGGTCTCATCGCTGCTGCTCGGGGCCGCGCTCAGTGTCGAATGGTCGAAATTGCTTTCTGAAGAACCGCCAAAGACTGAAGATCCGCAGAACAATCTCGCTCTCGGTGAGCCCGATCAGACCGCTGAATAGGCCGCCGCAACCGCCGCCGCCATGGCGCGCATGTCTTCGTCGTCAGCGCCGTCGATGCGGTCAGGCATCCAGCGGCGTTGAAAGGCGGTGATGGCAGCGGGAAGATCGCCGATATCGTATCCAATGGAGCGAAGTGACCGTTCAGAGGGCTGAACTTCCGCGCCAATGGCGGAAGGCCACAGGCCGATACCCGCCTCGGCGAGACGTTGCCAGGGGAAATGCTCCCCCGGGTCCGCCTTTCGGGCCGGCGCGATATCGCTGTGACCCACAATACGATCCGCAGGGATATTCCAGCGGGCTATGATCGCTTTCGACAGCGCGATGACAGCTTCGATCTGCGCATCCGGATAGTCCGGCAGGCTGCCATCGCTCGCGGGCCAGTCATGTCCGCCATTCACAATCTCGATCCCAATGGAGCGGGAATTGAGGTCTTCATCGCCCTGCCAGCTGGAAACGCCCGCATGCCATGCCCGTTTGTCTTCATCGACCAGCTGCAGGATTTCGCCGGTCTCACGCACGACATAATGGGCAGAGACGCCAGCCACCTTGTCGCAGAGACGTTCAATCGCCGCGTCGCCAGTTTCCATTCCTGTATAGTGCAGCACCAGCATGTCGAGCGGGAACTGGCGATCATTGAAGTTCGGGCTGGAGAGACGCGTGATCTTCATTTCGCGACACGTGCTTTCTCGGGCAGCGCCGCCTCTGGCAGGGACTTGTTCCGGCGAAGCGCGATCACGAACACACCGCTAAGCGAGATCGCCGCCCCGACAATGAGACGCAAGGTAAGCGGTTCGCCAAGCAGGCTGACAGCCAGCACCACGCCCCAGATTGGCGTCATAAGCGTCAGCGGCGAGAGGAGAGAAATGTCGTACTTCTTGATGAGATAATAATAGGCACCATGACCAAAGACACTGACGCCGAGCACGGCGAAGACGGTCGCAATCCAGACGAGCCAGCCCCCGCCGACAAATGCCTCAACCTGTCCGCCTTCTGTCAGGAAGGAGAAGATGAGGAGTGGCCCGAAGCTGAACAGGCCAAGCCAGGCCTGAAGCTGCAGCGCGCTGATCGGGGCCATCTTCTTCATCAGGATGCCGCCAGACGCGCCGACGAAAGCAGAGATGATCACATAGACGAGGCCGAAGCTGACCGAGAAACTCTCCGGGTCAAAGGCGATGAGGGTAACGCCAGCAAAGGCCAGCATGATGCCGAGCCCGCGCCGCCAGCCGACTTTCTCGCCAAGAAAAGCCATGCTCATCAGTGTGGCGAACGGCACGCCCAGCTGCCCGGTAACCGAGACCGCGCTCGCTTCAGCATTGGCGAGCCCCATGAAGAGAAGCGCAAAATGGACCGCCCCCATACACATTGAGATAGCGAACAGGGTCAGCATCTGCTTCGGCGCTGGAAACAGGAACGGTATGAGGACGAGCGCAATCCCGGCAAAGCGGACAGCCGCAAAGAAGACAGGTGGCACGGCCGCATCTGCGACAACCCAGCGGGTCACGACAAGGTTCAGCCCCCAGACGAAGCAGACGGCGAAGAGAAGCAGGAAATCGCGGAAACCCATGAGAGGCGCTCTAGCAGTGTTTCGACGCGCGCGTCACCGTCTTTCGACGGGAAAAGGCCTAGCTTGGACGGACCCGGTCATACGGACTATCCAGCGAGAAGGCCGGCACACGGGCAGTAAATTCGACGCCGTCATCGGATACGAACGTATAGCTGCCACTCATCATGCCGGAGGGGGCAGCCAGCGGCGCACCGGACGAATAGCGGAACGTGTCGCCAGGCACGAGCCGCGGAGTCTGGCCGACCACGCCTTCGCCATCGACCGTCTGGCGCCTGCCAGAACTGTCGATGATGTCCCAGTGGCGAAGCGTGAGCGTCCAGGTCGTGTCGGACCCGTTTTCCATCTCGATCGTGTAGGCCCAGACAAAGCGCCCCTTCGCTGGCGCCGATTCCTCATCGAGGAATTTCGGCGTGACGGCGATCTTCATGCCGTCTGTCACCGCTTCATAGCGGAGGGCCTTTTGAGACGATGCCATATGCGTTGGGCCCCCAGCCTATCCGTTCATTACCGAAAGGGCGGAGAGAATATCCGCTTCAAGGTCGCCAGCATCTTCAAGACCGACGGAAATGCGGATCCAGCTCTCATCAAGGCCCATGGAGGCGCGCTCTTCTTCGTTGAGCGCGCGATGGGTGGTCGAGGCCGGATGACAGGCCAGCGATTTCGTGTCGCCGAGATTGTTGGAGATGTCGACCAGTTTCAACGCATTCAGCACACGGAAGGCTTCAGGGCGTCCGCCTTTGACGGAGAAGGCGATCAGCGTGCCGCCTTCTTCCATCTGCTTGGCATGGACGGCGTAATGCGGGTGGTCGCTGCGGCCCGGATAACGGACGGCGGCGACGTTTTCATGCCCGGCAATGGCATCGGCGAGCCGAGCCGCATTCTTGCTGGCCTGGCGCACGCGCAGGTCGAGCGTCTCGAGCCCTTTGAGGACAACCCAGGCGTTGAAAGGCGAGGCGGCAGGGCCTGTATGGCGGAGCCATGGATCGATGAATTCTTCCATCCAGTCGGTCGGACCGAGGATCGCGCCAGCCAGAACGCGGCCCTGCCCGTCCATATGCTTCGTCGCCGAATAGACAGAGATGTCCGCGCCAAGTTCAAGCGGGCGCTGGAGGATCGGCGTGGCAAACACATTGTCGACGATCAGCCTGGCGCCGGCCTTGTGCGCGAGCTCTGCTACTGCGGCGATGTCCACGGCTTCGAGAAGCGGGTTCGACGGCGATTCGATGAGAACATAATTGGCCGGGTGCGACAGCGCTTTCTTCCAGGCATCGAGATCAGAGCCCTGAACGAATTCGGTCTCCACCCCGTAGCGCGGCAGGATAGTCTGGCAGATGACCCGGCACGAGCCAAACAGCGCACTCGCCGCCACAACGCGGTCGCCCTGCCCAACCGGCGCAATCAGCGCAGACGAAATCGCGCCCATGCCGGACGCGGTGACCCGGGCTGTCTCAGCCCCTTCCAGCATGGCGAGGCGGTTTTCCAGCATGCGGACGGTCGGGTTCGCATAGCGCGAATAGACATAGCCTTCTTCCTCGCCGGACATGCGACGCGCAGCCTGCTCGGCGCTGTCATACGCATAGCCGGAAGTCAGAAAGATTGCTTCGGAGGTCTCTCCGAACTCGGACCGCATCGTGCCACCGCGGACGAGTTTCGTCGCTGGCTTCCAGTCCTTGCCATCTTCAGCCGCCATGGACTTCATCCTTCCAAACATGAGCGGTCCGTCTTAAGCCTCTTGACGGAAAAGGATCAAGGCATGGTTGAGCCAAGACAGGGCGTCCTGCCCGACGGGGAATTGAAAGAGCTGTTCGAGAAAGGCTCGATCAGCGCTGACCAACCGCTGGACGTCGATCAGATCCAGCCTGCCAGCCTCGACCTTCGGCTCGGCACCGTCGCCTATCGCATCCGGGCGAGCTTCCTGCCGGGGGACCGCCGTCGGGTCAGCGACGTGCTGGAAGAGCCGGGCCTGGCGCTGCATGAAATCCCGCTGACCGATGCCGGCGCTGTGCTGGAAACAGGCTGCGTCTATCTCGTCCCGCTCATGGAAACGGTACGCCTCCCCGCGGGTATTTCTGGGCGCGCAAACCCCAAAAGCTCCACCGGGCGGATCGATGTTTTCACCCGACTCGTCACTGACCGCGCGAATGCGTTCGACGATATTCAGCAAGGCTATGACGGCCCGCTCTGGCTGGAAATCAGCCCCCGCACCTATTCCATCCTTGCCCGCCCCGGTGACCGGCTCGCCCAGTTGCGTCTTCGCCGCGGCAAGCCGCAAAATGTCAGCGACCTGATCGTCTCCATCGACATGGAGGCCGCAGATGGCAAACCCGTCGGCTGGCGCGCAAAGCATCATGCCGGGCTGATCGACCTTCGGGCCATTGGCGGCCATGAAGTCGCCGACTATTGGGAGCCGCTCTTCCCGCATAAGGGGCGGCTGGTCCTGAACCCGGAGGATTTCTACATCCTCGCCTCGCGCGAAAGCGTCAGCGTGGCGCCGGGACAGGCCGCAGAAATGGCGCCGGTCGCGCCGGAGCTGGGTGAATTCCGCGCCCATTATGCCGGCTTTTTCGATCCTGGCTTCGGGACGAATGCGGGTGGGTCGCGCGCTGTTCTTGAAGTCCGCTCGCGCGATGTGCCTTTCATTCTCGAGCACGGGCAACCGGTCGCAAAGCTCGTCTATGAAGACATGGCGGGTGACCCTGCCGCGCTCTATGGCGGGAAATCGAGCAACTATCAGGGCCAGCGCCTGAAATTGTCCAAGCATTTTACCTGACGGCCTGAATTCTCTGGACAAGCCGTTCGCTTGGCTTTTGGGTTGCAAGGTCTTTCCAACATTACGGGGCTTACGCCATGAAATACCAGATAATCAGCGCAGCGATTGCCGGTCTCGCACTTACCGCCTGCGGCGGTAGCGACACGGACACAAATCCGGCGGAAATGGATGCGACCGAAGAGGTGGTTGTTGAGGAAGTCGAGGAGACCGAGACCCCTGCAGCAAGTGCTACTGCTGAGCTGGAAGCCGACTGCCTGATCCTCGCAAGCGATCCTGAGGCCCAGGAGAATTTCGTCGATATGGGCACCGACACCGAAGGCTTCTGTGGCTGCTTCGTCGACGTCATCGACAACAGCCCGGAAGATGAGCGCGCGCAAATGCTAACAACGCTGGCAGAAGTCGCAGACGGCATGCAAGCCAGCGGTGAAGGGGCCGAGGAAGTTGTGGGCCGCATGATGAGCGACGCGATGCTGAATATGGAGAGCGAAGCCTCACAGGGCACCACAGCGGGTATTCGCATGATTGGCGATGTGATTGATCGCATCGGCAACAGCATGGAAGAAGCGGGCACCTGCCCAGCCGCCTAATTCCTGATTGGGACTGTTGTCCCGATTGACTTACCACGCGTCAGGGGCGTTTCTCTCGATCCAGTCAGGCCCGCCATCAGAGCGGGCCAAACGGAGGAACGCCCATGACCCACGATCTCGTCATTCGCAATGGTTTCGTCGTCGACGGAACGGGAGCGCCCGGCCGGGAAGCTGACATTGCAATCGATGCTGGCCGGATCACCAGCGTCGGTAGCGTGCCTGCCAAAGGCCGTGAGGAGATCGATGCGAAGGGCGAAATCGTCACCCCCGGATTTGTCGATGTGCACACCCATTATGACGGGCAGGTCACCTGGGGCGACACGCTGACACCATCTTCCATTCACGGCGTCACCACTGCGATCATGGGCAATTGCGGCGTCGGGTTCGCGCCCTGCCGCGAGCAGGATCACGACCGACTCATCCGACTGATGGAGGGTGTGGAGGACATCCCGTTCCCGGTCCTTTCCACCGGTCTTCCATGGGACTGGGAAAGCTTTCCGGAGTATCTCTCCAGCCTGTCGAACAAGAGCTTCGACATCGACTTCGGTGCCCAGCTCCCACACGCGGCGCTTCGTGTCTTCGTCATGGGCGAGCGCGGCGCCAATCGTGAGGAAGCCACAGCGGACGATATCGCCGCCATGGCAAAGCTTGCCCGCGAAGCCGTTGAGGCAGGCGCGCTTGGCTTTTCGACCTCACGCACGCTCAACCACCGCACCTCCGACGGGCAACCCACGCCGACGCTGACCGCCAGCGAAGAAGAGCTGACCGGCATCGGCATGGCGCTCAAGGAAGCTGGAAAAGGCGTGCTTCAATTCGTGTCGGACTTTGACGATCCGAAGAAGGAAGCGGCCATGCTGCGCCGTATCGTGGAGCGGACAGGCCGCCCGCTCTCTGTCTCGCTCGCCCAGTCCGATGTTGCGCCAGAGGGCTGGCGGGTCCTGCTGGGTGCTATTGAGGAGGCCGTCGATGACGGCCTTCCGATGCGGGCGCAGGTCTGCGGCCGCCCTGTTGGTGTTCTCCTAGGCCTCGACCTCACCATGAACCCGTTCACGGCCCATCCGGTCTATCAGGAGATCAAGGACAAGACGCTTCAGAAGAAAGTCGCTGCCCTGCGCGATCCGGACTTCCGCGCGCGCCTGCTCTCGTCCAAGCCGGACCCGAACAATCCGTTCGTGAAAAGCCTGCTGCGCAATTTCGGCAAGCTCTTCACCCTCGATGCCGTGCCGGACTATGAGCCCGAAGCCGACCGCACGGTTGAAGCCATCGCCAAGGCGCGCGGTATCACGAATGAGGAAGCCGCGCTCGATATCCTGCTTGAGGATGACGGGCGGGGCATGCTCTACCTGCCCTTCCTCAACTATGCGAACGGCTCGCTCGACCCGTCCTATGAAATGCTGAGCAGCAAGGCGACCATTCCGGGCCTGTCAGATGGCGGCGCGCATGTCGGCATGATCTGCGACGGCTCTTTCCCGACCAGCATGCTGACCCACTGGACGCGTGACCGCTCTCGAGGGCCAAAATTCTCACTTGAATGGACGGTGAAACGCCAGACGGCGGACACGGCCCACTGGATAGGTCTGCATGATCGCGGGCTGATCGCGCCGGGCTACCGCGCAGACTTCAATGTCATTGATTATGACAATCTGACCCTGCACCGCCCGGTCATCCTGCGCGATCTGCCCGCCAATGGCCGCCGCCTTATGCAGCGGGCCAGCGGCTATACCGCAACCATTGTGGCGGGCCAGATCATCTATCGCGATGGTGACCCGACCGGGGCAAAGCCAGGACGACTGGTGCGCGGCGCGCAAAGCGTCCCAGCGCAGGCGAGGGTGGCCGCCGAATAGCACTCAGGCGCTGGCTGGCGGTTTTTCGCTGACGGCCTGTTCCTCGATATTCTCGAACCGGTCCGCGCGTGCGAGATCAGGGAAAAGCCGTGTCCACAAAAGCGCGGTCGTAATCGCTGCGCAGCCGCCGAACACAACTGCGCCAACAGGGCCTAGAAGCCTTGCGGCGACACCGCTTTCGAACTCTCCAAGTTCATTCGAGGCTGAGATGAAAATGAAGGAGACCGAGGACACGCGGCCCTTCATTTCATCTGGTGTCGCCAACTGGATCAGCGATGCGCGGACATAGACGGAAATCTCATCGGCCGCGCCGGTCACGATAAGCGCAGCCATGGAGAGGAAAAAGTAAGGCGAGAGGCCAAAAATTAGAGTCGCAACGCCGTAGATACCAACCGCCCACATCATCCATGGGCCGGTATTTCTTGTCAGGGGCCGTGTCGCGAGGATGAAGGCCACTGTTGCGGCACCGATGGCGGGCGATGCGGCAAGGATGCCAAGGCCTTCCTGCCCGACATGGAGGATGTCGCGCGCAAAGACCGGCAGAAGCGCCTTTGCGCCGCCGAAAAAGACAACGACAAGATCCAGCGAGATCGCGCCGAGAACGATCTTGTTGCGGCGGATATAGCCAAGCCCCTCAAACACCATCGACCAGCCGCGCACGTTCAGGACTTT
>Ga0208965_1000991_pt1 | contig 12845 bp, 8 predicted proteins | sample AOAMet1_07_M0_10_2_FD_188230 | JGI IMG/M metagenome (GOLD analysis project Ga0208965, IMG submission 188230) | Ammonia-oxidizing marine microbial communities from Monterey Bay, California, USA - CAN11_07_M0_10 (SPAdes) | ecosystem: Environmental > Aquatic > Marine > Intertidal zone | place...
CGCTTCCCGGGAAATGTCCCAGGGCTGCAGGTCTTCCATCCACTCCTGCAGCTTGTTGGCCACGCCTTCCTGCAACGAGCCGGAGCGGGTCCATTCACGCAGCAGGGGCTCGAACTTGGGCAGGTCGAAGAACAGCTGGGTGGTTTCTTTTTCCACCGGCGTGGCGCCGCTCACCGCGGAATAGGGATCGATCAGCTCCGAGGGCGAATAGGTGGCGCCGCAGGCCTCGCAATTATCGCCATACTGGTCGGCGGTTTTGCACTTGGGGCAGGTGCCGCGCACGAACCGGTCGGCCAGGAACATGCCTTTTTCCGGGTCGTAGAGCTGGGTGATGGTCTTTTCCAGGATGTAGCCGGCGTCCTTATTGCGCTGGAAAATCATTTCCGAGAGCGCTTTGTTCTCCGGGCTGTGAGTGCTGTAGTAGTTGTCGAAGCGGATCTGGAAGGCGGCGAAGTCGCGCTCGTGCTCGGCCTTCACCTGCTCGATCTGCTGCTCCGGCGTGATGCCTTTCTCTTCCGCCTTGAGCATGATGGCGGTGCCGTGGGCGTCATCGGCGCAAACGTACAGGCACTGCTCGCCGCGCAGCTTCTGAAAGCGCACCCAGATGTCGGTCTGGATGTATTCCAGAAGGTGGCCCAGATGGATCGGACCGTTGGCGTAGGGCAGGGCGCTGGTGACCAGTATCTTGCGGGGTGCTTCGCTCATGGAGAACTTCAACGTCGGCAGAAAAACGAACCGACATGATACTGGCCCGCGCCGGCCATTTCATCCGTCGCGATCAGTTGCCGCCGGCGGACAGCGCCCGGTTGCGCTGCAGCGCCTCCAACACCTGGGAGCGGGACACCGGCTTGCTGAGGTAATCGTCGACGCCGGCGTCGCGGGCCTTTTGCACGTAATCGCCGGCGGCGTGGGCGGACAGGGCGATGATCCAGCAGGGGTCCACGTCCCGGCTCTGCTCGAACAGACGGATCTCGCGGGTGGACTGGTAGCCGTCCATCACCGGCATTTCGCAATCCATGAAGATCACGTCCCAGTTGCCGGGGCGCTCGCTGACCCGGCGCAGGGCCTGGGCGCCGTCGTTGAGCAGCGTGGCGTGGATGCCGATGGAGCGCAGGATGCTGTCGATCACCAGCTGGTTGACGGCGTTGTCTTCCACCACCATCACGTTCAGACGGCGCAGGCCGGGATGCTCCGAGGCGCCGCTGGGGGCGCTGTCGGCGGGCTCGGCCTGGTCCAGGCGCTCCTGCAGCTGGGTGGAAAGCGTGTGCTTGAGCGCCCGCGAGGACACCGGCGTTTCCACCAGCAGCATGTCGCCGGGCAGCTCGCCGGTGATTTCCGCGCCGGTGGCCTGGAGAATCAGCAGGGGCGGGTCGCCCAGCCGGTTGCGGATATGGATCAGTTCGCCGCGCCGGGCCAGGTTGGCCTCCGACGCCAGCAGAATGTCCGCCCGGAGGGTGTCCGCGCTGAGGCCCGCCAGGGCCTGCTCGCAGTCCGCGAACTCGATCACGCCGAGCCCCCAGCGGGCCATCAGCTGAGACAGGCTCAACGACAGCGAGGCGTTCTCGTTGATCATCATCACCTGGTGGCCGGCGAGCGGGTTTTTCTCGCGGCTGGGGGCGCCGACCCGGGTCGGCAGGGTGATCCAGAAGGTGGCGCCGCGCCCCAGTGAGCTGGACACGCCGATCTCCCCACCCAGCAACTCGGTGAGCCGTTTGCAGATGGTCAGGCCCAGCCCGGCCCCCTGCGACTTGTGGCGGCTGCCGCGGGCACCCTGGCTGAACACCTGGAACAGGTTCTGCTGCTGGGCCTCGTCCAGGCCGATGCCGGTGTCGACCACTTCCAGCATTATCACGCACTGCCCCTGGTCGTCGGGGGGCTGGCGCACGCTCAGGTGCAAGGCCACCTGGCCCTGGTCGGTGAACTTGTAGGCGTTGCTGAGCAGGTTGGTGAGCACCTGTTTCACGCGGATCGGGTCGGTATGGATGCGCTGGGGCACACGGGAATCGATGAAGGTGTAAAGCGGCACCCGGGTTTCCGACGCCCGCAGCGAGAACAGCCGCACGCAGTCGTCCACCAGGTGCTCCACGTCCACTTCCTGATACTCCAGCTCCAGCTTGCCGGATTCGATCCGCGAGTAATCCAGGATGTCGTTGATCACCGTCACCAGCGACTGGGTGGACTGGTAGATGGTGTCCACGTACTGCGCCTGCTGGCCGCTGAGCGTGGTGCGCCGCAGCAGGTCGGTCATGCCGATGATGCCGTTCATCGGTGTGCGGATTTCGTGGCTCATGGTGGCCAGGAACTCGCTTTTCGCCTGGTTGCGCGCGCCGGCCTTGAAGGCGTCCATCTCCGCCACCGCCTTGTCGCGCACGGACAGCGCATGGGCTTCCTTGAGGCGGTTGATGCGCCGGGCCAGCGCCAGTGACAGCAGCACCACCTCCAGGAACACGCCCACCTGCAGCAGGTTTTCGGTGAAGCCGTTGCGCGGCACGATGCCGTACTTGTTCAGCGACATGGCGGCGGCGCCGACCAGAAAGCACAGCCAGGCCAGGGTGAACACCCGCGCGTCCGGGTCGCCGGCCTGGGTGCGCAGCAGGCCGATCAGCAGAATGCTGAAATCCATCGCCAGGATCGCCAGCACCGCCACCGGAATCAGCAGCTCCCGGCTTACGAACGGCGCCGCCAGCAGCAGGGCCACGCCCAGGCCCACCAGGCCTCTGAGCAGCCGCGCCAGCGGGGGGGAGCGTTCCGGCAGGCCCAGGAAGTGCAAGGTGAACAGGGACGGCAGAATCACCAGCAGCGGCAGCAGGTAATGCAGAATGTACTGGCTGATCAGCGCCGAGCCGGGCCACAGATACTTCTGCGCATAGCCGTGCAGGACCGCCATGAACAGGGTGATCGCCAGCGACCAGCACACGTACAGCAGATAGGCCTTTTCCCGGATCGAGAAAAACAGCGACAGGTTGTAGAGAATCATCACCAGCATGCCGCCGAAGAACAAACCCTGAACCAGCGTGTGGGCCAGCGTGGCGGACTGGAACGCGGGGTTGCTCATCAACTCCAGAGGCAGTTGAATGCTGTGTGGGGACACCACCTTCAGATACAGCTCCCGCTGCTCGCCGGGGGGCAGGTTCAGTGGGAAAGAAGGCGTCGCTTCGGCGCTGGCCCGCTCGTTGAAGGCGCTGTCCATGCCGGCGCTGAAGTGCGCCAGGCGCTCGCCGTCGGAGGTTAGGACATAGGTGTCCAGCTGCCCCAGCAGGGCGTAGTTCACCACCAGGCGCCATTCGTTCTCGGCGTTGTCCTGATTGCGCACGGTCAAATGGAACCAGCAGTGATCGGCGGTGAACCCCAGGTTGGCCATCTCGTTGCCGGTGGCCCGCCAGGGCCAGGCCTCGGGGTTGCCGAACAGCTGCTCCGGCGCCGGTGATTCGGCCGCCGGGCTACAAAAATAACGAACCGCCGGATACGGTTTCAGGGTTTCGGTTTGTGAGGTCAACACCGCGGCATCGTCGCCGCGGGCCGGGCCGGCGGCGGCGCCGAGCAGCAGGACCAGAGCGGCGAACCGCAAGGTGTGAGATACCGCATCTTGCAACAAAATAACCGCCACCCCGCTAAGTAATCTTTCTGGATGCTAGCAGTGCTTAAGAGGTGGCTCAATCAGTGACGTATCCGCGCTCTTTCGGGGGGAACACTAAATGCAGAGCAGGGTAGAGCCGTTTGTCGTCGGTCCGATCGTGGGCACCGCCGGTCAAACCAGCATTCGTATTCTCGGCGTGATGCCCGCCGGAACCTTGAAGGCCGGCCAGAAGGCGCCGCACGGTCGCATACGCTGGCGGCTGGAAGGCGAAACGCGCTGGCGCGGGCCGAGGCATTTCCGCATCAACGGTAACTTCGACAGCAGCGGTGTGGTGGTGCTGAAGGACCTGGAGCCGGGGCGGCGCTATCAGTTCCAGGCCGGCGCGGTGGCGGCGGCGGACAGCGAGGACAAGGCACTGGACTGGGGCCACGTCAACACCGGCCACTTCCGCACCGCGCCGGCCTCGCCCCGGGCGCCGGTGAGCTTCCTGTTCGGCTCCTGCTGTTACCGCTTCGTGGGACTCGACCACGAGGTGGAAGACGGTCGGGCCGACCGCATCTTCTCCCGCATGGCGGACAACGCCGCCGCCAGCCCCACGGATTTCGTCCTCTACGGCGGCGACCAGGTGTACGCCGATTCCACCTGGAGAGTGGCGGCGGCGTCCTCCCAGCGGGAGTATTTCGACCTCTACCGCCAGAGTTTCGGCCAGCCCAACATCCGCCGGCTGATGGCCAACTACAACCACCACATGATCCTCGACGACCACGAAATCGAGAACAACTGGCCGGCGCGCGCCAATCCGGATCTGTGGACCAGCAAATACCCGGCCGCCATGAAGGCCTACCAGATCTACCAGGCCTCGCACTCCCCGGCGGTGCCGCTGAACGCGGAAGGCACCCGCCTGGAGCGCGACCCGGACGCGCTCTGGTACCGCTTTCGCTGGGGCTGCGCGGACTTCTTCCTGATGGATCTGCGCACCGAGCGCGTGCTCAGCCGCTGGCCCTGGCAACGCAAAATCATGTCCCGGGCCCAGGAGGACGCGGTGGTGGCCTGGCTCGAGGACGAGCCGGACCGGGTCAAATGCCTGGTGTCCTCGGTGCCGCTGTTTCCCGAGCAGCGTTGGCCGTTCCGCGGGCAGGACAGCTGGGAAGGCTTCGCCGCCCAGCGCCAGCGGCTGGTGGACGCCATCCACGACAGCGGCTGTCGGCGATTACTGATGCTCAGCGGCGACGTGCACGCCTCCCTGTACGCCCGCCTGGACCGGCGCGGACGGAACCCGATACACGGCTGGATCTGCTCCGGCCTGTTCTGGCCCACCGCGTTGATGGCGTTCCGCTGGTACCGGCCGATGATCCGTGACCACCACACCCTGCGCGGCCTCTGGAAGCCGTCCCTGGGCCGGGTCACGGTGCCCGGCGAGGTCTACAGCCGGGACGCCTTCTCCCGCGTCAGCGTCGACGAAAACGGCGCCACCCTGGCGTTGTTCGACCGCGACGGCAACCCGGTCCCCGACATCGGTACCGAGATCAGGTGGTAATAACGTCGCCGACAATGAGCAAATCTCTTACACGGATTGACGGCGATGGATTATAGGTAAGAGCCGGCGGGGCTCTTATATTGGATCGGGCAAGGACGCGAAAGAACACGGACGTTCCTTTCGGTACAGACGCCCGTCCTCCCCAGGCGGGCGCTCTTTTTTTCCCTCTCTTCAGTTCCGCTCCCACAAGCGCTCCCTTGCGTTACGAACGTCGTGGGCGATAATGGCGCCGCCCGGTCGCCAGCCGCGCCGGGGCCACCAACAGGAGACGTCATGGCCGACCCCACCGACAGCGACATTCTCAGAGCCAAACTCAACCAGGAAACCGCCAAGGCGGACTGGAAAGAGCTGCAGCCGTTCTTTGCCCGCGGCCAGACCGTGGCCGTGGCCGGCGACCTGGATCTGATCGAAGTGGCCGTGGCGTTCGCCGAAGACCGGACCGAGCAGCTCAAGCCGTGGCGTGACCAGGGCCGCGTGGGCGGCGTCACCGACGACCAGGCACGGGCCTGGTTCGAGTCCGACCAGGCGCTGTGGACCGTGGTCGTGATGCCCTGGGTGCTGGTGCAGCCGGTGCGGCCCCACTGATTCACCCGGTTTACTAATCCGCTGTTGCGGTTCCCCGGTGGGCTGCCCATAATACTGTCCATATGATCAGTATTTGGAGGCAGCATGGCCACCAGCGCATCCAACCGCGGCACCCTCAGCCGGCACCCCGGCCGCTTTCAGGTCACCACCGTGGTCAGCGACGAGGCGGACACCGCCCGGCCCACCCGCTACCACCGGGAGCAGGCCAGGTCGATCATTACCCACAACCAGAGCCCGGACCTGCACTTCGACAGCAGCATCAACCCCTACCGGGGCTGTGAGCACGGCTGTATCTACTGTTTCGCCCGCCCCAACCACGCCTATGTGGACCTCTCTCCGGGGCAGGACTTCGAGGCCGAGATTTTCTGTAAGGACAACGCCGCCGAGGTGCTACGCGACACCCTGCGCAAACCCGGCTATCGCTGCCGGCCGCTGGTGATCGGCACCGCCACCGATCCCTACCAGCCGGTGGAGCGCGAGCGGCTTATAACCCGGGAGATTCTGCAGGTGCTGGCGGAATGCCGGCACCCCTTCAGCCTGATCACCAAAAGCGCGCTGGTGCTGCGCGATCTGGACCTGATCGCGCCGATGGCCGTCGAGGGCCGGGCCTCGGTGGCGGTGTCGGTGACCACCCTGGACAACCGCCTCAAGAACCAGCTGGAGCCGCGTGCCAGCGGTGGCCGTGAGCGCCTGAAAACGGTGCGCGAGCTGGCCCGCGCCGGGGTGCCGGTGACCGTGCTGGTGGCGCCGTTGATTCCGTTTATCAACGATCAGGAATTGGAGGATATCGTCGAGCAGGTGGCGGCGGCCGGCGCCCGCAGTGCCGGCTATGTGGCCCTGCGCCTGCCCCATGAAGTGGGGCCGCTGTGGGAGGAATGGCTGCAGCGGCATTATCCGGAGCGGGCCGAACGGGTGATGTCGGCGCTGAAGGAAATGCACGGCGGCGCCAGCTACGACAGCCGCTGGCACCACCGGCAGCGCGGCCAGGGGCCGATGGCGGAACTGCTGGCGCGCCGTTTCCAGGTGGCCTGCCAGCGCCACGGCCTGGCGCCCCGGGAAAGTTTCACCCTGGACAGCAGCGCGTTCCGGCCGCCCGGCCTGGCCGGCCAGATGCACCTCTGGGAGGCCTGATAGCGCCCGCGTTTACAGGGGAGTCGGGATCGGCCACATTGTGGCTCCGGTTTAACCGCACAAAGGAATCAACGCCGATGCCGGAACTTCTCTGGAACCGCGCGCCCGCCACGCCCGTCGCCACCCTGGTGCTGGCCCACGGTGCCGGCGCGCCCATGGACAGCCCGTTCATGGCGACCATGGCGGGGCTGCTGGCGGAGCGCGGCATCGAGGTGGCGCGCTTTGAGTTCGCCTACATGGCCCGGCGCCGCGAAGAAGGCATCAAGGCGCCGCCGGATCGTGCCCCCCGGCTGATGGCGTGTTTCCAGGCGGTGCTGGACGAGGTGCGCCGGACGGCGCCGGGCCCGGTCTGGGTGGGCGGCAAGTCCATGGGCGGACGCATGGCGACCATGCTGGCGGCGGACCCGGACACCGCCCCGGACGGGTGCGTGGTGTTCGGCTACCCCTTCCATCCCCCCGGCAAACCGGAAAAGACGCGGCTGGATCATTTCCCGGCGCTGGCGGCGCCGGTGCTGATTTGCCAGGGGGAGAGGGACCCGTTCGGAAAGCCCCCGGAAGTGGCCGGCTACAGCCTGCCGTCCCGGGTAACCTTGCACTGGGTGCCCGACGGCGATCACGATCTCACGCCGCGCAAACGCAGCGGCATCGACCCGCGGGCGAACCTGGCCGGCGCCGCCGACCGGGCCGCTGATTTTATTCGCGGGCGGGTTTCTCGGTGACCCACAGGTGGATGGTGCCTTCCACCACCACGGTGCCGTCGTCGCGGTACGCGGTCACCGTCACCGGCAACTCGGGGCCGTTTTCCCAGGCACCCGGCGCGACCTCGGCAATGGCGGTGATGTCCGAGGTGGCCTTGGCGGTATAGCGCACGTCCATGCCCTTGGGAATCCAGCGCAGGTGCTTGGGAATCGACGCTTCCGCCAGCGCCCCCATGGCGGCTTCCATGGCGTTGCATATGGCGATCACATGCACGGTGCCGATATGGTTCTCCACCGCCCTGCGCTTCTTGAAGGTGACCTTGCAGTAATCCGGACGCAGCTCCGCGATCAGCGGTTTGATGGTGCCGAAATAGGGCGCCTTGCGGCTGAACATAATCGAGAAAAGCCGGCGGCCGCGGGGCAGTTTCGCCGCTTTCTGGTACATCTTGAGTAGATAGTTGTCGCTCATGGCGGCCTCCTTGGAAAAGGCTGAGTGTGAACCTTGCCGCCGCCGGCGCAATGGCCGCCGGGGCGACCTGTTCACGGCGTTAATGCTAGACTTTGCGCTTGCGCAACCGGGCAGAGGGAACGACGACATGGACACACCGATACAATGGTGGCGCTCGCGGGGATGGGGCGCCCGGATTCTGGCGATTCTGGCCCTGTTGTATGTGTTGTACGCGCTGACGGTGTTTTTGATTCTGCCCGGCTGGGCGCGTGGGGAGATCGAGCAGCGGTTGTCCGGTCTGCTGGGGCGGGACGTGACCGTGGAAGAAGTGCGGCTCAACCCGCTGACGCTGTCGGCCACCGCGGAACGGTTCCGGATCGCGGATCCGGACACCGACTTCCTGGCCCGGTTTGACCGCCTGTACGTGAATACCTCCTTCTGGGCGTCGCTGTTCCACTGGCGCCCCTGGGTCAGCGATGTGGACCTGGCCGGCCTGGAGGTCCGCCTGCGCCGGGGCGAGAACGGCGCCCTCAACCTGGACGACATCGTCACCCGCCTGCGCGAAAGCGGCGAAGAGGACACCGCCGACGAGCCCCCGCCGGAAGACGAAGCCTCCGGTCCGCCCGCGTTCACCATCAGCCATCTGCGCCTGTCCGAAGGCCGCGTGACGCTGAACGACGTGTCCGGCAGCGAGCCCAGTTCCCTGACTCTGCCGGTGGCGTTCAGCATCGAGGACCTGACCACCCGGGGCGTGGGTGAAGAAGACAACCTTTACCAGATGCACGTCGAAGGCCCCGACGGCGGCACCCTGGATTGGCGCGGCCGCTTTGTGTTCGAGCCGCTGACCGTGGAAGGCCGCCTGCAAATGGACAAGGTGGACGTGGCCGCCTTCACCCGTTTGCTGGAGCCGCATTTTCCGTTCCAGGTGCCGTCCGGCATGCTCGGGCTGGCGGCGGATTACCGCTACGGCACCGGGGACGGCGAAGGCCTGACCGTGGACAACGGCCGTTTCCAGCTGGACCGGCTGCGCATTCTTCGCGACGGCAACGAGGCGCCCAGCTTCGAGGTGCCCACCCTCAAGGTGGACGGCGTCAGCCTGGATCTCACCGAGCGCCGTGTCAGCGTGCCGGAAGTGACCTTGACCGAGCCGGCGATGCGGGCGGTGCTGACCGGCGAAGGGCTGGACCTGGCCACGTTGTTTTTGCCGTCCGATCCGGACCGGGCCCGGGAGACCCGTGAAAAGGTGCGCGAGGAAGCGGACCAATCCGCCGAGCGGATCCGCGAAGGCGAGGCCTGGGCCGTCACCCTGGACCGGTTCAAGGTGGAGAACGGCAGCGTGGTGTTCCGCGACCAGACCCTGCCCGAGCCGGTTGAAGTAACGCTCAGTGAAGGGGCTCTCAACCTCACCGATTTCCGCGTCGAGGACAGCGTCCGCTGGCAGTGGGAGGGGAGCGCCGTGCTGGCGGAAAGCGGCCGCCTGTCGCACTCCGGCACCGGACAGCTTGCGCCGCTGAAGGTGTCCGCCGATCTCGACCTCGAGGAGTTGCCGCTGACCACGCTGTCACCCTGGCTCGCCAACGCCGTGCCGTTGACCATCGAGCAGGGCCGCGCCGGCGGCGAGCTGGCGCTCACCGTGGCCGGCGATACGCCGGATATCACCGTCACCGGCCGCGCCAGCGTGGCGGACGCCGACATCCGCGAAAACGGCCGCGAGACCCTCAGCGTGGCGCGTTTGGCCGCCGACGGTTTGAGTGTCAAAACCGCCGACCGTCGCGTAACCGTGGACGGCCTGGCCGGCCGCGGCATTGATTTTCGCCATCTTCTCGACGAGCAGGGCCGCGGCTTGATGACGCGCCTGGCCGGCGACGATGACGGCGACGATGACGGCGAGGACGACGGTCCGGCCTGGCGGGTGATGCTCGGGCGCGTGTCGGTGGAAGAGTCCCGGCTGGCGCACCGGGACAACACCCTGACCCCGGATTTCGACGTCACGCTGGAGCAGTGGAGCGGCGTCATGGAAAACTTCGACACCGGCTCCGGCCGCGCCCGGCTGGAGACCTCGGGGCGCGTAAACGGCCAGGCCCGCCTGCGCGCCCAGGGCGATCTGGCGGTGAGCCCGCTGTACCTGGACCTCACCGGGCAACTGGACGGCTACGGCATGGAAACCCTGACCCCGTTCACCACCCGTTATCTGGGCTTCGGGGTCGAGCGCGGTCGTCTGGACGTGGACACCGAAGTGTCGATCGAGGACGGCCAGCTGGACAGCACCACCAAGATCGCCGCCGACAAGTTCTACCTGGGCGAGCGAGTGGACAGCGAACAGGCGCTGGACGCGCCGGTGAAGCTGGGCCTGTCGGTGCTGCGTGACAGCTCCGGCATGATCCGCCTGCCGGTGACCATCGCCGGTGATCTCAACGACCCGGGGTTCAGCGCCGGCGGCGTGGTGCTGCGGGTGATCCGCAATGTGCTGGTGAAAGCCGCCACGGCGCCGTTCTCCATGCTCGCCAGCCTCGCCGGCGGCGGCGACGACGACCTGCAATACCTGCCTTTCCGGGCCGGCGACGACCGGCCCACGGGTGAGACGCGCGATAAGGTGGCGCGCCTGGCGGACATTCTCAAGGACCGGAACAACCTGACGGTGATCCTCACCGGGCAGGCCAGTGACGACGACCGGCGCGCGCTCGGCGAAGCCGAGGTGATCGACGACCTGGGCGGTGACTGGCCGGGCCTGGACACCGCGCTCACCGGCGAAGACTGGCGCGAACGTATCCTCGACACCTATGAGGACCGCCTGGACCGCGACCGGGACACCCTGGAAGGCGACAGCGACGCCGATCGCGCCCGGGAAGCCTGGCGGCGGATGCTGGAACAGGCGGCCGCCGAGGTGGACGACGAGACCCTTCTGGAGCTGGCCGGGGAGCGGGCCCGGCAGGCCCGTGACCGGCTGATCGAAGAGCACGGCCTGCCCGAGGACCAGGTGCGGCTGGGCGATCCCCGCGCCGACGGTGACGTGACCGGGGTGGGCCTGGGCGTCGACTCCTGATGGCGGTGGTCTGGCAGCGTCAGGAAGACGGTGTGCTGTATCAGGTACACCGCCGCGGCGACCGCATGCGCCTGTTCGCCAACGGTGTGCAGCACTCCGAGTTCCACCCCAAGCGGCTGGTCACCGGCAGCGTCTGGGACCTGCTCTGGTTGCCGGCGTTGCTCAGTGAGCCGCAGCGCTTCCGGCGGGTGCTGATTCTGGGGCTGGGCGGCGGCACCCTGCTGCCGCCGATCCGCGAACTGCTGGCCCCGGACAAGCTGATCGCGGTGGAGCTGGACCCGCACCACTTGGCGGTGGCCCGCGAGGTGTTTTCGGTGGTGGGCGAGGGCGAGCAGACCGTGCTCGGCGACGCGGTGGCCTGGCTCAATGCCTACGACGGCGAGCCGTTCGATCTGATCATCGAAGATCTGTTCGCCCCGGATAACGAGGCGGTCAGTCGGGCGGTGCCCGCCGACCGGGCCTGGGTGCGGACCCTGGCCCGGCACGTCAGCGCACGCGGCACCCTGGTGATGAATTTCGGCGATTTCACCGAATACCGGCAAAGCCACGCCGCCGACCAGCACATCATGAAAGGCTGGAGCAGCCGCTTCCGGTTATCCTGCGGCGACTGCCACAACGCGGTGGTGGCCTTCACCCGTGACCCGGCGCGCAGCGTGCATCTGCGCCGCCGCCTGCAGCAGGACGCCCGGCTGGCGCCGCTGCTGCGCCGGGGGCGCCTGGACTATCACATTCGCCAGCTCGACTGAGCCGGCGCCTAATCCATCATCGCCAGGGAGTAGGGCGTGCCGCGCTCGTCGGGCCGCAGCAGCACCAGTTCTTCCCGGTTGCCGTGCAAGCCCTGGAACAGCACCCGGTAGGTGAGCACCGCCTGCACGTATTCCCGGGTTTCATAGAAGGGAATGGACTCGATCCAGACGTCCGCCGGCACCGCGTCCTCTTCCTCGGCGAGCCAGTCGTCCACCCGGTGCGGGCCGGCGTTATAAGCGGCCAGCGCCAGCACGCGGTTGCCGTTGAACCGCTCCAGCAACTCCGCCAGATAACGGGTGCCCAGGGCCACATTGACGTCCGGGTCCATCACCTGGCGGGCGTCGGGCGGGGTCTGGCCGGCGTCGCGCGCCACTTTGCGGGCGGTGCCCGGCATCAGCTGCATCAGGCCCTGGGCGCCCACCGGGGAACGGGCGTGGGGGTAAAACGCGCTTTCGCGGCGCGCCACCGCCATGCTTAGCCAGGGGTCCAGATCGTGGCGACGGGCGGCGTTCACGAACAAGTCCCGGTGCGCGGCCGGGAAGCGCCAGGCCAGCACGTTCCAGGCACGCGCCTGAATCGACGCCTGCACCACCAGGTCGTACCAGCCTTGCTGCAAGGCGTGCTGCGCCAGCTTGCGGCGCTGCCCCTCGCTGCTGTGCCAGAGCATCCAGTTCCACTCGTCCCAGGCCAGTTGCGGCTCGTCGATCTCCCGCAGCAGCGCCACCCGCGCCAGGCCCGGTTGGGTCGGGGCACTGTCGTCGGTGGCCGGCGAGGCATTGCTGAACACCGGGGCCTGGCCGAGCCGTTCGGCGGCCAGGAAGCCATAGAAGTTACGCTGCCCGGCGGCACGGCCCCAGTGGGCGCGGGCTGCCTCATCATCGCCGTTCTCCTCGGCGGCACGGCCCAGCCAGTACTGCCAGCGGCTGTCGTCGCGCGCCGCCGCCGGCAGGCGGGCCACCCAGTCAGGCAGCTCGTCCCAGCGCTGTTCGATCACGCTACGCCGGGCGCGCTGGTCCAGGGTGTCCGCGCTGCCGTTGTTGGCCAGCCAGCCGTCCAGCCATTGGCGGTTCTCTTCAATG